>Ga0102591_1000035_pt1 | contig 368128 bp, 328 predicted proteins | sample AraplaCol_mCL_r2_2_FD_76860 | JGI IMG/M metagenome (GOLD analysis project Ga0102591, IMG submission 76860) | Arabidopsis root microbial communities from North Carolina, USA - plate scrape MF_Col_mCL_r2 (SPADES assembly) (version 2) | ecosystem: Host-associated > Plants > Roots > Endosphere...
TTCTGAAAACAGAACTATTGACCTCGATTCCGCAGAACCTGAAACAGGCGGAAATGATGATCAGGCAGGCAATCGACATCTACAATACAAAGAGACCGCATCTGGCCTTGCAATACAAAACGCCCGATGCGGTGCACCGGGCGTCTTTGGAACTACATGACTGATGGTCAACAAATAGGGCAAAAATCCGTCAACCCATTTTAGGACTAGTCAAATCAGATACTTAAGTGTCCTTGGCGGAGAGAGGGGGATTCGAACCCCCGATAGGCTATGAACCTATACACGCTTTCCAGGCGTGCGACTTAAACCACTCATCCATCTCTCCTGCATTCTCACGCTGTTCGCGAGAGCCGCAGATTATAGCAAACGTTCCGCTGAGTACCAAGTTTTTTTTCCAGCCGTCATTCACAGGCCGCGTCTCGCTTGACGCTCACCAGCCCCCGCCGCACACTGGACCAAAATCAGGAGACGCCCCGTGAAACGCCATTTGATCAGCTTTGCCATCGCTTTCAGCACCGCCAGCCTGAGCTCCGCCCAGGTCACGCCCCAAGCCGACGTGCACCAGCACGCGTTCAGTCCCTCCATCGAAGCGCTGCTAGCCTCGCCGGCCGTGAAGGCGCTCGATGCTGCCGATATTATCGCGCTGCTGGACCAGGCGGGCATCCAGAAGGGCCTTCTGCTGTCCACGGCTTATATGTTCGGCAGGCCGGACCGCAACGTGGAAAACGAATATGCGAAAGTGAAGGCGGAAAATGACTGGACCTCGATGCAGGCGGCGCGCTTCCCCGACCGCCTGCGCGCTTTCTGCGGAGTGAATCCCATGCGCGACTACGCCGTCGAGGAACTGGCGCGCTGCGCGAAAGATCCGCAGCTGAGGCGCGGCGTGAAACTTCATTTCGGGAACTCCGATGTGCAGCTTGAGAATCCCGAGCACATCGCGAAATTGAAAACCTTCTTCCGCGCGGCGAATGAGCACAGGATGGCTTTGGCCATCCACATGCGCGCCAGCATCAGCAAGAAGCGGCCATATGGCGCTGTACAGGCGCGTGCGTTCATCGAGCAGCTGCTGCCGATGGTGCCCGATGTGGATGTGCAGATTGCGCACCTGGCAGGCAGCGGGCCGGGTTATGTGGATCCGCCGGCAGATGAGGTGATGGGCGTGCTGGCGCAGGCGGTGGCGAACAGGGAGCCGCACACGCAGCGCCTGTATTTCGATGTGGCCTCCGTCGCCAACAAGGACATCACAGATGCCGACGCCCAGCGCCTGGCGAACCGTCTGCGCCAGGTTGGTATTGCGCGCGTGCTGTATGGCACCGATTCAGCGGCGGGAGATAACCTGCGCCCGCGCGAATCATGGGCTGCTTTCCGCCGCATTCCGCTGACGGAGGCGGAGTTCACACAGATCGCGAATAACGTTCCGGCTTACCTGCGCTGAACCGTGAGCAGGCCTGCGCCCAGCGCGATGAACATGCTGCCGCAGCTGCGGTTGAAGATCTTTACATTGCGCTGGCTGCGGAACCAGTGCCGCGTGGTGCGTGCGGCCGCGGCGTAAGACATCAGCGAGCAGAATGAGAACACCATGAAGGTGCCGGTCAGCAGTGCGAACTGCGGGCCGAGCGCTGCCTTGTGGTCGAGGAATTGCGGGAACAGGGCGGTGAAGAACAGAATCGCTTTGGGATTCGAGATGGCGAGCGTGAGGCCGTCAACGAATAGCTGGCGGTCGCTGCGTGCGCTCTGTGCGCCGCTTGCTGCGGCACCGGCGAATACGCTGTTCTTCGAGCGCAGCTGGCGCACGCCAAGGTAGATCAGGTAGCCCGCGCCCAGCACTTTCAATGCCGTGAACAGCAGCTCGGACGCTTGCAGCAGCGCGCCCAGGCCGGCGATCGTTACCATCGCCAGCAGCATCACACCCACCACATTGCCAAGCGAGGACCATGCGGTGCGCCGCCAGCCGTAGGCCACACTGTTGGAGACTGCGAACAGGATAGCAGGACCGGGGCTGAGTATGCTGACCAGTGCAACGCCGGCGTAAGCCAGCCAGTGCGTGAATTCCATCGCTTCGTTCCTCAGGAAAATTGCCAGCTTAACCCGCATCGCCGTTCTTTGCTGGCGTTGTCATGAAACCACAGGGAGGGCGGCGGGCTTGTCCCGTTTCCATGTCACCGCCGGTGTGGCTGAGGCCTGCCGGTCTCGGGAATTTTTGGGACAGGGGATTTGCTACCACCAGTTGCCTGATCCCTTTTCAAACGGTCACAAAGGGTTCCTGATGGAAACTGTTCTGTCCCGGTAAAGCTCCTTTGAAATCAGGATCTTACCAAGCGCTCACACATGTCAAAAAATACATATTCAGAATGTATTCGATTTGTAGGTAAAAGGTAATGCCTGTTGACTGGTGGTACTACTGGCAGATTAGAATCTGCGCTTCAATTATGCGAGCCTGCTACGTACAGGCGCGCTTACTGGTGCGTACATGGGTGCGTTCCAGCTGGACAGCATAGCCCGACGCCATAAGCCCCGCTGTCATTTTTCCGGATCGAGCAACGTCCTGCAGTGGCAACATTGCAGGGCTCGGACCCCTTTTGCCTGGAAAACTTGAGATGCCTAAACAAGAAATTCGTCTTTGCACCACGTCTGACAATGTTCGCATCGCTTATGCGCTGAGCGGCAATGGTCCTCCCCTGGTGAAGGCCGCCAACTGGCTGAGCCATGTGGAGTTTGACTGGGAGAGCCCGGTGTGGAATCACCTGCTGTCCGAGCTGTCGCACGATCACACGCTGATCCGCTATGACGAGCGTGGCTGCGGCCTGTCGGACCGCACGCCGCCGAACGTGTCGTTCCGTGGCTGGGAGATGGATTTGCAGGCCGTGGTGGAAGCGGCCACGCCGCTCAGTTTTCCGCTGATCGGCATCTCGCAGGGGGCGCCGCTGGCGATTGCCTATGCAGTGGCGCATCCGCACCGCGTGAGCCGCCTGATCCTGACGGGCGGGTTCGCGCGCGGACGCATGAAGCGCAATCCGGATGCACGCCAGCGCGAAGAAGCGGAACTGATGGTGCGCATGGTGGAGCTGGGCTGGGGGCGCGATAATCCGGCCTTCCGCCAGTTCTTTACGAGCCAGTTCATCCCCGGCGGCACGGCGGAGCAGCAGCAGTGGTTCAACGAGCTGCAGCGCATTTCGATTGCACCGGCAATGGCGGCGGAATTCCTCCGCGTGAGCAATGAGATCGATGTGGTGAACCTGCTGCCGCTGGTGCAGTGTCCAACGCTGGTGCTGCACGCGAAGGATGATGCCCGCGTGCCTTTCGACGAGGGCCGCCTGATTGCGAGCCGCATTCCGAATGCGCGCTTTGTGCCGCTGGAGAGCAGCAATCACCTGCTGCTGCAGAACGAGCCCGCATGGCGGCGCTGGGTGCAGGAAGTGCGCTCTTTCCTGCATTCGGACAAGCTGGGGCAGCCGAACCGTTTCATGGCCTTGACGCGCCGCGAACGCGATATCCTCGCGCTGATGTGCACGGGGCGCGATAACGCGCAGATTGCAGCCTCGCTGAACGTGAGCGAGAAGACGGTGCGCAACCACAACACCAGCATCTATACCAAGCTGCAGGTCGAGAACCGTGCGCAGGCGACGGCGCTGGCCATCCGCTCCGGCGAACGCGCGCACTGATTGTCGTCCCCGCGCAGGCGGGGATCCAGGAGGGCCGTCGAAACGCCCCTGGGTCCCCGCCTTCGCGGGGACGACGTTTATGCGGGTTCGCGGGTGGCGTCGGCGAGGAAGCCGGAGATGACGGCGTTGACGTCGTCAGCGTGGGTGAGGGGAGCCATGTGGCCGCCCGGGGTCTGGCGCAGGTTCGCGTTGGGGAGGGCGGCGGCGAGGCAGTCGGCCACGCGGCGGGTGGAAATCGGCGCCTGTTCGCCGCGCAGCACCAGCGCCGGCATGTTCAGCACGTGCATGTCCGCCAGCGCGGCTGGTTCGCCCAGCAGGGCCTGGAAGTCGAGCCGCACTTTCGCTACCTGGGAGGCGAAGCGTTGCTGCAAGGCTGGCGGCAGTTTGTCGAAGCCGCCCGGGCCATTCCAGTAGTCGATGAACACGCGTGCCGCCGCCTGCTGGCTCGGCGCCATGTCGATGGCTGCAATCACGCGCTCGATGCCGATGCGCGCCGGGTCTTGCGGTGACAGCAGGTGGAAGGCCACCGGCTCGAATACCACCAGCGACAACACCCGCGACCGCATCTGCCGCGCCAGGCGCAGGGCCGTGGCGCCGCCATAGGAGTGGCCTACGAGGTGGAATGGCTCGCCTGCGCCGAGGTGCGCGGGCAGGGCTGCTGCCACCGCATCCACTTCGTGTGCGAGGGAGAATTCGTGCGCCACTTCGGTCGGAAAGGCGGACTTGCCATAGCCCAGCAGGTCGAGGGCGATGAAGCGGAAACGCGATTCCTGCGCCGCCATCAGCGGCGCCCACTGGCTGCGGGAACTCATCGAGCTGTGGAGCAGGACTACGGCAGGGCGCGCATCGCGCGCAGTGTCACCTTGGAACATGGCAGGTCGTAATTTCTGAGAAGCAAACCCAGAATTATAAGACCCGCCCGCCGTTACAGGTGTCCCAAGATTTCGGCACTTTGTCGTTGAGTTATGAAAAATGCCATGAGGAAATGCTCGTGCTTCAGCGCAGGCTGGCCGTTTTTTCGCTCAGTTCCAGGTTCAGGCGCGCGGCTTTCAGCGTGGCCACGTCCACCTTGGGCGGTTTCGATACGGGGGGGCGGCTGGCCCATTTGGTCCGGCTGTATTCCGCAGCGGGCAGCGTGTAGTGCTCCTTGACGACCAGGCGCTGCACTGGAGCGGATTCCACGGCCGGCAGTTCCTGCAGCACAGCGGTATCGGCGGGAGCGGCGAGCGCTTCGCAGGGTTTGTCGCTCAGGACGGTAACGCCGTTGTGGTCGATGCATTTGTAGATCTGGTCATCGGCAGACGCCCCTGCGGCGCCGAACACGGCAGCCACGCAGAGTGTGGCGGAATAGGCTATGCGTCGCATGATTCACCTCCCAAATCAAAGATGAATCCATTGTCTGCCTGCCAAGCTTTGCAGTCTGTACGCCATTGCACGATGGGCCCGGCATACCGTCTGATCTTTTTGTAGGACTACTTCTCCATGCCTTCCAGCAGCCGGGCCCAGGCCGGTACGGCTGCCTGCCAGAAGCCGCCGATGCTGTCGGCGTTCACGTCGAGGCCGAGGAAGCGCGCCGCCGGCTGCAAGGCTTTCTGCAACAGTATCTCGGCCGTGGCGCCGTTATCGAAGGCTTGCGCGCCCGTCTGCTTGGAGAGCTTCTCGCCCTGTTCATTCAGCACCACCGGCACATGCAGGTAGCGCGGATGGGGCAGCCCAAGCAGTTCCTGCAGGTAGAGCTGGCGCGGCGTGGAATCGAGCAGGTCCGCGCCGCGCACAATGTCGGTAATGCCCTGGGCTGCGTCGTCCACCACCACGGCCAGCTGGTAGGCCCAGAAGCCGTCGGCGCGGCGGATGATGAAGTCGCCCACCTCGGCGGTGATGTCCTGGCTGTATTCGCCCGCCCAGCGGTCGGTAAAGCTTACGATGCGGTGCGGTTGCTGCGGCGTGCGCAGGCGCAAGGCGCGCGCCGTTTTGCCCGGGGCGAGCCCTTCGCGGCAGGTGCCGGGATAGACCAGCAGCGCATTGCCGTTCTGGCCCAGCCGCAGCTGCGAATCGGCGATCTCGCGGCGCGAGCAGCCGCAGGGATAGATATTCTCCGCCAGCTGCTTCAGCGCCGCTTCATACAACGCCTCGCGCTGCGTTTGCCACACTACCTCGCCGTCCCACTGCATGCCGCAGCGCTGCAGCGAGACGAGGATGTGCTGGTCGGCGCCCGTTACGTTGCGGTCCTTGTCCACGTCTTCGATGCGCACCAGCCATTGGCCCCGGTGCGCTTTCGCGTCGAGGTAGCTCGCCATCGCAGCCACCAGCGAACCCATATGCAGGGGACCGGTGGGCGAGGGTGCAAAGCGGCCGATGTAAGGGGAGGCGTTCATCGCGCAGAGTATCCCCGACGGCCCGCGCAGCCGTCAATCGGACAATGCTGCGGCGCACCTAAATGACGAGTTCAAATCGCATACAATGCTCGCGCGGCCGCAGAGCCGCAGCACTCAGCCACCTAACCCTGAACGGACCCCTGACAGCATGCAGAACAAGTTCTCTCTCACCGCCACCGCCATCGCCACGAGCGTTGCGCTGGCGCTGCCGGCCTACGCGGCTGGCGCCAAGGCCCTGCCGCAAGTGCAGGAAGCGCCGCTGCGCGCGCACATCGCTTTCCTGTCCAGCGACCTGCTGGAAGGCCGTGGTACCGGCCAGCGTGGTGGCGACCTCACCGTTTCCTACCTGGAGAACCAGGCCATGGCCGTGGGCCTCAAGCCTGCCAACGGCAAGAGCTACCGCCAGCTGGTGAAGATCGCAGGCGTGAAGTCGCAGCCGGAAAGCAGCTCGCTGCACCTGGAAGCCAACGGCGCCAAGCTGCCTTTCGCCTTCGGCAAGGACTGGGTGTGGGGCACCGGCGATTCGCAGGCGGCGCATACGCTGAACAGCGATCTGGTGTTCGTCGGCTACGGCATCTCCGCATCGGAAGAGGGCTGGGACGATTTCAAGGGCCAGGACTTCACCGGCAAAACGCTGGTGATGATGGTGAACGACCCGATGCCGACGGCGGAAGAAGCAAACCGTTTCGGCGGCAAGGCGCTCACCTACTACGGCCGCTGGACCTATAAATTCGAGGAAGCCAAGCGCCGCAACGCTGCTGGCGTGCTGCTGATTCATACCGACGCATCGGCCTCCTACGGCTGGAGCGTGATCCAGAACAGCTGGAGCGGCGTTGAACGCTTCCAGCTGGCGCAGGGCGAGCCAGGCACGCCGATGCAGGGCTGGATGACCAACGATACCGCTGCAGCACTGTTCAAGGCAGGCGGCCAGGACCTGGATGCACTGCGCGCAGCCGCAGAACGCAAGGACTTCAAGCCCGTGCCGCTGAACGTGAAGCTGGCCGGCGAAATGAAATCCGCCGTGCGCCAGGTGGAGCAGTACAACGTGGCCGGCATCGTGCCGGGCACCGATCCCAAGCTGAAAGATGAACTGGTGATCTATAGCGCGCACTGGGACCACCTCGGCAAACAGGGCGAAGGCAAGGACACCATCTACAACGGCGCCGTGGACAATGCGTCCGGTACCGCGGCCCTGCTGGCCATGGCGCAGGAAGCCGTGAAGTCGCCTGCGAAGCGCAGCCAGATGTTCCTGTGGGTGGCCGCTGAAGAACAGGGTTTGCTGGGCAGCGCAGCGTATGCCAGCGCACCGCTCTGGCCACTGGACAAGACCGCTGCGGCACTGAACCTGGATAGCCTGAACTGGATCGGCGCCACCAACGATATGAGCACGCCGGGCAGCGAACGCACTGGCCTGGGCAAGATGGCGGAAGCCACTGCCAAGTCCATGAAGATGCGCATCGCTGACGCCAAGCCGGATCTGGCGGGCGGCTACTTCCGTAGCGACCATTTCAGCTTTGCGAAAGCAGGCGTGCCGGCCTTCTCGATCGGCGGCGGCAGCGACTACCTGGGCGACAAGGCGAAAGCGGAAGAGAAGCGCAAGTCCTATGCGCCGCGCTATCACCAAGTGTCCGATGAATATGATCCGAGCTGGGACTTGGCGGGCGCCGTGCAGCAGGCCCAGTTCACGCTGAACCTGGGCCGCATGGTGGCGGATGCGCCGAAGATGCCTGAGTGGAAAGCGGGCGACGCTTTCGGCAAGGCCCGCCAAAAGTAAAAGGTAGAAGTAAGCCTTATACCGCGCCCAGCCTGCGGCTGGCGCGGCTTCTCCGCTCTTCGTCGCGCTGTGTTTCCAGCGTGGTGCGGCGAACGAACTCGATGTGATGGCGCGATGCCAGCGAAGCCGTTTCCGTGCGGCGCTCGCGAATCGCATCCCAGATGGCGCGGTGCTGTACCTTGAGCTGATTCCACAGTTCAGGGCGCGCGTTCAGATATTCCAGATTCCCTTGCACGTGGCCCTGTAGCACCTTGTGCAGGCTTGAGCTCAGGTGCCCGATCAGCACATTGTGCGAAGCCTCGGCAATCGCCTGGTGGAAGGCCACGTCCATGGCGATACAGGTTTCGAGATCGTTGTTGTCGAAAGCCTGTTCCACCGCCGCATAGCAGGCGCCGATGCGTTCCAGGTCGGCCTCGGTGGCACGCTCCGCCGCCAGTTGCGCTGCCTGGCTCTCCAGCATATGGCGGAACTCCAGCATATCGCCGTGAATGTCCGGATGGTCCTTGAGCATCTGCTGCCAGGGATCGACGAAGGGCGCCTCCATGAAATCGGTCACGAAGGTGCCGCCGCCATGGCGCGTAATCAGCAGGCCCTTCGCCGCCAGCGCCTGCAGCGCGGCGCGCAGGGAAGGGCGCGACACGCCCAGTTCAACGGCGAGTTCGCGTTCGGCGGGAAGGCGGTCCCCAGGTTTCAGCGATCCTTCGAGGATACGGGTTTCCAGTTCGCTGGCAACGATATCGGAAAGACGGCTTGCGGCAGGCTTGCGTGCGCTCATTTTTGCGGTATGATTGGTATGACCAATAAATCGTAGCCGCAAACATAGAAGGGGTCAAGCCTTCTGGCTACTGCTAACAACTGGTACTACCAGTGCACAGGGAGATTCATGACAAGTCCTCTGAACGGACGCCTCGTTTCGCTCGACGCATTCCGCGGCTTCACCATCGCCAGCATGCTGCTGGTGAATAACCCCGGCGACTGGGGCCACCTCTACTCTCAGCTCGCCCACGCACACTGGAACGGCTGGACCTTCACCGACTGGATCTTCCCCTTCTTCCTCTTCATCGGCGGCGTGTCGATGAGTTTTTCGCTGGGACGGCAGGCCGAAGCGGGCGCAGATAAAGGCGACCTGCTGCGCAAGCTGTTCAAGCGCGCCGCGCTGATTTTCCTGATTGGCTTCCTGCTTAACTTCATTCCGAAATTCGACCTCGCCACCGTGCGCATTCCCGGTGTGCTGCAAAGGATTGCGCTGTGCACGGCGCTGGCCGCGCCGCTGGTGGTGTACTTCAACTGGCGCCAGCAGCTATGGTGGATTGCGGGCCTGCTTGGCTTCTACAGCGCAGTGATGCTGCTGGTTCCCGTGCCGGGGCCGGATGGTGTGGTCGCCGCCGGCCTGCTGGAGCCCGGCCGCGACGTGGGCGCCTATATCGATCGCCTCTTCCTCACGGGGCATATGTGGGTGCAGTCGAAAACATGGGACCCCGAAGGGCTGTTCACTACCATCCCCGCCATCTGCAGCCAGTTGTTCGGCGTGCTGGCGGGCCGCTGGCTGCTGACACGGAATGACCGCTCCGAGAAAACGGCTTGGCTGTTTGTCGCGGGCCTTGGCATGCTGCTGGCGGGCGCCATGCTCGATGTGCTGCTCATGCCGATCAACAAAAGCCTGTGGACCACGTCCTACTGCCTGTTCACCACGGGCTGGGCGCTGGTGATGTTCGGCGTGTTTTACTGGCTGCTCGATGGCGCTCCGTCGATCTGGCTGCGCGCGCGTATGCAGGGCTATGCGCAGTTCTTCATCATCTACGGCATGAATGCGCTGTTCATCTTTGCACTCTCCGGCCTGGTGGCAAAGATGATCGGCTTCTTCAAGCTGCACGAGGCGCTGTACGCACCAATCAAAGCCCTGCCGCTGATGCCGGAAGCGCAGTCGCTGGCCTACGCGCTCCTGTTCAATGCCGTGATGTTTGCGGTGGCGTGGTTCATGTACCGCCGCCGCTGGTTTATCAAGGTCTAGCCTGCGTAGGGCGTGCCCGCCATGGCGGCCTCGATGCCTGCGTGGCCCTTGTCCACAATGGCGAGGAACAGGGCTTTCGCTGCCTTTTCATCGGGCTTCTGGCGGAAGCTGCGGTGCGCCTGGAGGAAGGCCACCGTCCAGGTGGCAAGCAGCAGGTTGGCCGCCAGTTGTGCACCGGCGTCACCGGCTTCCCGTCCAGCGCATTCGCTTAGCGCAGCCGCCAGCATGTCGGCCAGCTCGCCGCGTATGGCCCTGGCGCGCGCCTTGAGGGTTTCGCTGGCCTCGATGGTTTCAACGAAGCCCAGGCCCTCCGGCGAGAAATTGACATAGGGTGCGCGTTCCCTGATCAGCCGGTGCGCCAGCAGGCGCAGGGCTTCCACAGGAGGCACGCCCGGAGCGCGCTGCCGCAGTGCATCGAGCAGCACCTCGCGGCCTTCTGCTTCCCGGTCGAAGAACATGTCTTCCTTGCGTGGGAAGTGATTGAACACCGTCATACGGCCCACGTCGGCCGCCGCCGCAATTTCATCCACCGTTACACGGTCGAAGCCGCGCTCCAGGAAGAGCAGCGTGGCGGCATCGGAAATGCTTTGCCGCGTGGCGAGGCGTTTGCGGGATCGAAGATCGGTGGGCGTTGACATGCGGCGCATCATAGCATAGTTTACATGTACTCAGTACATATTTGGATCAAGTCTATGAATCCGCTTTACCTTATCTTTGCCACCATCATTCTCGACGCCGTCGGGATTGGCCTGATCTTCCCCATCCTGCCGCGCCTTCTCGAAGAAGTGACGCATACGGCGAACGTCGCGCCCTGGATAGGCATCATGACGGCGCTGTACGCCGTCATGCAGTTCGTCTTCGCGCCGGTGCTCGGCGCACTGAGCGACCGGCTGGGGCGGCGCCCGGTACTGCTGCTGTCGCTCGCAGGCGCCGCTGTCAACTATGCCATCATGGCGTTCGCGCCGCAGCTGTGGATGCTGTTCCTCGGCCGTGCCATTGCAGGCCTGACGAGCGCCAATATGTCGGTGGCGATGGCCTACCTTACTGACATCACTCCGGAGGACAAGCGCGCGCGGCGCTTCGGCTTGTTCAACGCCATGTTCGGCATTGGGTTTATTGTTGGCCCGGTGCTCGGCGGCGTGCTGGGTGACTTCTGGGTGAGACTGCCCTTTATCGCCGCGGCTGCGTTGAATGCCGCCAACCTGCTGCTCGCGGTCTTCCTGCTGCCTGAATCACGCGCGCCGGGTAGCGCGAAGGTCGATCTTGCGGCGCTCAACCCGCTGCGCCCACTACGCTGGGTCTTGTCGATGAAAGCGCTGCTGCCCGTCACTGTCCTGTTCTTCATTCTCAGTGCAACCGGCGAGGCCTACGGCACCTGCTGGGCGCTCTGGGGCAAGGACGTGTTTCAGTGGAACGGCCTGTGGATCGGCCTTTCGCTGGGCGCTTTCGGCGTTTGCCAGTCGCTGGCGCAGGCCACCTTGCCCGGACCAGCCGTCAGGCTGCTCGGTGAGCGGGGCGCGATACTTGGCGGCTTCGCTGCAAGCTGCAGCGCCTTGTGCGTGATGGCTTTCGCCCGACAGGGCTGGATGGTGTTCGCCGTGATGCCGCTCTTTGCGCTCGGCGGCGTAGGCATGCCGGCGCTGCAGTCGTTTGCTACCGGCCTGGTGGATGAAGACAGCCAGGGCCAGTTCCAGGGCGTGTTGGCGTCCTCGGTAAGCCTGGCGTCCATCGCCGCACCGCTTGGCTTCTCCACGGTCTACCTGTTCGTTCGCGAACAGTGGCCGGGCGCGGTGTGGCTTTCCGTAGTGGCGGTCTACCTGATCGCCGCGCCGCTTGTACTCAATTTGCGCTTCGCACGCGCGAAGGCGTGAACTCCATGGCGTAGATTGCCAGCGCCAGGGCAGGGAAGGCCAGGCCTGCGAGCAGCACGCCATGCCAGCCATGGTGCGCAAACATCCAGCCGCCAAGCAGGGAGCCGAGCGCGCCGCCCATGAAGAAGATGGACATGTACAGGCCGTTCAGGCGGCTGCGCACTTCCGCGCCCAGCGCGTAGATTGCGCGCTGTCCCGTTACCAGGTTGGCGGAGACGCCCATATCCAGCACGATGGAGGCACACACCAGCAGCATCAGCTGCGCGGTGTAGCCACCGCCCGTCACCAGCAGCGGCGCAGCGAAGGCCAGCGCGCCTGCGCCCAGCGCCATGGCGGTGGTGGAGCGCGTTTTGCCCTGGTCGGCGCGGCGGCCTGCGATCGGCGAAGCAATGGCGCCGGCCACGCCAGCCAGCGCGAACAAGGCGATGCCGGTCTGCGACAGGCCGAATGCAGGACCGGCCAGCTCCAGCGGCACCGTGGTCCAGAACAGGCTGAAGGCGCCGAACATGCAGAACTGGTAGGCCGCGCGGCGGCGCAGGATAGGCGTTTTTTTCAGCAGGTGCCACATGGATCCCAGCAATGCCGGATAGCTCATCGCATGCGCAGGCACACGCTGCGGCAGCTTGCTGCGCAGGACCAGTGCGAGCACGCCGGTGCCGATGGCGGAAATCACGAAGATTGCATGCCAGCCCAATGCATCTGTAACGAGCGAAGAGACCGGCCGCGCCAGCATAATCCCGAGCAGCAGGCCGCTCATCACGGTGCCGACGGTCTGGCCGCGCGTTTCCGGTTTCGACAGGTGGGCGGCAAAAGGCACTACCACCTGCGCGGCGACGGAGCCAAGGCCGATGCAGAAGGCTGCGGAGAGGAAGAGGGCGGCGCTGTTGCTGAAGGCCGCTGCGAGCAGTGCCACGGCGGTGAGCGCGAGTGCGCAGAGAATCAGCTTGCGGTTCTCGACCAGGTCGCCCAAGGGGACGATGAAGATCAGGCCGAGGCAGTAGCCGATTTGCGTGAGCGTGACGATCAGGCCTGCTGCGCCGGGATCGAGGCCAGTCGCCTGGCTGATCGGGCCGACGAGCGGCTGTGCGAAATAAAGGTTCGCCACAATCAGGCCGGTGGCAATTGCCATCAGCCAGACCATGCCGGGCGAAATATCGTGTTCTTGCTGGTTCAAGCGAATCCCCTGCGGATCGAAACCGGCAATTGTAGGGAATATTGCCGGGCTTCGCAGGGAACTCAAAAAATGTCTACAACTGCTTGTGGACGTCCGCCAGGATCTCGTAGGAACGCAGGCGCGCGGAGTGCTCGAAGATCTGCGAGGTGATCATCAGTTCATCCGGCCTGGTGCTGGCGATGAAAGCCTTCATCTGCGCCTTCACGGACTCCGGCGAACCGATGGCGGAGCACGACAGCACCGAATCGAGCATCGCATTCTCCTGCGGGCCAAGCTGGGAGCGGAAGTTCGCCACCGGCGGCGGCAGGCGCGATGGACGCCCTGTGCGCAGGTTCACGAATGCCTGCTGCATGGAGGTGGCGCGGAACTGCGCTTCTTCGTCGGTATCGGCCGCGAACACGTTATAGCCAAGCATCACGTAAGGCTTGTCCAGTTGGGCGGAAGGCTTGAAGTTGTCGCGGTAGATCGCGATGGCCTGCATCATCATCTGCGGCGCGAAGTGCGAAGCGAAAGCGAAGGGCAGGCCCATATGCGCGGCAAGCTGCGCGCCGAACAGGCTGGAGCCGAGTATCCACAGCGGCACTTTGGCGCCCATGCCGGGAACCGCCATCACGCGCTGGCGCGGCGAGTCGGACATGTAGTCCTGCAGCTCGGCCACATCCTGCGGGAACTCGTCGGCGTCCGAGCCAAGATTGCGGCGCAGGGCGCGCGCGGTGGTCTGGTCCGAACCTGGCGCACGGCCCAGTCCAAGATCGATACGGCCGGGGTGCAGCGCCTCCAGCGTGCCGAATTGTTCCGCGATCACCAGCGGCGAGTGATTGGGCAGCATGATGCCGCCCGCGCCGACGCGAATGGTAGAGGTGCCGCCCGCCACATGCGCAATCACAACCGAGGTTGCGGCGCTGGCGATGCCCGGCATGCCGTGGTGTTCGGCCAGCCAGTAGCGGTTGAAGCCCCAGCGTTCGCCATGCTGCGCAAGGTCCAGCGTATTGCGCAGCGAGGCCGATACGTCGCTGCCTTCGGCGATCGGGGAAAGGTCGAGTATGGAGAATGGAATCATGCCGGCCATGTTAGGGCCTGGCCGCCAGGATTCAAGCAAAGCCCTGTTGGGTGCGTGGGTTTGAAGCGGCCTCGTACGCGCTTTTTGAGAACGCGGTAGACTGGCCGATGTTGCATGAAGAAAAAATAAACCAACCCTTCGGAGACAGAGTTCCATGTTACGAAAGATCGCTCTTGCCACCCTGCTGCTGACGGGTGTGGCTCATGCCGCCCCGCCCAGCGAAGTGGCCCGTTCCACTGCCAAATATGCCCGCGCCAAGTATGGCGAACAGGTGATTAACAGCCTGGCGTCCATGGTTACCTACAACACGGTGGCCGATCCCAAGATTCCATTTGAAACGAACCCGCATCACATCGGCTTCAAGAAATTCCTGAAGGAAGAGGCGGAGCGCCTCGGCTTCGATTATGAAGACTCCGGCTGGGTGGTGGTCATCGGCTACGGCAAGGGCACCGAGCGCGTGGGCGTGGTGACGCACGGCGACGTACAGCCCGTGGATCCGAGCAAGTGGAAGCAGTCGCCGTTCAAACTGGACCGCACGAGCGAGCCGGGCAAGCTGCTGGCCCGCGGTTCGGAAGACGACAAAGGCCCGATTGCCACCGCGCTGTATGCAATGAAGGCGATCAAAGACAAGAAGGTCAAGCTCAACAAGCGTATCGAGCTCTACGTCTACATGGGCGAAGAGTCGGACTGGACCGCGCTGGAAGAGTACATCAAGACGCACAAGCTGCCTGAGGTCAACATTACGCTCGACGCCGAGTATCCGGTAGTAACCGCCGAAAAAGGCTGGGGCGCGCTGATGATGACGCTGCCGCCGGTGCAGGGCGGAGCGCCGCAAGGCCCGGTGCTGAGCGAATTCACGGGTGGCTTCTTCGGCAGCCAGATTCCGGAAGATGCCGTGGCCGTGATCGACAATGCCACGCCTGAGCTGGCCGAGCAGATCCGCAAGCGGGGCGCGGCGCAAAAGGGCATGCAATACAGCTTTACCCAAGAAGGCCAGCGCCTGCGCATCAAGGCCAAGGGGCTGTCGGCGCACTCGTCCAAGCCGGAAGATGGTGTGAACGCGATTGGCATGCTGGCCGATGCGCTGGCTGTGCGCAGCTGGGAAGGCACGCAGGCCGGCAATATGGCCAGCCTGATCAACGAGCTGATCGGCACTGGCCTGTATGGCGAGAAGTTCGGCAAGGCGGCCTACAGCGACGACTTCATGGGGCCGATGACGGTATCTCCGACCGTGCTGAAGCAGACGGACAAGGGGCTGGAACTGAACGTCAATCTGCGCCGTCCGCGTGGCAAGGCCGGCCCTGAGCTGCAGGCGCAGTTCGAATCCGCCTTTAACGCCTGGAAAGCGCAGCGTGCGCCGGAGGCAACGCTGCGCGCCATCATTGGCGAGCCATGGCTGCGCCCGGACGCGCCGCAGATCCCGACGCTGCTGAACGTGTTCTCGCACTACACCGGCATCAAGGATGCGAAGCCGGTATCGATCGGCGGCGGCACCAACTCGCGCCTGTTCCCGAACGCAGTCAGCTTCGGCCCCGCGATGCCCGGCTCGGTCTACACCGGCCACTCCGAGCACGAATTCATCACCACCAAACAGCTGATGCTCAACCTCGAAATGTACACCGCCGTCCTGGTCGAGCTCGCCCGCTAAACACTGACACGGGGTGCCTGACCCCATGGTGTCATGTGACACCATGGGGTCAGGCACCCCGTGTCAGTATTAATACGTTAAAGTTGAAAATATTATTAGCTGGCTTTTATCGCAATATATTGTTGCGTGAATTCGAATATTTAATCCCCGCCTGAAAAATCATTTCCATGTAATCCCGGTTTGCTTTACCATGGGAAACAAGGTGCAGCAAACATGCGGCCTTCAGCCAGTGCCGGGCTGATCCATCACGGCACATATTCTTTTATTGGAAATACTCTGGCTTATTTAATAAGCCACCGGGGAATTTGTATGCCGCGATATTTGGTGTTGCTTTTCGCTATATTCTTGACATGGTCGGCTAATAGCATGGAAATGAATGTCCCGCATGCGGTCGCATCGACCGCCGCCTCCCAGCCGATTCAGCTCAAGCAGGTTCCCAAACGCGGCGCGCTTTACCGTGTGCGGCACGAGGGCAAGACCAGCTATCTGTTCGGCACCATTCACGTCGGCAAACAGAATTTCTTTCCCTTGGAACCAGAAGTGACGCGCGCGCTTGCCGATTCCAGCTCGCTGGTGCTGGAACTGGATACGCGTGCTTACGAGCCTTTCCAGCTTGCGCTGGCGAAGTACGGCAGCTACCCGGCTGGCGAAACCATTTCGCAGCACCTGTCGCCAATGGCGCTGGATAAACTCAACAAGGCGCTGCTGAAGGCCGGCATGTCGCTGCGCAGCGTGGAGCAGTACCGGCCCTGGCTGGTGGCGAATATCCTTGTCGGCACGGAGATCGAGAAGCAGGGCTACCACCGCGCCAATGGCGTCGAGGGCTTCCTGCTGTCGGCGGCCGTGAAGCAGAAGAAGAAAGTGCGCGAGCTGGAATCGGCGGATTATCAGCTGAGCCTGTTTGCTTCGCTGAACGATGCCCAGCAGGAGCGCTACCTGCTCGAAAATATCGCAGAGCTGGACAACGGCCTGGCGGTGAAGAAGTCAGCGGGCCTGATCGATGCCTGGAGCACGGCCGATGCGCCGCGGATTGCCGCGCTGACCCGCGAGCTGACCACCGGCGATACCGTCTCCGCCACGTTCATGGACCGCACGCTGCTGCGCAAGCGCAATCCCGAAATGGCGGCGAATATCGAAACCATCATGCGCAGCGAGCAGGTTGCCTTCGTCGGCATCGGCCTGCTGCACCTGGTGGGCGAGAATGGCGTACCCGAGCTGCTGCGCCAGCGCGGGTACGAGGTTGAGAAGGTCTACTGATTACTGCCGCGTCAGTGCCCCATTGCTGTACATGACGCGGTCGCCCACTTTATATTCGGGCATCGATTCCACATTGACGCTGCGGCTGCCGCCATCATCGGTGCGCAGCGTAACGCGGTAGACCTGTCCGCTTCCGGTGCTGCCGCCCGCTGCGGCTGCTGCCACCGAACCGCTCACGCCCACACCCGCATCCTGCCGCGAGATCGGCTCAATCGACTGCACGGTGCCTGCCCAGGTCTGCGCTGCGTTGGTCTGCATCGATCCTTCGTTGGCGCTGCTGCTCATTTCACTGCTGGTGCTCGCGCTGCTGCCACTATCCCCACTGGCCGAGCTGCCGCTCGAATCGGTACCGGTATTGGCGCAGGCCGCCAGCGCGGCGCATGCTGCCACCACTATTGCGTGCTTCACGTTCATGATAAGCCTCCACTGATGAGTTCAAAAAAACATCTTCACGGGCGATCAAAGACTGATTGTAGGTTCCAGTTCAGACGCCGCGCGCGCGATTGACTCAAATCAAAAAACCGTTCACCCGTGACAGTAATAATTGCCCGATCAAGACGCCGGAGGGGCCATGGCAATTCAGGAAACGGACAATGTCGTCAGCGGTCTGGTCGACGCGGTTTGCGGTGATGGACCGGGGCATGAGCGCAATCGCTATATGCTGCGCGAGGCCTTATTCGGCCTGGTACGGCTGGCGCAGGCGGAACAGCTGGCCGCATTACGCCAGGACAGCGAGCGTGCCGCCGGCGCCGCGGCCACCTTGCGACAGCGCCGGATGGCGCGCGCACTGCTGCGCAGGATAGGAACGGACGTGAATTCGGGCCAGCGCCGCTTCGAGTTCTAGGCGCGCACCTTGCGCGTGGCCCACAGCACCCACATCAGGCTCGCCGTCACCAGCGCGGCGCTGCAGTCCACCATCCAGTCGCCGACTGCGCCGTGGCGGTAAGGCAGGAAGCTCTGCACCAGTTCATCGATGGCGCCCATCACGGCAATGGTCAGCACCGCCTTGCAGGCGCGCTGCGCCAGGCTGCCCGTGCTGCCGGTGAAGACCATGAAGGTGAGCACCGCATAGGCACAGGAATGCAGCACGATGCCCGAGGCCAGCTGGCCAACGTCCGCGCGCGCCCCGGGTATCGAGCCCGCAATCAGGATCATCGCAAACATGGCCATCGCGCTCCAGTAGCGCAGGCGGGCAAAGGAGGACGTGAGCAGCAGCTGTTGCAGGAAATTCAGCACGGAGGGAGATGAAAATGGCGTACGAGCGGCAACGATAGCATGCGCGCCATGCGCACACAAAAAAAAGCCCGCTGATGACAGCGGGCGCAAACCCTGTTTGGGCCAAGAGATCAATTCGAGCGGTGCGCCGGATGCCGGCACACCATGTCTGCCATCACGCATATCGGTTGCATGTATCGCAGATGTGTCCAGTATATGGGCCCTATGTGACAGGGCTATGACGGCGCACAAAAAATGCGGGCGAAAAAAAAGCCCGCTTATTCGGAGCGGGCTTAAAACTATTATCTTGGAGGAGAATAGTGGAGACAGGTGAGATTATGCTGCGTCGCCGCATATTCGTCCAATTTTTGTTTTCGATATGCGACATGTGATTCGTGAATATCTCTCAGTCGCGCACCGGCACCGTGTAGTTCAGCGCCATACGGCCGCCATCCACGAACAGGGTCTGGCCCGTCATATAGCTGGCATCGTCGCTCGCGAGGAAGGCGGCGATCGAGGCCACTTCCTCCGGTTCCCCGCAGCGGCCCAGCGGTGTGCGCGACAGAATCGTGTGGCGCGCCTCCGGGCTTCCCAGCACGGCCTGTTTCGCCAGCTCGGTGAGAATCGTGCCGGGACCGATGCCGTTCACGCGAATGCCGTGCGGCGCCAGGTTCAGCGACATCACCTTGGTCAGCTGGTTCACGCCTCCTTTGGACACCACATACGGCACCTGGTTCGGAATCGCCAGCTCGGAATTCACGCTCGACATATTAATGACCGAGCCACTTTGCTGTTTCACCATCACGCGCGCCACCGCCTGGCCGCAGAGGAACATGGATTTCAGGTTAATCCGCAGCACGCGGTCGAAATCCTCTTCTTCCAGTTCGAGGAAGCCGGCGGCATGCGTAACGCCGGCATTGTTGATCAGGATGTCGATGGCGCCGAATTCCGCCAGCGTAGCCGCCACCAGCGCATCCACTTCGGCCTTCATGCTGACGTCGGCGCGGAAAAAACGGGCGCTGGCGCCGAGTGCTTCTGCCGCGGCCCGGCCTTCCGGCTTGATATCGGCCATCATTACGCGCGCACCTTCGGCAACGAGGCGCTGGGCGCACGCAAGGCCGATGCCCTGCGTGCCGCCGGTAACGATAGCGACTTTGTTCTGTAGTTTCATCATCCGCTTCCCTGCGATTCAAAGAAGCGGATTGTAGCCTAGAGGATCAGCGCCTCATTCGGCAGCTGGTTCGGCCGCGCGCCATTGGCAGGGAAGTGCTGTGTGAGCAGGGCGTTCAGCTGCGCCAGCGCCGCCAGTGTGCTGTTGTGGAATTCGCCCTGTGCGAAGCCTTGCGTCATCGTGCGGCAGATGGCCTGCCATTCGCTGTCAGCGATCAGGCGGCCACATTGCGGTCGCCAATGATGTCTACTTCGCGCGCCGCCAGGTTCACGTAGATCAGCACACCGCTGTTGTCTTCCGTATCCCACACGCCGTATTGCGCGAACAAGGCGCGCGCGCGGGCGCGGTTGCTCACGTTGGCGAACACGGCTCCCAGCGGCAGCGAAGGCTCCACGATCAGTCGCACCTCGGCGCGGTGCTGGCGTTCCCCTTCGGTGATGGCCTGCTCGATCGCTTTCAGCGTGGCGGGAGGGAAGCAGCGGCGGCCCATGCCGGTGCCCACCATCAGGTGGCGCCAGGCGCGCTTGCAGCGGCCAGGGAAAGTCGTTGGAAGGGTGCTCATTACCAGTCTCCCGAGGCGCCGCCGCCGTCAAAGCTGCCGCCACCGCCACTGAAGCCGCCGCCACCACCGAAGCCACCGCCTCCGCCGCCAAAGCCGCCACCGTAGCCGCCGCGGCCCGCATTGTTCAGCGCACTGCCGATCACGCTGCCAATCAGCACCCCAGTGGCATCCGAGCCCCAGCTGGTGGTGCGCAGGCCGCGCCGGCCGCGTCCACGGAACATGGGCACGACCACGAACAGTCCGAAGAGAATCGCCGGCCACACCCACCATCCCAGCTCTTCCTGCTGCTGTTGCGGAGCCTTTTCCGCTGTGGGCGGCGCCAGCTTTTCCTTGTCGATCAGGGTGGCGATGGCGCTCACGCCGGCGGTCAGGCCACCGTAGTAATCGTTATTGCGAAAGTGCGGCGCGATCACATCCTGCAGCACACGCTTGGACTGCGCGTCGGTCAGCGAGCCTTGCGTGCCGCGGCCGGATTCAATGCGCAGGCGGCGCAGGGCAGGGGGATTGTCCTTCGCCACCAGCAGCAGCACGCCGTCATCGACGCCCTTGCGGCCCAGCTTCCACGCATCCGCCACGCGGATGCTGAACTGCTCAATGGATTCCGGTTCCGTCTTCGACATCAGCAGCACCGCAATCTGGCTGCCGGTGCGGGTTTCATACTCCGCCAGCACGGATTCCAGCGAAGCGCGCTGCTGGGGCGTCAGCATGTTGACCTGGTCGGTCACGCGCGTTTTCAGTTCCGGCACCTTGGCCAGTTCCTGCGCGTTGGCGCTGAGCGCAATCAGCAGCGTGAGGCAGATCACGATCAGTGCAAACGCCACGCGCGGCAGCAGGCTGCCTGAATTCTGGCGTTCGGCGCGTGTGGCCATATGGGTCGCTACGGCGCCACGGAGGCGGTCGCGAAAACGGCGGGAACGGCGCACACCCGCCCGTTCATCGGTAATCTCCGCCGTGCCATTCCACTTGCCAAGCGAAGGATGCACTTCCTCGTCGCGCCTGCGGGCCATGATGCTGCCTTACTTCTTGCCGAAATCGACGGTAGGTGCGGTCGAAATGGCCTTCTCGTTCTCCACCTGGAAGGTTGGCTTCACTTCATAGCCGAACATCATCGCGGTGAGGTTGGTCGGGAAACGGCGTGCCAGCACGTTATAGTCCTGCACGGTGGTGATATAGCGCTGGCGCGCCACCGTGATGCGGTTCTCGGTGCCTTCCAGCTGCGACTGCAGGTCGCGGAAGCTGGTATCGGCTTTCAGGTCAGGGTAGCGCTCGGACACGGCCATCAGGCGCGACAGCGCCGAAGACAGCTCGCCCTGGGCCTGCTGGAATTTCTGGAAAGCGGCCGGATTATTCAGCACCTCAGGCGTCACCTGGATGCTGGTCGCCTGCGAGCGGGCCTTGGTCACGGCTTCCAGTGTTTCGCGTTCGTGGGAAGCATAGCCCTTCACGGTGTTCACCAGGTTGGGAATCAGGTCGGCGCGGCGCTGGTACTGGTTCACCACTTCGCCCCAGGACGCCTTGATGGCTTCATCCTTGCTCTGGAACTCGTTATAGCCGCAGCCCGTGAGGGACACCGCGATAAGGCCCACTGCAAGCCACTTGGAAAACATAACCATGATCTCTCCCTTTCAATGGTGTTCAGACTATACACGTTACGCGAAAAGCAATTTGTACGGTGAGACACACAGTGAGACCACCGCGCGCCTTATAATGGTGGGTTTGCAACGAAAATAAAAGGGGTAGTCGTGAATTTTATTAACAAACTGGAAGCAGCGTGGGCTGCAAACGACTCCCTGCTGTGCGTTGGCCTCGATCCCGACATGGAGCGCCTGCCGACCCAGTTCCGCAACGACCCGGACGGCATCACCCGCTTCTGCACCGAAATCATCGACGCCACGGCGGACCTGGCCTGCGCCTTCAAGCCCCAGATCGCCTATTTCGCCGCGCTGAGCGCGGAACGCCAGCTGGAAAAGATCTGCGCCTACGTGCGCAGCAACTATCCGCAGATTCCCCTGATCCTCGACTCCAAGCGCGGCGACATCGGCGCCACCGCGAAACAGTATGCGCGCGAAGCCTACGACCGCTACGGTGCGGACGCGGTGACGGTCAGCCCCTACATGGGCTCGGACTCGGTCGAACCCTATATGGAATGGAAAGACCGCGGCGTGATCGTGCTGTGCCGCACTTCGAACGCGGGCGGCTCGGACCTGCAGTTCCTGCAGGTGGACGGCAAGCCGCTATATCAGCACGTGGCGAAGCTGGTGGCGGAAAAATGGAACGTCAACGGCCAGTGCGCGCTGGTGGTAGGCGCCACCTATCCCGAAGAACTGGCGCAGGTACGGGCGATCGTGGGCGACATGCCGCTGCTGGTGCCGGGCATCGGCGCGCAGGGCGGCGACATTGCCGCCACCGTCAAATCCGGCCGCACGGGTAGCGGCGCCGGCATGATGATCAACTCCTCCCGCGCCATTCTGTATGCCGCGCCGCAGTCCGGCGAAGACTTCGCCATGGCCGCCCGCCGCGTCGCCGAAGAAACCCGCAACGCCATCAACGCCCACCGCTAACAGCCCAGTCCGCGACATGACACCGTGGGGTCAGGCACCGCCTGTCAGTACCTGACAGACGGTGCCTGACCCCACGGTGTCACTCAGCCGTAGGTGGCGGGGATGATGGATTCGGCGTAGTCGGAGAGGGCGCTGAGGATGTCCTGGCCGCGCTCGTCGGCGGTTTCGGCGAGGGTGTCGAGCTCGCCCAGCAGCTGGTCCAGCGTGCGGGCGCCGCCTGCGCCTTCGAAGAAGCGCGCTGCGCGGTGCTGTTCCCAGTGTTCGTATTCCTGCTCGGTCAGCGTGTCCGGGAAGTTGCGCGCGCGGTAGCGGAACAGCAGCTCCTGCAGGCGGTCGTCCTGGAAGTGCGGCGACATCGTGGCCAGCTTGGCCGGCGGTTCACGCCGCAGGCCGTCCAGCAGGCGGCGGTCGGTGTTGCTGATGAAGCCGCCATAGAGATCTTCGTCCACGTCCGCCGGTTCACCCGGCGGTCGATAGAACACTTCTTCCCAGATCGCCGCCATATCGGGGCCAGCCGCGGCCGCCTGGGCGTGGCGGCGGGCCTGCTCCAGGTCCAGGCCCCAGCGCTCGGCCATCTCGGGCCGCAGCGTTTTCAGGTTCGACACCAGCATCGGCGATTTGTTGATGTGGATGCTCTTGATCGGCAGCCGCGTCACGCCTTCGGGCAGCGCTTCCGCACGCGTGAACAGGCGCATGCGGATGGTGTCCGCATCCAGCGCGAACAGCTCGGCCGGGTCATGGCTGCAGTCCCATACGATGAGCTCGTTTTTGTTGGTCGGGTGGTTGCCCAGCGGCCACACGAGGCCGAGGCAGCCGCGCTCGGCCGGGAACATGCCGGACACATGCAGGAAGGGCTGGCGCAGCGCCGGCGCCAGGTGCATGCCGATTTCCTCCGATACGCGGTCCTTTTTGTGCAGCGCAAGGCAGAAGTCGAACAGCTTGGGCTGGCGTTCGCGAATCAGCCGCGCCAGGGCAATCGTGGCCCGCACGTCGGACAGCGCATCGTGGGCCGCTTCGTGTACCAGGCCATTTGCAGCTGTCAAATGCTCAAGTTTGAAGCTCGGCCTGCCGTTATCGTTGGTAGGCCACACGATTCCTTCAGGACGAAGCGCGTAGGTCATCCGTACCACGTCCAGCAGATCCCAGCGTCCGCACTGGTTCTGCCATTCCCGTGCGTACGGGTCGATCAGGTTGCGCCAGAAGAGGAAACGCGTCACTTCGTCGTCGAAGCGGATCGTGTTGTAACCCACGCCTATCGTGCCCGGCTGTGAAAAGGCCTGCTCGATAATGGCAGCGAACTTGTGCTCAGGAACGCCCTGCGCCAGGCACTGTTGAGGCGTAATACCCGTAATCAGGCAGGCAACGGGATCGGGCAGGAAGTCGTTGGCGGGCTGGCAGAACACCATGACCGGCTCGCCGATCTCGTTCAGCTCCGCATCGGTGCGGATGGCGGCGAATTGGGCCGGACGGTCCCGGCGCGGTACGGCGCCGAAGGTTTCGTAGTCGTGCCAGAGGAAGGTGTGGTTACTCATGTGTGTGTAGTGGCGTTTCTATAAGGAGAATTATCGTGGCAAATCCTGTTTCCCTCAATGCAAAAAGTACGCCGGCAGGCAATGTCAGCACCGATGCCGCAGTTTCTCCCGCCACCCGGGCCAAGCTGCAGCTGAATGCTTCGATCATGCAGAGCACGGCGTCGATTTCGATCGGTTCCCAGAACGATCCCCAGGCGCTGCTCTATAAATCGGCCATCACCAGCATCAACGAGGCCCTGAAAGCGGAGCTGGGCGAGAACGCGCTGCAGACCGTGTCGGCACAGGATAATTCGCCCGAAGCCACCGCCGGCCGCATCGTGTCGCTGGCCACCGGCTTTTTCGATGCCTACAAGAAGCAGAATCCGGGCATGGAAGAAGACGAGGCGCTCGGCAAGTTCATGGATACCATCAAGGGCGGTATTGAAAAAGGCTTCAAGGAGGCGCGCGATATCCTGCAGGGGCTGAAGGTGCTGGACGGCGATATCGCCGCCAATATCGACAAGACCTATGAGCTGGTGATGAAGGGCCTGGAGGACTTCACCGCTTCCTTCAGCAAGCCTGCCGAAGAAAAGCCGGAAGCCGAAGCCTAAGCCTTGCCGTCGAGCGCGACCCGGTCGCGCCCGCCTTCCTTGGCGCGGTAGAGGGCGGCATCGGCTGCCGCAATCAGCGCCCGTTCGTCCTGCTCCGGACGCAGGCTGGCCACGCCGAAGGAGGCCGTCATATGCGGCAGCGGTAGCCGCATGTCCTCGAACACCACGGCCTGCCGCATGCGTTCGCACAGGCGCTGCGCCACGCCGGAGGCCACCGTTTCCGCCGTCTCCGGCAGCAGCACCATCATTTCCTCGCCACCGTAGCGCACCGCGAAATCGCTGGGACGCAGTGCGCCGCTCAGCACATGCGCGGCCATGCGCAGCGCCTGGTCGCCTTGCAGGTGGCCGTGCGTGTCGTTGAAGCGCTTGAAGTGGTCGATGTCGATCATGATCAGCGAGAAGGGACGCTGCGACTCGTGCGCCGCGGTCACCAGGCTGGGCAGCACATCGTTCAGCCAGGCGCGGTTCTGCAGTCCGGTAAGCCCGTCCACCATGGACAGCTGCCGGTAGAACTCGCCCAGTTTCTGGCGCCGCCGCAACTGGGCATTGGCGGCGCGGATGCGGAAGGACAGCAGGCGCAGCAGGTTGCGCGCCACGCCATTGCTTTCATCGATCAGGCGCCACACCAGTTCCGCTTCCACCAGCAGCACTTCGCTTTCCACCAGCGCCGTCACGGTCTGCAGGCCCGCCTGGTCGTCCAGCACGGACTGCTCGCCTACGCTTTCACCGGGCAGCACCTTGCTCACCGAGCCGTCGCTCAGCCCGGTACGCGTGTCGCTGGCGACAGAAAGGGCGCCGCGCAATACGATGTGCAGGCGGGCGCGCTGGGGATCGGACACCGTTTCGCCGGCAACGGCCAGCATGACCGGGCAGGCCGCCAGCAAGGCGGCGACCTTGGCCTCTTCCGCATCGCGGAAGAGATCGATGTCCGCAGTGCGGTAGGGGGAGGCGGCGAAGGTGCTAAGAAGTTTCACGTTATCAAGTCCAGGCGGCCGGGCAATGCCGGTACGCAACATCATAGCGCACTCGTTGCTGAGTGTGGTTCAATGGCGGCCATGACCTTCATTGATTCTCTCGGCCAACAACACATGGCGTCGCCGGACGCGCGCATTGTTTCCCTCGTGCCTTCGATTACCGAATTGCTGTGCGAGCTCGGCCTCGCGCCGCAGCTGGTGGGGCGTACCGGTTTCTGCATCCACCCGGAGGACGTGGTGCGCGCCATCCCCAAGGTCGGCGGCACCAAGGACGTGAATATCGACAAGATCGGCAAGCTGGCGCCCACTCACCTTGTGGTCAACATTGACGAGAATGAAAAGCCGACGGTGGACCGGCTTGCGGAGTTTGTCCCCAACATCGTGGTCACGCACCCGCTGGCGCCGGAGGACAATATTCCGCTGGCCCGGCTGATGGGCGGCATCTTCTGCGCGCAGCCGCGTGCGCATGCCTGGTGTGCTGAATTCGAGGCCGAGCTCAAGGCCTTGCGCGCCGCGCCGAAAGGCCCGCCGCAGCGCGTACTCTACTGCATCTGGCAGGATCCGTGGATGTCCATTTCGCGCGATACCTACATCGCCCGCATGCTGGCGGAAATCGGCTGGTTGATTCCGGAACTGGGCGGTGCGCGCTATCCACGCTTTGAGTGGAACGAAGCGCTGCTGTCGCAGATCGACCAGGTGCTGCTGTCCTCCGAGCCTTACCGTTTCACGGAAGCGCATGCGGATGCGCTGGAACGGCAACTGGGCAAGCCGGTGCAGCTGGTGGATGGGGAAATGATGTCCTGGTATGGCAGCCGCGCGCTGCAGGGCATACGCTACCTGGGCGGACTGGCGGCCGCCTGAGCGGCCGCCAGCAGCAAAGCCTCACTCTTCCGCTTCGCTGAAGTCCGGCGCCGGTGCATTGCGCTTGTCGTTCAGGCGGCCGATGGCGCTGTCGATGGCGCGCTTGAGCTTGTCGGCCGCGCCATTGATGGCCTGGTGCAGCGTGGCCGAATGGTCGGTGACTGCAATCGGCTGGTAGCCATTGAGGCGCGCTTCCATCATGCAGCGGTTGGCGCCGTCCGCGCCTTTCTGCGCAAGGTCATTGCTGACATGGACATCCACGCGGTTGATGTGTTCGCCGAAACGGTCCAGTGCGGAGGTCACGACCTGGTTTACGTGCTCATCGAGGCCGGCATGCTGTTCGATGGTCTTGTCGGTGTTCACATGGATTTGCATAGGGTGTCTCCTGTTTGTTCATCAAGTCCGCTCTATCTTACCCGTTCCGCAACATGCCTGCCGTTAGGCAGGGCACATTGCGGAAAATTGCCCGGCGCTATTCCCAGATGTCGGGACCGCCGGCCCGCGCCGGCGCGAGGTGCTGGACCGCCAGCGGACGCCTTGCCGGCGCAGCATAGGCGGCCCGCTGCTCGCCCAGCTTGAACACACTGACCGCGCCTGCCAGGCGGGAGGCCTGTTCCTGCATGCTGGCTGCCGCCGCAGCAGCCTGTTCAACCAGCGCGGAGTTCTGCTGGGTCATTTCGTCCATCTGGGCGATGGCATGGTTGACCGCTTCGATGCCGCTGCTCTGCTCCTGGCTGGCAAGCGTGATTTCGCCCATGATATCCGCCACCTGCTGGATGGCGGTCACGATCGTTTCCATGGTATTGCCGGCTTCATCGACCAGCTTGCTGCCGGTATCCACCTTGCCTACCGAATCGTCGATCAGCGCCTTGATTTCCTTGGCCGCCCCGGCCGAACGCTGCGCCAGGTTGCGCACCTCGGCGGCCACTACGGCGAAGCCGCGGCCTTGCTCGCCGGCGCGGGCCGCTTCCACCGCCGCGTTCAGCGCCAGGATATTGGTCTGGAAAGCGATGCCGTCGATGACGCCGATGATGTCCACGATTTTGCGTGAACTGTCCTTGATGGAGCCCATGGTCTGCACCACCTGGCCCACCACGTTCCCGCCTTTCTGCGCCACCACCGACGCGTTCACGGCAAGCTGGTTGGCCTGGCGGGCATTGTCGGCATTCTGCTTGACCGTGCTGGTGAGCTCCTCCATCGAACTGGCGGTCTCTTCGAGCGAACTGGCCTGCGCTTCGGTGCGCGCCGACAGGTCGGCGTTGCCCGCCGCAATCTCGCCGGACGCGATCGAAATGGCCTCGGTGCCTTTGCGGACATCGCCCACAATCGTGAGCAGGCTGCCATTCATGTCCTTCAGCGCCTGCAGCAGGTCGCTGGTTTCGTCCTTGCCTTCGACCAGCACAGTGTTGCCGAGCTCGCCACTGGCAACCTTGCGCGCCAGTTCCACCGATCCGTGCAGCGGCGCGGTAACGGAGCGGGTGATCAGGATGGCGCAGCCGGCGCCCAGCAGGATCGCGCAGCCGCCAATGGCGAACAGCACGACCATCAGCTGGCGGTCGCCCTGCACCGACTGGGCCAGGAACTGCTCGGCATTGGCTTTCTGCATTTCCACCAGGCGGTTGAGCGCGGCGAGCGCCTGGCCGGTCAGCGGATCGATGCGGGTATGGAATACGGCGGCGGCGCCATCGGTATCGAAGGCGCTGATGCGGCCCGTCGCCTCCTTGAAGGCGGTATCCAGCTTGCCGTCCAGCGCGGCGATTTCTTTCATCACCGCTTTTTCCTCATCACCCAGCTGAGATGCTTCCAGCTGGCGCAGGGCGCTGTTATAACGCCGGCGCTGCTGCTTGATCTTTTCCTGCTCCTTCTGCATCTCGCCAATATCGTTCAGCAGGCCGATGCTGCGGATCGAGATGCCGGTCTCCAGCATCACGCTCTTCATCGTTGCCGCCTGCTCTCCCTTGAGCGCTGAAAGGTGCAGCCCCGCCATCAGGCTGTTTTTCTGGCTGTGGTTGAACCAGTTGGTGGCGCAGATCACCACCGCCAGGATCAGCAGGATGCAGCCGAAGCCGATGCCGAGCCGGGTGCCGATCTTAAAGTCACGCAATTTCATAGTGTTGTCCCTGTTTTGCCGATGCCGCGCCATAAAAAACTCCGTAAGCTGGCAAGCAACTTGCGGAGTTCCGATGCGGACGCTGTCGCCGTTCTTATTTGTAGATGCCGCAGGCGATCAGCACGTCACCCACTTTTTCCACATAGGCCGACTTGGCCTGCATTTCCTTGGTTTGCGGATGCGGCCAGACAAAATCGACCCAGCCGTTGCCTTGCGGGGAGTTGGCGGCGGCAATATAGGCCTTCACCGTTTCCTTGCCGTTAGGGTCCTTAAAGCCCAGCATATTGCGGCCGACAATCTTCGGATTCGGGCTGGCCAGGTTCACGCCTTTCATGTCGTAGGCGAAGATGTACAGGCTGCCGTCCACGAACTTGCCTTTCGGGTTGTTGAATTCAGCCATGGCCTTCTCCACGCCGACTTCCTTGATATAGGCGGCGCCGCGCTTCACCATCGCAACCGCTTCTTCCGGCCTGCGCTTTTCTTCCGCCAGGGCGGCCGATTGCAGGCCCAGTGCGATGGACATTACTGCCAGTACTTTGAACAGGTTTTTCATGGATTAACTCCTTCAGTGGGGAACAGGGGGCTCAGAAACGGTGGCGGATGCCGGCGACGTAGCTGCTTTCGCGCTGGGCAGTGCTCAGGCGGTCCGACATATAGATCGCATACAGGTCGGTGCGGACCGACAGCTTGTGGTTGTAGCCCGCGGTCAGGGTGTCGCGGGAACGTCCGGCGCCCACCAGCGAACCGCTGCGGCTGGTATCGGCATACGACACCAGCACCGCGCCCAGGGCGCTGGTCGGCACGCTCATGCTCAGGGTCCAGGTGCGGTCGTTCATTTCCTTGTTGCCGGCCGCGTCATTGCTGTTGCGGCGGTAGGTGGCGAAGGCCTTGAGCACCTTGAAGTCGTAACGGGCGCCGACGAAATAGCCTTTCTGGCCGGTGATGCTGCCGTAGTTCACCGGGGCCGCGGTGGCGTCCAGGATGGCGGCGCCGGACAGCGGGTTGCTGACCTCCACATTGGTGTAGGCCGCGGTCAGGCCCAGCGGACCGTTGGTATAGAAGGCATTGGCGCCATAGTTTTTCGGGCCGTTCGGCTTGCCCGTTTCGCCGGGCTGGATGAAGAAGTTGGCCTGGAAGCCGTTGAGCACCGGCGTGCCGTAGGAAACCTGGTTGCTCCAGCCGCTGTCGCCGGCGGTGGTGGCGGCCCAGGTGCGCGCGCCGACCGGGCCCGATGGCACATAGGTGTGCAGGATGAGGGGCGAGAACTGGAAGGAGTCGCCGAAAGGATTGAACTGCACCGCAGGCAGGAAGCTTGGCGCGCCAAAACGGCCCAGCATCACCTTGCCGAAGCTGCCGGACAGGCCCACATAGGCGTGGCGCGAGAACATGGTGTCGGTGCCGAAGCGGCCCTGGGCGCCGGTGTCGCCCTGGAAGAAGCCGCTCAGCGAGAATTCGGCGCGGGTGCCGCCGCCCAGGTCTTCCATGCCCATGAAACCCCACTGGGAAGTGGTGAGGCCGCCGTTATTGACCACCGTGCGGCGCGCCGGGTCGCCGCTGTATTTCAAGGAGCCTGCGTACAGGTCGACCACGCCGTTGATGACGACCGAGGACTGCGCGCTTGCCGCTCCGCAGGCGGCAGCCATCATCGCCGCGAGGGCGATAATTTTGGTGTTCTTCATTACTATCCCTTTTATATTTGGTATCAGCGTGACTTAGGTGCCAGCCGTTAGGGAATTGTAAGGTTCAGCTAATCAATATTTTGGTATTAAATTGGTATTTCGGGACATTGTGGCAATGGAATTTGTTAAATGTTAATTAAGGCAGCCGCAATGTTGACAGAAATGCCGAGGATGACCAGATTGAACAGGAAGCTCAGCACGGAATGCCCGAGCACCAGTTTACGCAGGGTTGGCGAGAGGACGGTGACGTCGGAGGTCTGCGCGGCTACCGAAATCGTGAAGGAGAAATACAGAAAGTCCCAATAATCCGGCGAATAGTCCTTGTTGGGAAAGTGCAACGGAAGTTGCATATTCTCATCGTTGTAGTAGAGATGGGCATAGTGAAAGCAGAACAGCATGCCCAGCAGCAACCACGAGCCCAGCAGGGTACTTGCCACGAAGAGATAGCGCAGGCCCCGCACGCCGGTTTCCATATGCCTGATCAGGGCCAGCTCGCTGCCGATGGCGGCCAGGCTGGCGCAGGCGGCCAGGCAAAGCGCGATCAGGATCACGACCCAGTTTTCGTCCTGCTTCCGTGCAATCTGCCGGATGCGATGGTGGTCGGCACGGGACATGCTCCATATCATGCTGGCAAGGTAGGACCAGATGGCAGCATCCCAGGCCGTCAGCGACCGTGTCAGCAGGGGCCAGCCGGCAGGCAGCAGGACTGCCGTTGCGGTGCCGATGGCGATCGACGCCAGCAGGTGGGGGCGGTTCAGCAGGGAACGGTGGATGTGGGCGCGCATGCGCCCATCTTAGCCCTTCTGTTCCTGATGCGGGAAGCGGTCCATGCGCGACAGCACCGGGAACAGCTTGATCCACAGGCCCGTGACGAACAGCGTGGCTACGCCGCCGAAGATGACGGCGCGCGTGAGGCCGAACCAGCCCGCAGTGACGCCGGACTCGAATTCACCCAGCTCGTTCGAAGCGCCGATGAACACCGAATTCACGGCGCTCACGCGGCCGCGAATCGCATCCGGCGTTTCGTACTGCACCAGCAGATGGCGCACATAGACCGAGATCATGTCGCCCGCGCCCATCAGCAGCAGCGCCACCAGCGCCACGATGAAGGTGCTGGTGGCGCCCAGCACGATGGTGCCAAGCCCGAACACGGCCACCCCGCCGAACATCCACAGGCCCACGCGGCGCGTAATCGGCATGAAGGCCAGTGCAATCGAACACAGGGCCGCACCGGCGCCCGGCGCCGTGCGCAGCAGGCCGAGGCCGGTGGGGCCGACATGCAGCACATCATGCGCCAGTGCGGGCAGCAGCGCTGTGGCGCCGCCGAACAGCACGGCGAACAGGTCGAGCGAAATGGCGCCCAGTACGATGGGGCGCGAGAACACGAAGCGCAGGCCTTCCAGCACGCTGTGCCAGGTGGCCGGTTCGCGCTTGGCTGATTGCGCAGGCGCCTTCGTCATCGACATCAATACCACGGAGACCAGCAGCAGCACCGAGGCCACCGTGTACACCGCAGTGGGGCCGTAGATGTAAAGCAGGCCGCCCAGCGTGGGGCCGAGAATCACTGCCACATGGAAGGCGGAGCTGCTGAGGGCCACCGCCTTGCTGAAGTCCTCCTGCGGCACCAGGTTGACCAGGATAGCCTGCGTGGCCGGTCCCATGAAGGCGCGCGCACTGCCGAACAGCACCAGCACCGCGAACACGGGCCACACCACCGTGAGGTCCGCCGCCGTGAAGGCGAGCAGCATCAGGCCGACCAGCAGCTGCATGCCGAGGCACATGGTGATGATGTATTTGCGGTTGAACTGGTCCGCCACGTGGCCGGCGGGAAGAATCAGCAGAAGGAAAGGCGCGAACTGCGCGAGACCGATCATGCCGAGGTAGAACAGATTATGGGTGCTGGCGTAGACCTGCCAGCCGATGGCGACGTTCTGCATCTGCACGGCCAGCGTGCCGAAGATGCGGGCGGTCAGGTAGAAGGAGAAGTTATGGTGACGAAGAACGCTGAATCCGTTGGATGACATAGATGTAGGGCGCTGCGCGCGCCCCACGGCGGCGCAGCGTGGAGCAGGTCAGGGTTGGGCCAGGTCGGCTTCGGTGGTAAAGGCGTCGGCATAGAATTCGTCTTCGGGCAGCTTGCACTGCTGGACGAATTCGCGCCTGGCGGATTCCACCACGATGGGTGCGCCGCAGGCGTAGACCTGGTAGCCGGACATGTCCGGCAGGTCTTCCACCACCGCACGGTGCACATAGCCGGTGCGGCCGCTCCAGCTGTCTTCCGGCTGCGCGTCCGATACCACGGGCACGTAGCGGAAGTTCGGCAGCTCTTCGGCCCACTGGCGGCACAGCGCATCCATATACAGGTCCTGCGGGCGGCGGCCGCCCCAGTACAGCACCATCTGGCGTTTCGAATCGCTGGCCTTCATCTGCTCCACAATGGCCTTGATCGGCGCGAAGCCGGTACCGGAGGCCAGCAGCACCATCGGCTTGTCCGAATCCTCGCGCACGAAGAAGGTGCCCAGCGGGCCTTCGAAGCGCAGGATGTCGCGTTCCTTCATGGTGCCGAACACCTGGTCGGTGAACAGCCCGCCCGGCATGTGGCGGATATGCAGCGTGACCGGGCCGGTGCCCGGGGCACTCGCCATACTGTAGCTGCGGCGCTTGCCGTCGCGCAGCAGGAATTCGATGTACTGGCCGGCGCGGTATTCCAGCGTTTCATTGGCCGGCAGCTGGAGCGAGATAACCATCACGTCCGGCGCCATCTTTTCCATCGTCGATACGCGCGATGGCATTTTCTTGACGGGGAAGTCACCGCTGCCCGCCACTTCGCGCGCCTGCAGCACCAGGTCCGACTGCGGCACGGCGCAGCAGAACAGGGACATGCCCGCCGCCTCTTCTTCCTCGGTCAGCGCGCGGCGCTGGTGCGGACGGTGGGTGATGGAACCGGAAACCACTTTACCTTTGCAGGAGCTGCAGGCGCCGTTCTTGCAGCCGTAGGGCAGGCCAACGCCTGCGCGCATGGCTGCCGAGAGAACGGTTTCGTCATCATCGCAGCTGAATTGATGGCCGCTGGGCTGAACGGTAATCTGGAACGTCATACAATCCTTGAATGAATAGCAAATACAAACAGCAACTGGGCAGGCCTCGCCTGCTGATTATCGGCTGCGGCGACGTGGGCATGCGCCTGCTGCCGCTCCTGCGCGCGCGCTACCGCATCTTCGCGCTCACCAGCCAGCAGGAACGCTGCGCGGCGCTGCGCGCGGCCGGAGCCATTCCCATCGTGGCGAATCTTGACCAGCCACATAGCCTGCGGCGCCTGGCCGGGCTGGCGCACACGGTGCTGTACCTGGCGCCACCGCCCGCCGAAGGCCTCAGCGACCCCCGCATCCGCAATGTGACCGCCATTTTACCCGACCGGGCCAACGTCGTTTATGTGAGCACCACCGGCGTTTATGGCGACGCGGGCGGCGCCTGGATTGAGGAGTCGCGCCCGGTAGCGCCCCACAATGGGCGGGCCTTGCGGCGGGTGGCGGCTGAGCGCTCACTCCGGCGCTGGGCGCGGCGGACAGGCGGGCGCCTGTCCATCCTGCGGGTGCCGGGCATTTATGCGGACGACCGCCTGCCCATCAAGCGCCTGCAGCAGGGCACGCCGGCCTTGTTGGCGGAGGATGATGTTTTTACCAACCATGTGCATGCCGACGACCTGGCCTCCATCGTGCTGCAGGCCATGCGGCGCGGGCGGCCGGGGCGGGTCTACCACGCCGTCGATGACAGCGAGATGAAGATGGGGGACTACTTCGATGCGGTGGCCGATGCGGAAGGGCTGCCACGGCCGCCGCGCCTGCCGCGCGCCGAGCTGGCGAAAGTGGTCACGCCTGCGTTGCTGTCATTTATGTCGGAGTCGCGCCGGCTCAGCAACGCACGGCTCAAGGGCGAACTGGGTGTGCGCCTGCGCTATCCGACGGTCGTGGACTTTCTGAATATGAGGCAGAAAATTACATAGCATAAAAAATAGGGTTAAAATCTATCAAATTCTCACAAATGTTGCCGGACTGTCGGTTCAGAGCAACAAGTAAGTCCCTTGTCCAATTTGCAAGAGTTTGATCATGTCCCTGAAAGAGATTACGGCCTCGCCGAGCTATAACCCCAATCGCGTGCTGGACGCGATTATCGAAAAACTGCAGCTGAAGAACGACGCGGCCCTGTCGCGCGCGCTGGAAGTTGCACCTCCTGTGATCAGCAAGATCCGCCACAACACTTTGCCGATCGGCGCGACGATCCTGATCCGCATGCATGAGATCAGCGATTTCAGCATCCGCGAATTGCGGGACCTGATGGCGCACTGAACCTGCGCCAGCATGAAAAAACGGCCGGGCCTGGAGGATCAGGCGCCGGCCGTTTGATTTTTTACTGCGTTGCTTACGCTGCGGCGAGACGCGGGCGGGCGCTGTAAAAGGCGTCGGCCGGAGCCATTTCAGCATTCACGCGGCCAGAATAGGCCGTTTCGGCGCTGACGCGGCCCGAGTAGGCGGTCTGGTCGGCGACGCGGCCGGAGTAGGCAGTCTTCGCGCTGCCGCCGGTGGCCTCCGTGCTTACGCGGCCGGAATACGCCACCTTGTCCGCCACACGGCCGGAGTAGGCAGTCTTAGCGGCATCTGCGCTGACGCGGCCGGAGTACGCTGTCTGGTCAGCGACGCGTCCCGAGTAGGCTACCTTGTCTGCTACACGGCCGGAATAAGCGGTCTTCACGCCGTCCGCGCTCACGCGGCCGGAGTATGCCGTCTGGTCCGCCACGCGGCCGGAATACGCAACCTTGTCGGCTACGCGGCCGGAGTAGGCGGTTTTTGCAGACGCCACACGGCCGGAATAGGCCACGGCATCGGCCACGCGGCCCGAGTAAGCCACTTCCGGTGCGCGGCCGGAATAAGCCGCTGCGGCAACCCGGCCCGAGTAGGCGGTATCTGCGCGCAGATACGCCTCGCCAAAGGTCGCTTCATACAGCTCCTTCATGCGGTCGCCCACACGCTGGTGCGCCTCTTCGTCATCTTCGCCGCGCAGGCCGATGTAAGGGAAGTGGTGCAGGAAATAGCCGAACACCTTCTCGCAGTCCACGGCGTACTTCATGGTGTCGAGGATGTGGTAGTGCCAGAAAATATCCACGTCCATCAGCGGCGCGGTCTGTTCGTTCGGGAAGGTCTTCATCAGGTAGAGGAAGCGGCGGTATTCGAATTCCACGGCATTGACCTTGTCCAGCGACCAGCCTTCGCCGGATTCTTCGTGCATCAGTTTTACCTTGATCGGTTCCAGGTCGAGGTCGGCAATGGCTTGAAAGCTTTCAGTCGAAATCATGAGTCATATCCCTTTGTGAGTGAGCAGAAATTAGCAGTTTTGACACCGTGCGTGGACCGGAGAGGTCGGGTGTCAGGGACGTTCGGAGCTGGGGAACGAAGCGTTGAGCTGGGTCAACGAAAACCCAGTATATGCGCATTGCTGAGGATTACAAGCGGGATTTAAGTCGTGCGCGACTTTCATAAAACACGCAAATTGCCGGGCTGTCATGCCAGCCCGGCAAGGGTCATTGTCAGGCTGACTGCAAGCGCGGGCGTTCGGTGAACAGGTTCGGCGCCTGTTCCGGCGCGGCGTCCGCAATGCGCGCCGAATAAGCGGTGGCGGTGACGCGGGCCGAGTAGGCGGTGCCCGTAACGCGGGCGGAATAGGCGGTGCCCGTGACGCGTGCCGAGTAGGCCGTCGCCGTGACCCGTGCCGAGTAGGCGCTGCCGGCAACCCGCGCCGAATAGGCGGACAGGCCCTGTGCATAGGCTTCGCCGAAGGTGTCCTCATACAGTTCCTTCATGCGTTCGCCCACGCGCGCGTGCGCCGCCAGGTCGTCCTCGCCGCGCAGGCCGATGTAGGGGAAGTGATGCAGGAAGTAGCCGAACACTGCCTCGCAGTCCGCGGCATATTTCATCGTATCGAGGATGTGGTAGTGCCAGAAAGTGTCCACATCCTGCAACGGTGCGGCCGCTTCGTTGGGGAAGCGCTTCATCAGGTGCAGGAAACGGCGGTACTCAAACTCGACAGCGTTCACCTGATCCAGCGACCAGCCTTCGCCGGATTCCTGGTGCATCAGCTTGACCTTGACTGGTTCCAGATCGAGGGCGGCAATGGCTTCGAAATCGCGCGTGTTCATGTTGGGTGTCCTTTCGGTGGGGGAGAGGATTCATTTTTGCCCACCATCAACGCGCCGCCTTGATCTGCCTCAAGCTTCCTTCAGCAATTCCTACCGCGTTACGAATTCTCCTAAAGCGAGGACGGGCGCCAGATGGGACACCGCCACGCTCACGGTCACGATAGTGCCGCCGCGCGGCATGCCGGCAATGGTGCACTGGCCGCCCAGCAAACTCATGCGCTCTTCGATGCCCACCAGCCCGAAGGAGCCCGTCTTGTTGCGGCTGCTGTCGTGCAGGCCGATGCCGTTATCGGCTATCGCCATGCGCAGCGTGCCCTGTATATGCGTGAGTTCCACCCGCACCAGGCTGGCGCGCGCATGCTGCTGGATATTGCTGAGCGACTCCTGCAGCACGCGGAAGAAGGCCACGGCGCAGCGGTCGTCGATGCCGGTATCGCCGCCATGCTCCACCAGCTCGCAGGTAATGCCGGTGCGCTGGCGGAACTGCGCGATCTGCCACTCCACGGCCGCATGCAGGCCCAGGTCCAGCACTGTCGGGCGCAGGTCGTTGATGATGGTGCGCACGCTGCGTATCGTCTCATCGATCTGCTTCACGGTGGCCCGCGCGCGCTCGTGCAGGCGCGGATGGCGCAGGGCGGTGCGGTTGGCAAGAATGTCCGCCTCGATGCGCAAGGCGAGCAGGTTCTGGCCCAGGTCATCGTGGATCTCGCGCGCGATGCGCTTGCGCTCCTCCTCCTTGATCTGCTCCGCATGGGCAGCCAGGCGGCGCAAGCGCTGGTGCGAAAGCTGCAGCTTGACCTGGCTGTCGCGCAGCTCGCGCGTCATGGCGCGCGCCATCTTCACAGCGCGCTTGCGGGCGGAAGACAGGGCGTGGAACAGGGCATAGATCAGCATCGTGCCGGCAAAGCCCATCAGGGCGGCGAACCAGGGCAGATAGGCGTCGAAGCGCGAATACAGCGCCTGCTTGGGCGCGCTGAAACGGGCCTGCCAGTTGCTGCCATTGAAGTTCACGGGCAGCAGGATGTCGAAGTGGTTCGAACTGGGCGCGGCGCCCACATTGATGTCCTTGGTATCGAACAGCAGGCGGCCGGGCGGCTCCCCATCGCCGTCGTCCGGACTGCCGTACAAGGTAACGCGAATATCCTGCATCGGCGTTTCATCCAGCGCGGTCTGCACCAGGCGCTGCACGCTGAACCCGATGCCGACCGAACCTACATAGGCGGCGCGGCGCTGGGCCACGGTCGCCGTGGGCATGCCCTTGCGGTAGACCGCCATGCGCAGCGGCATGCCCACGTGATACGGCGAACCGGGCACGGCAACGGGACGTCCCGAGCTGCTCATTTCGCCGCTGTCGCGCGCCGCATCGAGCGCGGCGGCGCCGGCGGGACGCGCGGCGAGGTCCAGGCCCACACGGTCGCGGAAGCCGTCCAGCGGATCGATCAGCGTAATGACGGTATAGCTGCGGCGCTTGCCCTCAGGCTTGATGCGGAAAGGCGGATAGCCGGGGCGCTCGCCGGCTGCCTGTTGCAGATGCTGCTCGAGTGCGGCGCGTTCGCTCTCACGGATAAAGGTCGCGAAATTGATGGTGTCGATGGCGGGGAAATTGCGCGGCAGGTTCAGCCCCTCCACATAGCGGTGGAAGCCATCGGCGGTGATATGGTCCACGGCCTGCAGATAGCTTGCCGTGCCGCGCAGCACCTCGATATAGGTCTTGAGCACGGACGCGATGCTGTGCTGGGTATTGCGCGCCTGGTGCCGGAAACGCTCGCGCGCCTCGCTCTCAATGGAATTCGCCATCAGCGCATAGAACACCGCGCCGATCGCCAGCGACAGCAGCAGGGCATTCCACCAGAACTGGCGGCCGGCAGCGGCAAACCGCTTGCCAAGCTGGCGGGGGCGCATCAATAGCATGATGAAAGCGGCGCCCTCGCGGGCCGCATGGATTCAGATCATTGCAATATATAAACGCGCCTATCCCACCGTCAAGTTCCTTGCGCCCAATCAGCCGCCGCTTTGCGCCTGATCAACAACACAACAACTGACAAGCGGTGCCTGACCCCATGGTGTCAGGTGACACCATGGGGTCAGGCACCGCTTGTCAGGTTTTGCTGTGGAATTACTTGGCGGTCCAGCTGTCTTTGAGGGTGACGATGCGGTTGAAGATGGGCTTGCCGGGCTGGCTGTCGACGCGGTCGGCGACGAAGTAGCCGTGGCGCTCGAACTGGAAACGTTCTTCCGGTTTGGCGTTCTTCAGGCTTGGCTCCAGATACGCGGTGATGACTTCTTTTGCCTTCGGATTCAGGAATTCCTTGAAGTCCTTGCCGCCCGAGTCCGGCATGGCGTCCGTGAACAGGCGGTCGTACAGGCGCACTTCGGCTTCCAGCGCGGCGGCGGCGGAGACCCAGTGGATCGTGCCTTTCACCTTGTAGTTGTTGGCGCCATCGGTGCCCGACTTGGAATCCGGGAAGTAGTTGCAGTGCACCGCAATCACTTTGCCGTTTTCATCCTTGTCGTAGCCCGTGCATTCCACCACGAAGCCGTATTTCAGGCGCACGCGGTTGCCCGGCTGGCCGTCCACCGGCGGATAGAAGCGGAAGTAGCCCTTCGTTGGCACTTCCATGAAATCTTCTTCTTCAATCCACAGCTCGCGCGTGAACGGGAAAGTGCGGTTGCCCAGCTCCGGATGGTGCGGGTGCACCGGCGAGCTGCATTCCACGCTGTCGTTGGCGTCGAAGTTGTCGATGATGAGCTTGAGCGGCTTCAGCACAGCGATCGCGCGTGGCGCTTTCGGGTCCAGGTCTTCACGCACGGCGCCTTCCAGCACACCATAGTCGATCCAGCCGTCGGACTTGGTCACGCCGGTGCGTTCGCACATAAGCTGGATGCCTTCCGGCGTGAAGCCGCGGCGGCGCATGCCCGCGATGGTTGGCAGGCGCGGGTCGTCCCAGCCGTCCACGATGCCTTCTTCCACCATCTGGCGCAGCTTGCGCTTGGAGGTGACGATGTAGGTCAGGTTCAGGCGCGCGAACTCAAACTGGTTCGGCACCGGCTTCTTGAAGAAGCCGCCTTCCGACAGCACTTCCAGCAGCCAGTCATAGAACGGGCGGTGGTCCTGGAACTCCAGCGTGCAGACGGAGTGGGTGATGTTTTCCAGCGCATCCGAAATCGGGTGCGTGTAGTCGTACATCGGATAGATGCACCAGGCGTCGCCGGTACGGTGGTGGTGCGCGTGGCGGATGCGGTAGATGGCCGGGTCGCGGTTGGTCATGATCGGCGAAGACATCGCATCTTCGCTCATCTTCGCGCGCACAACGTGTTCGCCGTCCTTGTACTTGCCGGCCTTCATGTCGCGGAAGATCTGCAGCGACTCTTCCACCGGGCGGTTGCGGAAAGGCGAGTTGGTGCCCGGCGTGCTGAAATTGCCGCGGTTCGCCGCCATGTCCTCCGCGCTCTGCGAATCGACGTAAGCCAGGCCCTTGCTGATCAGGTACTCGGCCATTTCATACAGCTTGTCGAAATAATCACTCGCGTAGTACAGGTGGTTGCCGGCGCCGACCGGGCCTTTGTGTTCCCAGTCGAAGCCCAGCCACTTCACGCTGTCCAGGATGGAATCGACGTATTCCTGCTCTTCCTTCGCCGGATTGGTGTCGTCGAAACGCATGTGGCAGCGGCCGTTGTAGTCGCGCGCAAGGCCGAAGTTCACGTAAATCGATTTTGCATGGCCCACGTGCAGGTAGCCGTTCGGCTCCGGCGGGAAGCGGGTGATGACGGGCGGCAGGCCTTCACGCTGGTGCTTACCGCTGGCCAGGTCGCTTTCGACGATATTGCGCAGGAAATTCGGTGCAGGGGCGTGGGCAGTGCTGTTTTTGTCGTTGCTCATCTAAAAAGTACGGAAAAAGAGTCGAATAGCGCCCATTTTACCGTACAGGAGGCCTCGCGGCGGGACGGCCAGTGCTTTTCTATAGGATAATTCGGGCTATGGACAATTTATACAATGTGCTGGGCATCGCGCCCAACGCCAGCGAGGACGAGATCAAGAAGGTCTACCGCTCCCTCGCCATGCGCTTCCACCCGGACCGTAACCAGGAACCGGGCGCCGACGCGCGTTTCAAGGCCATCGTGAAGGCCTACGAAGTGCTGTCCGACCCCGAAAAGCGCGAGGAGTACAACCAGAGCCTGAACCACCGCATCATTATCGACCCCGAAGCGGAAGCGTATCAGCTGTGGCGTTCCGTGTTTGCCATGCAGGGCGTGACCATTCCTGCAGCCTGAAGAATCAAGAGAGTTAAGCAATGAGAAGAGTACACCCGGAGTTCGCCTACCAGTCGCGCGAGCTGGCCGACCAGATTGAGGGCATCCTTGGCGATCCGCCTGACCGCAAGAACTACCAGAAGATGCTGGACGCATTGATGGCCGACTACGCCGGCGGCGGCGGTATCGACGACCTGAACATGATGGCCTTTGCCCTGGTGGATGTGATCGAGTTCACTGACAACAAGGCCATCCTGGCCGAGGCGCAGGACTTCGAATACGGCGACGCCGCCCGCGTGTTTGGCGCCGCGAAGTGCCCGGACGGCGTGGCCGCCGAGATGCTGGCCGCGCTGGAAGAAAACCACCCTGACCTCGGCCGCCAGGCCATCATCACCGCCTTCCTGCACAAGCATCCGCGCGCCTGGGATGAAGACGATACCTCGCTCGACCAGCTGGCCGAAGGCGATGAAGGCGACGACGATGAGGAAGAAGGCGTTGTGACGGACGATTTCGCCCAGATGTTCGATCAGGAAGGAGAGCAGTAATGTCCGATAATAAAAATCTGCCCGCCATCAGCAAGCAAGTGACGGAACTGGTGCTGGCTGGCTCGCTGAGCCACGCCGAGCAGGCCTTTGCAGAAGCGGCCGAACAGCACGGCGACCTGGCCGTGGCCGAAGTGCTGCAGAACATTCCGCCGCACGTGACCGCGCTGCACATGGCCGGCTTCGACGGCGGCAAGCTGTCGCTGGCCACCTTGCTGGTGCCGCCGAAGGCATGGGCCGAAAGCCTGGCCTATATCGCTGCGACCTGGCCGGATGACCTGATCGAAGACGATCCCGAGCGCATCGCCGAATCGCTGTTCGCGCACATCCACGGCGTGGTGTTCGGCACCGAAGACGAAGAGCGCCGCCACGAGCTGTTGGCCGAAGCGTCGGCCACCGACTGGGGCTGCACCGCCTTCGCCATCCTGTTCTCGATGGCGCCGAAAGAAATCCTGGAAGTGGCAGGCGAGATCATCTCGAAAGGGCCTTACATCACGGGCCAGACTTCGTCCGACAACGATATCGTGCCGCTGGCCGTGGCACTGGCGCAGGCCAGTGAAGACGGCTGGGACCGCGCGCTGTTCGAGCTGTTCCCCGACTTCCGCCACAGCGCCGACCTGGCCGACGCAGAGTTCAGCGACGATCCGGACGACGAGCCGCAATTCCTGCAGCGTTCCACCAAGGAGCTGCTGTACCGCCTGCGCAAACAAGTGCCAAGCACGCGCTCGACCACCACGCGCAGCACGCGCCGCAGCATGGGCACGGGGATCTTCAACTGATGCAGATTGCCTTAGTCAAAGAAAACCTGCCGCGCCTGACGCGCGCCATCCGCCTGCTGCCGGGCGATCATGCGGAGGATGCGGCCGTGATCCTGGCGGACGAGCTGTCCGGCATCACAGCGATGGTGGCGGACAAGTTCACCAACAACCGCACGGCCGAAGGCATCCAGAAGGCCGTGAACCTGACGGTGGGCTGCGTGTCGCTGGGGCTGGAGCACCTGCTGGCAGTGGACAGCGACGAGCTGGCGTTGGACATCCTGGTGGATAACGGCGCGGAAGCGGCGTTCCAGGCCGGCTTCCGCCAGCTGAAGGAGTTGTCGCAGATGCCGGAGGATTCGCTGATCGGCGAATACGACAGCGACCCCGTTTACGCTCAGCGCCGCCTGCGCGACCTGTTCTTCGACCTGTGCCTGACTGACGCCGCTCAGAACTGGGATGGTCCGGCGCGCTTCGCCGCGCAATTCCAGCAGCGCCAGGAGGTTCAGGCGATTGTGCGCCTGGCGGGATGGCTGCGCCGCCACAACACGGACGGTCCGGTCAAGGATGCCGACCTGAATGCGGAAGGCGTGATCGCGCTGGCGGTGATCTTCGCAGTAGAGGGCAAGGGCAAGATCGTTGCGCGCACGGGGCAGAAGGAATTCGAGCGCTTCGTGAAGGCTGTGCGCAAGGCGAAGCCGGATTACGAAGCGGGCTGGGAAGCGCTGGTCGCGGCGGTGCCTGCGCAGCACCATCCGGTGCTGCTGAACCGCATCGACCTGTATCGCCGCAGCTGCACGGTCCTCCAAAGCATCCCCACGCGCAAGGCGATGAAAACCCTGTTCGCTGAGCTGGAAAACTACGCCGGCTCCGAACTCGACGCCGACTACGATTAATTGCTTTTTAATTGGGGACAGACCCTAATTAAGTAATTAGGGTCTGTCCCCAATTTTTGCTAAGGCCACGAAGGCCTCTACCAGCGGGCTGCTGTCATCCGCCCGCTGCGCAAGCAACAGCGACGTCGTCGCCGCCGGATCATCCAGTCTCCTGTAGACCACGCCTTCCATGTGAATATTGTTGAAGGAGTCCGGCAACACCGTCACTCCGCATCCCGCTGCAACAAGCCCGATAATTGTGGATGCCTCCCCAGCCTCCATCGCAATCTGCGGCGCAAAACCCGCCGCGCGGCACAGCCGAAAAATCTGCGGATAAATGCCGGTGCCCGCATCCTTCGGATACATCACGAAGGGCAGCCCTTCCAGATCCTTCACAGGAACCTTCTTCTTGCGTGCCAATGGCGAGTCCGACGGCAGCACCAGCAACAGCGGATCCTGCCTGAGCTCGGTCAGCCGGATCGATTCCGGCAGCGCGGTGGATACCGTCCGCACAAAACCCAGATCGAGCTCGCGTGCCTCCAGCGCCGCCAGCTGCGGCAGCGTGGCGAGTTCATGCAAAGTAAGCACCACGCCGGGATACTGCTGCCGGTAACGCCTGATCACCCGCGCAAACAGCGGCGTGAACGGCGTCGAGAAAGTGAAGCCAACCCGCAGTTCCCCGGTTTCGCCCCGCTGCGCACGCTGCGCCGTCAGCTTGGCCTGCTCGGACAAGGCCAATACCCGCCGCGCATCGTTCAGGAACAGCTTGCCTGCCTCCGTCAGCCGTACCCAGCGCTTGCTGCGCTCCAGCAGTTGCGCGCCCACTTCCGCCTCCAGCGCCTGGATCTGCTGGCTCAGCGGAGGCTGCCCGATATGCAAGCGTTCCGCCGCCCGCGTGAAGCTCAGCTCCTCGGCGACGGCAACGAAATAGCGCAGGTGGCGAAGTTCCATTATCTGTTTTAAATATTAGTGATGACAAAAATATATATTGGACAGTAATAGTGCGCAATCCTAAGATGAGCCCATCGAAGTTTTGCAGGTGCACACCATGTCCATCATTGCCGGCACACCGGAATTCAAACGCACCAACCGCGCGCTGTTCTTCGGCGGTTTCTCCTGTTTCGCACTGCTGTACTGCGTGCAGCCGCTGATGCCGCTGCTGTCGCAGGAATTCGCGCTGACGCCGGCGCAGAGCAGCTTGTCGCTTTCGGTCGCAACAGGTGCGCTGGCAATCTCTCTGGTGTTATCGAGCATTATTTCGGACCGCATGGGCCGCAAACCGCTGATGGTTGCGGCGCTTGCCATCGCCGCGCTGATGACCCTGGTATCAGCCTTCTCGCACAGCTATCCGCAGCTGCTGCTGGCGCGTGCCGCGCTCGGCTTCGCGCTGGGAGGCATGCCTGCGGTGGCCATGGCCTACCTGGCCGAGGAAATCGAACCGCAGTCACTGGGGCTGTCGATGGGACTCTACGTCAGCGGCAGCGCCTTCGGCGGCATGCTGGGACGCCTGATGACCTCGGTGCTCAGCGACCATATGTCCTGGCGGGTGGCGACGCTGGCGATCGGCGCGGCGGGTGTGTTCGCTGCCGTGGAATTCTGGCGCAGCCTGCCGCCTTCGCGCAATTTCCGTCCGGGCAGCGGCGGCATCGCGGCGCTGAAGCAGGGCGCGCTGCAGCACTTCCGCGACGACGGCCTGCCGTGGCTGTTCGCGCTCGCCTTCATCCTGGTGGGCTGCTTCATCAGCCTGTACAGCTATATCAGCTACCGCCTGCTGGCGGCGCCGTTTTCGTTGTCGCAAAGCGTGGTAGGCGGCATCTCGGTGCTGTACCTGATCGGCATCTTCAGCTCCGTGTATGCGGGCAAGCTGGCGGACAGGCTGGGGCGGCGCAGCGTGCTGTGGGTGATGCTGTCCGTCATGCTCAGCGGCCTGCTTCTGACGCTGGTGAATTCGCTGGCATTCATTCTGATCGGCATGGCGCTGTTCACCTTCGGTTTCTTCGCCTCGCACTCGGTGGCCAGCAGCTGGGTGGGGCGCCGTGCGCGTGCACCGAAAGCGCTGGCCTCGGCGCTCTACCTGTTCTTCTACTACCTGGGTTCCAGCGTGATCGGCTGGCTGTGCGGCTACCTGTGGTCGCATGGCGGCTGGCCCGGCGTGGTCGCCTTGCTGGGCAGCCTGCTCGGTGTGGGGCTGATGATTGCATTGCGCCTGCGTACCCTGGTACCGATCAGCACGCCGCCGGTGGCGCTCCCCGCATCCGCTTGAGCCTGATCAAACCCGGGCCGGGGCTGCGGAACGGTAGGCCGGGGCCGCTGTCCGAAGTGGTGGGCGTCCGTTGGGGCGCCGCTCATCACAGGAGGCGAACATGCTACAAGAACAGGAGATCAGGCGCAGGCTCAGCAGCGTGCAGCTGGCGGTAGGGCAAGCGGCGCAAGCCTTATCCGCCGAACGCAACCTGCCGGGCGAACTGCGCGACTACATCCAGCGGCTCGACCGGCAATCCGACAGCATCGTGGAAGTGCTGGCGCTGCACGACCCCACGCGCATCGTCAAGTTGATTGACGACATGGAAGTGCTGGGCGCCCGCGCCCGCCGCGTCTGCGCCAGCGGCCTGCCGCTGACCCCGCAAATGAAAGCCGCCGTCAACCACATGCACAACGAGCTCGCCGACTTCAAGTCCCACCTCCACTGACACCATGGGGTCAGGCACCAGTTGTCAGTCACTGACACAGGGGGCCTGACCCCAAGGTGTCAGTGTTGTCAGAGAATGCCGCGGGTGCGGAGGGCGGCGATGTCGGCGTCGCTGTGGCCGAGGAGCTCGCGCAGGATGGTGTCGGTGTGCTGGCCCAGCGTTGGCGGGGCGGTGCTGGCGTCGGTGGGGGTGGCGGAGAGGCGCATCGGGCTGCGTACCAGCTTCATGCTGCCTGCAGTCGGGTGCGGCACGGAGACCACCATCTCGCGCGCCTGCACCTGCTCGTTGCGGTAGACGTCGCCGATGTCGTTGATCGGCCCGCAGGGCACGCCCACCGCTTCCAGCCGCGTAATCCATTCATCGCGCGTTTTCGTCAGCACCATCTCGGCCAGGATCGGCACCAGCACGTCGCGGTTCTGCACGCGCAGGGGATTCGTCACGAAGCGCGGGTCGCTCGCCAGCTCCGGCCGGCCGCCCGCTTCCACGAACTTCACATACTGCCCATCATTGCCGGTAGCAACGATGATGTAGCCATCCGAGCACTGGAAGGTCTGGTAGGGCACGATGTTGGGATGCGCATTGCCCCAGCGCTTGGGCGCCTTGCCGCTGTGGAGGTAGTTGCTGCCCATATTGGCCAGCATCGCCACCTGTACGTCGAGCAGCGCCATGTCGATGTACTGGCCTTCGCAGGTGCGGTCGCGGTGCGTGAGCGCGGCAAGAATCGCAATGGTGGAGTACATGCCGGTCATCAGGTCGCACAGCGCCACGCCGGCTTTCTGCGGGCCGCCGCCCGGCAGGTCGTCGCGCTCGCCGGTCACGGACATCAGCCCACCCATGCCCTGGATCAGGAAGTCGTAGCCTGCGCGGTGCGCATAGGGACCATCCTGCCCGAAGCCCGTCACCGAGCAGTAGACCAGGTCCGGCTTCACGGCCTTCAGCGATTCGTAATCGAGGCCGTAGCGCTTGAGCTGCCCGACCTTGTAGTTTTCCAGCACCACGTCCGAATGCTTCGCCAGCTCGCGGATGATCTGCTGGCCTTCCGGCGTCGAGATATCGACCGTCACCGAGCGCTTGCCGCGGTTGGCTGCTAGGTAGTAGGCCGCTTCGCTGGTATCTGCGCCTTGCGCGTCCTTGGCGTATGGCGGGCCCCATGCGCGCGTGTCGTCGCCGGTGCCCGGACGTTCGATCTTGATGACGTCCGCGCCGAGGTCCGCCAGGTTTTGCGAGCACCACGGTCCGGCCAGCACGCGCGACAGGTCGAGGACGCGGATATGGCCGAGGGCTTTGGCGGATGGGGCACTGCTCATAATGTCTCCTTGTTCTAAGGAGCGATAGCTTAACGCATCCAGCCGTGATAGTGTTTCAGGCATGTGGCCCTATCCCCGAATCATTGCGCATCGCGGCGGCGGCAAGCTCGCGCCCGAGAATACGATTGCCGGCCTGCGCGCCGGTCTCGCCCACGGTTTTCACGCTGTGGAGTTTGACGTCATGCTGTCGCAGGATGGCATCGGCGTGGTCATGCACGATCCGGATTTCGGTCGTACGGTGGCGGGGCGGGGCAGCGTGGCTTCCAGTACGGCTGCGGCCTTGCAGGCGATGGATGCGGGCAGCTGGTTCGGCCCCCAGTTCGCGGGCGAGCGGGTGCCGCTGTTCACCGAGTTCTTCGAGTTCTGCACTGCGAACCGGATCTGGATGAATATCGAGATCAAGCCAGCGCCCGGCCACGACGCCGCCACCGGGGACTGGGTGGCACGAACTACAGCTGAGCTCGTGTCCACCTTGGTGCCTGACCCCAAGGTGGACACGGGCTCGGCCGTAGGGCCGCTGCTGAGTTCGTTCAGCTTTGAGGCGCTGGCGGCCGCAAGGGATGCGGCGCCTGACATGCCCCGGGCTTATTTGCTTGATAAGATTCCGGATGACTGGGAGGGGCAGGCGCGCGAACTGGGCGCCGTAGCCATCCATACTAACCAGAAGCACCTCACGCCTGTGATGGCCAAGGCCATCAAGGATGCGGGTTTTGGCCTGTTTTGCTATACCGTCAACGATCCTGACCATGCCCGCACCTTGCTCTCCTGGGGCGTGGACGCCTTCTGCACCGACCGCATCGACCTGATCGGCCCCGCCTTTGCCTGAGCGGTAGCCCCTGTAGCCGCCGTATACGGATCACGTATAATCAGCGTTTTGCATACATTTGCCAGCGCCTTTTAGCCTATCTGACATGAAATCATCTGAAATCCGCGAGAAGTTCCTGAAGTTCTTCGAATCCAAGGGTCACACGATCGTCCGTTCCAGCCCGCTGGTGCCTGGCAATGACCCGACCATGCTGCTGACGAACTCCGGCATGGTGCAGTTCAAGGATGTTTTCCTCGGCCTCGATACGCGCCCTTATTCGCGCGCGACCTCCGTGCAGCGCTGCGTGCGCGCCGGCGGCAAGCACAATGACCTGGAAAATGTGGGCTACACGGCGCGCCACCACACCTTCTTCGAGATGCTGGGTAATTTCAGCTTCGGCGATTATTTCAAGCGCGATGCCATCCAGTACGCCTGGGAGCTGCTGACCAAGGTCTACATGCTGCCGGCCGAAAAGCTGACCGTGACCGTCTACCAGGAAGACGACGAAGCCTACGATATCTGGGCCAATGAAATCGGCGTGCCGAAAGAGCGCATCATCCGCATCGGCGACAACAAGGGTTCGCGCTACGCGTCCGACAACTTCTGGCAGATGGCCGACGTCGGCCCATGCGGCCCTTGCACCGAGATCTTCTACGACCACGGTCCGGACATCTGGGGCGGTCCTCCAGGCTCGCCGGAAGAAGACGGCGACCGCTTCATCGAAATCTGGAACCTGGTGTTCATGCAGTTCAACCGCGACGAAGCGGGCAATATGAACAAGCTGCCGAAGCCTTGCGTGGACACCGGCATGGGCATGGAGCGCCTGGCCGCCGTGCTCCAGCACGTGCACAGCAACTACGAGATCGACCTGTTCCAGAACCTGATCAAGGCCGCTGCCCGCGAAACCGGCGCCACCGACCTGGAAAACAAGTCGCTGCGCGTGATCGCGGACCACATCCGCGCCGCTTCCTTCCTGATCGTGGACGGCATCATTCCTTCGTCGGAAGGCCACGGCTACGTCCTGCGCCGTATCATCCGCCGCGCGCTGCGCCATGGCCACAAGCTGGGCCAGACCAAGCCATTCTTCTATAAGCTGGCTGCCGACCTGAATATCGAGATGGGCACCGCCTATCCTGAACTGGCCGAGAAACTGGCTTATGTCCAGCAAGTGCTGAAGACCGAAGAAGAGCGCTTCGGCGAAACGCTGGAAAACGGCATGAAGATCCTGGAAGCGCAGCTGGCCAAGGACGCGAAGAACCTGGACGGCGCAACAGCCTTCACGCTGTACGACACCTACGGCTTCCCGCTGGACCTGACCGCGGACATCTGCCGGGAGCGTGGCATCACGCTGGACGAAGCAGGCTTCAACGAAGCCATGGAGAACCAGAAGAAGACCGCCCGCGCAGCAGGCAAATTCAAGATGGCCGCCAATGTGGAATACAGCGGCGCCAAGACCAGCTTCGTCGGCTACGAGCAGCTGGCCTTCGATTCGAAAGTGATCGCGCTGTACAAGGATGGCGCCCCGGTGCAGGAACTGAAAGCGGGCGACAACGGCATCGTGGTGCTGGACACCACCCCGTTCTACGCTGAATCCGGCGGCCAGGTGGGCGACCAGGGCGTGATCCAGTCCGCCTCGGCCAAGTTCACCGTGGAAGACACGCTGAAGATCCAGGCCGACGTATTTGGCCAGCACGGTGTGCTGGAGCAGGGCGCGCTGAAGGTGGGCGACGCCGTGTCCGCGCAAGTGGATATCGAGAAGCGCGGCCGCACCATCCGCAACCACTCCGCAACCCACCTGATGCACAAGGCGCTGCGCGAAGTGCTGGGCGGCCACGTGGCGCAGAAAGGCTCGCTGGTTGATCCGGACAAGACCCGCTTTGACTTCAGCCACAATGCGCCGGTGACGGCGGAGCAGATCGCGCAGATCGAAGCCATCGTGAACAAGGAAATCCTGGAGAACCACGCCACCAAGGCACAGCACATGTCCTTCGACGACGCGGTGAAGCACGGCGCCATGGCGCTGTTCGGCGAGAAGTACGGCGATGAAGTGCGCGTGCTGGATATCGGCTCCTCCAAAGAGCTGTGCGGCGGCGTGCACGTGACCCGCACCGGCGATATTGGCCTGTTCAAGATCGTGTCCGAAGGCGGCGTGGCGGCAGGTATCCGCCGTATCGAAGCCGTAACGGGCGAGGGCGCGCTGGCGCTGGTGCAAAGCATGACGCGCCGCCTGAACGAAGCCGCTGCAGCCCTGAAGGCAACGCCGGAGGAAATCACCTCCCGCATCTCGCAGGTGCAGGACCAGGTGAAGTCCCTGGAGAAGGAACTGAACGCGCTGAAGTCGAAGCTGGCTTCCGGCCAGGGCGACGAACTGGCCACCAAGGCCGTGGACATCAAGGGCATCAAGGTGCTGGCCGCGACCATGGAAGGCGCCGACGTAGCAGCCCTGCGCGAAACGATGGACAAGCTGAAGGACAAGCTGAAGTCGGCCGCCATCGTGCTGGCCAGCGTTTCGGACGGCAAAGTCAGCCTGATCGCGGGCGTTACCCAGGACTCGCTCGGCAAGGTCAAAGCAGGTGAGCTGGTGAACTTCGTTGCACAACAAGTGGGCGGCAAAGGCGGCGGACGCCCCGATATGGCGCAGGCCGGCGGCACCAATCCGGCAGCCCTGCCGGCAGCGCTTGACGGCGTTGCAGCATGGGTGGAAGCCAAGCTGTAACAGGGGAAATGCTCCGGACGGGTCCGCGTTCCCTTACGCGGGCCTTTCTAAAGCTGCAGTGCTCGTTGCTAAGTTGCAACGCAACATGAACAATTTTGGTGCACCGCGTCAAGCTGCACGAATTGGAGTAGTATGTCGAGACTCAGCACAATAATTGGTGAGAATTTGAATGAGCGACACACTACTCGAAACCGCAATTATGGAATTTCATAAGGAACTCGATGCGCGGGGCCTCAATTGCCCGCTGCCGATCCTGAAAGCGAAGAAGGCGTTGGCCGAACTGGAGAGTGGCCAGGTGCTGCGCATCATGGCAACCGATCCCGGTTCCGTGCGCGACTTCCAGGCTTTCGCCAAACAGACCGGCAACCCGCTGCTTTCGCATGTGCAGCAAGGCCGGGAATTCACGTTTTTGATGCAGCGCAAGTAAGATATCCAGGCTTTTAGGCCGCGTTTTGGGGACAGTTTCCAGCTGAGGGACCTGTCCCCAAACTTTTTAGAGCACGTGCACTAGGCAATAATCGCACGATCGTGCTTTAATTTGGTGCTGGGCTAGAAAGTCTCTTATAATCTAGCCCACAATTTATACCCACTTTTCCAAAGGCACACCCATGAAAGTCCTGGTACCTGTCAAGCGTGTAGTTGACTACAACGTCAAAGTGCGCGTGAAGTCCGACGGCACTGGCGTCGATATCGCCAACGTCAAAATGTCGATGAACCCGTTCGACGAGATCGCTCTGGAAGAGGCTACCCGCCTCAAGGAAGCGGGCAAGGTAACTGAAGTGGTCGCTGTTTCCTGCGGCGTGGCCCAGTGCCAGGAAACCCTGCGCACCGGCATGGCCATCGGCGCCGACCGCGGCATCCTGGTGGAAACCGCCACCGAACTGGAACCGCTGGCCGTGGCCAAGCTGCTGAAAGCGCTGGCTGACAAGGAACAGCCGCAACTGATCATCCTGGGCAAGCAGGCGATTGACGACGACTCGAACCAGACCGGCCAGATGCTGGCTGCGCTGCTGGGGTGGCCGCAAGCGACCTTCGCCTCGAAAGTGGTGCTGGAAGACGGCAAAGCCATCGTGACCCGCGAAGTGGACGGCGGCCTGGAAACCATCGCCCTGACGCTGCCGGCCATCGTCACCACCGACCTGCGCCTGAACGAGCCGCGCTATGTGACGCTGCCGAACATCATGAAGGCGAAGAAGAAGCCACTGGAAACCGTGAAGCCGGAAGACCTGGGCGTGGACGTAACGCCGCGCCTGAAAACGCTGAAGGTCGTGGAACCTGCCAAGCGTTCCGCTGGTATCAAGGTGCCGGACGTGGCAACCCTGGTGTCGAAACTGCGCACTGAAGCTAAAGTCATCTAAGAGGAATACACCATGGTCGCACTCGTTATTGCAGAACACGACAACGCCAGCCTGAAAGGCAGCACCCACCACACCGTGACCGCGGCCGCCCAATGCGGCGGCGAGGTGCACGTGCTGGTCGCCGGCAGCAATGCTTCCGCTGCCGCTGCCGCCGCTGCGCAGATCGCAGGCGTTTCCAAAGTGCTGGTCGCCGACGCGCCGTACTTCGCTGAAGGCCTGGCTGAAAACGTGGCTGAACAGATCCTGGCTGTTGCAGGCAACTACTCGCACATCCTGGCTCCGGCCACCGCCTACGGCAAGAACATCCTGCCGCGCGTGGCCGCCAAGCTGGATGTGGCGCAGATCTCCGAAATCACCAAGGTGGATGCACCGGATACCTTCGAGCGCCCGATCTACGCCGGTAACGCCATCGCCTACGTGCAGTCTTCGGACAAGGTGAAAGTCATCACCGTACGTACTACCGGATTCGACGCCGCTGCCGCTACCGGCGGTTCGGCTGCTACCGAAAACGTGGCCGCCGTGGCCGACGTGGGCAAGTCGTCCTTCGTGGGCCGCGAAGTGGCCAAGTCGGACCGTCCGGAACTGACCGCTGCCAAGATCATCGTGTCCGGCGGCCGTGGCATCGGTTCGGCTGAGAACTTCAAGGTGCTGGAGCCGCTGGCCGATAAGCTGAACGCCGCCATGGGCGCATCGCGCGCAGCCGTGGACGCGGGCTTCGTGCCGAACGACTGGCAGGTGGGCCAGACCGGCAAGATCGTTGCGCCTTCGCTGTACATCGCCGTCGGTATCTCCGGCGCGATCCAGCATTTGGCCGGCATGAAGGATTCGAAGACCATCGTCGCGATCAACAAGGATCCTGAAGCGCCGATCTTCTCCGTTGCCGACTACGGCATCGTGGGCGATCTGTTTGAAGTGGTGCCGGAACTGGTCAAAGAACTGGGCTGAAACCTGAATTGAATCTTCAAGCCACGCTGGCCGGTTCGTCCGTGCCACCGTGGCTTGTTTTCTTGGAGTGAGACATGAGCTATCAAGCCCCCCTGAAAGAGATGCAGTTCGTGATGAACGAACTGGCTGGCCTCGCCGCCGTGAGCGCACTGCCGGGCTGCGAGGACGCAACGCCTGAAACGGCGGAAGCGGTGCTGGAAGAGAACGCGAAATTCGTCAGCGGCGTTGTGGCGCCGCTGAACCATTCGGGCGACAAGGAGCCGAGCTACTGGCACGATGGCCAGGTAACGACGGCAAAAGGCTTCAAGGAAGCCTTCCGCCAGTTTGTGGAAGCAGGCTGGCAAGGCCTGCAGCATCCGCAGGAATTCGGCGGCCAGGGCCTGCCGAAACTGGTAGGCACGCCATGCGTGGAAATGCTGCACGGCGCGAACCTGTCCTTCGCGCTGGTGGCGCTGCTGACCGATGGCGCCATCGAGGCGCTGCTGACCGCAGGCAGCGATGAGCAGAAGGCCACCTTCCTGGAGCCGCTGATCACCGGCAAATGGACCGGCACCATGAACCTTACCGAGCCCCAGGCCGGTTCCGACCTTGCCGCTGTGCGCACCCGTGCCGTGCCGCAGGGTGACGGCACCTACAAGATCTTCGGCACCAAGATCTTCATCACCTACGGCGAGCACGATATGGCGGAGAACATCATCCACCTCGTGCTGGCGCGCACGCCGGATGCGCCGCCGGGCGTGAAGGGCATCTCGCTGTTCATCGTGCCGAAGTTCATGGTGAACAAGGACGGCTCGCTGGGTGAGCGCAATGATGCGCACTGCGTGTCCATCGAACACAAGCTGGGCATCAAGGCATCGCCAACCGCCGTGCTGCAGTTCGGCGACAACGGCGGCGCCATCGGCACGCTGGTGGGTGAAGAGAACCGCGGCCTCGAATACATGTTCATCATGATGAACGCGGCCCGCTTCGGCGTCGGCATGCAGGGTGTGGGCGTGGCGGAGCGTGCTTACCAGCAGGCCGTGGCTTTCGCCAAAGACCGCGTGCAGTCGAAAGACCTGGCAGGTTCGGAAAGCGGCGTGGCCATCATCAACCACCCGGACGTGCGCCGCATGCTGATGTCGATGCGCTCGCAGACCGAGGCGGCGCGCGCGCTGGCCTATGTGGCTGCCGGTATTCACGACGTGGCGCATCACCACGCGGATGCCGACGTGCGCAAGCAGAACCAGGCCGTGTATGAATTCCTGGTGCCGATCGTGAAGGGCTGGTCCACCGAGATGTCCGAGAACGTTACCCGCGACGGCGTGCAGGTGCACGGCGGCATGGGCTTCATCGAGGAGACGGGCGCCGCGCAGCACTACCGCGATTCGAAGATCCTCACGATCTACGAAGGCACCACCGCCATCCAGGCCAATGACCTGATCGGCCGCAAGACCGTGCGCGACGGCGGCGCCGTGGCCAAGGGCCTGATCGCTGAAGCACGTGCCACCGCTGCAGCACTGGGCGACGGTGCGGATTTCGCGGCTATCCGCAAACACCTGGAGCAGGGCGCGGGCGACCTCGAAGCCGTGGTGGACTACGTGGTGAACAACACCCGCAGCGATATCAAGGGCGTGTTCTCCGGTTCCGTGCTGTACCTGAAGCTGGCCGGCATCGTGCTGGGCGGCTGGCAGATGGCGCGTGCGGCGATCATCGCGCAGCAGAAGCTGGATGCGGGCGATGGAGATGCAGCCTTCTACAAGGCCAAGATCGTGACGTCGCGCTTCTTCGCGGAGCACATCCTGTCCGGCTCCACCGGCATGCGTGCGGCGATCGTTGAAGGCAGTGCCGGCGTGCTGGGCCTGTCGGTCGATCAGTTCTGATTGGCCTGTTCGTGCGCAAGCAGCCATTGCTTGCGCGCGAGTCCGCCGCCGTAGCCGCTGAGTGATCCGTCCTTGCCGATCACGCGGTGGCAGGGAATGATGATGGCGATGCGGTTGGCGCCATTGGCCGCCGCCGCAGCGCGCGTGGCGCTCGGGGCGCCGATGCTTTCCGCCAGCGCCGCGTAGTGTGTGGTCGTGCCGTGCGGAAGTTCACGCAGCGCCTGCCATACCTTGAGCTGGAATGCGGTGCCCGGTATGTCCAGCGGCACGCTGAATGTGCTGCGCTTTCCTTCCATGTATTCCACCATCTGCGCCGCCGCCTCGCGCGTATGCGCGTTTTCACCCGCGAGGATGCTGCTGCCGTAATGGCGCTCCAGATGGCGCAGTTCCTTTTCCAGAATCGGCTGGTCGGCGAATTCGAGCAGGCATACGCCCTTGTCGCTGGCGCACACGAACATGGCGCCCAGCGGCGTTGAGAAACGCTGCATGACCAGCGGCCGGGGGGCTTTGCTAGGCGCTTGTCCTGTCATCTTCTTTACTGTGTAGGCGAAGCCGCTCAGCGATTCGTAGCCGCTGCCGAGGGCGGCGTCGATGGTACTGCAGCCTTCCTTGAGATCCCTCATGGCGGCGGTCACGCGCAGCATGCGCTGGTAGGCCTGGAAGCTGTGGCCGTGGTGCTTGAGGAACCAGCGGCGTACCAGTTCCGGGCTCAGGCCCAGCGCGCGCAGTTCCTTGTCCGGCACACGGTGGGCCGGGTGCGCGCGCGCCAGCGCGATCGCGCGTTCCACTTGCGGCGGCATGTCCGGGCTGCTCTCCGTGGGGCGGCACACCTTACAGGGGCGGAAGCCTAGTGCAAGCGGCTCCTGCATGTCCGAGAAGAAGTCCACGTTGGCCTGCTTCGGCTTGCGCGCGCGGCAGGTGGAGATGCAGAAAATGCCGGTGGTCTTTACCGCCGCATAGAACGCGCCCACATGTTCCGGCGAGCGGTCCACGAGCGCGCGGTAGCAGCGTGCTACCGCAACTGGATCACTGATCTTCATCGAAGAGGGAGGCGAAGCTCTGCGCAGCCTGGATGCGGGCCAGCTCGATGCCCAGGCGCTTTTTCAGCTTGCCATGCACGAAGTTGCCCATGCTGATGCGCTTTACGCCATGGGCGCCCAGCGTCGCAAAGCCCGGCAGCGTGGGCATGCACATCACGTTGAGCGGCAACGCGATTGCGCCGCTCACCTCGCGCATATCGGCGGGATCGGTGATGCAGGGCACGAAGTAGCCGTCTGCGCCTTGTTCCGCATACAGGCGGCCGCGCGTGATGGTTTCTTGCAGCGCGTGCGGAACGCCGAGCAGGAAGGTGTCGGTACGGGCATTGATGAAGAGGCCGGGACAGGCACGCCGGATGGCCCCGACGCGCTCCGCAAGGAATTCCGCAGGCAGCAGCTGGCGCTTGTCGTCGATGACCAGGCTGTCCTCCACGTTGATGCCCGCCACGCCGAGCGCCTGCAGGCGCTGCGCGTTGGCTGCCGCGCCTTCGGCGGTATCGGCATAGCCGGCTTCGATATCGACGCTGAGCGGCAGCGTGCTGCAGGCGCGGATGCGGCTGACGATGTGAAACAGGTCTTCGAATGGCATGTCCTCACCGTCCTGGTAGCCCAGCATGCCGGCGATGGCCGCGCTGGACGTGCCGAGCGCGGAGTAGCCCGCTTCCGCTGCTGCCTGGGCGCTGGGGACATCCCATACGTTGGCGATAATGAAGGGAAGGTCAGCGTTATGCAGTGCAGCGAAACTGGTCATATGGATCTCCGATGAATGAGCGCTGAGCTTAGCGCCGCCCGCGACGGCGCGGCAACCGAAAAACGGACGACTATTTTTTCTCGCTGGCGACAATGGCCCCGATCTCGTAATCGCCATCGTCCACCAGCCTGTCCCAGCCTTCGAATTTGCCGAGGCCCAGCACGCGCGCCATCGACAGCAGCAGGCTCTGGCCCGCGACGGGGCGGTCCGGCGCCAGCGCATAGACAGGATCGGCAAACGCCGCTTCGGGTGTGGTGATGGTCCAGCCCATCTCCTTGAACATGGCGATCACATCGTCCAGCCACAGCGCGTTGATGAGGTTATGGTGCAGCAGGATGACCTGCGCGATATCGCGGCCCTGCAGTTTCTGCGACAGGGCGCGGTAGGCGAGGGCGCGCTGCTTCACGTGGCTGAGATAGGCCGTGCGGATGGCGCTTACGTCAGCCTGCGGATCGCGCTTCAGCACTTCCAGCAGCTTGTCGTTGAGGCGCCAGTCGCTGGTGTCCAGGCTGACATAGGCATTACGGTAGTCCTGCTGCGCCAGGAAGCTGCGCATGCCGTCGCGCTTCTCCGGCGTGTTCCCTTCGCGCAGGAAGGTGAAGCGGAACCATTTGTGGTAGCCGGGCAGGCCACTGATGATGCGGTCGCAGTCCGTGATTTCGCGCTGGTAGTCGGCCAGCGCAATCTTGTGCAGGTCCGGGTGCGTCATCGTATGGTTGCCCACCGCGTGGCCTGCATCGCCCCAGGCGCGGGCCAGCGCCAAGCCTGCGGGCGTATTGGCGCCGTTGCCGCAGGTGACGAACAGCGCGGCCTTGACCTGGTGTTTCGCCAGTGCCGCCAGCATGGCTTGGTTGCGCTGCCGCGCATTCATGCGCGGGCCGTCGCTGGTGTGCGGGCCGTCATCGAAGGTAAAGGCGATGGATTGCGCCTGTGCGGCGAACGCGGCGCAGGCCATGACGGCTGCCGCGATGAATCTGAGTTGTCGCACCTTGTCTCCTTATCGTTGGTGGAAGCGCTGCGGTATATTACGTGAAAGTCTGCCAACGGAACCACCATGGATTACGCCACCCTGCTGCTTTTCGTCCCCGCCTGCTTCGCCATCAATATGGCGCCCGGCCCCAATAATCTGCTTTCGATCAGCAACGCCACCCGCTACGGCCTGCGCGCGGCCTGGCTGGCGGGCGCAGGCCGCCTGCTCGCCTTCGCGGGCATGATCGCGCTGGCCTCGGCGGGACTGGCGGTGGTGCTGCATACCTCCCAGCTGCTGTTCATGGCCATCAAGACCGTGGGCGCGCTGTACCTGTTCTATATTGCGTGGCAGCTGTGGCGCGCGGTGCCCGAAGCTGAAGGCGCGGCGCAAGCTGGCGCCACCCTCTGGCAACTGGCGCGGCAGGAATTCTTTGTTGCAGCAGGCAATCCGAAAGCCATCCTGGTGTTCACCGCCTTCCTGCCGCAGTTTGTCGATGCCCGCCAGCCGATGGCCTTGCAGTTCACAATCCTGGGAGCGCTCTTCCTGCTGTTCGAGCTGGTGGCCATCGGCGTGTACGCCTGGATGGGGCTCGGCATGAAGCGCTTCCTCGGCCAGCCGCGCGGACGCCGGCTGTTCAACCGTAGTTGTGCCACGCTATTAGGCGGCGCAGGCCTCGGCCTGCTGTTGTCCCGGCGCGTCTGAGGAGCGCGCCGAACCGGTGGATTTTTGCGCCGAACCGGGGATATTTGTCACGAATTGTAGGGACTTTTCAGGGGATTTGTAGGGCGGTAATAAAACGGCACGGTCATGCGCTAATCTAACATTGTTGCCGTCCGGAATTGTCCGCGCGGCCCTCTTTTGGACCGACAATGAAGATCAAAATGATCGCGCGCGCCACGCTGATGGCGCTGGGTACCGCAGCGGCGCTGATGCCTGCCGTGCCCATGGCGGCGACAAAGAATGTCCCGCCTGTCCCGGTAGTGCACTGGGAGCAGTTCCCCGGTGAGCCTATTCTCATTTTCGCCGGCGGCGATTCCACCGATGTGGACGGCCAGGTTGTTTCCTGGAGCTGGAAGTTCGGTGACGGGAAAACGGCGGCCGGCATGGATGTCAGCCATATGTATGCCAAGGCTGGCAACTACACTGCAACGCTGACCGTGAAGGATAGCGCCGGCGCTTCCACCAGCAAGAACTTCGCAGTGACCGTGGTTGGCAAGCCGAACGTGCCGCCGGAGCCCGGCGCCACGGTCAAGCCGACTGACGGCACCCTGATTGCCGTATTCGACGGCAGCAGCTCGAAGGACCCGGACGGCAAGATCGCCTCCTATGCCTGGGACTTCGGCGACGGCACCAAGGGCACCGGCGCAAAGATCAGCCACACCTACAAGGCAGCAGGGCAGTATGCCGCCACGCTCACCGTGACCGATAACGAGAAGGCCAGCGCCACGGTGCCTGTGCCGGTCACGATCGTCGGCAACCTGCCGCCGGTCGCAGCCGCGACGGCCACGCAGACCACCGGCAAGTTCGTCGTCGCCTTCGACGGCTCGGCCTCCACCGACAGCGATGGCAAGATCGCCAAATACAGCTGGGACTTCGGCAATGGCCTGAAAGGCAGCGGCGCGAAGGTTTCGCATACTTACAAGGCAGCAGGCCAGTATGCCGCCAGCCTGACCGTGACCGACAACCGCGGCGCCACGGCGACGATTGCCGTTCCGGTCACTGCCGGTGTGAAGAACAACCTGCCGGTTGCCAGCGCCTTCGGCGCGCCGGTCAGCGGCAAGCTGGCCGTGAACTTCGACGCTTCCGCCTCCACCGACAGCGACGGCAAGATCGTCAGCTATGCGTGGGACTTCGGCGATGGCGGCAAGGGCACAGGCGTGCGCGCCAGCCGTACCTACAAAACCGCTGGCAGCTATAACGCGACCCTTACCGTGACCGATAACCTGGGCGGCGTATCGACCGTCCAGGTGCCTGTCACCGTTGGCACGGCGAACACCGCCGGCAAGCCATGGGTCAGCGGCTATTACGCCGGCTGGTTCTGGAACGACTACCAGCCGCAGAACATCGACATGAGCGCGATGACGCATGCCGTGTTCGGCCGTGTGGCGCCGGGCGGCGGCACGCTGGGCGGCACGCCGGGCCAGATCGTTCCGGGCGCAGGCACTGCGCATGATCCGGGCCAGCTGCCCGCGAACGTCAGCACCCGCAGCGTAGAAGACTTCTTCGTGCAGCGCGCGCATTCGGCAGGCATCAAGGCGCTGCTGATGCTGGGCGGGAATTTCGACGGCCCAGGCTTTGTGGCATCCACCAAACCGGGCGTGCGCACCACCTTCATCAGCAACCTGCTGAACTACCTGGCCGCGCATGACTACGACGGTGTGGACATCGACTGGGAAGACGAGCTGGATGATGCGCAGGAAACCGGCCAGCTGCTGGCATTGGTCACTGAGCTGAAATCGGCAGCCGCGGTCCACGCGCGCTATCGCGACCGTCCGCTGATCATCACCTATCCGACCAGCATCCTGAACATGAACTACGACGTGGTGCCGCAGTGGAAAGTGGACATCGCGAAGATGGTGGACCAGTTCAACATCATGAGCTACGAGATGGCCTTCGCCCACGGCGGCTGGACCACCTGGCACTTCTCGCCGCTGTATGGCCAGGCGGGCACCCATCCAAGCGACGTATCGAGCTCGGTGCAGGCTTACATCGACGCAGGCATCATGCCTGGCAAGATCGGCATCGGCATCGGCTTCTACGCATCCAGCTATGCGCCGCCGGTCACCGGCCCGAACCAGCCTGTAAGCATGCAGGAATCGAACGACGCCACCTGGAGCTACGCGAACCTGGTGAATGGCGGCTTCCTGTCGGCCGGCACCTATGTGTGGGATGAAGAAGCGCAGGCCTCTTACCGCTACTATCCAGGCGGCTTCACCGGCCACGCCGAATACAACTGGGGCACTTCGGGCTTCCTCAGCTACGAAGATCCGCGCAGCATCGCGGCCAAGGGTAAGTTCGTACGCAACAAGCAGCTGGGCGGCGCCATCATCTGGACCATCAACTACGGTTCGCCGGACGGCCTGAACAACCCGCTGCTGAACGCGGTCAAGCAGTCCTTCCTGATGGGCGCGGACAGCGTGCAGCCATACGCACGCTTCAATTCGGCGATGCCGTCCACCACCGAACTGCGCTTCAACTTCGATGGCACGCAGTCGAGCGATGTGGATAACAAGCCGGTTGCCAGCTACCACTGGAACTTTGGCGACGGCAGCACTGCCACCGGCGCTAATGTATCGCACACCTACGCTGCTACCGGCACCTACCTGGTGACGCTGACGGTGACCGACGCGAAAGGCGTGAGCGCCTCCACCACCTCCGCCATGCTGGCCGACTATCCGCCACCGCCGGACGTGATGCCGCCGCTGGAGCCTGTACCGGCAGCAAACGGCGCCAAGCCATGGGTCACGGCCTATTACGCCGGCTGGTTCTGGCCTGAGTTCGAGCCGCAGCACGTGGACATGAGCACCATGAGCCACTACGTGTTCGGCCGCGTGGCGCCAGGCGGCGGCACCCTGGGTGGCCAGCCGGGTGAAGTGGTGCCGGGCGCCGGCACTGCCCACCAGTCGGGCATCCTGGGCAACCTGACCACCAAGAGCGTGGAAGACTACCTGGTGGAGCGTGCACACCAGTCGGGCGTGAAAGCGCTGCTGATGATCGGCGGCATGGGCGACGGCAACGGCTTCCTGCGTTCCACCTCGCCGAGCCTGCGTCCGGTGTTCGTGAAGAACATCCTGGACTACCTGGAAGCGCATGACTACGACGGCATCGACCTCGATTGGGAAGACGTGCTGGATACCGACCAGGCCAAGTTCCGCCTGACCGCGCTGATCGCCGACCTGCGTGCCGGCGCCAAGCTGCGCGCCCGCTGGCAGAACCCGTCCAACCCGTTCCTGATCACGTTCCCGAACTACGCGATGAACATGAACTACGAAACGGTGCCGGAGTGGAAAGTGACCGTGGCTTCCATCGTCGACCAGTTCAACCTGATGAGCTACGCGCTGGGCTTTGCGGCCGACGGCTGGACCACCACCACCTTCAGCCCGATCGAAGGCCACACCTCATCGCATCCGATGGACGTGAGCTCCAGTATCCAGGCTTACCAGAACGCGGGCATTGACCGCAAGAAGCTGGGCGTGGGTATCGGCTTCTACGGCATGAGCTATGCACCGCCGGTGAGCGGCCCGAACCAGCCGGTAACGCCGATGAACAACAGCGACACGAGCCTGAGCTATGCCCAGCTGGTGCGCGGCGGCTACCTGAGCAACGGCAGCTATCACTGGGATGACACGGCGAAGATGGGCTACCGCTCGTATCCGGGCGCGGCAGGCTACAAAGGCGTGGGCATGCTGAGCTACGAAGACGAAGCCAGTATCGCCGCCAAGGGCAAGTGGGTGCGCGAGACCGGCACCGGCGGCGCCATCATCTGGGTCATCAACTATGGCAGCCCGGACGGCAAGACCAATCCACTGATGAACGCTGCAAAGAAAGCGTTCCTGCAGTAAGGGTGTTGTAGCAGTCTGTTGAAGTGGGTGAAAACCCTGCCGGTGGCGTCGCCGGCAGGGTTTTCTTTTTTAGCCGTAGGCGCCGCCGGTGTAGAGCAGGTCGAACAGGCGGGCGAGGGTGGCGATCATCATGGCGGCGCCGACCATGACGGTGGCGACCAGGATCAGGGCCAGGAACCAGCCGGACCGGCTCTGGCGGCCTGATGCGGCGTTGTGGACGGTATCCCATTTCTCGTCCGGGGTGAGCCCGATGACCAGGGCTTCGATAAAGCCCACCAGCATCGACAGCGTCAGCGGCAGGTAGTGGAAATACCAGTTGGCCTGGGGCGCCACGCTCATCACCACGCCGCACAGGGGCAGGGACACGGCGTGCGCCCAGCCCCAGCGGTCGGCCATGCCTTTGAGATAGAAACGGTGTGCACCCACCCCGCCCAGCACGGTGGCCAGCAGGGTTGTAAAAGTTTTATTCCTGTGTTGTGGCGAAACTGGCATGTTTGCAGGGGAAATGGGGCAAAGGCGGCAGTATCGCACAAGAAAACGGCTTGCCCCAATGCCGGGACTGAGCGATAATCATGGATTACCCGAAATACCCACCTTTGTTGTTAATGCTTGCCCGTCGGAGGAAAAGCACGCTATAATTTGCGGCTTTTTCCGACTCAGCACACTTTTCTGGAAATATTATGGTCGTTATTCGTTTAGCTCGTGGTGGCGCAAAAAAGCGTCCTTTCTACAACATCGTTGCAACCGATTCCCGCAATCGCCGCGACGGCCGCTTCGTTGAGCGTATCGGCTTCTACAACCCGATGGCATCGGGCCAGGAAGTGCCTTTCCGCGTCGCTGAAGACCGCCTGTCGTACTGGCAAGGCGTGGGCGCACAGCTGTCCCCAGCTGTTGCTCGCCTGGTCGCTGGCAACAAAGCAGCCTAAGTTTCGCTTCGGGTTTTGGCCGGCAAGACTGCATCCGGGGTGGAAATCCCCGACGATCTGGTACAGGTAGGCTTTGTCTCCGGTGCCTATGGTGTTGCGGGTGGGATCAGGGTTCGTCCTTTTTCCACCGATGCCGATGCGCTGCTGAGCGCCAAAACCTGGTGGCTGGACAAGCCGGGCCTGCATGACGTGAGCGTCAGGCGGGCCAAGTTGCATGGTGGAGACGTTGTGGCCACGCTAGCCGGTCTGGATGACCGCGACCTGGCCGAAGCGCTGAAAGGCGCCGCCGTCTCCGTGCCGCGCAGCGCCTTCCCGCAGCTGGAAGAAGATGAATTTTACTGGGCCGACCTGATCGGCCTGGACGTGGAAAATCTGCAGGGCGAGCGCCTCGGCGCCGTGGTCGACATGATGAGCAATGGGCCGCAATCCATTCTCCGCGTGGCCAGCGAAGGTCAGGACGAGCGCCTGATCCCCTTTGTGGACCAGTACGTGAGCAAGGTGGACAAGGACGCGAAGAAGATCATCGTGGACTGGGGCCTGGATTACTGATCCGGAGCCGCCCGATGCAGTTCGACGTCATTACGCTGTTCCCTGAAATGTTCGCTGCCCTGACGCAGTCCGGCGTAACGCGCCGGGCCCACGAGCAGGGCAAGTGGGGCCTGTCGCTGTGGAATCCGCGCGATTTCACCACCGACAACCACCGTACCGTGGACGACCGGCCTTATGGCGGCGGTCCCGGCATGGTGATGCTGGCCAAACCGCTGGAGGCGACGATCGGCGCCGCCAGGCAGCGCCAGATGGTGGCAGGCTTGCCTGCCCCGCGCGTGGTGTTCATGTCCCCGCAGGGCAAGCAGCTGACGCATGAACGCGTGATGCAGCTGAAGCAGGACCCCGGCCTCGTGATCCTGTGCGGCCGCTACGAAGCGGTGGACCAGCGTTTACTGGACCGCTGCGTGGACGAAGAAATCAGCCTCGGCGATTTCGTGCTGTCCGGCGGTGAGCTGCCGGCGATGGCGCTGATGGATGCCGTGGTGCGGCAGTTGCCCGGCGTGCTGAATACGGATGCCTCGGCGGTGGAAGACAGCTTCGTCAACGGCCTGCTGGATTCGCCGCATTACACGCGGCCGGAAGTATATGAAGACGTGGCCGTGCCGCCGGTGCTCATGGGCGGCAACCACGCAGAGATTATGAAATGGCGCCGCGAGCGCATGCTGGAAGCGACGGCGCGCAAGCGGCCCGACCTGCTGGTGAAAGCCCGCGAAGCTGGCCTGCTGAGCAAGCAGGATGAAAAGTTTTTGGCAGGTTTGTAAACCTGCTGGTGTACCGAACGGGCCGGATGCCCGCTGCAGCAAAACCATCCTCTACCGGGCAACACGTGCGCCGGCATGATGGCAAATGGAGTTTATAAAATGAATCTGATTCAACAACTTGAGCAAGAAGAAATCGCTCGCCTGGGCAAAAACATCCCTGAATTTGCACCTGGCGACACCGTCGTTGTGAACGTTAACGTAGTTGAAGGCACCCGCAAGCGCGCCCAGGCTTACGAAGGCGTTGTGATCGCTCGCCGTAACCGCGGCCTGAACTCGAACTTCATCGTTCGTAAAATCTCGTCCGGCGAAGGCGTTGAGCGTACCTTCCAGCTGTACTCCCCGCTGATCGCTTCGATCGAAGTGAAACGCCGTGGTGACGTGCGCCGCGCCAAGCTGTACTACCTGCGCGAGCGTTCGGGCAAGTCCGCACGTATCAAGGAAAAACTGCCAAACCGTCGCGTTGCGGCGAAAGCAGAAGCGTAATCTACGCGTCTGTTGTTTGGATGGAAGGGGTGCCGCTGGTGCCCCTTTTTTGCTTTTGAAGGAGCGACATTTGGCCAAGCCTGCATTCGATCCCACCCAGCTGCCGATTGACGCCATTGCCGGTGAAGCGGCCGTGATGCTGGAGCGCCTGGCACCGGAATGGCTGCGCGAGCGCTTCGCCAATCCGCCCGACTGGACGCCGGAAACCGCAGACGAATCGCATGCGCCGCGCCCCAACGCCACGCCGGCCGCCGTGCTGGTGCCGCTGGTGCTGCGCCCCGAAGGCCTGACCCTGCTGCTTACGCAGCGCACCGCCCACCTGAACGACCACGCCGGCCAGATCGCCTTTCCCGGTGGCCGCGCCGAAGAATACGACTCCTCGCCCATCGATACCGCCCTGCGCGAGACGGAGGAGGAAATCGGCCTGCACCGCCGCCATATCGACGTGATCGGCACGCTGCCGCTGTACCATACGGGTACCGGCTATGCGGTAACGCCGGTGGTGGGGCTGGTGCATCCGCCTTTCGACCTGAAAGCCGATAGCTTCGAAGTGGCCGAGATTTTCGAGGTGCCGATGTCCTTCCTGATGGATGGGCTGAACCACAAGCGCATGTCGGCGCAGCTGCCCAGCGGGCGCCGCTCGTTTTACGCCATGCCCTATGAAAACTACTTCATCTGGGGCGCTACGGCGGGCATGCTGCGCAACCTGTTTCATTTTTTGCGCGCATAGGCTAAGGTAGCGGGCATTGCGGTATTGCTATCGCTCGCCAGATTTTAAGGACGTAGATGACTTTTCTTTCCATTCTGTTTGCATTGCTGCTGGAGCAGTTGAAACCGCTGCGTGCGGATAATCCCGTGTACCGGGAAATCAAGGCCTTTGCCGTGCGCATGGAAACCTGGTTCAATGCCGGCGATGCTGCGCATGGCCGCCTTGGCTGGTTCCTGATGATGTTCGCGCTGATGGCGCCGGTGTCGCTGGTCTACTGGCTGCTGCTGCGCTACAACTGGATTTTCGCGGCCTTTGCATGGAATGTGCTGATCGTCTACCTCACACTGGGCTTCCGCCACTACAGCCACTACTTCACCTCGATCCAGCTGGCCCTGAATGCGGGCGACGAAGCCGCCGCGCGCGCGCTGCTGGCCGAATGGACCAAGCAGGACACGATTGGGCTGGAAGCCAATGAAATTTCGCGCATCGCCGTCGAAAAAGCGCTGATCACCACGCATCGCAATGTATTCGGCGTGTTCTTCTGGTTCCTGATGCCGCTCGGCCCGGCGGCGGCCGTGATGTACCGCGTGTCCGAATACCTGGCCCGCGCCTGGAACGAGCCTGAGCATATGCGTAACGAAGCCTTCGGCGAGTTCGCGGCCAAGGCCTTCTACTGGATCGACTGGATTCCGGCCCGCCTGACGGCGGTTGCCTTCGCCGTGGTCGGCAATTTCGAAGACGCCGTCTACGCCTGGCGCAATTTCGCCGACCGCTGGAAGGATGAAGCCATCGGCATCATCCTGGCGGCGGGCGGTGGAGCTATGGGCGTACGTCTGGGTACTCCGGTGGAAAACGCTGCCAAGCTGGTGGTGTCCGAATCGGGCGAAATTACTGATGAAGAAGTCGATACGCTGCCGGGCGAAGAGCCGAGCGTACGCGCGCTGCAGAGCACCGTCGGCCTGGTCTGGCGTGCGCTGCTGCTGTGGATGATGTTGCTTCTGCTGCTGTCCGGCGCCGTCTGGCTCGGATAGGCTTAAAATTGGGGACAGACCCGGATTTTTGAAATTAGGGTCTGTCCCCAATTTCCGGGCAAGTCTTCTATAAGATATAATACCCAAGATTTCTCCACGTATCCTTGTACGAGCGCCTATGGCAAGCGAGTTTTTCATTCTTGGGCTTACCACCGACGGCAAACAGTTCCGTCCCAGCGACTGGGCAGAACGGTTGTGCGGTGTGATGTCCTGCTTCCGCCCGGAAGGTAGCGGCAGTGGCGGACGCAATGCCCACCTGCAGTTCTCGCCACTCGTGCGCCCCATCATGATCAACGGTGTGCGAGCGGTCGTCGTCAGCGAAACGCTGCGCCAGATCGAGCCGATGGCATACAACTTCGTTGTCGAATTTGCCAAGGACAACCAGCTGCAAGTGGTGGATGCCTGCCTTGTCCCGGAACCGGGCGAGAAAAAGAGCTGAGTTCCCCCGATTCGGCGTAGGATACGGTTTTGCTTCCGAGCGAGTAAGCGAGACCACATGAATCCACGTACCACCGTAGTTGCAGCGTTGCTGCTGTCCAGTCTTCACTTCCTTCCCCCAGCATTTGCCCAAACCCTGCCGCCCGGCGTCGTCAAAGGACCGTCGGTAGAAGGCATTACCGAATACCGCCTGCCCAATGGGCTCAAGGTGCTGCTGTTCCCCGATGCTTCCAAGCCAACCGTCACGGTGAACGTGACCTACCTGGTCGGCTCGCGCCATGAGAACTACGGCGAGACCGGCATGGCCCACCTGCTGGAACACCTGATGTTCAAGGGCGCGCCGAAACACCGCGACATCACGCAGCAGTTCGCAGAACGCGGCATGGAGTTCAACGGCACCACGTCGCTGGACCGCACCAACTACTACGAAGTGTTTGCCGCCGGCGACGCGAATCTGAAATGGGCGCTCGATATGGAAGCCGAGCGCATGACGAAGTCCTTCATCGCGCAGAAGGATCTCGACTCGGAAATGACAGTGGTGCGCAATGAATACGAGAGCGGCGAGAACAGCCCCTTCGGCGTGCTGCTGAAGCGCATCCAGAGCGTGGCCTACGACTGGCATAGCTACGGGCGCTCCACCATCGGCAACCGCAGCGACATCGAAAACGTGCGCATCGCGAACCTGCAGGCTTTCTACCATACCTGGTACCAGCCGGATAACGCCGTGCTGCTGGTGGCGGGCAAATTCGAGCCATCGAAAACGCTGGCGTGGATCAGCAAATCCTTCGGCGTGATTCCGAAGCCCAAGCGCAAGCTGCCGCCGTTCTGGACGGTGGAGCCGGTGCAGGATGGCGAGCGCAATTTCGTCGTGCGGCGCAAAGGCGATGTGCAGATTGTGCTGGTGGCCTACAAGGTGCCATCGGGCCTGCATGATGATGCGGACCGCCTCAGCTTCATGAGCCAGATCATCGGCGATACGCCGACGGGCAGGCTGCACAAGCAGCTGGTTGAAAGCGGCAAGGCGGCGCAGGTATTCAGTTTCGGTCTCACGGGCTATCAGCCGGGCATCCAGCTGTTTGGCGCTGTGGTCAAGCTTGGCCAGCCGGTTGAACCGGTACGGGATGAACTGATCGCGGCCGTGGAAGGCTTTGCGAAAACGCCGGTGACGGAAGAAGAGATGGAGCGTACGCGCCGCAACTTCGCCAACGGCATCGAGAAGGCGCTGAACGATCCGCAGCAGGTGGGCGTGGCGATGTCCGAGCAGATCGCGCTGGGCGACTGGCGGCTGCTGTTTCAGGGCCGCGACAACCTGCCGAACATCACGGCGCAGCAGGTGTCCGAAGCGGCAGGACGCTACCTGAAGCGCGACAACCGCACCGTGGGCATCTTCATTCCCGAAGACTCGCCGCTGCGCGCGGAGATCGGCGCCGCGCCGTCGGCGGCCGAGATCCTCAAGGACTACAAGGCGAAGGAGAGTAATCTCACGTCGGAAAACTTTAACCCGAGCCAGGACAACATCATGGCGCGCACCGAGATCAAACAGATCGGCGGCATCAAGGCGGCGCTGCTGCCTAAGAAGACGCGCGGCCAGACCGTGGCGGTGGACCTGCGCCTGCACTGGGGCGACGAGAAATCGCAGTTCGGCAAGGCGATGGTGTCGGCGCTGACGCAGGAAATGCTCACGCGCGGCACTACGCGCTATACGCGCACGCAGCTGGCCGATGAACTGTCGCGCCTCAAGATCACGGGCGGCAGCGTCTACCAGTTCGAAACCACGCGCGATAACCTGGCGGCCGCGCTGCGGCTGCAGGCGCATGTACTGAGGGATGCGGTATTCCCTGAATCCGAATTCGAACAGCTGAAGCAGCAGTGGATTGTGGCGCTGGAGGCGGACCGCAATGAACCTGCGACGAAGGCGGGGCAGGCGATGTCCGAATACTTCGACCACTGGCCGAAAGGCGATCCGCGCGCCGTGATGACGATTGATGAACAGATCGCCGATATCAAAGCCATGAAGCTGGAGGACGTGAAAGCCTATCACCGCGAATTCTACGGTGCCTCACACGGCGAGATCTCCATCGTCGGCGATTTCGACAAGGACGAGGCCACGAAGATCGTGCAGGAAACGCTGGGCGGCTGGCAGAGCAAGGCGCCGTATGCGCGCATCCCGGACGCCAACGTTGAGCGCAAAGCCATTACGCGCTTCATCGACACGCCGGACAAGGAAAACGGCTTCCTTACCGCGCGCATGAACGTGGACCTGAACACGGCCGATCCCGATTACGCGGCGCTGGAACTGGCCAACTACATTTTCGGTGATGGCGGCCTGAAATCGCGGCTGATGGACCGCATCCGCCAGAAGGATGGCCTGTCCTACGGCGGCGGCTCCTCGCTGGTGGCGGGCGATATCGACCGCGCAGGCAGCTTTACGATCAGCGCCATCGCGGCGCCGCAGAACCTGAAAAAGCTGGATGCCGCGATCCGCGAAGAACTGCAGCGCGTGGTGAAGGACGGCTTTACGGCGGCCGAAGTGGCGGGCGCCAAATCCGGCCTGCTGCAGCAGCGTTTGCAGAACCGCAGCAAGGACAATGTGTTGGCAGGCGCCTGGACCAACTACCTCTACCTGGGCCGCACCTTCGACTTCAGCAAGCAGCACGAAGAGCGCCTGAAATCGCTGACGATTGAGCAGGTCAACGCCGCCTTCCGCAAGGCCATCAACCCATCCAGCCTCAGCGTCATCACCGCCGGCGATTCCAGCAAAGCCAAATAAGCCGTCGTTCCCGCCTGCGCGGGAACGACATTACGGGGTGGAGAGTTCGGCGACGAAGTCGTACATGTCGCCGCGGAAGATGGAGCGGCAGAATTCGACGGCGCGGCCGTCGCGCAGGAAGCCGAGGCGCTCCACCGCCAGCCCGGCATCGCCAGGTTTGGCTTGCAGCAGCTGCGCCTGCTCTGCGCTCAGCAGCAGCGCAGACAGGCGCTGCAGCGCGCGCACCGGCCGGTTGCCCGCCGCCTCCAGCGCTTCATACATCGAGATGTCCACCGATTCCAGCGAGGGCAGGGCGTTGGCGACTATCGTTGCGTATTCGATGCACATCGGCATTTCGTCCGCGTAGCGGATGCGGTTGAAGCGGTACACCGGCGCGCCCGGGCTCAGCCGCAGGCGGAGCGCTTCTTCCGGCGTTACCGTGCCTTCCGAACGCTTGAGCCACACACTGCGCGGCGTCCTGCCGCGGGCGCGCATGTCTTCCGAGAAGCTGGTCAGCTTCGCAAAATTCTTTTCGATGCGGGTGTTGATGAAGTTGCCCGAACCGGGACGGCGTACCAGCAAGCCTTCTTCCACCAGTCCGTCGATCGCCTTCCGCACCGTGATGCGGGAGATCGAGAGGTCCGCGGCCAGCTGGCGCTCGGCCGGCAGCGCTTCATCGGGGCCAAAAATGCGCTTGTCGATGGCTTCGCGCAGCGCGCGCTGCAGTTGCTGGTACAGCGGCTGGCTGCTGTTCTGGCCCAGCGCGGCCATGATTTCTACAAGCGAACTCATTTTTTATTCTCCAGGTATCCCGCGCCGATAATACCAAAAAAGACCGGTCTACAAGCGGTCCACACCGCTATGCGGCCAGTCTCCCTGTGAGGTAGCGCTATCTCGCTCTCAGGATGCCCAAAGTGGTATGTATTTTCAATACAACATGTGAAAAAAATATGAAAATTGGTAGTGTTCTGGTATTGGATGGAGGTATATTGGCGCTCAATTGGTTTTGTTAGTGGCAGTACTAGGGAATGGACCGGGTCTTCCATCAAGACCCAACTCAAGGGGGAGTAAATGAAGCGCAATCTGACACCGATCGCTACTGCGGTCGCCATCCTGATCACCGGTAGCAATCTGGCCTACGCACAAGAACAAGCAGCGGCCGCAGAGCCGAACGTGGTGGTTGTTACCGGCGTGCGCGCCGCTCTGGCGCAATCGCTGAACCAGAAACGTAATGCCGATTCGCTGGTGGAAGTGATTACCGCGGAAGACGTGGGCAAGATGCCGGACAAGAGCGTCGCCGACTCGCTGCAGCGCGTGCCTGGCGTGTCCGTGGCAACCGCCGGCGGCGCCGAAGGCGGCTTCGGCGAGAACGACCGCGTGAGCCTGAAAGGCACGCCGTCGAACCTGACGCTGACCACGCTGAACGGCCACACCATCTCCAGCGGCGACTGGTATATCTCGAACATCACCGGCGGCGGCCGTTCCGTCAGCTACGCCATGTTCCCGTCCGAGCTGATCGGCCGCGTGACCGTGCATAAGAGCTCGCAGGCCAACATTATCGAAGGCGGCGCTGCCGGTACCGTCGATATCGAAACCCGCAAGCCGCTGAGCTTCAAGAAGCCGTTCACGCTGATGGGTTCCATCGAAGGCGTGTACAGCGAAGGCGCGAAGAAAACCGACCTGCAGGTCAGCGCGCTGGGTAACTGGAAGAACGAAGCCAACAACATGGGCGTGCTGGTCCAGCTGTTTGACGAGAAGCGCACCCTGCGCCGCCAGGGCCAGGAATTCCTGTGGTGGGACAAGCTGACCACCGGCTTCGCACCGCAGTGGATCGCCAAGAACCCTGAAGTGGAAGGCAAGTGGCTGTCCATGCTGACCGGCTCCGCCATGTTCAACCAGGACCGCGAGCGCAAGGGCGGCATGATCGACGTGCAGTTCAAGGTCAGCAACGACTTCAGTTTCGACATCAACGGCTTCTATACCCGCCTGGATGCGGACAACGTCAACGCCAACTTCATGCTGGCGCCATACCAGCCGCTGTCGAACAACTGGTCCGGCGTGGGCGGCGTGGTTCCTTCGAGCTACACCATCACCGGCAACCAGATCACTTCGATCACTTTCCCAAGCACCTGCCCAACCGGCCTGGACTGCTCGAACATGGGCCCATCGGTGCAGGACATCATCGCGCGTCCTGGTTCCTATTCCGATTCCAAGTTCCTGAACCTGGACTGGCAATGGCGCGCCAACAGCGACCTGAAATTCACCGGCCAGGTGGGTTCCACCCGCGGCACCGGCTACGCACGTGACTACGGTTACGAAGCATGGCTGGCCTATTCCGGCACCAGCCTGACCATGCACGGCCTGAGCGCTCCTGCTACCGTGACTGTGGATAACGCCGGCACCTTCAACCCGCGTACCGGTGCTGACTTCTTCGGCGGCTGGGCTTCCGACGTCACCGCAAAAGACAAGGAAACCTACGGCCAGGCCGATGGTACCTGGAAGTCGAGCTGGGAAGCCGTGCCGACCGTGTACTTCGGCGTGCGCGCTGCCAAGCATGACCGCGACCTGACCTGGCTGGGCGGCACCGTGTCCTCCGCCGGCAGCTCGCTGGCCAACCGTCCAACTGGCCTGACCAACTACCCTGCCAGCCCGCTGCCGAACATGCTGTCCGGCGCGTGGACTTTCGATATGCCGTCGATGAAAGCCTGGGGCGACAAGTATGTGACGTTCGCGAACCACGCTTACCAGAACGAGTTCCAGATCCGCGAAAAGGCTACCGCAGCTTACGTGATGGGTGACCTGGACTTCGGTTCGGTCCAGGGTAATGCCGGTGTGCGTTTCGTGCGCACCGAGATCGACGTGGCCAACGGCTCGCCGAACGATGTGTGGAATCCTGTGCGTACCTCCAACACGTACAACGACATCCTGCCAAGCATCAACCTGCACACCGACCTGTCCAAGGACGTGAAACTGCGCGCTGCCGCAAGCCGCACGCTGGCCCGTCCTGACTTCGGCGCACTGGGTTCGCTGAGCCTGAACGACCTGACCTTCTCGGCCAGCGGCGGTAACCCGAACCTGAAACCGATCATGTCCAATAACGTGGACGTGGGCGTTGAGTGGTACTTCATGCCGAAGTCCCTGCTGGGCGCAAACATCTACAATATGAACATCGGTTCCTATGTGACCTACGGCGCATCGGTGGCCCAGTTCTATAACCAGTCCGTGAAACGCATCACCGACTACAACCTGAGCGCAGCCCTGAACACCAAGGCCCGCGTGCGCGGTATCGAACTGCAGTATGTGCAGGACCTGGGTAACGGCTTCGGCGCGAACCTGAACTACACCTACGCAGATGGTGAAGAGCGCGGCAAGGCGCCGAAATCGGCTTGCGCCGACCTGGGCGACTGCCACATGATCGGTACGTCGAAGAACTCGTACAACGCTTCGCTGTTCTACGAGAACGACAAGTTCAGCGCCCGTGTCAACTACAGCTTCCGTTCGGCTTTCCTGAATGGCCTGGACCGCAACAGCGCAATCTATCAGGACGACGTGGAAACCGTGTCGGCTTCGGTTAACTATAACCTGAGCGAAAACCTGACCCTGTCGCTGGAAGGCAAGGACCTGAACGATCCGCTGCTGAAGTCCTACGCTACTTCCAAGGACCAGCCACGTGCCTTCTACAAGAACGGCAAGCAGATCTTCTTCGGCATCCGCGGCAAGATGTAATGCAGCTGTGATGTAAGCTGGGGCAGGGCGCTGGTGCAGGCCCTGCCCTTTTTCTTTTCTGGAACAGGAATGGGTAAAACAATTTTCATGGCGCTGCTCGCACTGAGCGCGGCGGCGCAGGCCGCGCCGGCCTATGTGGCGAGTCCGTACAAGTACCTGCCGCTGCATAACGATGCGGCGAGCAATGTGATTTCCGTGGCGCCGGAAGGCAAGCCGGTGCCTTACACGCAGTTGCCGGGCGCTGGTGCGCTGACCTGGGCGTTTGCCGTGGGCGAATGCGGCAAGGAGACCTGGGGCGGCCAGCCCGCAAGCGCGGTGGCGGAGGCGAACGTGCCGGCATTTGCGAAAGCAGGCATCGGCTACATCATCTCCACCGGAGGCCAGGGCGCCATCTTTACCTGTGGCTCGAAGGAGGGCATGGACGATTTCATTGCACGTTATGAATCGCCGCAGCTGATCGGCTTCGACTTCGATATCGAAGCAGGCCAGACCCGCGCGCAGATCCGCTCGCTGGTGGAGAACATTGTCTACGCGCAGGGCAAGCATCCGCGCCTGCGCTTCAGCTTCACCATCGCTACACACGCGGCCTCGGACGGCAGCAAGCGCAGCCTGAACAAGACTGCGGAACTGGTACTGGCCGAAGTCCGCCGCAGCCGTCTGCGCGATTATGTGATGAACCTGATGGTGATGGACTACGGTCCGGCCACGAAAAAGGTCTGCGTGCTGGGCAAGGACCGCCGCTGCGATATGGGCGCTTCCGCCCTGCAGGCCGCACGCAATGTGCACGAGAAGTACAAGCTGCCATATGCGCAGATCGAGCTGACGCCGATGATCGGGATGAATGATGTGATCGAAAACGTGTTCACGCTGGTGGATGCGAAGGTGATGGTCGAAGGCGTGCGCAAGCTCGGCATGGCGGGCGTGCATTTCTGGTCGGTCGACCGTGACCTGCCGTGCACCAAGCCTGCAACGGGCGCCGAGGCGCTGTGCAGCACCATGCCCGACGTGCCCGCAGGCGCCTACACGCGTGCGCTGACGAAGGATGCGGCACGATGAGTAGTGCTGCAGGGCGTTACCTGTCGCTCGATGTGCTGCGCGGCCTGACCGTTGCGCTGATGATCGTGGTGAATACGCCGGGTGACTGGGGCCACGTGTTCGCGCCGCTGCTGCATGCGGACTGGCACGGCTTTACGCCGACGGACTGGGTATTCCCCACCTTCCTGTTCGTGGTGGGGAATGCGCTGGCTTTCGTGATGCCGCGCTACGCGGTGGAGGGCAGCCGTGCCGTGGTGGTGAAGGTGCTGAAGCGCAGCGCCCTGATCTTCCTGCTCGGTTTCCTGCTGTACTGGTTCCCCTTCTTTGGACCGGACGGCGCGGGCGGCTTCCGCCTTCTGCCCTTTGCCGATACGCGTATTCCCGGCGTGCTGCAGCGCATAGGCCTGTGTTTCGGCATCGCTGCACTGGTACTGCACTTTGCACGCGAGCGCGGTGCAATCCTGTTCAGCGTGGCGGCCTTGTTCGGGTACTGGGCAGTGCTGGCGCTGTGCGGCGACTACAGCCTGCAGGGCAATGCCGCGGCGAAGTTCGATATCTGGCTGCTGGGCGAGCGCCACCTTTATCACGGCGAAGGCATGGCCTTCGATCCCGAAGGCCTGCTGGGCACATTGCCTGCCACGGTCAACGTTATTGCCGGCTATTTCGCGGGACGCCTGGTACTGCAGAAGGGCGCGTCGTGGGAAACGCTGGCGAAGCTGATGATGGCGGGGGTGCTGTGCGTGGCACTGGCGCTGTGCTGGAGCAGTGTGCTGCCCTTCAACAAGAAGCTTTGGACCAGCTCCTACGTGATGCTGACGATCGGCCTTGACCTGCTGATTCTGCCCTTGCTGATCCATGCGATCGAAATGCGGGGGCAGCGCCGCTGGACTTACTTCTTCGAGGTATTCGGCAAGAACACGCTGTTCATCTACCTGCTGTCCGAAGTCCTGGTGATCGTGATGGTGAAGACCTTCGTGGGCAGCGTGGCCACCTATGACTGGCTTCACGCCACGCTGTTCCGGCCGCTGGCCACGGAAAAGGTGGCTTCTCTGCTGTTTGCCGTGGCCTTCATGCTGCTTTGCTGGCTGGTGGGCTATTGGCTGGACAAGCGCCGCGTCTACATCAAGGTCTAGAACTTCAGCTTCAGTCCCATGCGGTTGGCCAGCGCGGTCATCCCCATCATCGCCAAGGTCATCACGGCGGCGTTCAGCAGTCCTGCAACGCCGCCGCTTTCCCAGAACGGCCACCAGAAGCGCGGCAGGTGCAGCACGGCGGCGGCCTGCTCCCAGATGTCCGGCGCAATATACGCGAACAGCGCGTTGGCGCCCGCCGGCAGCAGCAGCACCGTCCAGCTGCGCACTTCGAGCACGTCGGTCAGCACGTAGAACAGCAGGAACAGCGCGAGCACCAGCGCCGAGCACACCAGCGTGTAGGATGCGGTGGCGTTGATCTTGTTGATGCCATGATAGGGCCGCAACAGCATGCCGGCCGCGAACAGCGCCAGCGCGAACCACGCCATGAAGCGGATGCGCGGCTTGTGCAGCTCCCAGCCTCTTGCATCGGTGGCGCTGCGCACGAACAGGCGGCCCACGAGCGCACCGGCCATCACATTGGCCGAGGTCGAGCCGATCAGTTGCGGCACGTTGACGAAATTGTGCACCGCGTCCGGCAGCCAGGCCAGTTGTCCGGCCATGCCGCCGAGGTAGAGGGCGATGAGGCCGGCCAGCGCGGCCATCATTGCCAGGCCGTCACCGCGCACGGCGAGATAGATGGCGCTGCAGACCAGATAGGCCCAGCCGATCATGCCGAGAATGCCCCACCAGGTGTGTTGCAAATACGGGCTGCTGAACTCCGCGTTCAGCGTGCCGCGGAAAGCCAGCAGCAGGAAGACCATCAACGCAGCGCCGAGCCAGAAGGTCCAGCTGCGGCCTTCGGTGTGCCGCCACAGCAGGATCATGGCCACGTAGAACAGCAGCGTGTACCAGGCCCGTGGCAGCAGGGCGGCATCGGCATCATAGCGGTACAGGTTGGCCAGCACTACTCCCGCTACCATCAGGCTGGCGGCGCGCCACAGCAGGCGGCCCAGCAGCGCCGCATCCACGCGCCCGACAGCGCGCTGCAGCGACAGCGGAATCGCGATGCCGACGATGAACAGGAAGCCGGGGAAAACGAGGTCGGGCAGGGTGATGCCGTCCGCCTTCGGCCCTGCGTGCTCAAGCCAGTACGGTATGCCGGGCATGCCGGCGATATAGTTCACCCAGATCATCGCTAGGATGATGAAACCACGGAAGGCGTCGAGACTTAGCAGGCGTTGGTTCATGCGTCAGGCGTAAAAAAAGCGGGAAAGGCGCTGGCCTGTTCCCGCTTCGGTTGTGAGTGCGCAGCGCTTACTGGGCTGGAGCTGCAGTAGCGTTGCCTGGACGGTTGACCCACAGGATCCAGTAGCGGGCCAGGTCGCCGCGGCCGTCGCTGCCGGTCACGGTTTCCAGGGTTTTGATCGCGTCTTCCTTGCGGCCGGCCATGGCGTAGGAGTAGCCCAGGCGCAGCTTCGCGTCTTCCGCATTCTGCAGGCCGCCCTTGGCGATACCTTCCTGGATCAGGGCGATGCCCTTGTCGAACTGGCCCAGGGTTACGTAAGCGTAGCCAAGGTTGACCAGGCCGGTGCCGTTCTTCGATTTGCGGGCCGAAGCTTCGCCGCTGCCGATGTTCTTGGTATCGTCGGCCGCCTGCTTGTCAGCCTGCGCGCGCAGCTGCTTGTGCTTCGCGCCGTTGTTGCCGGTGCCGAGGGAGCCGTTGCCGAAGCCGATGTCCAGCACTTGCTTGGCTTCGATAGGCTGGCCGGCCAGCAGCGCCAGTTCGGCCATGTCCTGATACTCTTCAGCCGCCATCTTGGTGGTGGCCACTTTCTGCAGGCGGTACACGTCCAGCGCGAAGCGGTTGGAGTAGTTGTCCTTGCCGCGGGTGCGGCTCAGCAGGTCTACCCAGTAGTCGTCGTTCGGGTAGTACTTGACCAGGTTTTCCAGGGCCAGCAGGTAGGTAGCCTGGTCCTTCGATTTGGAACCGGTGTTGGCCAGGATCTGCAGTTCTTCGATGGCCGGGGTCTGGCCTGCCTTCTGCTTGGCTTCCAGATCTTTCAGCGCTTCAGCCTTGGCGGTCACGAAGTCGTTGTTGAGGTAGTAGGCGCGCACCACGTATGGGCGCAGCTTGGTGTCGCCGGTTTCCTTCTGGTAACGGTTGAACCACTCAACCGCTTTTGGATAGTTCTTGGCGTTGTAATGCATATTGCCCAGCGCCTCGATGAACTGCTTCTGCTCCTGCGGGGTCAGGCGGCCGGAATTGATCACGGCTTCCAGCGCCGCGGTGGCCATGGCATCGTCCTGGCTCGCGGAACCGAGCGCCACGCGCATACGGTTCAGGATGAAGGTCTCGTATTCATTCAGCTTCGGCAGTGCAGCGGCGGCGTCCAGGCGCTTCTTCACTTCGGCAAAGTTCTTCGCGGCCAGCAGCGGCGAGATTTCGGCAGGATTTGCCAGCTTGAGGAACTCCGGGCTCACTTTGTCAGCAGACTCGGCAGCGGCAGGCTCAGCAGGCTTGCTTTGCGCGTGAGCAACGTTCATCACGGCTGGCGCGGCAATCAGGGCAGCCAGGAGCAGGCTGATGCGGGCAATACGGAACTGGGACATGGTCTATAAATCCTGTAAATGAGACAAACGCTTATTCTCCCATAAATTCGCAAATGGACGAGTTTATGGGGCGCGCAATTGTAACGCTATGTTTCCGCGCGCGGCAGGGCCTTGCCCGCCGCATCGAACAGCATGCAATGCGCGGGCGGCAGCAGCAGTTCGGCGGCCGTGCCGGCCTGCGGCGGCAAGCCTTGCGCGGCGTGGCGCACGGCCAGCATATCCGGCACCCCGGGCAGCTGGGCGTAGAGGATGGACTGGTCGCCCAGGTATTCCACGTGGCCGACCGACACGGGAACGCGGTTTGGTTCGTCCGACCCGGGCGCGGCCAGCTGCATATGTTCGGGGCGGATGCCCAGCGTGACGCGCGCGCCGCGCTCCAGTTCCGCTGCCTGCACGGCCACTTCCACGATGGCGCCGCCCGCCAGCTGTACAGCGGCATGCTGAAGGCCGGCAGCCATTACTTCGCCCGGAATGAAATTCATCTTCGGCGAACCGAGGAAGCCTGCCACGAACAGGTTGCCGGGATTGTTGTACAGCTCGTGCGGCGTGCCGATCTGTTCGATGCGCCCGCCGTTGAAGACCACGATGCGGTCGCCCAGCGTCATCGCTTCCACCTGGTCGTGGGTCACGTAGATCATGGTGGTTTTCAGGTCCTGGTGCAGGCGGCTGATTTCCACCCGCATCTGCACGCGCAGGCTGGCATCGAGGTTCGACAGCGGTTCGTCGAACAGGAACAGCTGCGGCTTGCGCACGATGGCGCGGCCAATCGCCACGCGCTGGCGCTGGCCGCCGGACAGCTCCTTGGGCTTGCGCTGCAGGAGCTGGGTGATCTGCAGGATCTCCGCCGCGCGCTCCACGGCGCTGCGCACCTCGGCCGGTTTGTGGCCCGCCAGCTTGAGCGCAAACGCCATGTTCTCGTACACCGTCATGTGCGGGTAAAGCGCATAGGACTGGAATACCATCGCCAGCTCGCGCTGGGCGGGCGGCACCTTGTTGGCCAGCCTGCCGCCGATATGCAGTTCGCCTTCGCTGATCTCTTCCAGGCCCGCGATCATGCGCAGCAGGGTGGACTTGCCGCAGCCGGAAGGGCCAACGAACACCACCAACTCGCCGTCGGCGATATCGAGGTCGATGCCATGAATGACGGTGTGCTTGTCGCCGTAGCGCTTGACGATATTGCGGAGCGAAACGCCAGCCATGCCTCAGGCCTCTTCCTTGTAGCGCGATTCCATCGGGATGAACTGCGACAGCACCGCCACCGGAATGGCGCACAGCAGCACATAGACGAAGAAGTGCTGATAGCCCAGGCTCACCTGCACGTCGCCGCTGATCCACTTGAACAGCACGAAGCCGAGCTGCATGATGCCGGTGGAGAAAGCGTAGTGCGCGGTCTGGTACTTGCCTGGCGCGACCACCTGCATCATGTAGAGAATGATGCCGACGAAGCCAAAGCCGTAGCCAAACATTTCCAGGCTCAGTCCCGCCGCGATCAGGGTGAGGTTGGTCGGCAGATAGGTAGCAAGGAGATAAAACACCAGGTTCGGCAGGTTCATCGCCAGTATCAGGAACAGGATCGCGCGCCGCAGGCTAAGCCAGGACGTGAAGTAGCCACCGGCGATGGACCCGACGATGAAGGCGATGGTACCTGCGGTGCCGTACACGGTGCCTACCTGCTCGGTGCTCAGGCCCAGGCCGCCCAGCTCGCGCGCTTCGCGCAGGAACAGCGGGCCGATGGTCTGCACCTGCGCTTCACCGGCACGGAACAGGATGATGAAGAGGATCGAGACCCAGATGCCGGGCTTGCGCAGGTAGTCGATGATGACGTCTTTCAGCGTGCGCGCGATGCCGGCCACGTTATGGTTCTCGCCGCGCACATTCGGCGCCAGCGGCAGCGACCAGCTGTGATAAAGGCCCAGTGCGATCATGGTGGCGGACAGGATGCAGAAGATCACCGTCCAGGCCGTGACCACGCCATGCGATTTTTCCAGGTAGCCCGCGAGGATCACCAGGCCGCCCAGCGAAATGAAGCGGCCCGCGTTGAAGAAGGTGCCGGTCCAGCCGGCATACTGCGCCTGCTGTTTCTTGCTCAGGCTTGCCATGTACACGCCGTCGCAGGAGATATCGTGGGTGGCCGAGGAAATGGCCACCAGCGACAGCATGGCGATGACGGCGGCGAGCCAGAAGGGCAGGTGCAGGGCCAGCGCCACCAGGCCGAGGCTGACGCCGCTCAGCAGCTGGAAGGTGACGACGATCAGCTTCTTGCTGCTGGCCAGTTCGAGGAAGGGACTCCACAGCGGCTTGAAGATCCACGCTGCGCCGATATACGCCGTCCAGTGCGCAATGTCCTCATTGGGCACGCCCATGCTCTTCAACATCAGGCTGGCGATCAGCGCCACCGAGAAGAATGGCAGGCCCTGGGCGAAATACAGGGTCGGCACCCAGGTGAGCGGGCTGCGCTTGAGGTTATCGTGATCCTTATCGTGGTCCATCTGTCGCGTCTTCCTCGTGTATGGTTGTTATGCGAAGCCAGGTACGGGGCAGCGGCCTTGCGCTTCCAGCGCGCCGGACAGCCAGCCGTTGACGGCATCCAGCGCGGGAGCGGCGAAGCCATAGGTCATCAGGGCCGGGGCGTTGATGTCCAGCGCCTGATAAGGGTTCCAGAGTGCGAGGTGCAGGTCCGGCTTCCAGGTGTTCCGCGCGTTGTCGCCGTAGCGCAGGCGGGAGGTGGAAGCGAGGATGGTGAACGCGCCATCCTGCGGCAGGCTGCTCCAGTCGAAGGTGTCGGCATCGGCAAAGGTGATCAGCTCCACGTCGAACAGCTTGCCCAGTGTGGTGGCCACGGTGCTGGCCGGTACGCCTGCTTCGGAGACACCGTCGCTGACCACGTCCTGGCGCGCGATCAGGCGCACCTTGCTGCCCTTGGCCGGACGCTGCGGATTGCCGCGCGCCGTGAGGCTGCGGCGCCAGCCTTCGGCCATGATTTCGCGGTCGGCGGCGTCTTCCTTGTACGAACGCGGCTTGCAGGGATAGGCGCGTGCCAGCGCGGACAGGCGGTCCAGCCGTTCCTGCACCTGTTCATCGCTCAACGCGCCTTCGGCCAGTGCCTTTGCGATGGCATCCAGCGTTTCATTCTGCGTTTCGGTGGTGCCGAGGGCCATTACCATGTCGGCGCCTGCGGTGAGGGCGCGCACGGCGGCATTGCCCACGCCGTAGCGGCCTGCGATGGCGTGCATGTCCATGCCATCGGTGATGATCACGCCGCGGTACTGCCAGTCCTTCCGCAGCAGTTTCTCCAGGATGGCGGGCGACATCGTGGCCGGATTGTCCGGATCGATGGATGGGTAGACGATGTGCGCGGTCATCATGGCAGGGGCCTGTGGCGCAGCCATTTTGAACGGCGCGAACTCGAAGGCTTCCAGCTGCTCCAGCGGCTTGTTCACGGTGGGCAGGTCGCGGTGCGAGTCGACGTGGGTGTCGCCGTGGCCGGGGAAGTGCTTCACGCAGCAGGCCACGCCTTCCGCATGGCTGCCAGCCATCCAGGCCATGGCCAGTTCGGCGGCGCGTTTTGGCTCGGCGCCAAAGGAACGCTCGGCGATCACCGGGTTGTGCGGGTTGTTGTTCAAGTCCAGCACGGGCGCGAAGTTCCAGTTGAAGCCCAGCGCCTTCACGGCGCGCGCCACGGCGGCGCCGGTGCGGTGCGCCAGTTCGGTATCATCGGCGGCGCCCAGGCCCATGGCGGCGGGCGGCGCGGGCACCCAGGTGGAGCGCACCACGGCGCCGCCTTCCTGGTCGATGGCGATCAGCGAGTCCGGCCCCATCACGGCACGCAAGTCGGCCGTCAGCTTGCCCAGCTGTTCGGAGTCCGTCATATTGCCGCGGAAGAGGCAGACACCGCGAATGCCGTTCTCGCGAATGAAGTCTGCCGTTGCTGCATCCAGCGTGGTGCCGGGGAAGCGGATCATGATCAGCTGGCCCGCGATTTTTCTGAGTTCCTGATGTGATTTGCTCATTTGACTGCTCCGTCCATGCCGCGCATGAAGAATCGTTGTGTAAATAGGAAGGCCGCCAGGGTAGGCAGGATGGTGATGATGGTGCCCGCAGCGATCACGCGCGTGCTGCTGCCGAAGGTGCCGCGCAAGTACAGCACCCCGACCGACAGCGGGAATTCGTCAGGTTTGCTCATCACGATGGATGGCCAGATATATTCGTTCCATGCTTCCACGGCGGTGAGGATGCCGACGGTGGCAAGCCAGGGTGAGATCAGCGGCAGCATGATGCGTGTGAAGATCACCCATTCGGAAGCGCCATCCACGCGCGCGGCATCGATCAGGTCCTGCGGCACCTCCTCGAAAGCCTGCTTCAGCAGCAGGATGGCGACGGCGGTCACGATGTTAGGCAGGATCACGCCTGCATAGGTATCGACGAGGCTCAGCTTCGTCACCGTGATGAAGTTCACGAGGAAGTTCACTTCGGAAGGCAGCACCAGTGTGGCGAGAATCAGGCCAAACACCAGCTTGCGGCCGCGGAACTGCATGCGCGCGAGCGGATAGGCGGCCATGGAACACAGCGTGAGTTTCCAGAACACGGTGAAGGCCGCGATCAGCACGGAGTTCTTGAAGAAGGACAGCACCGGAATCACGCGGAACACTTCCTCGAAATTCGCCAGCGAAGGCGATTTCGGCCAGAAGGTAGGCGGATAGGCAAAGATATTGCCTTCGGTGGACAACGCCGTCACCAGCGTCCACCAGAAGGGGAACACGCAGAGCAGGGCGATTGCCGTCAGCAGCAGGTAATGGCCAATGGTCTTCATCGGTGCTTGGGCTTCAGGTAGCGCAGGCAAAGCAGGGCGATGCCGATGCAGAGCAGGGAGACGATGAAGCTGGCGGCCAGTGCGCGCGGCAGCTTGAGGTGTTTCAGGCCCTGGTCGTAGGCGTAGTACAGGGCGGTGAAGGTGGAATTCATCGGGCCGCCCTGCGTGAGCACGTCCACCTCCTGGTAGGCCTTCAGCGCGGCCAGCACGGACAGGATGGAGCAGACCGCGATGGTGGGATGCAGCATGGGCACGGTGATCTTCCAGAAACGCTGCCAGCGGCTGGCGCCATCGAGGATGGCGGCTTCCTGCATCTCTGCCGGCACCGATTGCAGGGCGGCGAGGTACATCACCATATACCAGCCCAGGCCGCGCCACAGCGTGACGAACATGATGCAGAACAGGGCAATGGTATCGTTCGACAGCCAGCCCACCGGTGCATCCACGAGGCGGAACAGCATCAGCACATAATTCAGCGCACCCTGTTCGTGGAACATGAAGCCCCACATAATGCCGACCACGGACACGGTCGTCACCACGGGCACATAGTAGGCCGCGCGGAACAGGCGGATGCCCGGCAGCTGGTTATTCACCAGCACCGCCAGCGACAGCGCGCCGATCTGCACGAAAGGCACCATCAGCAGGAACACCAGCGAGTTTTTCAGGCCGGTGACGAACAACTCGTTCTCGAAGATATAGCGGAAGTTCTCCAGTCCGACCCAGTGCGTCTCGCGAATCAGGCTGTAGTCGGTAAAGGCCAGCAGCGAGCCATAGCCCACCGGCCAGAACGAGAACACCGCCATCAGGATGAGCGCGGGCGCGAGGAACAGCCAGGCGTAAACAGTCTGCCGCCGCATCAGATACCCCCGCCCATAGCCGAGCTCGTGTCCACCCTGGGGTCAGGCACCAAAGTGGACACGGCCTCATCCGTAATCGGCCTGACAGCAGTTGAGCTCGTGTCCACTTTGGTGCCTGACCCCAAGGTGGACACGGGCACGGCTGTAGGGAACTGTTTGGCGAGCTTGCGGTTCCAGATGGCGACGGCCTCGCTGAGGGCGGCCTGGATGTCGGCGCGGCCGGTCACGCCGGCTTCCACTGCTTTGACCAGCGTGCGGCGCAGTTCGTTGTAGTCGTCCACACCGGCTACGTACATGGTGTGCGAATGGGGCATGGAAACGGCGCCGGCGCTTACAGCTTTTTCGGCGGCGCCTGCGCCCGGCGGTACCGCCATGAAGAACGGGTCGTTCGCGGCCTGCACCGTGGCCGGGTAAACGCTGGCCTGCTTCGCAAATTCGAGCTGGTTGGCGTCGTTCGTCAGGTAGCGCGCGAACTTGCCGATTTCGGGCAGCATGGATTTTTTCACGCCTGCCGGAACGCCGAAGTGAATCAGCCAGCCGCCGTCCGCAATGCCTGTAGGGCCAAGCGGCGCGGGTGCCACGTCGGTGATAGCGTAGATGTCCGTGGTATCACTCTGGATACGCTTCAGCGCCGTCGGCGGCGCGAGCAGCATGCCGAGGCGGCCGCCCTTGTACGCGTCGATCGCGACCGGGAAATTGTCTTCGGCGAACAGGCCATCCTTCAGCAGTCCGCCCACTTTGTAGGTATCGGCCAGCTTGCGGATGAAGGCCACGTGTGCGGGCGAGTCGAATACGGCGCGGCCATTGCGGATCACGGGCAGCCCTTGCTGCATCATCAGGCCGTCGATCTTCGACAGCGCGGGACACAGCCCGGCCTTGCCGGTGCGCTGCGCAATCTGGCGCGCGAAGGCCAGCTGCTCATCGAGGCTGCGCGGCGCACGCGTCACGCCCGCAGCCTTGAAGATTTCGGTGTTGTAGGCAATGACGGCAACATTGCTGTACAGCGGGAAGCCGTAGGTCTTGCCGCCGAAGCTCAGGTCTTCCAGGGCGCTTTTGAGGTAGCGCCCGCGGGCAGGGGCGATCAGCTCATCGACCGGCGTCAGCAGCCCGTCGCGCGCGAATTCGTCAGCCCAGGGCACATTGAGATTGACCAGCGCGGGCGGCGTGCCCGCAACGATGCGGGTTACGAGCTTGGTCTGGATAATGTCCCAGGGGAAGTCGACCCATTCCAGCTTCACGCCGGGATTCGCGGCCTCGTAGTTCTTCACGATGCGCTCGAAATAGGGCGTGAACTTGGGCTTCATGCTGAAGGTCCAGAATTCGATTTTCTGCGGCGCGGCCAGCGCGCCTGCAGTGAAGCTGGCGGCCACCAATGCTGTCAGCAGGGTCTTGATTTTCATTGGCGGCCGGGGAGCGGGGTCAGTTGGTCTTGGTGACTTTGCTCAGGTGGCGTGGACGGTCAGGATCCAGCCCGCGCGCGGCGGACAGCTGGGCTGCCATCACGTAGAAGGCCTGGATGGCGACGATAGGGTCCAGGTCCGGCGTGGCGGCGACCGGCAGCGTGAGGTCGCGCGTTGCCACGTCCGACGGAGCGGCCAGCAGCACGCGCGCGCCACGGCCGCGCATTTCGTCGGCCAGCGCCAGCAGGCCTGCCTGCGTTGGACCGCGCGTGGCAAAGATCAGCAGCGGGTAGCCTTCTTCGATCAGGGCCATCGGGCCGTGCTTGATCTCCGCGCCGCTGAAGGCTTCCGCCTGCAGTGCCGAGGTTTCCTTGAACTTGAGCGCGGATTCCAGTGCAACCGGGAAGCTGATGCCGCGGCCTACTACCATGATGTTCTTGGCCGGCGCCAGCACTTCCAGCGCTGGCGACCAGTCGGCCTGGCCGGCCACGCGCAGCGCTTCCGGCAGCGCTTCGAGGCCGGCCTGCAGTTCAGGATCGTTCTGCCATTGCGCGACCATGCGTGCACCGGCTACCAGCGAGGTGATGAAGCTCTTGGTGGCGGCAACGCTGGTCTCCTTGCCGGCGCGCAGCGGCATCGCCCACTCGGCGGCATGCGCCAGCGGCGATTCGATGTCGTTTACCAGCGCCACGGTGGTGGCGCCACCGTCGCGGAAGTAGCGGATCGGTTCCACCACGTCCGGGCTCTGGCCGGACTGGGACACGGCGATGGTCAGCGTGTCGCGCGTGATCAGCGGCGATTTGTGCAGGGTGACCAGCGACATCGGCAGCGATGCCACCACGCGGCCCAGGCGGGCCATGATCAGGTAGGCGATGTAGTTGCAGGCGTGGTCCGAGCTGCCGCGCGCCACGGTCAGCGCGGTGGAGAAGGGCGTGCTCCTCAATTTGCGTCCCAGGTCCGCGTAGCGGTCCGAGTCGTTCGCCAGCTGCTCGGCGACGCACTCGGCGGCGGACAGGGCTTCTTTAAGCATCATTGAGGTCACAACGTTCTCCTTCGATATAAACAGCTTTCAGATTCAGGTCACGGTCCAGCACTACCATGTCGGCAAAGGCGCCGGCCGCCAGGCGGCCGCGCTCATTCAGGCCGAGGTAGTCGGCGGCATTGGTGGAGACGCGGCGCGAGGCATCCGCGATGTCGAGGCCCAGGCCCACGAGATTGCGCAGCGCCTGGTCCAGTGTCAGCGTGCTGCCGGCCAGCGTGCCGTCCGGCAGGCGCACGCCGCCCATGCATTTGTGGACGATGTGGCGGCCCAGCATGTACTCGCCGTCCGGCATGCCGGTGGCGGCGGTGGAATCGGTCACGCAGTAGAGGCGCGGAATCGCGCGCAGCGCGGTCTTGATGGCGCCCGGGTGTACGTGCAGCAGGTCGGGAATCAGTTCGGCGTATTCGGCGTGCGCCAGCGCGGCGCCTACCATGCCGGGTTCGCGGTGATGCAGGCCGGGCATGGCGTTGAACAGGTGGGTGAAGCCGGCCGCGCCGTGCTCCATCGCGGCCACGCCGTCTTCATAAGTGCCCAGCGTGTGGCCGATCTGCACCCGCATGCCGGCATCGGCCATTTCGCGCACGAGGCTCAGGTGGCCGTCGATTTCCGGCGCTACCGTGATCACGCTCAGCGGCGCCATGGTTTCCAGGCGCTTCACTTCATCCAGCGTGGCGGAGCGCGCGTAGTTGGGCTGGGCGCCGAGCTTGCCGGAGTTGATGTACGGGCCTTCGAGGTGGGTGCCGAGCACGCGCGCTTCATTCTTGCCGCGCTTGCGTACCGCGTCGCCAATGCCTTTCAGCGCGATGTCGATATCTTCCGGCGGCGCCGTCATGGTGGTCGCCAGCATCGAGGTGGTGCCGTGGCGCGCGTGCAGCTTTGCGATCTGGTGCACGGCATCGCCGCCTTCCATCACGTCCTTGCCGGCGCCGCCGTGCACGTGCAGGTCGATAAAGCCGGGCAGGATGTAGTCATCGCTGTTCAGTTCCGGGTTGACCGCCTGGCCAGTGATGTCCACGATGCGCTCATCGAATGAGACCGCGCCGTGCACCCAGCCGTTTGGCGTCAGGATATTGCCTTTGATTGCATTGCTCATCGACGCGACTCCGCTACGAATTCATAATAATCACTACGGCACCAGGAGTGGGTCAGTTCCACTGCGGCGCCGTTGTCCAGATAGCTCACGCGCGTAATGTGCAGCATGGCGGTGCCCGGCGCGATATTGGCCAGGCGGGCCTGTTCGGCATTGGCGTTGATGGCGCGGATGTGCTGCAGCGCGCGCATCGGCACCGTGCCGTTTGCTTCCAGGTAGCCGTACAGCGAGTCCGTCACGTTCTGCGGATTCGGCACGTAGGCTGCCGGTATGGTGGAGGTTTCGATGGCCATCACCACATCGTCTGCCGTGCGCAAACGTTTGAGGCGGGCCACCGGCATATTCGGTGAAAGCCCCAGCGACAGCAGTTCCAGCGGCGCTGCCACGCCGATCTCGCGCTGGATCCAGCGCGAGCCTGCAGTAAAGCCGCGCTGGCGCAGCTCTTCGGAAAAACTGGTGAGGCGGGACAGCGGCTGTTCCAGCTTGGGCGTGATGTAGGTGCCGGAACCGCGGCGCCGTGTCAGCATGCCTCTGTCGCACAGCATGTCGATCGCCTTGCGCGCCGTCACGCGCGAGATCGACAGCATGTCGGACAGCACACGCTCGGATGGCAGGGCTTCGTTGGCGCGCCAGTCGCCGCTGGCGATACCGTCGGACAGCTTGTTTGCAAGCTGCATGTACAACGGTGTATCGCTGTCATGGTCTGGACTGAAATCGCTCAACTGGGCTAGCACATCCTACTCCTTCAGAAGTTGTTGGATCAGCTTGAGGCCACCGGCGGCGGAATCGCCTTGCGGCGGCACGATACGCTGCAGCAGTTCGGGCGGCAGGTAAGGGCGCAGCGGTTCGCCAAGGCCGCCGCACAGGGCAATCGGCAGCGTACCGCTCGGGTCCAGCGCCTTCGCGATCAGCGCCACCTGGTAGCCTGCTTCGCTGAGGATGGCGTGCGCGGTGGCGTTGCTGCCGCCATGCTGCAGGACGATGCGCGCCAGCTGCGCGTAATTGGTCTGGCTCGCGCTGGCCAGCCATACCTGGATGCGGTCGCGCGAGCCGCCGCAGGCTTCGATCACGGCGTCGGCAAAGGCGGAGCCCTGCGCGCGGCGGTCGATCACCTGCTGGATATGATTGACGGCTTTCATGCCGATCCATGCACCGCCTGCTTCGTCGCCGGCCGGGAAGCCCCAGCCGCCCACTTCGTGGCGGCTGCCGTCTTCGTTGAGGATTTCGCCCACGCTGCCGGTGCCCAGCGCGATGATTGCGCCCGGCCGGCCGTCATGCGCGCCCAGCACGGTGGTATAGGCATCGGTTTCCAGCGCCACGGCCGCATAGCCGGGATTGGCGGACACGAAGTTGGCTGCCCACTGGCGGTTATGCACGCCAGCCAGGCCGAGGCCCACTGCCACACTGGAACGCGGCGGTACGGACAGGCCTGCCGCGGCAAACGCCTGCGCGGCTGCGCTTTCTACCGCGGCCCATGCATTCTGGATGCCGTGCAGCAGACCGGATGGCCCGGCGCTGCCTTCGGCCACAAGGCTGCCATCGGGCCGCGCGAGCCGCACACGGGTGCCGCTGCCGCCGCCATCAACGCCGAGTAGGAATTCGATCATGTGTATATGGATGTAGAGAGCTGTGGGGCACTATAGGGTTGGCAAACCAGCTTGTCAACAGGTATTTAACTGGTATTGTCAAATATCGAATCCGGTCTGCCCGAGGTCTGCGGCTTGATGAGTTAAGTCATTGATTTGAAAGGAATCGATGGTGCTGACCAATGGTATTGATTTTGGTATGGGTTAATGCCAGTTCTGACGTGAAAAAGAAACGCCCGGCACAAGGCCGGGCGTGTTGGAGAAAACGGGAAAAAGCTTAGTTCGCTTGCGCGTCGTGCACGCCGCTGCGATCGACAGTTACAAGGCGGCTTTGGCTGCTGGAGGTCTGGCGGCCTTTCGTTTCAAGCTTGCCGCGCACGTTCACCTGCGCATTGCCGGGACCGCGCACCACCACGCTGGCCTGGCCTGCATGCAGGTCACGGCCATCCAGGCTGCCTGAGCCGGACAGCTGCGCCGTCAGGTTGTCGGTCTTGCCGTGCAGTGTCACATCGCCCGGGCCGCCCATGGTGAGCGCCACGCTCTTGCCTTCGACACTGGCGGACAGGCCGCCGGAGCCGTGCAGGTCCGCATTCAGCGATTCGGTCACGCGCTGCAGTTCGATATTGCCGGGACCCGTGCTGCGCGTCATGGCGCGGCCCACTTCCAGGTGTTCGGCATCCAGGTCGCCGGAGCCGGTCACTTCCGCGTTCAGCGCGCCGGTGCGGCCGCTCAGCGTCATATTGCCCGGGCCGCTCAGCACGGCCCGCAGGGACTGGGCCTGCACGCCGCGCGCTTCAAAATCGCCGGAGCCATGCACTTCCGCTTCCAGCGTTTTGATGGTGCCCGCCACGCAGGCGCCGCCGGGGCCGCGCACCATGGCATTCACCGCCTCCACGTTCAGCGAGCAGGCATCCAGGTCGCCCGAACCGCTGATCTCGGCGCGGATGCTCTTGCTGCTGCCGGCCAGCGATACGGAGCCGGGGCCGGACATGGTGGCCGTTACCTTGTTGGCGCGCAGGTCCGCCACTTCCAGGTCGCCGGGGCCGGATACCACGGCCGCCAGGTCTTCAGTAATGCTGCGGGCTTCCACGTCGCCGGGGCCGCTCATCCTGAGCTGCAGGCTGCCGATATTCATCTGGCGCACGTCCACATCGCCGGGGCCGGTGCTGCGCACGTTCAGCGTGCGCACAATGCCTTCGGCGCGCAGGTCGCCGGGGCCGCTGGAAGTCAGGTCCAGCGTATCGCCCTGGAAGCGGCTCAGCACCACATCGCCGGGGCCGGAGTTTTTCAGGCTCTTCAGCGTTGGCGTGCTGATGCGGATACGCACCGGCTCGCGCGTCTTACCGAACGAGAAACTCCAGCCTTTGTTGCGGCGCAGCGGGCGCACGATGAGCGTGTCCCCCTGCACGATGGTTTCGACCTCAGCCATTTCCTTGCGGAGTCCGCTCAGTTCCAGGGAGCGCTGGCCTTGCGCGACGATTTCCACGTCATAGGGGCCGGACAGCTCGATGGCGCTGAAGGCGGCCAGGTTGCGGCTTTCGCTGGCGACCGTGCGGTCTTCGGCGGCGGCCGGTGCGGCGTGGCTCAGGGGCAGGGTAATCACGCCTGCGGTCAGCAGGGCGGTGGCAAGGGCAGTGGCAATCAGTTTATTCATCTTATGTCCCCATCGGTCATGGATTGTCGATGGTAGGACGATAAGGTAATTGGGCGCCGGGTGCGGGACTTAACCGACGAAAGGGCAAATTGCGAGGATAAGGTGCAAAAAAGGGCTGCTGAACGGTGGCGGGAATTCGGCCGGTAATGTCATAATGCAGAGAGGAGAGCCATATGATCAAGTATCTGGGAACCAGGAAATCCGATCAGGGCGCCATTCTCTATGTCTTTCTGATCAACGGTCTGGAAAAGGCAATCCGGGAGAGCGCCCTCAAGCAATATCCCGGTTGCTACGAAGCCTTGCCTGCCAAGGCCAAGGCGCAAATTGGCGCACATCGGGAATGGATTTCAAAGATTTAGCACGCCGCCTTGCAGGCGCGGGTGTGCTGGCCGTCTGCGCGCATGCGCAAGGCCAGGCGCCTTCCACTTTTGGCACGGTCATCGGCGGCGGCCTCCTGTGCCGCGACCAGATCGCCAACCACTACTTCTACAACTACCTCAAGGGTAATTTCGACAAGCCCTACAAGCGCGAAGGCGGCGCTTACTGGTTCCGCGCGCCGGATACGCAGCTGTGGGGCTTCCCGGTGGTGGAGCTGATGGTCAGCGATGAGAGTTATCCTTACAGCTTTGTGGGCGCCGTGCTCGATGCCGCGCCGGACAAGCTGGAAGAGGCGATCCGCCTGCAGGACGGCATTCGCTTCTCGGTCATCGGCGGCAGCGCGCGCTTCCCCGTGAAGGAAACCAATACCGGCACCCGTATCGTGTTCGCCAATAACCGCGCCAAGATCTTCTGCGCGAAGTTCAAGTCTTTGCCACCCGCGCTGCGCTAGCGGCGTCCCCACAGGGATTTCATGTACACGCAATTCTTCAACCTGAAACAGTCTCCGTTTTCGATTGCTCCCGATCCCCGTTATCTCTTCATGAGCGAGCGCCATCGCGAGGCATTGGCGCACCTGCTGTACGGCGTGGGCAGCGGCGGCGGCTTCGTGCTGCTCACCGGCGAGATCGGCGCCGGCAAGACCACGGTGTGCCGCTGCTTCATGGAGCAGATTCCGGAGAACTGCAAGCTGGCCTACATCTTCAATCCCAAGCTGACGGTGGAAGAACTGCTGCTCACGATCTGCGGCGAATTCGGCGTGGACCTGCCGGCGCAGGGCGTGGTGAGCGTGAAGACCTACACGGACGCCATCAACCGCTATCTGCTGGAAAGCCATGCAGCGGGCAAGAACAATGTACTTGTGATCGACGAAGCGCAGAACCTGTCGGCGGACGTGTTGGAGCAGCTTCGCCTGCTCACCAACCTGGAAACCAGCGAGCGCAAGCTGCTGCAGATCATCCTGATCGGCCAGCCGGAGCTGCGCGACATATTGGCGCGGCCGGAACTGGAGCAGCTGGCGCAGCGCGTGATCGCACGTTATCACCTTGGCTCGCTGACCGTTGACGAAACGGGGCAGTACATTGCGCACCGCCTGGCGGTGGCTGGCGCGGCGGGCGTGGCGCCGTTCCCTGCGCAGGTGGTGGCGCTGATTCACCAGCTCACGAAAGGCGTGCCGCGCCGTATCAACCTGCTGTGCGACCGCGCGCTGCTTGGCGCTTATGTCGAGAACCGGCAGCAGGTGACGAAGCAGATCGTGCGCAAGGCGGCGGATGAAGTGTTCGCGGGCGAGCGCAGTGCGCCATCAGCGCAACGGCAGTGGCAGTTCGTGGCAGCGGGCGTGCTCGCAGGCGCCGTGCTGACCGGCGCCGCAGCGTGGCAGCTGATGCCGCGCGCAGGGGCGCCGGACGCGCAGGCTTCCGCCTCAGCCGCAGCGGCACCGGGCGCGCAGATCGCATCAGCGTCCACAGTGGCGCCGGGCGGCGGCGCCGGGCCAGCGCAAGCCGCAGGTGTAAAGAAGGAGCCGTCTGCATTCGGGGACGTTGCACGGGCAGCCGTAGCATCCGGCGCATTGCCTGCCCGCGCAGCCATCGGCGAGGCAGCGGGACCGAGCGCCGCCACCAGCGATGCCGCGCTCGGCCAGCTGGCGGCGCTATGGGGCGTCACGCTGGCGCCAGGCGACTCCTGCGCGGCCGCATCGAAACAGAACCTGCGCTGCCTGCTGGTGAAAGGCGGCCTCGATGAACTGCGCTCGCTCGACCGTCCCGCAGTCATCAAGCTGCGCGACAATCCTGCCGCGCCCACCTACGCCCTGCTGACAGGCCTGAACGCGCGCAGCGCAACGCTCTCCATCAACGGCAAACCGCAAACCGTCAGCATCGCCGAACTGGAGACGCGCTTCGACGGCGGCCTCACCACCTTCTGGCGTGCGCCGCGCGCGTGGCGCGATGAAGTGTCGGCCGGCGACCGTGGGCCGGATGTGGACTGGCTTGCACGCCGTCTTGCGGAACAGCGCGGCGAGGCGAAGCCCGAAGACGGCCAGCCGCTGGAAGGCGCCATCCTGCGCGGCCTGCGGGAATTCCAGGCGGCCCAGCAGCTCAAGGCGGACGGCGTGGCCGGACCGAAAACATTCATTCGACTGAACCAGCTTGGCGGCGTGCAGGAACCGCGCTTGGCGGGGAAATAATATGTCCTACATTCTCGAAGCCCTGAAGAAGGCGCAGGCGGAACGCCAGCTCGGCGCAACGCCCACCATCCACGCGCCCACGCTCGACGGCGGCGCCGGCATATCGCGCGGCAGCGCCATGAAGAAGCCGCTGGTGATCGCGCTCGGCGTGATGGCTGCCGCCATTGTTGCGCTGCTGGTGCTCCTGTTCCGCCAGCAGGCCGTCACAGCGCCATCGGCGCCGCAGGACGCGCCGCCGCAGCCCGGTCCAAATGCCGCGCAGGCATCAGTCGCTGTGCCGCAGCCATCCCAGCCGGTAGCCACCGCGCCGCTGCCGCAATCGACAGCCGTAGCACCTCCGCCTCAATCGATAGCGGCCACGCCGTCTCAGCCGACTGCCGCCACGCCGTCGCCCATCCAGCAGACGCCGGCGGCGCCGTCTGCGATTCCGTCCACGCCCCGCGCTGCCACGCCCGAGGCCAATGCGGCCGCGCCGCAGCACGCCGCAGTGCCCGTGCCGCTAGCGCCACGCGCTCAATCGGCGGACGCGCCGCGCAGTGCTGCTGCCACCCCCGCTGCGCCGGCGCCTGAAAGCCCTGCCGTAGCAGCGCCCGCGCAGCAAACACCGGTGCCAGCACAGCCCGAAGTCACGCAAACCCTGCGCGACCTGCCCGAACCGATCCAGCGCGCCATCCCGCAAATCACCTTTGGCGGCTATATGTACTCAAAAAACCCGGCCGACCGTATGGTGCTGATCGACAAAATCCTGCGCAAGGAAGGGGATGAAGTCGCTCCCGGCCTGGTGCTGGAAAAGCTTCTGCCCAAGGCCGCAATCTTCACTTTCCGGGGCTACCGTTATCGCGTTTCTCTATGAGAGAACCCGCGCACGATTGAATGCATGAATTGGTAGAGTTCGTTACAATCTCCTTTGTCGAAAATGCAATATTGACAGGATAAGGACGAATGAAACCGTTACGCTTTCTATCTGCCGCGCTGTGTGCCGCAGCGCTGTCCCAGCCCGCCATGGCTGCTGACTTTATCCGTGGCGTACCCGCCAATGAACCCGGTTACGCCGCAACCTTGCTGGCCGTATTCGGCCTGATCTGCCTCTCCGCAGGCAGCTACCGGCACGAACCTTTGCGTCACCCGGAAGACTGAAACGGCTCCCGATGTTGCTGCGTATAATGAGTGGCAACATCAAAAGGAGAGCAGATGCAAGGGCAGAACCCTGCGCCGCGCCGCGTGCTCGGCATTGTCGGCCGTTCGGGCAACGGCAAGACCACCTTGCTGGAGTTTCTCGTCGCCCGCATGGCCGCCAATGGCTTGCGGGTCAACGTCATCAAGCACAGCCATCACGACCTGGAGCTGGAACCGCCCCGCAAGGACAGTGCGCGCCTGCGCATGGCCGGTGCGGCGGAAGTCATGGTGTCCTCGCCATACCGCTTCGCCATCATGCGCGAATTGCGCGGCGAGCCGGAACCGGACCTGCCGGAGCAACTGGAGCGGCTGGCCCCGTCCGACCTCACCCTGGTGGAGGGCTTCAAGGCATGGCCGATGCCGAAGCTGGAAGTGTTCCGCGCCGCAAGCGGCAAGGCGCCCCTGTATCCCGACGACCAGCACATTATTGCCGTCGCCTCCGACCAGCCCCGGCCAGCTACGCTGCGGCAAAGCGTGGCCTGGCTCGACCTCAACGCGCCGGAAAGCGTGCTCGCCTGGATTCAGGCCAATCTGAATAATTTTTCGCTGCAGGCCTAAAGTTCCCGTTCAGGCAGCCGTAAAAAGAGGTGATAGGCCTGATTGGGAGAAAATTATGGACGTTTCGAGCATTGCGCGTCTGGCAACAACGATCGCAGACACCGGCACCCGCCAGGATGTGGGCGTTGCGGTTCTGAAAAAAGCGCAGGATCTGCAAGCTTCGAGCGCTGCGGCCCTCGTTGAGGCGATTCCGCCTGTCCCATCGGCTGGCAACCTGCCGGCGCATCTGGGCACCCGCATCAATACCACCGCCTGATTCAAGCGGCGGCACGATAAGACCCGCGGCACCGGGACCGGTGCGCGCGGGTTTTTTATTGACTCCGGCGCAAATGAATTTGCCGGATTCATGGCTTACTCCGCAAGGGCAAAGCAGGCACACTGCATAGCAGTCCTTACTATCCGGAGTATTTCATGACCATTCCTTCATTCGGCGCTGGCACCTTTCGCCTGACCGGCCAGACCGTTATCGATTCCGTGCGCAATGCGCTGGAGCTGGGCTACCGCGCCATCGACACGGCCCAGATTTATGGCAACGAGGCTGAAGTTGGCCAGGCTATCGCCGAAAGCGGCGTGCCGCGTTCCGAGCTGTTCCTGACCACCAAGATCTGGACCGAAAACTACGCTGGCAGCAAGCTCGTGCCAAGCCTGCGCGAAAGCCTGGACAAGCTGCGCACCGATTATGTGGACCTGACCCTGATCCACTGGCCCGCGCCCGGCAACGGCGTGGAGCTGCCGGAATATATGGCGGCGCTGGCGGAAGCGAAAACGCTGGGCCTGACGCGCCAGATCGGCATTTCCAACTTCAACATCGAGCTGACCCGGCAAGCCATTGCTGCAGTGGGCAAGGGCGAAATCGCCACCAACCAGATCGAGCTCAGCCCTTACCTGCAGAACCCGGCGCTGACCGCCTTCCTGAAAGAGCAGGGCATCCCCGTCACCTCCTACATGACGCTGGCCTACGGCAAGGTGCTGCAGGATCCCGTGCTGCAGCAGATTGCGGCAAAGCACGGCGCCACCGTCGCACAAGTGGCCTTGGCGTGGGCGCTGCAGCTGGGTTACGCGGTGATTCCGTCCTCTACCAAACGGGAGAACCTTGACAGCAATCTCAAGGCGCGCGAGCTGCGTCTCGATGCTGCCGACATGGCCCTGATTGCGACGCTGGAGCGCAAGGGCCGCAAGGTAAATCCGGCCGGCCTGGCTCCTGTGTGGGATTGAGCGCAGCTTCCATCTTGACTGTGGATATTTTTCAGGTATGGTTCGTTTTCCCGATACCAAAACTGAGGAGACTTCCATGAACAAACGTCAAGCGCTGATCGCTGCTGCACTGGCCGGTGTATGCGCCGCTACTGCCACCACCGCTGCTGCCAATGCGACCGGCGACAAGGAGAAGTGCTACGGCGTGGCCAAGGCCGGCGCCAACGACTGCGGCGCTGCCGACGGTTCGCACAGCTGCTCCGGCCAGGCCAAGACCGACAACGCTCCGGCCGAGTGGAAATTCGTAGCCAAGGGTACTTGCGAAAAAATGGGCGGCAAGACCAAGCCGCCAGCGAAGTAATCTCTCTCTTGGGCGGAGCCGTGAAGTTCCCCGGTGGCGGCCTGGCTGGCGCTGGCGTCGGGCTCCGGGCTCCGCACTATCGCGAATTCCTCGACTCCCGGCCGCGCGTGGCGTGGCTGGAAGTCCATACCGAAAATTTCCTCGACCAGGCGGGCTGGGACTTCCACGTCCTGGAAACGCTGCGGCAGGACTATCCCTTCAGCCTGCATGGCGTTGGCCTGGGCATCGGCTCGGCGCGCGGCTTTTCCGAAGCGCATCTGGAGCGCGTGCGCAGCCTGGTGCAGCGCATTGAACCTGAACTCGTTTCAGAGCACCTGAGCTGGGGCGCGGTAGCCGACCGGCACCTGAACGACCTGCTGCCGCTGGCGCTGGATCACGCCGCGCTGCACCTGCTCGTGGAGCGGGTAGCGCGGGTGCAGGATGTGCTGGGACGGCGCATTTTGCTGGAGAATGTCTCCACTTACCTGCGTTTCGCCGACGATGCGATGAGCGAGGCCGAATTTCTCGCCGAGCTCGCGCGCCGCACCGGCTGCGGCTTGCTGCTGGACGTGAACAACCTCTACGTGAACCAGTGCAATCATGGCGAAGATCCGCTTGCCGCACTGGCCGCCATCCCGGTAGGCAGTGTGGACGAGATTCACCTCGGCGGGCATCTCGTCACGCCGGAAGCCGTGATCGACCACCACGGTGCGCGCGTGGCGGAAGCGGTCTGGCAGATTTACGATGCAGCGCTGCGGCGCTTCGGCCAGGTGCCTACGCTGATCGAATGGGATACCGACTTGCCCGCGCTTGACGTGCTGCTGGACGAAGCCGGGCGCGCAACCGCCGCGCTGGCAAAGATTTCGGCGTCCGGCCAGTACTCCGGCTGCGCGCCTGCGCGCGACGTGCATGGGCCGTCGCAAGCGCGTACGGACGCAGCGCACGTACCAGCAGTGGTGGCCATGCTGGCAGCGCCCGCACGCACGGCGCAGGCATCGATACCTGCGCCTGCACCAGCAGCCCCCGCAAGCATGGCGCAGGCACCGGCAACAGCGGCGGCTCCCGCAGGCGGCGAAACGCTGGCCGGGCATCAGCAGCACTTCGCCGCCGCAATGTTCTCGCACGCCCACGATGCGCCGGTACTGGCAGCCGTGCGCGCGCCCCATGCGCAGCACCGGCTGGCCCTGTACCGCGGCAACCTGAGCGCCAGCTGGCACAAGGTGCTGCTGAACGCCTATCCCGTTATCGCGCAGCTGGTGGGCGAGGAATTCTTCACAGCGCTCGCGCGCGAATACGGCCGCGCTCATCCCTCAACCGACGGTGACCTGAACCGGTTCGGCGCCCACTTCGCCAGCTTCCTCCAGGCGTTCCCGCACACACAGGATCTGCCCTACCTGCCCGACATGGCGCGCCTCGAGTGGCTGATCTACCGCGCCCACTTTGCCGAGTCCGCCCCCCCGCTGATGCCGAAAGCAATGGCCATGGCGCCCGAAGCATTTGAAGCCGCACACGCGCACATGCATCCCGCAGCGGCGCTGTTCGAATCGCAATGGGCCATCGTGGAGATGTGGCAGGCACACCAGCCCGGCAGCGCCGAACTGCCGCAGGAGATCGCCAGCGCCAGCTATGCGCTGGTCAGCCGCCCGCAATGGCGCGCCCTGGTCACGCCGCTTACGTGCGCCAGCGCGGCGGCACTGAAAGCACTTCAGGACGGAGCAAGCATGGGCGCTGCGCTGGACGCCGCTTTCGCAGAAGATGAGGAATTCGACATCACCGGCCAGCTCAGGCTATGGCTGGAGAGCGGCGCGCTGATGTCGCTTAGTTGAAGGCGCGGAAAACCTTGGCCTCGCCGGTAAGGTCATTGTGGCGGGAATTCGCTTCCTGGGTAGCCTGGATCATGCGGTCGAGCTGCGTTTCCTCGAAGCGTTCCAGCTCCTCGGTGGCAGCCAGCAGCGCCTGCGCCAGCTTGGCGCGTGCGCTCTGGTAGGGCAGGCTGTCGTACTGTCCTGTATTTTTCAGCAGCTCTTCCGCGTTCTCGATGACCTGGCGCAGGTCGCCGATCAGGCGGCCCTGTTTTTCCAGATCGTGTCCAGGGTCTTCCATCGCAATTCCCCTCGCAAGATGTTCAGCAAACTATAGCCCCTGAACCGGGCCATTGCTTGCGCCAGATTAAGTGGCGCCGACAACCATGATCTGCACGTCGCCCAGCACAACACGCTGGCCTGCGCGGATCTTGGCGGTCTTGCGCAATTCCTGCTTACCATCGACTTTGACATCGCCGCTGGCCACGATCTGTTTGCCCGCACCGCCGCTGTCGCACAGCCCCACCAGTTTCAGGAGCTGGTTCAGTTCAACGAATTCGCCATTCAGATCGAATTGTATTTTTTGCATTGTATTCCTTATATCGAAAACGGCCGCGCACGATATTGCCGAGCGCGGAATCAGCCTTTTGCGCCAGGTTTGGTCATCTCCAGCGGCACGATCCACTGGTCGAACTGCTCGGCCGTCACGTAGCCGAGCGCCAGCGCAGCTTCCTTCAGGGTACTCCCTTCGTGCTGCGCTTTCTTGGCAATTTGCGCGGCGCGATCATAACCGATGCGCGGCGCCAACGCTGTCACCAGCATCAGCGAGCGTTCCATCAGCTCGGCGATGCGGCCGTGGTTCGGTTCGATGCCCTGGGCGCAGTGCTCATCGAAGCTGCGCATGCCGTCCGCCAGCAGGCGGGCGCTTTGCAGGAAGTTATGGGCGATCAGCGGCTTGAATACGTTCAGCTCGAAGTTGCCGGAAGCGCCGCCGACGGTGATGGCAACGTCATTGCCGAACACCTGGGCGCACAGCATGGTGACGGCTTCGCATTGGGTTGGATTGACCTTGCCCGGCATGATGGAACTGCCCGGTTCGTTTTCCGGAATGGTGATTTCGCCGAGGCCGGAACGGGGGCCGGAGGCCATCCAGCGCACGTCGTTGGCGATCTTCATCATGGCGGCGGCCAGCGTTTTCAGGGCGCCGTGGGCGGCCACCAGCGCTTCGTGGCCGGCGAGGGCGGCGAACTTGTTGTCCGCCGTGCGGAAGGGCAGTTGCAGGCGCGATTCCAGTTCGGCCGCGATGCGCGTGGCGTATTCCGGATGCGAGTTCAGGCCGGTGCCCACGGCGGTACCGCCGGCCGCCAGTTGCAGCACGGCGGGCAGGGTGGCCTGAATGGCGTGCTCGGCGTAGTCCAGCTGGGCCACATAGCCGGAGAATTCCTGGCCCAGCGTGAGCGGCGTGGCATCCTGCAAATGAGTGCGGCCGATTTTTACGATGCCCGCGAAGGCCTTTGCCTTGGCATCCAGCGTGGCGCGCAGCTGGCGGATGGCGGGCAGCACGTCGGTGGCCATCGCCACAGCGGCGGCCACGTGCATGGCGGTCGGGAAGATGTCGTTCGAAGACTGGCCCTTGTTCACGTCATCGTTCGGGTGCAGCAGGCGGGCTTCGCCGCGCTCGCCGCCCAGCAGCTCGGAGCCGCGGTTGGCCAGCACCTCGTTCATATTCATATTGGACTGGGTGCCGGAGCCGGTCTGCCACACGGCCAGCGGGAATTCGTCCTTGTGCTGGCTGGCCAGCACCTCGTCGGCGGCCTGGGTGATGGCGCCGGCCTTGCGTTCATCCAGCACGCCCAGGTCGAGGTTGACGCGGGCGGCGGCGCGCTTCACCTGGGCCAGCGCGGCAATCAGTTCCGGCGGCATGCGCTCGCTGGAGATGTGGAAGTGGTGCAGCGAGCGCTGGGTTTGCGCGCCCCACAGCTGCTTTGCAGGGACTTCGATAGGGCCAAAACTGTCTCGCTCGGTACGGGTTTCCATGATGTGTGCTTTCGGTTACGATTTTTTTAGTGTACCCCAGCGAGCAAATTCCTTCTGGCGGCTTCACATTTCCCATTTCGCGCCGTTAACATCTCTACGTCCTGCACTTTTTGCACTGGCTATGCCGCGTCCTACTTGCCATTCTGTTATCTCGCGCCTCCTGCTGGCGCTGTCTGCCATTGCGGTAGGCGGCGGCGCTGCGGCTGCAGAACTGGGCGAGGCGGTGGTGCGTTCCTATATCGGGCAGCCGCTGGTGGCGGATATTGAGCTGGTCGATCTCACGCAGCAGGACTTGGCGGCGCTTGAAGCGCGGCTGGCCCGGCCGGATGTATTCCAGGGGGCGGGCGTGTCGCTGCCGCCTGCGCTGGCGGGCATGCAGATATCGGTCGTGTCGCGCGGGCAGAAGCGTTTCCTGCACCTGACCTCATCCCGGCCGGTCGAGGCTGACGTGGCGCACCTGTTCTTTGAGCTGGTCAGCGGTGGGCGCTCGTGGGTGCGCGGCGTTTCGCTGTGGTTCAGCCAGGATCCGGCGCCAAAAGTGGTGGCGGAAGCTGTGCAGCCGCCCGTTACTACCGTGATTCCGGCTGCCGCGTCCCCGGTCTCCCCGGCGCCTGCACCCGTCGCCGCAGCCGCTCGCGTACCCAAGGTGGCTGCACCTGCCACGGCGCCAGTCCGCACCGCTGCGCCGGAAGTTAAGTTCTCTACCAGTCCGGGTTCTCTGGCGAAGCAGGACAAGACCGATAAGGAATTGATGGAGACGGTGCAGAAGGCGTTTGCCGGACGTGCTGCGGGCAAGGTCGATACTGCCACTTTGAAGGCGGCGCAGGCGGAGACGCCGAAGGCCGCCAAGCCGGTAGGCGCCGATGCCAAAGCTTCCGCACCTGCGCCTGCCAGTAAAACCTTGGCGCCTGCGCCGCAGGCCTCGGTTCCTGCCAAGTCTGCAGTGCTTGCTGCAAAGCCGGCTGCGCCAGCGGGCGGAAAATCCGTTCCGGCGCCAGCGCAGGCTGCGGCTGCCTCCGCCCCAGTGCCCGCGAAACCTGTTGTCGCCGCAAAAGCAGGTTTACTTCCGGCAGAGAATGCGGGCAGCGCCGCTAGTGTGGCTCCCGCACTCAAGCCTGCCGCCAAACCCGTAGTACCGAATGCATCAGCTGCGTCGGTGGCGACTTCCGCACCCCAGAAGCCAGTGAGCCAGAATGCTGCTGCAACTGCGGCAAAGGCTCCCGTCACGGTTGCGGCCAAGCCAGCCGTTGCAAGTCCGGCGGCATCGGCGGCCAGTGCCGCCAAAATGGCGCCGGTGCCTGTTCCAGCACAGGCGCCATCCAAGCCTGTGGTAGCGGCAGCAACGCCTGCCACCAAGGTTCCCGATCCAGTCGTCGCCAAGTCCGAACTCAAACCAGTAGCCACCGCGCCTGCCGCCCCCCCGCCAAATGCGACGAATGTGGCGATTGCCAGCAAGCTGAAGGAACTGGAGGGGAAGCTTAAGGATCTCCAGGCCGCACTGGCCGCGAAACCGGCGTCCGTTGAGGCTAAGCCTGCTGCGCCGGCCGCGCCGATGCAAGCTGTCACGCCTGCGCTGAAGGCTCAAGCAGACGCCAGCGCGGCAGTGCTTGCGGCCAGCAAGTCCGTAGACGCGACGGCGAGCGCGCCTGCCAAGCTGCCTGCGTTGGCTGCCGTTCCTGTTGCTAAGGCGCCCGCAATGGCAGGCCCGGCGTCGAGTGCACCAAAGGTGGCGGCACCTGCAGCCGTGGCGCCCGGCGCGGCGAAGGCGGCTACATCGGCAGTTCCGGCGCCCGGTGCAGCGAAGATTGCGGCACCTGCAAGCCCGGCATCCGGCGCAGTGAGGACCGCTACACCGGCCACCTCGGCAGCCGATGCAGTGAAGACGGCCATACCGGCCAGTCCCGCCCCCACCGCAGTAAAGACACTGGTAGCGACAATCCCGGCATCTAGCGCTGCAAAGACTTCGATCGCAGCCAGCGAAACGAAGTCTCCTGCCGACACGAAAGCGGCGCCCACGGCGGGCTCGGCACCGGCGCCGGTCAAGGCTGCGAATGCCGTACCAGGCGCTGCGAAATCGGCAGCCGCTGCCATCGTGGCTGGCGACAGCGCGGCGGCAGGCGAGCGTAAGGCAACTTCGGCGGCGGCAAAGGCGGCGCCGCAGCCGCATCCGGCCTGGAACAGCGCCGTTGAATCCATGCTGGACGACGTTCGCAGCAAGCCAATCGATGCGGCAACCGCACCACTGACGGTGAAGCCCGCCGGCCGCACGGCCTCCGGCATCATCAAGGATGCGCGGCCCCATCGTCCGAAACCGGCGGAGGCCGAAAACGCCGCCCCGGCCACGGCAGCGAAGGACTCGGCTGCCGCCACCGCAATAGCAGTCACGAAAGCCGTGGAAGAGACGAAGCCCCCCGTCAAGCCGGTACTGGCAGAAGAGCCGCCGAAGAAGCGCATGTCGCGGCCCAAGATGGTTACGATGATCGCCGGCGGCAGCGTGGTATTCCTGCTGACAGTGGGCTTCATCATCCACTTCGCCCGCCGCTACCGCGAAAAGCTGGCGGCCGGACCGCTCAAAGTGTGGCAGAGCTGGCGCCGCAAGCCGGAGGAAGACGAGGTGCCGCACGGCGAACGCTTCGAGCCGGTGGCCGACCAGGACATGCAGGAAGCGCCGAAGCTGGCAGTGAACCAATAAAAAAAGCGCCCATCGGGGCGCTTTCTTGCGATCAGGCCGGAGGAATCAGGCCATCCAGGGTTCGGTCACGTCGCGGATCGCGCGGTCGTTGGCCATAATCTGTTTCAGTAGAGCAATTTTGCGGGCGCGGGCATCGCCATCGAGGGCTGGCACACCGCCCATCACGGCCACCGAAGCCACCGCCACATGCTTCTCTATGCGCTCCAGGCCATTCCAGTTACCCGACTGCGCCGCAGCGACCATATTGTTGGTCAAACCGGCAATGTTTTCGTACATCGAGAGAACTTCGTTCGAGGTCATGGCTGATCCTGAAATCGTAAATGGAGTACCGCTTCTCTGGATTTACGTCAGGCCGAACGAGAACTTTAGGGTTTTCTCAAAATATTTTTAAAATTATTTCGACTTGCAAAAATAATAAGGCCGCTGCGGCCCAGTGCAGGGCGGCAGCGGCCTCGTCGGAAGGCAGTAATTACTTGACCAGCTCTTCCAGACCCGCGCTCAGTTCTTCCAGCGGCGGCATTTCATCGACCAGCACGCCGTCTTCCAGGCCCAGTTCCTCGGCGATCTCGGTTGGGTAGCAGGCTTCGATTTCCTCGTCGCTCAGCTTGGCTTCGGTCACGCGCGCGCGCCATGCAGCCAGGTGCACCACGGCCGCCAGGCGGTTGAATGGCTCGTGCTCCAGCGGCTGCGGGAAGGCCTTGATGGCGTCCGAGAAGGTGGATGGGAATTTCCAGCGGGCGGCCAGTTCGGCGCCCACATCCGGGAACCCGTAGCCCAGAGAGGCCATTTCGGCATCCAGGCGGCGCGCGTCCAGCGGACCGGCAACCTTATCCAGCTGCATGGCCTGCTCAGGCATGGCCGAGTGAATCACCAGCTGGCCGATGGCGTGCATCATGCCGATGGTGAAGGCGAGGTCGGTATTGTCGCGGGTTTTCTTGGCAATCCACTTCGCGCCCACAGCAGTGTGCAGGCTGTAGCGCCAGAACTGTTTCAGGTCCAGGCCCGGAACGGTCTTGAAACCGCTCACCAGGCCGGAGGAAATCACCAGCGTACGCACAGTAACGAAGCCGAGCATCAGCACGGCATCTTCAACGGTGCCGATGCTGCGCGAAACGTGATAATAAGCAGAATTTGCAAGGCGCAGCAGTTTGGCGCTGAGCACCGGATCGGTGGATACCTTTTTCGCGATATCCTCAGTGGAGACACTGGCTTTGTCGAAGCTGCTGATCAATTCTTCAACAACCTTCGGCGCGGTAGGCAACGCAGTCGGGTTCTGGAACAGTGCCTCTAACTTCATCTGGTTCTCCTCAGGATTCATTGTTGGTATTGCTGTAGGTGAACTATATAGGGATTCTCCTACGGAAAGAAGCAGTTTCTGAGGGGCCGTGGTATTCGCCGCACGCATTCCGCGATTTGTGCAGCCTGTCCCCGAATTCTGCAGTCTGTCGCATCCGGCCCCCGGCCGGCACGCATCGGGATTACATTCCACAGTGGCTTACTTCGCCAATAATTCTTAAAACCTATAAGGGACTCTTCATGCAAACACGCACTCAAACATTGCGTTGGAACGCGCTCAAGACGGCCGTAACCCTGGCCCTGTGCGGCGCCTCCCTGGCCTTCACCCCGGCCATTGCGCAGCAGGCTGCCGCACCGGCTGCCCCCATGGCGGCCAAGGCCATGCCGGGCGATGACTTCTACGCCTACGTCAATGGCGACTGGCTCGCCAAAACCGAGATCCCGGCCGACCGCGGCAGCTGGGGCGCCGGCGCCGAGCTGGCGGAGCAGACCAATATGCGCATCATCAAGCTGATCGAAGAAGCGGCTTCCCAGCCGGCCGGCAGCGAAGCACGCAAGGTGGGCGACCTGTACGCCAGCTTCATGAACGAAGCGGCTATCGAAGCGCACGGCATCGCGCCGCTGCAGGCCGAGCTCAAGAAGCTGGGCGCCATCAAGGACAAGACCGGCCTGGCGAAAGCACTGGGCGCCAGCCTGCGCGCCGATGTGGACCCGCTGAACTCCACCAACTTCTTCACCGAAAACCTGTTCGGCCTGTGGATTGCACAAGGCCTGACCGACCCGAATAACTACGTGCCTTACCTGCTGCAGGGCGGCCTCGGCATGCCGGACCGCGCCTACTACCTGGAAGAGGGCGAGCGCATGAGCCGCCTGCGCACGGCCTACCAGGCCCACATTGCCGCCATGCTGAAGCTGGCCGGCTACACCGAACCGGAACTGCGCGCCGCGCGCGTGTTCGAACTGGAACGCAAGATCGCGCAGGCACATGGCAGCCGCGAAGATTCGGCCGATATCCAGAAGGCCAACAACCCATGGAGCGACAAGGACTTCGCCGCCAAGGCGCCGGGCATGGACTGGAAGCAGTTCTTCCAGAGCGCCGGCCTGGGCAAGCAGAAGAAATTCATCGTCTATCATCCGGGCGCGATCAAGGGCGCCTCCGCACTGGTTGCGGAAATGCCGCTGCAAACGTGGCTGGACTGGATGGCCTTTCACACCGTGAACCATTTCAGCCCGAACCTGCCGAAAGCCTTTGTGGACCAGCGCTTCGAGTTCTACAGCCGCACGCTGAACGGCACGCCGCAACTGTCGCTGCGCTGGAAACGCGGCCTGACCTTCGTGAACAACGCCATGCCGGAAGCGGTGGGCAAGCTCTATGTTGAACGCTACTTCCCGGCTGAATCCAAGGCCCGCGTGCAGAAGATGGTGGCCAATATCGTGGATGCCTTCCACAAGCGCATCGACCAACTGGACTGGATGGCGGCGCCGACCAAGAAAGAAGCGCATGCCAAGCTGAGCACCCTGTATGTGGGCGTGGGCTATCCTGAAAAATGGACCAGCTATAAAGGCCTGGAAATCAAGGGCGACGATGCTTTCGGCAACGCGCTGCGCGCCGAGCAGTTCCACCTGAAGCAGGAACTGGCCAAGCTGGGCACCAAGGTTGATTCGAAAGAATGGTCGATGCCGCCGCAGCTGGTGAATGCAGTGAATATGCCGATGCAGAATGCACTGAACTTCCCGGCCGCCATCCTGCAGCCGCCGTACTTCGATGCGAAGGCTTCCGATGCCGTGAACTACGGCGCGATCGGCTCCATCATCGGTCACGAAATCAGCCACAGCTTCGATGACCAGGGCGCCCAGTTCGACTCGAAAGGCCGCCTGCGCGACTGGTGGACCAAGGCCGATGGCGAGTACTTCAAGAAGGCTGCAGGTTCGCTGGTGGCGCAATATAACGCCTATGAAGCCTTCCCTGACCTGAAGCTCAACGGCCAGCTGACCCTGAGCGAAAACCTCGCCGACCTGGCCGGCCTCGCTGCTGCACTGGACGCTTACCATGCTTCGCTCGGCGGCAAGGTAACGCCGGAAGCGGACCGCGAGTTCTTCGAAGGTTATGCGCAGAGCTGGCGCAGCAAGGCGCGCGATGCATCGCTGCGCAATCAGGTGAAGACCGATGGCCACTCGCCGGCGCAATGGCGTACCTACACGGTAAGGAATCTTGACGCATGGTATCCAGCCTTCGATGTGAAGCCGGGCCAGAAGCTGTATCTTGCTCCAGAGCAGCGCGTTCGCGTCTGGTAAGCGGCTTTAAGCTGGCTTTAAGCGCGACTTGTGCCTTGTGTTAATTCACTAACGGATGGCTTCTGGCTGGTGACTTAAAGTTTGTCCAAGCGCGCACAGAAGTGCGCGTGTCTCGCACCGACAACTTTGAAAAGGAGCACATCATGAACAAGGACCAAGTCAAGGGTAAAGCCAAGGAAATCGGCGGCAAGATCCAGGAGGAAGCCGGTGAACTGGTGGGCAGCTCCAAGCAGCAGGCCAAAGGCATTGCCAACCAGGTAGAAGGCAAGCTGCAGAAGAAAGTGGGCGATGCCCGCGAAGCTGTGGAAGATGCGCTGGATGACGAAGCCACCATCCGCCGCGGCAACCGCCAGTAATTCTTGTTGCTAGCGATTCAGGGCCGGTTCCTCAAGTGAGGGGCCGGCCCTTATAGTTTCGGTGCTAACATGATTCATTCCCGCAGGAGTGAATACGTGACCCCCGACCTGAAGACAGACATCGCGGCCATCCAGGGCATCGCCGCCGTACCCACCATTTTGAGCGCAGTATCCGAGCTGACGGGCCTCGGCTTTGTTTGCATTGCGCGGGTAACCGGGTCCACATGGCATAGCTGTGCCGTGCTGGATAAACTCAACTTCGGGCTCGGCATCGGCGATAGCCTGGATGTGACAACCACCCTTTGCGAGGAAGTGCGCGACACTCGCGCGGCCATCATCATCGATTCGGTGAAGGACCATGCGGTCTATGCGGATCACCATACGCCGCGCATCTACGGCTTCCAGAGCTATTTCTCGATTCCCTTGTTCCGTCCGGACGGAGCGTATTTCGGCACGCTGTGCGGGCTCGATCCCGCGCCAGCGGAACTCACACGCTCTGCCACGCGCAATACGCTCACCTTGTTCGCGGAACTGATTTCGCGCCAGTTGCAGAATGAGGAAGCGTGGCACCAGACGCGCAATGCGCTGGCCAGCGAGCGCGAAACGGCGGAGCTGAGGGAGCAGTTCATCGCAGTGCTCGGGCACGATGTGCGAACACCGCTGGGTTCCATCCTGAGCGGTGTGGAAGTGCTGCGCACCATGGGCATCCCGAAAGCCGAACCGGTGCTGGATCTGATGGGCCGCAGCATTACCCGCATCTCCTCCCTGGTGGACGACCTGATGGACTTCACGCGCGGGCGCATGGGCGGCGGCATATCGCTGTACCTGCAGCGCACCGGGAACATGGATGTGGTCTTCCAGCACGTCATTGACGAGCTGCTGACGCAGCATCCTGAGCAGGCAATTGTCTCCAATATTCCGGCCGGCTTGTCGCTGACCTGCGATCCTGCGCGCCTTGCGCAGCTGCTGTCCAACCTGCTGAAGAACGCTTTGCTCCACGGTGACGGCAAGTCCCCGGTACGGGTGCAGGCCATCGCCGGCGCGGCGCGCTTTGAGCTATCCGTGATGAATTCAGGCGACCGCATCCCCGACGACGTGATGGAGCAGCTGTTCAAACCTTTCTGGCGTGCCAAATCTACGCGGCCTCGCGAGGGCCTGGGCCTCGGTCTTTTCATCGCGTCCGAGATCGCAGCCTCGCACGGCGGAACGCTCACGGCACAAACCTCCGACGGTATCACCACCTTCACACTGTCGATGCCGGCCTGAAAATAAAAACGCCCCTTTGCAGGGGCGTTCCGTGTTTCTGCGGGAAGCCGGATTAATTCGATTCCGGCTTCAGGTGCTTGCGGAAGAAGGCGTCGATCGCGGTCTGCACGTGCTTGCGCTGCAGGCGGTTGGCGACGCCGTGTTTCGCGCCAGGGTAGGTCATCAGTTCGAACTGCACGCCACGGTTCACCAGCGCGTCGATCATCTTGGTGGTGTTGGTGAACAGGACGTTGTCGTCGGCCATGCCGTGGATCAGCAGCAGCTTCGACTTCAGCCCGTCAACGTGGTAGAACACATTGCTCTGCTTGTAGCCTTCCACGTTCTCGGATGGCTTGTCCATGAACTGCTCGGTGTAGTGGGTGTCGTACAGGCCCCAGTCGGTCACCGGTGCGCCGGACACGCCGGCGGCGATCTTGTCCGAACCTTGCGACAGCAGGCGCAGCGCCATGAAGCCGCCGTAGCTCCAGCCGTACACGCCCACGCGCTTCGGATCGACATAGCTCTGCTTGCCCAGCCATTCAACGCCGGTCAACTGGTCTTCCACTTCCACCTTGCCCAGGTTGCGGTAGATGGCGTCGGTGAACACGCGCTCGCGGCGGCTGGAACCGCGATTATCCATGCGGAACACCACGTAACCTTGCTGCGCCATGTACTGGTCGAACATATCGCCCCACTTGCGCGACACGTGCTGCGCGTGCGGACCGCCGTAGGTGGACAGGTAGACCGGATACTTCTTCGATGCGTCGAACTTGTATGGCTTGATCATCGACCAGTACATGGTCTGGCCGTCTTTCGCCTTCATCGTGCCGTATTCGGTTGGCAGGTGATCGACTTTGTACTTGTAGTAGGGATGCGACTCGTTCACTTCATTGCGTTCGAGCCAGGTCACCATGGCGCCATCCGGGCGGCGGATGCTCACCTGCGGCGGATTGGCCGGATCGGACCAGGTGTCCACAAACAGCTCGCCATTGCGCGAGAACGAAGCATCGTGCCAGCCGTCTTTGTCGGTGATGCGCTTAGGCTTGTCGGCATTGCTGCCGTCGATATTCAAGGCATACACCTGCTTGTCGATCACGGCATCCTTGTTGGAGGACACATAGACCTTGCCGGACTTTTCATCCACGGCCAGCAGGGCGTCGATGCCCCATGCGCCCTTCGAGATCGGGTGCAGCACCTTGCCGTTCATGTCGAACAGGTAGAGGTGGTTGTAGCCGTCACGCTCGGAGGACCAGATAAAGCCCTTGCCGCTGGCGAGGAAGCGCAGGTCGTCATTGATGGTGGTCCAGGTCTTGGCGGTTTCGGTGACGAGCACTTTCTGCGCCAGCGAAGCCACATCCACCGAGATCAGTTCCAGTTTCTTCTGGTCGCGGGTCTGGCGCTGGAAGACCAGTGCTTTCGCGGTCGGCATCCAGTCGGCGCGCACCAGGTAGATGTCCTTTTCGGGGCCAAGGTCGATGTTTTTGATCTCGCCGGTGACCGGCGAAACGATGTGCAGGCCAACCACGGCATTCTTGTCGCCGGCGGCAGGGTAGCGCTGCTCGACCACGTCGGTGCGGTCGGCATAGATTTCGAAGCGGCGTGCGACCGGCACCTGCGCTTCATCGTAGCTGCGGTAGGCGATCGCGGAATCGTCCGGCGCCCAGTAGTAGCCGGTACGCTGGTCCATTTCTTCCTGCGCCACGAATTCGGCTTCGCCGTTATGCACGGTGCCCTTGCCGTCGGTGGTGAGCTGGCGCTCCTTGCCGGTGGCCAGGTCGATCACGAACAGGTTCTGGTCGCGTACGAAGGAAACGTATTTGCCTTTCGGCGAAATCTTCGGATCGATCACATTGCCGGAAGCGACCAGGCGCGCCTGGTCCGGCTTCGCCAGGTCCACCAGGTACAGGTTACCGGCCAGCGGAACCAGCAGTTGCTTGCCGTCCGGCGACCAGCTGTAGCTGATGATGCCTTTCAGGCTCGCGGTGCGTTCACGTTCACGGCGCGCTTTCTCGGCGTCCGACAGGTTCTCTTCAGGGACCAGGACTTTCGAATCCACCAGGCGGCGGGTCGTTTTGTCCTTCATATTGAATTCCCACAGGTCCAGCTGGAACTGGTTGTCCTCGCGGCCGCGCAGGAAGGTCACGCGCGCGCCGTCCGGCGAGACCTTCAGCGAGCGCACGCCGGTGCCGGCCAGCGATGGATCGGAATACAGGCGGTCGAGAGTCAGGCGCTCGGCGGACGCCGAACCGGCAGCCAGCAGGGCCAGGAAGCTAAGAATGAAGCGCATTGGAAGTGTCCGAAGAATGTTGTAAAGGAAAATGACGAACCGCAAGACAATACCAGACTCTGCAGCCCGTGACGACCCATCATTGTTCGGAATTTCAGGGGTTTATCCCAACTTTAATTAGGGTCCGTCCCCAATTATCTTCAGGCGCGCGCTGGAGACGCGGTGCAGCAGTGCCGTGAGCAGGACGGCGGCAATGGTGAGGCCGAGAACGAGGCCGATCCAGAAGCCGGTGGCGGACATCGGCTCCGACGGGCCGACGGGCAGCCATTGCGGCGCGAGGCCGAGAATGCAGCCGACCGGCAGCGCAAAGCCCCAGAAGGCCAGCGTCTGCACGATCATCGGCTCGCGCGTGACCTTGTAGCCGCGGATGGCGCAGGAGGTGGCCACCTGCGTGGCGTCGGACAGCTGGAACAGCGCAGCGAACAGCAGCAGGTGGGCGCACATTTCCTGCACCGCCGCATCGGACGTGTAGGCCCGCGCAATCTGGTAGCGGAACACGGCGATGCCGATGGCGGAGATGATGGCGAACGCCAGCGACATGCTCACGCCCACCCAGGAAGCGAAGCGCGCCCGCGCCGGATTGCCTTCGCCCAGCGCCTGTCCCACACGCGTGATCATGCCGATGCCGAAACTGAGCGGCACCATGAACACCAGCGAGGAGAAGTTCAGCGCGATCTGGTGGGCGGACACCGTCACCACGCCGAAGCGCGCCACCAGCAGGCTCACGGCGCCGAACACGCTCACTTCGGCGAAGTAGGTAACGCCGATGGGCAGTCCGAGTTTCAGCATGGTTCTGATCTCGGGCCAGTGCGGCCATTCCCAGTGTGTGAAGGGGAAGCTTTGCCGGTAGGCCGGCGCGATATGGATCCACACGATAATGGCCAGCAGGTCGATCCACACCACCGCTGCAGTCGCCACAGCACAGCCCAGCGCGCCCAGTTTCGGCATGCCCAGGTTGCCGAACACGAGCAGCCAGTTGACCACGATATTCACCAGCAGGCCAAGCAGCGCAATCACCATCACGGGCTTGGTCTGGTTGATGCTGGCACTGTAGCCATACAGCGCGCGGTAGGCGCCGAAAGGAATCAGGCCCACACTGATGATATGCACGAACATCGAGGCGCGCGCGTTCACTTCCGGCGCCAAGTAGAGATGGTTGAAGAGCAGCGTGGCCAGGTTCGCGAGCAGGGCTGCGAGCACGCCGATGCCGAAGCCCTTCCACAAGGACTGCCGCACGGTATGCGGAATCGTATTGAATGCACCTGCACCGACTTCGTGCGCCACCACCGTGTTCACCGACATCATTGTGCCGCTCACGGTAACGAGGATGATGGACCACACGGAGGCGCCCAGCGACACGGCGGCCAGTTCGGCAGCGCTGGTGTGGCCCGTCATCGCCACGTCGGCCACGCCCATGCCCACGGTGGCCAGCTGCCCGATCAGCACGGGCCAGGCCAGGCGCCACAGCGCGGCGGCTTCGGTGCGGACATTCGGGAGAGTGAAGGTATGCGGCATTGCGATAATTCTTGTCTGGAGAGCCTGCCATTCTAACGCGGTAAACATTTGTTACAAGGTGTTGTCTGCGATATCCGCCTGCACAGCGTTATTCGGGGAAAAACCAGAACCGGAGCTACCTCAGATGAAACGCCTTATCGCTGCCAGCCTTCTCTTCACCGCTGCCTTCGCCGCCGGCGCGGGCGAACTCTCCCTCTACTCACAGCCAGGCTTCCGCGGCACTGAAATCACACTGCATGGCGGCTCATCCAATTTCCGCGACCTGGGCTTCAACGATCGCGCCTCCAGCGTAGTGGTGCGTTCCGGCACCTGGGAGCTGTGCGAGCACAAGAACTTCGGCGGTTACTGCGCCGTGTTCGAGCGGGGCGACTATCCGGAACTGGAACGCTTCAACAACAATGTCTCCTCCGCCCGCGAAGTGCCGGGCCGCCCGCACGGCCGCTGGCGCGACCGGGACCGCGACTACGGCGACAACTACGGCCGCGACGACGAGCGCCGCAACGAAGGCTGGCGCCGTGGCGAACCGGTAATCCTGTTCTCCGGCCAGCGCTTCGAGGGCGAGCGCATCGCCGTACGCAGCGACCTGCGCACCCTGCGCGACGCAGGCTTCAATGACCGTGCCGGCTCCATCGTCATCAACGAAGGGCGCTGGGAATTCTGCGAACACGCGGGCTACCGTGGCCACTGCGTGGTGCTGGGCCCAGGCCGTTACGGCCGCCTGGACGAAATGAACAACCAGCTTTCCTCGCTGCGTCGGGTGCGCTGACGGCCAGGATTTTCTTGTAACCTGATCTCTGCAGGAGTGACGAACCTGGAGAACTCAACGTGGAATACAAGGACTATTACGCGGCGCTGGGCGTGGATAAAACCGCCAGCGCCGACGAGATCAAAAAGGCCTTCCGCAAGCTGGTGCGCAAATACCATCCGGACATCAGCAAGGAGCCGGATGCCGACGCGAAGACCAAGGAACTGAACGAAGCCTACGGGGTGCTGGGCGACCCCGAAAAACGCGCCGCTTACGACCAGCTGGGCAGCGCGCAATACCAGGGCGGGCAGGGCTTCCGTCCGCCGCCGGACTGGGGCTCCGCCTTCGAATCCAGCGCCGACAACGACAACGATTTCTTCGCCGACCTGTTCGCGCACGTGGGCGGCCGCCGCCGCAACTTCCAGATGCGCGGCGACGACAGCCATGCAGCGCTGCAGATCGACCTGCACGATGCCTACCACGGCGCGAGCCGCACCATCTCCCTGCGCGTGCCCGAGCTGGACGGGCAAGGCCGCGTGGTTACGCGCGAACGCACGCTCAGCGTCAATATTCCCAAGGGTGTGACGGCAGGCCAGCAGTTGCGCCTGGGCGGGCAGGGCCAGCCGGGAAGCGGCGGCGCGGAAGCGGGAGACCTCTACCTCGAAATCCAGTTCCGTCCGGAAGCGCGTTACCGCGTGGAAGGGCGCGACGTCTACGAAACAGTGCCGGTAGCGCCGTGGGAAGCCGCACTGGGCGGCGAAATCGAAGTCCCCACGCCATCCGGCCGTGTGACGGTGACGGTGCCCGCCAATTCGCAGGGTGGACGCAAGCTGCGGCTGAAAGGCCGCGGCATTCCCGGCAGCGGTACCGCACCGGCCGGCGACCTCTACCTGCTGGTCGAAGTAGTGCTGCCGTCCGCCGACACCGAAGCGGCGCGCAGCCTGTACCAACAGATGGCGCGCGAGATGGCATTCAATCCGCGCGCCGGGATGGGAGGCTAAGCATGGAACAAGCGATTCAGGGCGTGCTGCTGGACGAAGCGGCGCTGACACTGGAAGAACTGGCGCGCGCCTGCGCGGTAGAACCCGGCTGGGTAGTGCACCGCGTACGCACCGGCATTTTGCTGAATGAGGCGGGCGGCCAGCCCGAAGCCTGGCGCTTCACCAGCGTAGACCTGGTCCGCGCACGCGAGCTTGCGCGCATCGAACAGGACTTCGACGCCAGCGAAGAACTCGCCGCGCTGGTAGTCGACCTCACCGAAGAAGTCCGCCGCCTCAAATCCCGCCTCCGCCTCCTCGGCCACTGACCAGCCCGTGTCCACCTTGGGGTCAGGCACCAAGGTGGACACGAACTCAACAGTGTCACGCCTGAGCTCGTGTCCACATTTGGGGTCAGGCACCAATGTGGACACGGGCTCGGCTGTTAGCGGGCGGAGTCGTCTTGCGGGTTGCCGCTGCGCGAGCCGCGGGCGCCGGACTGTTTGTTGCCGAGGTCGTCGATGTCGTGGCCGGCTTCGGGGCCCTGGCCTTGCATGCCGCTCTGGCGGTCAGATTGCTCGTTGCCGCTGCGGTTGTCCGGCCTGCTGGAGTCGCTCCAGCGCTCCGATTGCTGGTTGCCGGATTTGTCGGACTGCTGGCTGTTGCCGCGCTGCCCCATGCCGGCACGTTCGCCGCCTTGCTGCGAGCCTGAGCCGCCGGCGTAGCGGTCGGACTGCTGGCTGTCATAGCGCTGGCCCTGCTGGCCTTGCTGGCCGGACTGCTGGTTGCCTTCCTGCCGCGAATTGGCGCCCTTATTGTTCCCGCCCAGGCCGCCGCGCCCCGTCATGCCGCTGCCGCCCGAGGCGATATCGTGCAGGTCGCCGCCGTTCTGGCCGCCCATGCCGCCCGAGTGCTGGCCACCGTGTCCGCCGCCCTGGCCCGCATGCGACTGCCGGTTGCCGGGACCGCCCTGGTGCTCGTCGTCCCGGTTTTCGCCAGGCCCACCTTGATTGTTGCGTTGATTGATGCCCTGGCCGCTTTGGCCGCCTTCGGTGCCCGAGTGCGTGCCCGCAATACCGTCTTCGACATTCTCCATGCCGCCGTCGCTGCCCGCGGCGCTGCTTTGGCGGTTGTTCGATGGATTGTCGTTGGCCTGGATCCCGGCGGCGTGATTGCCACTCTGGGTTTTGATGCCCGCATCATCCGCATTGTTTTGCGTTGCCATGATTCGTCTCCTGTTCTGAGCCGGACCGCTCCGGCAGAGTTTTATGCTAGGCCGCCCAGGGCAACAGGGGAATAGGCGCACGCGCCGCCGCGCTGTAGGAGGCTCAGTAGGGCTCGTGCGGCAGCGACAGGTCGAGGCTGATGAAGCGTTCGCGCAGCCAGGAGGCTGCCGGGCCGAGCTGCTCATCCGCACGGTGCAGCGCATACAAGGGATACAGCAGCTGGCCGCTGTCCTGCAGCTGCAGCCGCACCAGCCAGCCGGCCTTGAGGTCCTGCGCCACCATCGCCATCGGCATATTGCCCCAGCCGATACCACCGCGCAGCAGCGCATGCTTGGCGCTCACGTCGCCCAGCCGCCAGTCGCGCCGCGATATTACGCCGAAGTCCTGCCCCTGCGTGAGGTTGCTGCGGTCCGTTACCACCAGCTGCAGGTGCTCGCGCAATTCGGAAGTGGGCACCACGCCTTCAATCTTCGCCAGCGGATGCTTGGGTGCGCACACGGGCACCATTTCCACATGGCCGACGATATGCCGCTCGATCACGTCCGGCACCGTCATCGGCATGCCGCTGATGCCCAGCTGGCAGCGATTGTCCTGCACCATCTGGATGGCCGCGCCCAGCGCTTCCATGTGCAGGCGCAGCGCCACGGTAGGGAATTCGCGCTGGAAGGCTTCCAGCACATGCACCAGCACACAGCCCGGAAACATCACGTCCACCACCAGGCAGACTTCCGCTTCCAGCCCCTGGCCGAGCGCTTTCGCCCGCGCGCGCATGGCATCGACCTTGCTGGTGACGGTGCGCGCATCGGCCAGCAGCGCGCGGCCGGCATCCGTCAGCGTGGGTTTGCGCTTGCTGCGGTCGAGCAGGGCGATATTCAGCTGCTCTTCCAGGTTGGCAATGGTGTAGCTGATGACGGATTGGGTACGGTGCAGCGCACGCGCCGCGTGGGCAAAGCCGCCGTGATCGATCACGGCAATGAACACACGGAGCTGGTCGAGGGAGGGAAGGCCGGGATCACGCATTATCAAGAAAATCGATAGAAACTATAGATAAAAAACCTATTTCATCGATATTAATCCGGATCTAAGATGGCTGCAACAACAAACACTTCCTCAGGAGCTTCACATGGCAAACGTTCTTTACATTAATAGCAGCGTGCGTACTTCCGGTTCCCTGTCGCGCCAGCTGTCGTCCGAATTCATCAGCAAATGGAAGGCCGCGCACCCGGCCGACAATATCGTTGAGCGCGACCTGGCCACCAATCCGGTGCCGCATCTCACCGAAGAAATGATGGGCGCTTTCTTCACCCCGGCCGAGCAGCGCAGCGCCGAGCAGGCGCAGACTGTCAAGCTGTCCGATACGCTGGTGGATGAGGTGGAAGCCGCCGACGTCATCGTCATTGGCGCGCCGATGTACAACTTCTCCGTGCCCAGCACGCTGAAGGCCTATATCGACCATATCGCCCGTGCAGGCCGCACCTTCAAGTACGGCCCGACCGGCGCCGAAGGCCTGCTGAAGGATAAGAAAGTGGTGGTGTTCACCGCGAGCGGCGGCGTGTACAGCGAAGGCCCTGCCAGCGGCTTCGACTTCCTGGCGACCTATCTGCGCGCCGTGCTGGGCTTCCTCGGCATCACCGACATCAGCTTCATCCGCGCCGAAGGCGTGGCGATGGGCGAACAGGCCGTGGCGGACACGCTGGCGAAATCGCGCAAGTCGATCGACGAAATCGTCGCCGCTTAAGCAAGAAGGCGCCGGCCCAAGCCGGATTCCGTGGCAGCCGGTATCATGATGCCTATGCCTGTCACGGAGTCCGCATGAAACGCAATCTGCACCTGCTCATCATTGATCCGCAAAACGATTTTTGCGATCTGCCGCCTAGCCACCGTCCGCACGACCCTGTCAGCAATGCGCCGCATGCACCGGCACTGCCGGTAAGGGGCGCGCACGCCGACATGCAAAGGCTGGCGCATGCCATCCGCGAAGGCCAGCACGGCATTTCCGCCATCAGCGTGACGCTGGACTCGCATCACCGCTTCGATATCGCGCATCCCACCTTCTGGTTCGCCGAGGGCGGCGCGAATGTGTCACCTTTCACCCAGATTACCGCCGCAGACGTACGCGCGGGCCGCTTCCAGCCGCGTGATCCTTCCGCATTACCACGTGCCCTCGCTTATCTCGACGCACTCGATGCGAACGGCCGCTACCAGCTGATGGTGTGGCCCGTGCACTGCGAAATCGGCTCCTGGGGCCATAATGTTCACGAAGACGTGCGCGCTGCCTACAACGCCTGGGAAGACGCATCGCTGGGCGTCGTCAGCAAAATCGCCAAAGGTTCAAATCCCTGGACCGAACACTATTCCGCCGTGATGGCCGAAGTGCCTGATGAAGCCGATCCGAAAACACAGCTGAACCGCGAACTGATCGCCAGCCTTGGCAGCGCCGACCGGGTCTATATCGCCGGCGAAGCAGGCAGCCATTGCGTGAAGGCGACCACCGAACACATTGCGGACCACATCGACCCATTCCGGCTGGTGCTCATCACCGACTGCATGAGTCCTGTGGAAGGTTTCGATACGCAGTACCAGGGCTTCCTCGCAGCGATGGCCGCACGCGGGCTGCAAACCGCCACCGCGGCGCAAATGCTGGCAGAACTGAAGGCCAACGCGGGAGCCGCGCAATGAAGCCTGTCGTCCGCAGCCTGCTTGAAACCGATCTCTATAAGTTCACGATGTGGCAGGCGCTCCTGCACTCGCACCCCAACACCCAAACGGAATACGAATTCCGCTGCCGGAACACGCCGCAGTACCCGCTGGCGGAGCTGAAGGACGAAGTAGAGCAGCAGCTCGACCATCTGTGCAGCATGTCCTTCCGCGCCGAAGAACTGGACTACCTGCGTTCGCTCCGCTACATCAAGAGCGATTTCGTGGACTTCCTCGCCGTATTTCGCTTCCAGCGCAAGTTCATCACCGTGAAGACGGATGGCGAGGCCCTGCTGATCCACACGGCGGGGCCGCAGGTGCACGTGATGGGCTTCGAGATCTTTGTGCTCTACATCGTCAATGAGCTGTACTTCCGCCGCTTCGACCAGCAAGCTGCGATTGAAGAAGGGCGCAGGCGGCTCGATGCAAAGATCCAGCAGCTGAAGGAGTTCAGCAAGCAGCCAGCCCTGAAACACCCCTTCGAATTGTCGGACTTCGGCCTGCGCCGCCGCTTTTCGGCACGGTGGCACGACGAAGTCACGCAGCGCCTGGCGCAGGAACTGCCGCAGTACTTCAAGGGCACGTCAAACGTCTACCAGGCATGGAAGTTCGGCATCTTCCCGATCGGCACGATGGCGCATGAATACATGCAATCGTTCCAGGCCTTCGGCGTGCGGCTTCGCGATTTCCAGAAAGCGGCGCTGGAAGACTGGGTGCAGGAATACCGGGGCGACCTGGGCATCGCGCTCACCGATGTCGTCGGCATGGATGCCTTCCTCGCCGACTTTGACCTTTATTTCGCCAAGCTGTTCGACGGCCTGCGCCACGATTCGGGCGACCCGGTGGAGTGGGGCGAGAAAGCGCTGACCCACTACGCTGCGCTGCGCATTGATGCGAACACCAAGCGCCTTGTGTTCTCCGATGCGCTGAACCTGGACAAGGCCATTGCCCTCTACCGCCATTTCGCGGACCGTATCATGACCGGCTTCGGCATCGGCACCAACCTCACCAACGATGTGGGCCTGCCAACGCTGAACATTGTGATGAAGATCGTGTGCTGCAATGGCCAGTCGGTGGCCAAGCTATCGGATTCGCCGGGCAAGACCATGTCGCAGGATGAAACCTTCCTCGCCTATCTGCGCCAGGTATTCCACCACCCGGCGTGATTACTGGAAGCGGCTGCGGTAGTCCACCGGCGAAATGCCCAGCCGCCGCATGAAGGCGCGGCGCAAACCATTCGGGCCGCCGAAACCGCTCCACGCAGCGACGCGTTTCAGCGGATTCGCCGTATCCTCCAGCAGCCTGCGCGCCGCGTCGATGCGGGCGCCTTCCACGAAATCAGCAGGCGTTACGCCCGTATCCTGCTTGAACTGGCGCGTGAAGGTGCGCACGCTCATGCCTGCGCGCGCTGCCAGCTGCTCCACATGCAGGTCCTGATTGAGGTTCTCCAGCACCCATGCCTGTACATCGCGGATGCTGTCCCGCTCCGAGGTTTGCGCAGCGAGGTGCGCGCTGAACTGCGACTGGCCGCCGGGGCGCTTGAGGAACATCACCAGCTCGCGCGCAGCCTTCATGGCCACTTCGCGGCCCAGGTCTTCTTCCACCAGCGCCAGCGCGAGGTCCATGCCGGCACTGACGCCGGCCGACGTGTAAACCGAACCGTCACGGATGTAAATCTGGTCCTGCTCCACGCGGATCAGCGGATAGCGCCGCGCCAGCCGCTCGGATGAATTCCAGTGCGTGGTCACGCGGCGGCCGTCCAGCAGCCCTGCGCGCGCCAGCGCAAAGGCGCCGGTGCAAACGGAACCCAGCCTGCGCACGCAGGCAGCGCGCTGCTGCAGCCAGTCCAGAAGGCGCTGCGTCATGTCCAGCGATTCGATGGAAGGGCTGCCTGCCACCAGCAAGGTATCGATGTCCGCAGGTGCAGTGTCGATGGTGCAGGTGGGCAGCAGCGGCAGCCCGTTGGATGCGGTAATCGGACCGCTCTCCATCGCGATCAGTTCGAAGCTGTAGGCGTCGGGACGCCCGGCCTGGCGGGCGCCTTCGCTGAACACATCGATCGGTCCCATCACGTCCAGCATCTGGAAACCGGGGAACAGCAGCACCGCAACGCGCATGGAGATCTCCTTATGCGGACAAGAGACGGCCCGTCCACAGCCAGTGCAGGGTGCGCACCGTCAGCACCGTAATGGCCACGGTGAGGAAGGCCAGCAAGGCGATGGCCAGGCCGGCCAGGGCCAGCGAGTCCGAGACCATAGCATACGCCAGCGCGGCATTGGCGAGGGCGGCGAGCGGGAAGCTGATGGCCCACCAGCCGGGCGAGAAAGGCACCGAAGGACGGAACACGCGGCCGGCCAGCACCACGAACAGGAACACGGCGAAGTAGAACAGCATGGCGGCAAAACCATCCACGCGGCCGGTCAAATTCACATAGGCGAGGAAGCCGACGGCGAATGGACCGATCAGGATCATCAGCGAAGGCGTCATTGGCAGCGGCAGCGGATCGCCCTGCACCAGGCGCGAGAAGATCATCACCAGGAACACCACGGCCAGCATGGTGCCCACGCCTGCGCCGAGCAGGTTCAGTTCATGCGCCCACGGCATATGCAGCGTGCCGCCGGCGACGGCGATATCGAGCGTGGCCACGCCGGGAATCAGCCAGGCCGGCACCACGTTCGACAGCGGGACCTTACCGTTCAGCAGGCGCGAAACAATGATTACGGCCAGCACCAGCGTGGCGGCCGAGGCCACAGTCCACAGCAGCACGCGCAGCGAAGGGCTCCACACGTCCACCACCGACGACAGCAGCAGCACACCGATGGTCACGGTGCCGAAGAAATTACTGGAGATGGGGTGCGCAAACTCCTGCTTCACAGCGTCCGGAAAGCGCTGCCACTTGACGAGGTAGCCGATGGCCAGCGCAATGAAGACCAGCACGGCGAAGGCGCCCATGGCATTGGAAATTCCGGCAGGAGCGCCGAAGGCGGAACCGGCGCTGCGCCAGGCCAGGGCCAGCCCGGAAAGGCCCATCACCGAGGCAAAGAGGTTGACCGGAAGGTTTTTGATCGAGGTGGCCGGGGCGGACACCACAGTGGCGGAAACTGACATGATGGACTCGCAAAAAGATGAATGAGTCCATTATCGGCCGCCATTGCGGTGGCCGAAAGTGCGCAGAAGTGTCAGTTTCGGCCAAAAAGTGGCGCTTTTTAGCCGGATGCTTCCTTACGCCTCGGTGCCGCCGTAGCGCAGCATAATGGTATTGGCCTTTTCGCGTTCGACATCGGTGGCCACATCCACGCTCAGCAGGGCTGCAGGGCGTTCGACGGGATGGTCGGTGTCGTCCGCGTCGTCGGGCGTCAGCGAATCCATGATGTTCTCAACGGCGTTGGTCGAGGTATCCATGGCGCGCGCATCGTGCAGGTTCAGTTGCACCGCCGAGCCGTGGAAACCCTCTGACAGCAGGGCAGCGCGGGCGCTCTCGGCATCGGCAATCTGTTTGAAATTACGGTGAATCGTGTCAGTCATTGCAGCTCCTCCGTGACGAATTGCTGCCATTGTGCGGCAAGCGTCACGGAAATGTCGCCCGGATCAGAAGCCGGTTACTGCGTTCGACGTATGCTCCACGCGCGGCGTGCCCGCAAAGAAGCCGCCCACCAGCGCGCGCCATGCCTGGAAATCTTCGCTGCCACGGAAATCGACGGTATGGTTCTCCAGCGTTTCCCAACCAATCACCAGCATATAGGTATCCGGCCGCTCGATGATGCGGTCGATCTTCATCGAGATGCATCCCTTCGCCCGCTTGAACAGCGGCACAGCTTCCTTAACGGCCGCTTCGAAAGCGGTGTTGGTGTCTGGTTTGACCTGGATTTCAGCGAGTTCGTAAATCATGGGGAGTCCTTTCGAGAATCCGGCTATTTTGCCCGAAATTTCCAATTGGTAAAATGCTGCCCATGATTGAGACACAGAGACTATTGCTGCGCCGCTGGCGGCAGGATGATATTCCAGTTTTTACGGAACTGAGCGCCGAACCGGCCGTGATTGAATTCCTGCCGGGGGCAATGACGACTGCACAGGTGGAGGCGTTTATACGCTCGCACAATGCGATGTGCGACCGCCACCGCACCTGCTATTTCGCGGCAGAGGTGAAGGAGACTGGCGAACTGGCCGGGTTCATCGGCCTGAAGTACCAGGACTTCGACCAGCCGTTTGCACCGTGCTTTGAGCTGGGCTGGCGCCTCGCGTCGCGCTACTGGGGCAAGGGCTATGCGACTGAGGGGGCACGTGCAGCCATGCAGCACGGCTTCGATGTACTGGGCCTTGAAGAGATTGTGTCGTTTACCGTGCCGGAAAACACGCGCTCGCGCAATGTGATGGAGCGTCTGGGCATGCACAGGGACGAGGCGGGCGATTTCGCCCATCCCGCTCTCCCTGCCGATCATCGTTTATCGCAGCACGTTCTGTATCGAATCCGTAAGAACGAAGCCGCTTAGCGCTGGTTCTCCGTGCGCTGGCCACCGGATTCCGGAATGGTGGAACCCTGGTTGCCCTGGCTGCCCTGCATGGCGCCGTCGCGCCCACCTGGCTGGCTTTGTCCTTCGGACTGGCGATTGCCGGCTTGTCCGCCGCTCAGTGTGCCGATGCCGCCTAGCCCCGTCTGCAGGTCGGCCGAGCCGCCATAGTGGTAGCCCGCATCTTCCTCCTGCTGGGAACCGCTCGACAGCAGGTCGACCGTGCGCCCGCCTGATTGTTCACTGCCTTCGCGCGTCTGCTGGCTGATATTGCCGGTGCTGCCGGTGCCGTAGCTGCCTGCGCTGGTGCTGCCGTCCCTGGTCTGCTGTTCCAGAGGGCGGCCCTGACGTTCGGTGTCCTTGCTCATTTCGCTCTCCTTGAAATAGTTGCTGAGCCTTTATCCTAAGGAAGTAACGCAACAAGGAATATAGGCATGCGGTGCTACTGCATGTAGGACGACAGCGCGGATTTTCGTGCTTGCAGGAATTGAGTCAGCAGTGCCGAGTATTCCGGCGATACGGCCTTTACAACCGAAGCGCGTCCGGCCAGCGCTGCGCGCCATGCCCGCACACGCGGCGTGCGCCCGAACCAGTCAATGCCTGCCACGCCATCCAGCACGTCGAAATAGCGGAACACCGGCGCGAAGGCGGCATCCACCAGCGTGAAATCGGCACCTTCGAACCACGGGCCGTCGCCCAGTTCTTCCTCCAGCTGCAGGAATCGCTGCTGCAGCTCGGCCGCCTTGAGCTGCAAGGCCTCTTCGTCCGCAGCGTTGTAAAGGCCCGCAATGCCGTTCAGCACAGCCGATGCGAACTCGATCCAGCTGCGGTGCTGCGCGCGGCGGATGGCATCGCGTGGGTGTAAGGGAGTGCCTATGGTCTCGTCCAGATACTCGCAAATGACGGCGGACTCGAAAATCGGCTGTCCGTCCACCAGCAGCACCGGCGTTTTGCCCAGAGGGGAAACCTTGAGAAACCACTCTGGCTTGTTCGCGAGATCGATATCGATGCGCTCGAAGGGCACGCCTTTTTCGCTCAGCGTGATAGCGGCGCGTTGTACGTAGGGGCAAAGCTTGTGGCTGACAAGCGTGTAGCTGTGGCTCATATGAGGCTCCTTGGCATGGAATGGCGCTCACTGTACTATTGCGTTCATGCATAGAAAATAGGCGCAAGCGCATACGATGAGTGCAAAGTTGCAATATGCTCTGAACGCAGGTGACCTCGCCCTGATCCTCGCTCTGACCCGGGGAGGTACCCTGGCCCAGGCCGGCGAACGCCTGGGTGTGGATGCCTCCACCGCCTTCCGGGCCCTGCAGAAGCTGGAGCGCGGGCTTGGAACGGCCCTGTTCCAGCGCTCGCGCGCAGGCTATGCGCCAACCGAACTGGCGCAGGCCCTGGCCTTGCGCGCCGAACAGATTGAATCGCTGCTGGAAGACGCACGCTCGCAGGCGCAGCTGCAGCCGGAACAGATTTCCGGCACCGTGCGCATATCGACCACGGACACCGTCCTGCATGGCCTGGTCGCACCTGCCCTCGGCATACTGCGCAAGCAGCATCCCTTGCTTGCCTACGAACTCCATACCGGCAACGAGCTCGCCAACCTCACGCGACGTGATGCGGACATCGCGGTGCGCGCCACAATGCGTCCGCCCCCGCACCTGATCGGCAAGCGCGTGGGGCCGATCCGCGTGGCGTTGTATGCCTCGGCCAAAGGCAGGCTTCAGTACGAAGACGCGGTGGAAGGGAGCGCTGCGTGGGTAGCGCCGGATGATGCGCTGCCGGACCATCCGTCCGTGGTGTGGCGCAAGCGGCATCTGCCGAAAATTGCACCCGCCTACCGCGTGAACAGCATCCTGTCTGTTGCGGAACTGGTGGGGCAGGGACTGGGAGTGGGACTGCTGCCGGAATTCCTGGCGCGGCGCATGCCGGGCCTGCGGCAGCTGACAGAGGAAATTGAGGAATGCCGCACAGAGTTATGGCTGCTCACCCATCCCGAAGCGCGCCACTTGCGGCGCGTCGGAACGGTGTATGAGCATCTGGCGCATCATTTGCTGCTGGACTGACGGCGCCTTGTAAAGCCGATCAGCGCAAGGCCGAGCGCGGACATCATCCACGTGGACGGTTCCGGTACCAGCGCGATCTGGCCGGGGCCGCCGATGGTGGTGCTGTAGTTGCCGTAGTCCACATTGGAATAGCCGGTGGTGACAAGGAAGTAGTCGACGCCACTGAACATCGGGCCAACGAAGCCTGATGTGGTGATGGTGAACAGATCGTCGTTCGCCCCGATAGCATTGGTGAATGGGGCGGCCGGATTAAACGAGTATTCATACATGAAGATAAAGCTGTCGAAGTCAGCGGTGGTGAGGAAGGTATAAAAACCGTCAATGCTCACGCGAAGCGGCGTCACATGGTATGTAACGGCATCGCCGACCACTGACAGGGCCGCGAGGTCTTCGGTGAGACGGTTCCAGACTGGTGCGCCGGTCGTGTTTCCGGTAATGGTGAGGATGTCAGCCTGTGCGGGCGGTGCAAGCGCAAACAGCAAGGCAAGGGTAACGAGCACTGAACGGAAGGTGGCCATGATGTGTTCCTTTCCCTGAAGAAGTAATGTGTGACTTGGCAAGCCATTGTTTCATGCAAAAATGACAATGACCTTGCGCTGCATCGAATCCGGATGCCGGTGCGTGCGCGGGGGAATTGGAGTAAAATAGAGGCCTGTCTGGGGACGACCTGGTTTCGACGTGGGTTGCAAAGCAGAACAGGGCATACCGAGGGCTGGTCACCTCGTAAATACATCCAGAAACAAACTAACTGCAAACGATAACTCGTACGCACTGGCAGCCTAAGGGCTGTTAGCTCCACAACACCTCGTCCCTGGGGTGGGCCGTTAAAAGCTGTGGAGTCATTTACAGGGACTCGCGCTGGGAGGGGTCACTTCAATCAGCGCTAAATCTAAGGTGAATCGCTAGTACAAAACGTGCACATCCGTGTTGTACTGGTTAAATTAAATGATAGTGCTAAGTATGTAGAACTGTCTGTAGAGTGCTTGCGGACGCGGGTTCGATTCCCGCCGTCTCCACCAACCAATACATCAGCACCTGAAACGCCGTCCAAGTGACGGCGTTTATTTTTTTATGTGCGCTGGAATCGGGGCGAATGTCTTTGCGTCATGCCTCGCACTTTGCTGCTTTGGCGCATGTACCTCGATGTCCAAGCTGGTCCTCTCTTCCAGTGCGTGGACCGTGTCGGCCATGTCCATGCCCATCGCCAACGGCGCGGTATGACCGGTGGCCCGGAACTTGACGATCATTTCGTTCCAGTCGTGCGGGCCTTTTTTCGGCGCCTCGGCCTTATAGAAGGTTTGGTAAAAAACGGCGTTTGTGCGAAGACGGGAGCCCATTTTTTCATCGAAGCCGGTGTTCAGGCCCAGTGTATGTTCACTGTTTACTTTCCGCACGTGCGGTGGCTGATCGGGATTGGGATCGGCAAAGGCCTGGCCCCAGGATCCAATGTCTTTCGAATCGAACAGTGCGGGACGCGTAACGGTTGCACGCATCTCTTTTGCGTGTTGGGTCAGGCTCTCTATGTGCTTGAACGGCAGCGAATTCCTGGTTTTTCTGGTGGCGTTGTCATAGGCTTCCTTATGTCCGCGTGCCACATTCTTGGCTACTTCGTTGAAAGCGAAAAATGCTGCGTAGTGTTCTTCCGGCAGTAAGGCGGTGACTGTAGGGTTCATGTCCGAAAAAACCGTTGGCCTGGATTCTCCGGGAGCGATCAAGGTGGTTGGCAGTTCGATGGTGGGGCCGAAGGGGGAACTGCCATTCCTGTAAGCGTCTTTGTGCGACCGGAAGGTCTTTGGATCCAGTGTCAGATTGAGCGCATCGAATCCGATGCGGGGAGCGCCGGCTTCCGTCCCTAATCTGTCGCCTGCTTCCTTGCTCAGGCTCGACTTCTTCAGGTCGACCTGGTCGTAGACCCCAGCGTTATTCCAGCTCCTGTAAACGGCCCGGCCTTCTGCGTGGGCTCGCTCCAGGCTGTCGCTTTTCTCGTGGTCTTTCATTGATTCGGCCAGCTCCTGGCCGAAAGCCAGGACGTCGCTGGGATCGGATGCACTCAGTTGCTTGAACAGGTCATGTGTGGCCTCCTGCCGCTCCTTCATGCCGCTCAGATTCTCAAGGGTTTTCTTAAACGTTGCAAAGCTCGCGCGTTTTGGACTGGCCATCACTGCTCCCTGGCTGGAAGATCTGCTTTCCTGAAGATGATTGCATACTAGCATGGGTGACCGATGGCCCCAGCCTGTGGCACCACAAAAAAGGCGCCCTAAAGGCGCCCACGGATGAATTAGAGCATCTTCATTTCTACCTTGTACTCACAGCCGCCTGGCGAGCTGAGTTCAAGGCGGTAGCCGCCGCTGAACTCGGTTGACGAAATCGAGGTCATGTCCACAATCTTCACAGCCGGTGCCGCCGGAATGACTGGGCGGATGACAAGCTTGCCTGCGACGATGGAGCCATCGCCTTGCACCACCGGGCGGTTGGCCAGTTGCAGCTGCCAGATGGGCCGCACTGAGGCGGCGACCTGGCACTGGTCGTGTACCGTGACGGCGTGCTGGGAACGCTGGTATTCCAGCTTGCGCGTCCAGCTTTGCACCTGCTGTGAGTGGCTTGAATAGGCGGGCGTGAGGTTGGCCGAGACGGTCAGCACATCGCCGGCATCGTTCACTGTGCGCGTTGATGCGGAGAGGTTCTGGCTGATCGGCGCACCGTTGTTTTCGAAGCGAACCACGCTGTGCGCGCTGACCTCCTGATGCAGGCCGCTGTGCGAATAGATGTTCGGCGTGACGGCCAGCCAGCCATTGCGGTACAGGGAGAAGGAACCTTGCTCCTGATGCGCATGCGACTGGTCGTAGACGCCTGCGATGAAGGACAGCCAGCTGGCGTTCTCGCTCCAGTCGCTGCGGGCAAACAGGGCGCCTGCGCCGCTTGCATCGTAGGACAGGGCAGTTGGCGCCTGCTCTTCGTCCGGACGCGCCAGCAAGTCGTAGCGGTAGTCGTAGTTGTAGCGCATGCGGTCCACCACGTAGCCGTTGCCGCCGTCCGTGAGCTTGGCGCGCTTCAGCCACCATGCGCCGCGCTTCGCTGCGTCGCTGGATGGGGTGAGCGCCATGCCTTCGAGCACCAGCTTGCGCTGGTAGTCGAACACCAGCGGCAGCGAGGAACGGGCCTGGTCGCCGATGGCGGCAAAGTAGTCCATGGTTGGCACCGTGGCGTGAATCCAGTAGTCCACCGTGTCGCGTGCGTGAGAGGACAGGGCGGACAAGTCTTCGCCGGTGGAGCCTTTCCAGTACAGGTAGTTCTCGAACATGCTGCCGAGGGCTGTGCCATACCCGGTTCCTTCGCGCGAGCCGCCGCCGTTCAGGATGCTGAGGAAGGGCACCAGCTGTGTGAACTTCTGCTGCTGCAGGAAGGTCATCCACTCGCTGCTGCGGCTGGCCAGGGACCACAGCATCGTGGCCTTCAGGAAGCTGTAGTAGTAGTTGTTGCCCGGATCGTTGATGGACCAGCCATCCCAGCTTGCAGCACGGCCGCCCCAGGAGGCGCTGTCCGGGCTCCAGATGTTGGAGATGGCCCGGTTCATATAGTTCTGCCAGGCGGTGCGGCGCGCGGCCGGAATCAGCTCGTAGCCGTGGTCATAGGCCAGCGCTACCTGTTCGAGGTAGTAGCCTGCTTCCAGATAATGGTCGCCGGCGACCACCGGTAATGCGCCGGCCGCGATCTTCGCTTCTTCCGATGCCACGAACAGGTCCGCCATGCGCACGGCCTGCTGGATGTATTTCGCGTCGCCGGTCAACTGGTGCATGACGACCGAATCGGTGGCCGAGTAGCCCCAGTGGTTGGCATTGATGGCGGCAACCAGCTGCGCGTAGGTGGCGTTGGACGGCAGGTTGGCGGTCGTCGCTACAACATCGTCCACTTGCCCCTGCAGGCGCTGGAAGGCTGGCGAGGACTGGCTTGGTGCCGCGTATTGCGCCATCGAGATGAAGGGGCGCTGTTCCGGCAGCGTGTAGGTGTAGCCGGGGTAGGCAGTGCCGCCCGTAACAGGGGGCGTGTCGGGCGTATCCGGTGTGCCGGGATTGCCTGGGTTGCCGGGCCCCGGTTCCGGTGTGGAGACGGGTGTTACGCCGGCCAGCAGCGCGCTCACGTTATCGACGAGCACATTGTTCAAGGCTTCACTGCCTTCCTGGAACAGGCCGAGACGCACGAGGTCCAGGTCCTTGGCCGGGTCGAGCGGCATGGAAACGGTCACTGTGCCCTTGTCGCCGGCGGAACCGCTGATGGAAAAACATTTCTGCAGGTCGCCGCCGAAGGTGTAGGTAGCCATGGCGCACAGCTGCAGCGAGGATGATGAGTCGCCCGTCATGCGCACGCGTGCGGACACGGTGTAGTTGTTGCTGCGGCGGGCCGAGAGCTGCGATGCTTCGCGGCCGGTCCACAGCACGCTGTCGCCATAGCCGGCCATGCCGACGGACAGGCTTTGCGCACCGGCGATGGCGCCGGTCATCACGACGTTCGCATAGGTGCCGCTCTGGTTGGCGCCAAAGCCGGACGGACCGGCTTCAAAGCCGCCGTCGCTCACGAGATTGGCACTGTCGGCGGACGACTGGTTTGCAGGCGCCTGGACAGGGGCGGGCGCTACGCCATCCAGGCTGGCAAACACACTGTCAAGCTGAAGGCCGCTGATCGCTGCACTGCCTTCCTGGAAGACGCCGATCCGGACACGCTGAATGTCCAGGCTTGCGTCGAGCGGCACGGATACCGATACGGTGCCTTTGTCGCCAATGGTACCTGCCACGCGCGAACAATTCTGGGTGCTCTCACCGTTATCGTAATCGACCAGCCCACAGACCAGGATCTTGGATTTGCTGCCCACGGTGGCACGCATGCGCATGGATGCCGAGAGCAGTGCGGAGCGCCGCACCGGAAATCCTTCAAGCGTTTTGCCTGCCCACAGGATGCTGTCGCCGTAACCCTTGATGCCGATAAGGAGGCTCTGCTTGCCGGCCAGGGCATTGGTGGTCGTCAGCTTGACCGAAGTGCCGGTCTGGTTCGGCACGAAGCCGGATTTGCCCTGTTCGAAGCCGGAATCGTCGATCAGGTTGTAGCTCGTTTGGGCCGATGCGCCAAAGGATGCGGTGGCGGCCAGCAGCGCCGCAGCAAGCGTAGTTAAACGTGGTTTTGCCATTGTGAGGCTCTCTCCATTAGAGGTTGACGTCCCGGCTTACCCAGCCAGGCTTCGGCGCCAGTATTCCTTTGAAGTGGTTTTTCGACCTCGCAATTTGTCGGCGTTTCTTGTCCGATCGTCTGCGTTACTCCGCACTACATTTGCACCACATTTGATTACAGTGCATGCGCATCGCCAACCAGCACGTTGGCCGTGCCGAACTGCTCGCGGTATTCGCCCGGCGTGAGGCCGGTGTGGCGCTTGAAGATCTGGCGGAAGTGCGCCACGTCCTGGTAACCGGCCTGCATGCCAACGCGCTGGATGGAGGCTGCACCGTTCTCCAGCAGCTCCTTGGCTGCACTGATGCGCAAGGCCTGCAGGTAGGCGCCCGGCAGCTGGCCGGTGGCGGCCTTGAAGCGGCGCAGGAAGCTGCGCGGGCTGACGTGCACCCGCGCGGCCAGCATGTCGGCGGTGAGCGGTTTGCCGAAGTTGATGCGCAGGTAGTCTTCCGTGTCGCGGATTTCCGCATCGGCATGCGGGCGTGTCAGCAGCGGCACGCTGTAGCTGGACTGGTGCCGGCGCGGCATCGCCAGCAGCAGCGACTTGGCGCATTGCAGGGCCACTTCGCGGCCTGCATACTTCTCCACGAGGAACAGGCTCAGGTCCATGGCCGCATACACGCCGCCGCTGCAGAAGATGCCGCTGTCTTCGGTGACGAAGCGCTCCGGGTGCCATTGCACCTCCGGGAAGCGCTGGCGCATCTGGTCGGCAATCGCCCAATGTGTGGTGGCGACGCGCCTGTCCAGCAGCCCCGCTTCGGCCAGATAGGCAACGCCCGCGCAAATGCCTGCGATAGAGCTGCCCGCCTGGTGCCGCTCCTTTAGCCACTGCACGATGCGCGGATCAACCGGCTGGTCATGCAGGTTCACGGTCGGCACCAGAATCAGGTCAGTGTCCGTAATGTCGAGCAGGTTTACATGCGGCATCACGCCCAGCGCGCCCACGCAGTCCAGCTGGTGGCGGCCGGTTGAGGCCAGCTGCACGTCGAAGCATGGCGTGTGCGGCAGGCCGTGAAAGCCGTTCCACAGGCGGCCTGCGGAGTGGAATATATCGAGCGGGCCCAGCGCGGGCGAAGCATAGGTGGCATCGACCATCAATACTGTAACGCGCGTGAGACGGTCCTTTTTTTCATTCATAGTGTTCCCCGAAGATGAAGGCTGCATCTTGTGTGCAGCTTGGATGTGGCAGGGAAGGCAGGCACTATCTCACGGACACCAAGGGCATTTCTGCCAAATCACGATGGCAGGAACGCCAAGGCAGTCCGGGAGTCTGAATTTCCATCCACTTTTGGCAGAGTTTCCCCCTTACGTCAACGTTTCGCATCTGGGAAAGTAGCGCTTCCCGTCAAACCTGCATCAGTATGTTGCGACGGACCCACAATCTCGAAAGGAAACACCATGTTGAAGAAATATATTATCGAACGCGATGTGCCTGGCATCGGCGGCAATACCCCAGAAGGCTTCTGCAGCATCGCCAAGGTATCGAACCGGGCACTGAACGAGCTGGGCAATGATATCCAGTGGCAGGAGTCTTTCATCGTGGCGGACAAGACCTATTGCGTCTACCTGGCCAAGGACAAGTCCCTCATCGAAGAGCATGCCCGCAAGAGCGGTTTCCCTGCGAACCGCATCTCGGAAGTGGTCGCCATCATCGACCCATCGACTGCCAGCGCGTGATTGCTTGAGCCCTGACCTGTTGTCCGATGTGCTGCGCCGGCTCAGGCTGCGCGGCGCAGTGTACTTCGATATGGAGTGCGACGGAGAGTTTGTCATTGAAGCTCCATTTCCGTCCCGCGCGGGGTGGCAAATGGAATACCGCGCCGTGCTGCGCGGGCAGTGCTGGTGCAGCGTTCCCGGCGGAGACTGGGTGCTGCTCGAGGTGGGGGACGTCATTTTCTTCCCGCGTGGGCATGCACCGGTACTGGCCAGCCAGGCCGGCATGCCGCCGCCTGATTCCGGCAGCCACGCACCTTCCGGACCCCAGCCACGTGTGCTGTGCGGGGTGCTGTGCTGCGATGTGCAGCCCTTTAATTCGCTGGCCGCCGCGCTGCCGGAGGTGCTGCGGGTGCATGGACGGGAAAGTGGAAACTGGCTTGGCTGTTCCCTGCTACAGGCGGTTGACGCCGCGCGCGCAGGCCAGCCCGGCGCTTCCGCCTTGCTGGAGCGAATGAGTGAACTGATGTTTCTGGACGCGCTGTGCCGTCATACGTCATCGCATGGCGGAGAGCAGCGCGGCACGCTCGCAGGGCTGCATGACCGCCAGGTGGGCCGCGTGCTCGCCTTGATCCATGAAGATCCGGGGCACGCCTGGACCGGCGGGGAGCTGGGTGCACGCGTCGGCCTGTCGCGTTCGGTTCTGTACGAACGCTTTGCCTTGATCGTTGGCCAAACGCCGGCGCAGTACCTGATCAACTGGCGCATGCAGGTGGCTGCTGGATTGCTGCGGTCCTCGGCGGCGACCATTGCGGCTGTCGCATGCGAAGTAGGCTATGAGTCGGAGGCTTCGTTCTCGCGTGCCTTCCGCCGTGTGATGGGCGAATCGCCTGCAGCGTGGCGCCGCAGCCTTACATCTGCCGGAAATGGTGCAGATAGTTCCGGCTCACGGGCAGCGTTTCCTCCCGCCCGTGAAGACGGAGATCGGCGGTTTCGTTAACGCCTCTTGTCACTTCAGCGATGCAGGAAAGGTTGACGATGACGGAGCGGTGCGTCTGGACGAAGCGGCCGGGGTCCAGCTCTTCTGACAGTTCGCGGATGCTTTTGCGGATAAGTGCCTCGCCTTCGCTCCATGCCACGAGGGTATATTTGTCCTCGGCGCGCAGGTAGTGCACCTGTTCGACCGGAATGAGGCGCACGCTGGCGCCGACCGATGCCCTGATCCACTGTAAAAATGGCCGCGGCTGCGCACGATGGCCGAGGTTCGCTGCCAGTTGCTGGAGCACGGCATCGAGCACGCCGGAAGCGGGCAGGGTGCCCTCCAGCCTCTGTTTGAGGCGCGCCACGGTATCGGCCAGCCGTTCCGGAACGACAGGCTTCACGAGATAGTCGATGGCGCCTTGCTCGAATGCCTGCACCGCATACTGTTCATACGCCGTCACGAACACGAGGTGCGCGCGCCGTCCCAGTGCGCGCGCGGTTTCAATACCATTCAGGCCCGGCATGTGGATGTCCATGAAGACGATCTGCGGAGTATGGAGCTCGAACAGTTCCAGCGCCTCCGGCCCGTTACGGGCATCGTCGACCAGGACCAGCTCGGGCCAGAGCTGGGCGAGATGCGCGCGCAGGCGCTCGCGCAGCAGGGGTTCGTCATCGGCAATCAGGGCGGTGGCTGGCTTCATGCGTTTCCTTTGAGCTGAAAGTGCAGTTCGACCCGCACGCCATGAGGCGTTTCTTCATGCAGCTGGAGCGCGGCATCCATGCCGAAGCAAGCCTGCAGCCGTGCGCGCACATTGGATAAGCCGGTGCCGGGAAGCGCCGTTTCCGCCATGCCGGCGCCGCTGTCGCGAACCCACAGCACCACGGAGCTATCTGTTTCATCGTACCTGCCATTCACCTCGATGCGTCCTCCCTCCATGCTCGGGTCTATGCCGTGGCGCACCGCATTTTCAACCAGCGTCAGCAAGGCCATGGCGGGGAAACGCTGCGCAGCGATGGACGGCAGGCTGGCCACTTCAAATTGCAGGCGGTCGGGCATCCGCAGGTGCATCAGTTCCAGGTAGGCGCGCACCAGGTCCAGCTCTGCGCCCAGTGTTGCATCGGCGTCGTTCAGGCGAGGCATGGCGGCGCGCAGATAAGCGATCAGGTGCCGCAGCACAGGGCCGGCGTTGTCCGAGCCGGAAGCCACCAGCGCTTCGATATTGGCGAGGGTATTGAACAGGAAGTGCGGTTCGATCTGGGCCTGTAGCAGGCGCAGGCGCGCGTTGAGCAGTTCGCGTTCCAGCCTGCTCTTTTCAAGTTCTGCCTGCAGGCGCTCGGTTTTCTCCAGCGCCTTCCGTTCGGTGCGCATCGCTATCAGTGCCAGAGGGATGCCGAGCAACAGGGCCAGCAGCATCATCAGGATGTGGCCGATCAGTGTTTCGGTCTTGCTGAGGTACTGCAGGAAGGCGCTGCCCTGGGTCAGCACCGTGGAAGCTATCGAAGCGAGGGGCGCGGCCACTGCCATCGCCAGCAGGCGTGCAGCCGAAGGCGAGAGCCAGCGTGGATGCGCCTTGCCCGCAACGGAATAGGCCAGCAGCAGGCACGCGGCCACAAAGCCCAGGCGGCTGATGACAATGGCGAATGGCGTGCGGGTCAGCGCGTGCAGCAGCCAGGAGAGCAATAGCGTAACGACGCTCACCACGAGCGCGTGCCGTGAACTCGGCAGGAACGTTGCGAGGTGGCGGGAAATATGCCGGGCGCTGGTCATTCACGCACCTTACCCGTACTGCGGCCGCCGTTCAAGCCCCGAAAACCGTCTTTCGTCGCACCGATGCGCTACTTTTGCATTTGCAGGCGGTGCCGCCCCTTATCGTCAGGCCATGTACAACATATGTGGAGGTAATACATGGCATCCGGTGCATCGGCGTTGAGGCGGGCTGCCGCGTTCTGGTACGCGGTGGCGGTGTGCGGGCAGTTCATCTTCTTGAGCTATGTGGCGACGGTGTATGGCGGTGCAGTGCTGCGCCATGACCTGAGTGGCTGGAACCAGGTCATGCAGGGCGGCTATATTGCAGGCGACACCCGGGGTAACCTTGCCATCGGCGCGCATTTGCTGCTGGCGGTGCTGGTCATGTTTGGCGGTGCGCTGCAGCTGATTCCGGCTATACGTGCGCGTGCGCCGGCCTTTCACCGCTGGAACGGGCGGGTTTATCTGGCCAGTGCAGCCGTTGCGAGCGTAACGGGTTTGTACATGGTGTGGTTCCGCGGCGCCGTGGGCGATGTCACGCAGCATATTGGCGTCAGCGTGAACGGCATCCTGATCATCGCGTTTGCAGGAATGGCGCTGCGCACCGCGATAGCGCGCGACTTCGGTGCGCACCGCCGCTGGGCGCTGCGCCTGTTCCTTGCCGTCAGCGGCGTATGGTTCTTCCGCATCATGCTGATGTTCTGGCTCGCAGTGCACGGCCGGCCGGTCGGCTTCGATCCCAAAACTTTTGAGGGCATCTTCCTGAGCGTGCTGTCATTTGCGCAGTACCTGCTGCCGCTGGCGGTGCTGGAACTGTATTTGCGCTGCGGGGAGCGCGGAGCGCCGGCAGCGCGCTACGCAATGGCTGCCGTGTTGCTGGTACTGGCGCTTGCCACTGCCGCGGGTATCGCCGTCGCTGCAATGGGCATGTGGCTGCCCCGGATGCGCTGATGCCCTCAGCGCGATTCGCGGCGGATGCTCATGAGGATGCCCGCGCCGAGGCCGAGGGTCATCAGGGCGGTGCCGCCGTAGCTGAAGAAGGGCAGGGGCACGCCGACCACGGGGAAGATGCCGCTCACCATGCCGATGTTCACGAAGGCGTAGGTAAAGAAGATCATGGTGATGGCGCCGCCCAGCAGGCGCGAAAAAGTGGTCGCCGCGCGTGAAGTGATCTGCAGGCCGCGCACGATCAGGGCGAAGTAGAGCAGCAGCAGGATGATGTTCCCCGTCAGGCCGAATTCCTCCGCGTACACCGAGAAAATGAAATCCGTGGAACGTTCGGGAATGAAGCCGAGATGGCCCTGCGAGCCTTCCAGCCAGCCCTTGCCCGACACGCCGCCGGAACCGATGGCAATGCCGCTCTGGATGATCTGGAAGCCTTTGCCCATGGGGTCTGCCGCCGGATCGAGCAATGTGAGCACGCGCTGGCGCTGGTAGTCGTGCAGCAGTGGCCAGCTGAGGGGCATGGCAATAAGGCCCGCCAGTGCCAGCGCACCCAGCGCCTTCCACGACAGGCCCGCCAGAAGTATCACGTAAAACCCTGCCGCCAGCACCAGCAGCGCGGTGCCCAGGTCCGGCTGCTTCATGATGAGGCCAACGGGAATCGCCAGCAGCACGGCGGCGGCAATGAAGCGCGGCCAGCGCTGCATGGCGGCATACTGGTGGAAGAACCAGGCCAGCATCAGCGGCATGGCGATCTTCATGATTTCGGAAGGCTGGATGTCGAAGCCGATGTGCAGCCAGCGCTGCGCGCCTTTCTTGCTGACGCCAGCCAGGAACACGGCCAGCAGGAGCAGCACGCCCACTGCATACGCAGCGGGCGCAAGGCGCTGCAGCTGGGCGGGCTTCACGTTCGCCGCAGTCCACATGATGCCGAGCGCGATCAGGATATTACGCAGCTGGAGCTCGAAGCGGCCGGGAAAATCGGCGGCCGCGGAATACAGCGTGATGAGGCCCGCGGCCAGCAGGGCGCCGATGCAGGCAGCGAGCGGCCAGTCCAGAACAAGGTAGTGGCGAATGCGGTCCCAGGGACGCGGTGCGAGGCTGATGGTGCGGTTCACTGGCCGGCCTGCAGCCAGACCAGGCGCGCTGTCAGCAGTGCGAGACCGCAGGCGGCAATGATGGCGAGAATCAGCAGGCGCTTGCGGAAAGCGGCGGCATCGGAAGGGCGTTCGGGGAGGGACATAAAAAAATTGCGGTGATTAACACCGCAATTCTGCATGGCCGATAATAAAAAAGCTACTTAAAAAAGCGGCCGCTTCAGGAGTCGAGGCTGATCAGCGGGCGCGCGCTTTCCGACAGGCGCTTGACGACGGCATGGCCGTTGTCGAACACGCACTCGAACAGGTGGCGGCGCGATTTGCCCGCGTGGTCCGATTGCAGGTCGAAGAAGCTGTCGGCCTGCTTGAAGCCCAGGTCGACCGTCACGCGCTCGATGTAATAGGTGTCTTGCAGGTTTTCCATGCGCTCGCGGCGCACGCCGATTTCCACGTCGCTGCGCAGGCGCGGCGAAGGGCCTTCGAAGTAGCGGATCAGGGCCGCTTCCAGCACGTCCATCTGGGTGCGCACGGAAGCTTCTTCGGACATGTCGCGCGCTTCCGTATCCACCGCCACCTTGAAGCGGGTGATGAGGATGAAGGTGTCGTTCTCGTAGTTCGCGTCGTGCAGCGAATTCACGATGGGGTGCGATCCCTTGGCGAGGCGGGCGGCCGGGTCGCGCGTCTGGCCGATGTACAGCACCTTGCTCGGCGCTTTCAGGCCGGTGTCGAAATGCTGGATCAGGTCGTGAATGCTGTAGGTCTCGATCATGGAGCCCCAGTTCAGCGTGATGAAGCGTTCATCCAGCGTCACCAGCGGCTTCTTGTAGGTGGCTTCGAACGGTACTTCGAGATCAACGGAAATGGTGCTCTTCTTTTCTTCAGGGCCGATCAGCACCGGCACCGTCAGTTTGAGCGAGAAGAAACCCCAGCTCACCTGGCGCTTGGGGTCGATACGCACGCGCGGACGCGAGATCACCATATAGATCAGGCGCTTCTCCATCGTGCCGTCCAGCGCGAACTGCAGGCGGCGCAGGTAGCGGCCGATAGGATCGCGGAAGTCGGGCAGCGGGCCGCCGCCGACCAGCAGGTCGTACCAGTAAAATTTGGGCTCTGCAATCGTCGCAGTCCAGATCTGCGGAGCGCTGCTACGCGGGATAAGAGACTGCTCGGTCAAGTCGTCACCAGGCATTCCAGTCTCCGTCGACAAGTTGCTGGGTTATTATGATTATTACTTACTCTGCCTATAGTACGCTTAAGTGTTGAAAGTAGGCAATAACGTTGTGTCGGATAATTGTCTTGGCGCAACGACAAACAGGAAAGAACTCAGGCCGCCAGCTGGGAGCGCACGGTAGAAAGAATCAGGTCCAGCAGCGCCTGCGGCGAAGCCAGCGAATGGTCGGCATTCCACGTCGCCGGCTCGCTCGCGCCGCAGTAGCCCCATTCGCAGGCCACGGTGCGCATGCCCGCCGCACGGCCGGCCTGCACATCGCGCAGGTCGTCGCCCACATACCAGCACTCTTCCGGCGTCAGGTCCAGGCGGCGCGCCGCTTCCAGCAGCGGCGCGGGATGCGGTTTCGGATGCGGGGTAGTGTCGCCGGACACGATGCAGCCCGCGTGGTGCAGGCCGATCATCGGCATCAGCGGATCGGTAAAGCGCGAAGGCTTGTTGGTGACGATGCCCCACTTCATGCCCGCCGCCTCAATACCCGACAGCAGCGCGTCCACCCCTTCGAACAGGGTGCTGTGCACATACATGGCCGCTTCGTAATTGTCGAAGAAGCCCATGCGCAGCTCCTCATAGCCCTCATCCTCCGGCGTGAGGCCGAAGGATGCTCCGATCATGCCGCGTGCGCCGGCCGAAGCGGTGGGGCGCAGGATGGCATAGGGCGTGGGCTCCAGGCCGCGCACCGTGCGCAGCTTGTTAACGGCCGCGGCGAGGTCCGGCGCGGTGTCGGCGAGGGTGCCGTCGAGATCGAACAGGATGGCGCGCGGTGCGGTAACAATGCTCATGGTGGGGCGAAGCTTATTCTGGGCGGGTGGTGGACATCAGGTAGTTAACACTGGTGTCGTTATTCAGCGAATAGAAGCGGGTGAGCGGGTTGTAGCCCATGCCCTTCAGGCTCTCCACTTGCAGGCCGGCGCTGCGCACATATTGCGACAGCTCGGCCGGGGTGATGAACTTTTCATAATCGTGGGTGCCGCGCGGCAGCATGCGCAGCAGGTATTCGGCGCCGATCACCGCGTGAAGATAAGCCTTCATATTGCGGTTGATGGTGGAAAAGAACACATGGCCGCCCGGTTTCACCAGCGCCGCAGCGGCGCGCACGATGGAGCCGGGATCGGGCACGTGCTCCAGCATTTCCATGCAGGTCACCACATCGAACTGGCCGGCTTCCTGCGCGGCCATTTCCTCGGCCGCGATCAGCTTGTAGCGCACCTGTACGCCGGATTCCAGGCTGTGCAGGTCGGCCACTTTCAGCGCCTTTTCGGAGAGGTCGATGCCCGTTACATTGGCGCCCTTGCGCGCCATGGATTCGGACAGGATGCCCCCGCCGCAGCCGATATCGATCACCTTGCGGCCCGCCAGCGGCGCGCGCGCATTGATCCATTCCAGGCGCAGCGGATTGATCTCGTGCAGGGGACGGAACTCGGACGTGGGATCCCACCAGCGGTGGGCCAGTTCACTGAATTTTTGCAGTTCTAATGGGTCGGCATTCATAGCCCGCATCATAGCGGGAAATTGCGGTGCCCCATAGTTCGGGACGAAAAAAAACCCCGCCGGAGCGGGGTTTGTGTCGCATTGCAGCAGTCTTTGCAGCAGTCTTACTTGGTGCTGCGGGTGCCGACCACTTCGATTTCCACGCGGCGGTTCTTCGCGCGGCCTTCGGCGGTCTTGTTGTCGGCCACTGGCTGCTTCTCGCCTTTGCCTTCGGTGTACACGCGGTTCGCGTCCACGCCCTTGCTCAGCAGATAAGCTTTCACGGCTTCAGCGCGGCGGACTGCCAGCTTCTCGTTGTAGGCATCGGTGCCCACGGAGTCGGTGTGGCCCACGGCAATGATGACTTCCAGGTTGATGGCGCCCAGTTTCGAGGTCAGGTCGTCCAGCTTGGCTTTGCCTTCAGGCTTCAGCACGGCCTTGTCGAAGTCGAAGAAGGCGTCGGCAGCGAAGGACACTTTTTCCGAGGTCGGCGCTGGCGCTGGAGCAGGCGCCGGTGCTGGGGCAGGTGCCGGCGCGGCTGGTGGAGGAGGTGGCGGCGGTGCTACGCACTTGCCGTTTTCCAGCTTCTCCGGTTCCACGCAGATTGGCAGGTCGCAGCCTGGCACGGCATCAGCCGGGGTCCAGTAGCCGGTGCGCCAGCACAGGCCGAACGGGTTGCGGGCGATGATGCCGCGGGCGTCCTGCACGTAAGCGCTTTTCGGGGTTGGAGCCTTGATGTCAACAGTGACCGGAGCGAAAGGTGGCGCGGTCGGCTTGTCTTGTGCCATGGCCAGGCCGGACAGCATTGCCGAAGCTGCGATGAGGGTTGTAATCAGTTTTTTCATATTTTTCTTTCCTTTCGTGATTCCGCAGAAAACGTCGTGTGTTGCGTGGGGCGAAATATTACCATGACGGCCACACGCACTACTATGGGGCGCACCGTCCGCATTTTCCCTGATTGCGAAACAGTTAATTACGTTTCAGTCCATTTTGCCACACTCAAAAAATTCGCACCGAAGGGGGCAAATTAAGAGTTTCGCGCGTTCGACCAAAATGTTGTATTTGTGCAACGAGGCGAACATGATATTAAAGATGAAATATGTCAGCACGATTACATGACAGTAATGCACCGGTTTTGGGCCGGTCTGTGCGGCAGTGCACCACCGCGAACGGATGGGCGAACCGGGCGGCTTGCCGAAATGGACTGGGGGCTCTGCCGCCATGCTAAAATCGTGCGATTGTCTGCAGTGCGTCCCCAGCAGGCTGAACCAACCGGAATAGAGAACTCGACCCGCCAATGGATCAATTCGCAAAAGAAACAATCCCAATTTCCCTCGAAGAAGAGATGCGCAAGAGCTACCTCGATTACGCCATGAGCGTGATCGTGGGCCGGGCCTTGCCGGATGCGCGTGACGGCCTCAAGCCGGTGCACCGCCGCGTCCTGTACGGGATGCATGAACTGAACAACGTGTGGAACCGTCCTTACGTGAAGTGCGCGCGTGTGGTGGGTGAAGTCATGGGTAAATACCACCCGCACGGCGACGCCTCCATTTACGACACGCTTGTGCGTATGGCCCAGGACTTCTCGCTGCGCTACATGCTGGTGGACGGCCAGGGCAACTTCGGCTCCATCGACGGCGACAACGCGGCGGCAATGCGTTATACCGAGTGCCGCCTGGACAAGATTGCCGGCGAACTGCTGGCCGACATCGACAAGGAAACCGTCGATTTCGCCCCGAACTATGACGGCAAGGAGAAAGAGCCTACCGTCCTGCCGACCAAGCTGCCGAACCTGCTGATCAACGGCTCCTCCGGTATCGCCGTGGGCATGGCCACCAATATCCCGCCGCACAACCTGTCGGAAGTGATCAACGGCGCGCTGCACGTGCTGGCGAATCCGGACTGCTCGATCGATGAGCTGATCGAACTGATTCCGGCGCCGGACTTCCCGACCGCCGGCATTATTTACGGCGTGTCCGGCGTGCGCGACGGCTACCGCACCGGCCGCGGCCGCGTGGTGATGCGAGCCAAGACCCACTTCGAGGAATACGGCAAGGAAGGCGGCCGCATCGCGATCATCGTCGATGAGCTGCCATACCAGGTCAACAAGAAGTCCCTGCTGGAGCGCATCGCCGAGAACGTGCGCGACAAGAAGCTGGAAGGCATTTCCGATATCCGCGACGAATCCGACAAGTCGGGCATGCGCGTGGTGATCGAGCTGAAACGCGGCGAAGTGCCGGAAGTGGTGCTGAACAACCTGTACAAGCAGACCCAGTTGCAGGACACCTTCGGCATGAATATGGTGGCCCTGGTGGACGGCCAGCCGAAGCTGATGAACCTGAAGGACATGCTGGCCACCTTCCTGTCGCACCGCCGCGAAGTGGTCACGCGCCGCACCGTGTTCGAGCTGCGCAAGGCGCGCGAACGCGGCCACGTGCTGGAAGGCCTGGCGGTTGCACTGGCCAATATCGACGAATTCATCGCCATCATCAAGGCTGCCCCGACGCCGCCGATCGCGAAGGCGGAACTGATGGCCAAGGCCTGGGATTCCTCCCTGGTGCGCGAGATGCTGGCGCGCACCGGCGAAGAAGGCCAGGCGGGCATCGAAGCCTTCCGCCCCGAGCACCTGCCGAAGCATTACGGCCTGCAGGGCGATGGCCTGTACAAGCTGTCCGACGAGCAGGCAGGCGAGATCCTGCAGATGCGCCTGCAGCGCCTGACCGGCCTGGAACAGGACAAGATCGTCAACGAGTACAAGGACGTGATGGCGCAGATCGCCGACCTGCTGGACATCCTGGCCAAGCCGGCCCGCGTGACCGCCATCATCACCGACGAACTGACCGCTTCGAAACTGGAATACGGCGAGAAGGATGCGCGCCGTTCCACCATCGAGCACAATGCCACCGACCTGGAAACGGAAGACCTGATCACGCCGCAGGACATGGTGGTGACCCTGTCGCACATGGGCTATATGAAGGCCCAGCCGATCTCCGAATACCGCGCGCAGAAGCGCGGCGGACGCGGCAAGCAGGCCATGGCGACCAAGGATGAGGACTGGATCGACCAGCTGTTCATCGCGAACACGCACGATTACATCCTGTGCTTCTCGAACCGCGGCCGCATGTACTGGCTGAAGGTGTGGGAAGTGCCGCAGGGCTCGCGCAACTCGCGCGGCAAGCCTATCGTGAACATGTTCCCGCTGCAGGACAACGAGAAGATCACCGTGGTGCTGCCGCTGTCCGGCGAAAACCGCACCTTCCCGGAAGACCACTACGTGTTCATGTCCACCAGCCTGGGCACCGTGAAGAAGACGCCGCTGAAAGACTTCAGCAACCCGCGCAAGGCCGGCATCATTGCCGTGGACCTGGACGAGGGCGACTTCCTGATCGGCGCCGCGCTGACCGACGGCAAGCACGATGTGATGCTGTTCTCCGACGGCGGCAAGGCGGTGCGCTTCGACGAGAACGATGTGCGTCCGATGGGCCGTACCGCGCGCGGTGTGCGCGGCATGAACCTGGAAGAAGGCCAGAACGTGATTGCGCTGCTGGTGGCCGAGAACGAGCAGCAGTCCGTGCTCACGGCAACCGAGAACGGCTTCGGCAAGCGTACGCCGATCACCGAGTACACCCGCCACGGCCGTGGCACCAAGGGCATGATCGCCATCCAGACCTCCGAGCGTAACGGCAAGGTGGTGGCGGCCACGCTGGTGGATGCTTCGGACGAGATCATGCTGATCACGACCGGCGGTGTACTGATCCGCACCCGCGTTTCCGAGATCCGTGAGATGGGCCGCGCAACCCAGGGCGTGACCCTGATTGCGGTGGAGGACGGCACCAAGCTGTCCGGCCTGCAGCGCATCGTGGAAGCGGACATCGACGAAGTGGAACTGGAGCCCGAAGGCGGCGCGGCTGCGGCTGCGCCGGGCGGCGAGCCCGAAGCCACGGCCGAATAAGGCCTCAACCCAACGGGCCCTGTCTGAGCAATCAGGCCGGGCCCGTAGTTTTTCTACCCCTGAGATCATGAAGAAAATCGCCGCAGTACTTTTCGCCGCACTGGCCTTCGCCGGTGCGCCCGCCATGGCGCAAAACGCCGACCCTGCCGTAGCCGCTGCCGCGCGCGAACTGTTCGATGCAATGAACTTCCGTTCCGTGACCGCCGAAGCCTTCGCGCAGATGTCGCGCCAGATGCCGGCCATGATGCGCGCCGGCGCCGAGCAGGCAATCCGCGCAGATGCTAAGCTCTCCGATGCGCAGCGCAGCGCGAAACTGGCCGAGCTGGATGGGAAGGTAGCCGCGGCGACCGAAATGATGAACAAGGTGTTCGCTGACCCGGGCATCGTGGACGCGATGATCGAGGAAATGGTGCCGCTTTATGCGCGCTATTACACCGTTGAAGACATGCAAGCCATGGCCGCTTTCTACCGCACGCCGACCGGCCGCAAAACGCTGACGCTGATGCCCAAGCTGATGAATGACAGCATGCAGATGGGCCAGCGCATCATGCAGCCGCGCTTGCAGAAGGCCATGCAGGACCTGGACAAGAAAAAATAAGGAAGGATTACCGCTGTGACGAACATCTACAACTTCTCCGCCGGCCCGGCAGTACTGCCGAAAGAGGTGCTGGCGCAGGCTGCTGCCGAAATGCTGGACTGGCATGGCAGCGGAATGTCCGTGATGGAGATGAGTCACCGTGGGCCGGAGTTCCTGTCGATCTACCGCGCCGCCGAGCAGGATGTGCGCGAGCTGCTGAACGTTCCCGCCAACTACAGGATCCTGTTCATGCAGGGCGGTGGCCTGGGCCACAACGCCATTATTCCGATGAACATGCTGGGCGGGCTGGAATCTCCGGTGATTGACTTCATCCAGACCGGTTCCTGGTCCAGCAAGTCGGTCAAGGAAGCAGGACGCTATGCGAAGGTGAACGTGGCCGCCAAGGGCGTTACCAGCGTGCCGCCGCAATCCGAGTGGCAGCTCACGCCGGGCGCCGCCTACCTGCACATGTGCACCAACGAGACCATCGACGGGGTAGAGATCGATTTCGTGCCGACCGTTCAGGGCGATACTCCGCTGGTGGCAGATATGTCCTCACACATCCTGTCGCGCCAGGTCGACGTCTCGAAATACGGCGTGATCTTCGGCGGCGCGCAGAAGAATATTGGCCCGGCCGGGGTGACGCTGGTGATCGTGCGCGAAGACCTGATCGGCAAGGCGCTGCCCATCTGCCCGTCGGCGTTCGACTGGAAGAACGTGGCCGACAACGAGTCCATGTACAACACGCCGCCGACCTACGGCATCTATATCGCCGGGCTCACCTTCCAGTGGCTGAAGAAGCAGGGTGGCGTGGCGGCCATGGAACAGCGTAATATTGAGAAAGCGAAGCTGCTGTACGCGGCTTTGGACGCGGACGATTTTTACCAGAATCGGGTCGCGAAGGAGTATCGCTCGCGCATGAACATACCGTTCTACCTGCGCGACGAATCGCAGAACGAAGCATTCCTGGCCGGCGCCAAAGCGCGCGGGCTGCTGCAACTGAAGGGCCACAAGTCCGTCGGCGGTATGCGGGCATCGATTTATAACGCGATGCCGATCGAAGGCGTGCAAGCGCTGGTCGATTACCTGAACGAGTTTGCGGGCCGCTGATTCGCCCTTTGGCGGGCCAGGCCCGCAGCATTCAACCGCAAGCATTCAGACCATGACAGACAAACTCACACCACTGCGCGAACGGATCGATTCGATCGACGCGCAGATCCTGGACCTGCTGAACCAGCGCGCCAAAGTCGCGCAGGAAGTGGGCCACGTCAAAGCCGAAACCAATGCGCCGGTATTCCGTCCTGAGCGCGAAGCGCAGGTGCTGCGCGGCGTGGCGGACCGCAATCCCGGCCCGATGGGCGATACGGAAGTGCAGATCATCTTCCGCGAGATCATGTCGGCCTGCCGTTCGCTGGAAAAGCGCCTGGCCATTGCCTATCTCGGCCCGGTCGGCACCTTCAGCGAACAGGCGGTGCACCAGCAGTTCGGCCACTCGGTCGAAGCGCTGGCCTGCGCCTCCATCGACGAGGTGTTCCGCGCCTGCGAGGCGGGCACCGCCGATTTTGGCGTGGTGCCGGTCGAGAATTCCTCGGAAGGCGCCATTGGCCGCACGCTGGACCTGCTGCTGCAAACGCCGCTCACCATCAATGGCGAGGTGGCCATCGCCGTGCGCCACAGCCTGATGACGCGCACGGGCCTGATGGACGGCGTGAATGTGATTTGCGCCCATTCGCAGGCGCTGGCGCAGTGCCAGATCTGGCTGAACAATAATTACCCGCAGCTGGAACGCCGCGCGGTGTCCTCCAATGCCGAGGCGGCGCGCATGGCGCGCGACGATGCGAGCGTGGCCGCCATTGCGGGCGAGCGCGCCGGCGTGCAGTACGGCCTCGGCGTGGTGAAGGGCAATATCCAGGATGATCCGCACAACCGCACGCGCTTTGCCGTCATCGGCCAGCACGCGGTCGGCCCGTCCGGCAAGGACCGCACCTCGCTGGCGCTGGCGGTGCCGAACAAGGCTGGCGCCGTCTACACGCTGCTGGCGCCGCTGTCGCAGCATGGCGTGTCGATGACGCGCTTTGAATCGCGTCCGGCCCGCACCGGCACCTGGGAATACTATTTTTACGTTGACATCGAAGGCCACGTCCAGACCCCGGCCGTGGCGCGTGCCCTTGCTGACCTGCAGGGCAACGCGGCCTTCTTCAAAGTGCTGGGCTCCTACCCGACCAGCCTCACCTGACTTTTAGAGAAAACTATGTCCAAGCAATTCGGTCCTGAATACGTCCGCGCCATCGCTCCCTACCAGGCTGGCAAGCCGATCTCGGAAGTGGCACGCGAGTTCGGCCTCGATGAAGAGGCTATCGTGAAACTGGCGTCCAACGAGAATCCGTTCGGCGTGCCGGAATCGGCCAAGGTGGCGATGGCCAAGGCTGCTGCTGAGCTGGGCCGCTATCCGGATGCCAACGCCTTCGACCTGAAACAGGCGCTGTCCAAACGCTACGACGTGCCGATGGAATGGATCACGCTGGGCAACGGCTCCAACGACATCCTCGAAATTGCCGCCAAGGCCTTCGTGGAGAAGGGCCAGTCCATCGTGTACGCGCAGTACTCCTTCGCCGTGTATGCGCTGGCCGCACAAGGCATCGGCGCGCGCCACATCGTGGTGCCTGCCAAGAACCACGGCCACGACCTGGACGCGATGGCAGCCGCCATTGCGCCCGACACGCGCCTGGTTTTCATCGCCAACCCGAACAACCCGACCGGCACCTTCGTTACCGGCGCCGAGCTGGAAGCCTTCCTGAAGAAGGTGCCGCCGAACGTGGTGGTGGTGCTGGATGAAGCCTACAACGAGTTCCTGTCGGCGGAAGACCAGTACGAATCCGCGGCGTGGGTGCGCCAGTACCCGAACCTGCTGGTGTCGCGCACCTTCTCCAAGGCCTACGGCCTGGCAGGCCTGCGCGTGGGCTTCGCGCTGGCGCAGCCGGAACTGACGGACCTGATGAACCGTGTACGCCAGCCATTCAACGTGAACTCGCTGGCACAGGCTGCGGCCATCGCCGCGCTGAACGACAAGGCCTTCCTCGAAAAGAGCGCTGCCAACAACGCTGCGGGCTACGAGCAGTTTGTGGAAGCCTTCAAGCAACTGGGCCTCGAATACGTGCCGTCGCACGGCAACTTCGTGCTGGTGAAAGTCGGCAACGACGACGGCGCGGGCGCCCGCATCAACCTGTCGCTGCTGAAGCAGGGCGTTATCGTGCGCCCGGTGGGCAACTACGGCCTGCCGCAGTGGCTGCGCATTTCCATCGGCCTGCCGCAGGAAAACGCGGTGCTGATCGCTGCCTTGCAAAAGGCACTGGCGGAGAATCGTGCTGAATAAAGTCGTCCTCTTCGGCGTTGGCCTGATCGGCGGCTCGTTTGCGCGAGCGCTGAAGAAAGCCGGCGCCGTGCAGCGCGTGGTTGGCATCGACCGCTCGCCGGCTTCGCTGGAGCGTGCGAAGCAGCTCGGCATCATCGACGAGATCGGCCCGGCATCGCCTGCGGCAGGTGACGCCGCGCTGGCCGAAGCATTGCGCGACGCAGACCTCATCATGCTGGCCGCGCCGGTCGCGCAGACAGGCCGCATCCTGGCCATGCTGGCTCCGCACTTGCCCGAGGGCGCCGTGGTAACGGATGCAGGCAGCACCAAGACCGACGTTGTGGCCGCCGCGCGCGCAGCGCTGGGCAGCAAGATCGCCCAGTTCGTCCCCGGCCACCCGATCGCGGGCCGCGAAACCAATGGCCCCGATGCCGCCATCGATACTCTCTATGCCGGCAAAAAAGCCGTGCTCACCCCGCTGCCCGAAAACACCGGCGCAAGCGTGGAGCGCGTAGCACAAGCCTGGCAAGCCTGTGGCGCGATCATCCACATGCTTACACCGGAAGAACACGACAAGGTCTTCGCCGCCGTCAGCCATCTGCCGCACCTGCTGGCCTACGCGCTGGTGGACGACATCGCCCGCAAGCCGCATGCCGAGCTGCTGTTCCAGTACGCCGCCAGCGGCTTTCGCGACTTCACCCGCATTGCAGGCAGCTCGCCGGAGATGTGGCGCGACATCAGCCTGGCCAACCAGTCCGCACTGCTGACTGAACTCGACGCCTATATGGCGCAACTGACACATCTGCGCGCCCGGCTTGCCGCCGGTGACGGCGCCACCCTCGAAACCGTGTACGGCAACGCGCAGCGCGCGCGCCAGCGCTGGATCGAGGCCATCGAAGCGGCCGAGACGCCGCAACCGAAAGACAAAGATTAAGGACAGCGCCATGAGCCAATACCCCGAACACATCGACCTGAAACCGGTCACCCACGTAGAAGGCGTGGTGCGCCTGCCGGGTTCCAAGAGCATCTCCAACCGCGTGCTGCTGCTGGCCGCACTGGCCGAAGGCGAGACCAAGGTGGTTGACCTGCTGGACTCGGATGACACGCAAGTCATGCTGGCCGCGCTGCGCAAGCTGGGCGTGGAATGGAGCGAAGAGCAGGCCAATGGCGGCAGCACCATTCACCGCGTGCAGGGCGTGAACGGACAGTTCCCCAACCGCAGTGCGGACCTCTTCATGGGCAATGCCGGTACCGCGATCCGTCCGCTGACGGCGGCGCTGGCCGTGATCGGCGGCGACTACACGGTGCATGGCGTGCCGCGCATGCACGAGCGCCCGATCGGCGACCTGGTGGACGCGCTGAACGCAGTCGGCGCGAACATCGAATACACCGGCAATGCCGGCTATCCGCCGCTGCATATCCGCGAGGGCAAGTTCGAAGCGAAGCGCCTCTCCGTGCGCGGCAATGTATCGAGCCAGTTCCTGACGGCGCTGCTGATGGTGGCGCCGCTGATGGCCACCGAGCATGCCGTGACCATCGAAGTCGAAGGCGAACTGATTTCCAAGCCCTATATCGAAATCACGCTGAACCTGATGCGCCGCTTCGGCGTGGTGGTGGAGCAGGACGAGTGGAAGTCCTTCACGATTCCGAGCGGCGTGCGCTACCAGAGCCCCGGCAATATCCACGTTGAAGGCGACGCTTCCTCGGCTTCCTACTTCATGGCGGCCGGCGCGATTGCGGGCGGCCCGATCCGCGTGGAAGGCGTGGGCCGCGATTCCATCCAGGGCGATGTGCGCTTCGTGCACGCGCTGGAGCAGATGGGCGCGCAGATCACGATGGGCGACAACTGGATCGAAGCCAAGTCCAGTGGCCCGCTGAAAGCGATTGACGCAGACTTCAACCACATTCCCGATGCCGCGATGACGATTGCGATCGCCGCGCTGTACGCCGACGGCAAAAGTACGCTGCGCAACATCGCCAGCTGGCGCGTGAAGGAAACCGACCGCATCGCGGCGATGGCCACCGAGCTGCGCAAGCTGGGCGCAGAAGTGGAAGAGGGACCGGACTACCTCTGCGTGACCCCACCGAAGGTGCTGAACGCCGCCACCATCGACACCTACGACGACCACCGCATGGCCATGTGCTTCTCGCTCGCCTCGCTGGACGGCGCGGTGCGGCGCGGCACCGACGTGCGCATCAACGACCCGAAGTGCGTCGCCAAAACCTTCCCCGACTACTTCACCGCCTTCGCCAACATCGCCCACGAAGCCAAGTTCTGAAATTGGGGACAGACCCCAATTAATTTTTTGCGCCTGATCAAACCTGCTCAGCTTGGCTGACACAGGTTTGCGGGGCTATGCTGGTTCCATGGAAGACAGAATCGCCAAACTCGAAGAGTTCGCGGTTGAGGCGCGCGAGCGGCTGAACCAGACCGCAACCAAGGCCGACCTGCGAGAGCTCGAAACTACCATGATCAAATGGCTGGTCGGGACCTTGCTCGCCGTTTCGGTCGCGGCGATCACCGTAATGACCTTCGTGCTGAACAACGCCGTCCCGAGGCAGCCCGCCGTCCAGCCGGCGCCGGTCGTCATCTACCTGCCGCAGCCGCCGTCCCCGAAGTAGGCCGGGCGCGGTAAAATCCGCCTATGCCTACCTCGAATATCCCCGTCATCACCATCGACGGCCCGACTGCCTCCGGCAAGGGCACCGTCGCTCACCGCGTCGCTGATCACCTTGGTTTCCACCTGCTCGACTCCGGCGCCCTGTACCGCCTGACCGCGCTGTCGGCCCTGCGCCGCGATACGGACCTGGCCGATGAGCACGCCGTGGCCAAGCTGGCCGAGCACCTGAATATCCATTTCACGGGCGACGCCGTGTTTCTGTCGCAAGAAAACGTCACCGAAGACATCCGCCAGGAAGTTGTTGGCAATACGGCATCAAAGATTGCCGCTTTGCCAGCCGTGCGCCAAGCCCTCTATGGGCTGCAGCTGGGCTTCCGCAAGGCGCCAGGCCTGGTTGCGGACGGGCGGGACATGGGTACGGTGATCTTCCCCCACGCCCAGCTGAAGGTGTTTTTGACCGCCAGCGTCGAGGCACGGGCCGAACGCCGCTATAAGCAATTGATTGGCAAGGGAATTTCTGCTAATATGCAAGACCTCCTGATGGATTTGAAAGCGCGGGATGACCGGGATACGAACCGGGCCATCGCGCCACTCGTCCCAGCAGAGGGGGCGCATGTCCTGGATACCTCGAATATGACGGCCGATGCCGCAGTAGAACAGGTGCTCCAGTGGTATGCGGCCATCGGGAAGAATGTTGGTGCCTGAGCGCGCTCTGTGCGCTGAAGCGTGTGTTTAACCCTAACCCAGTTGAAGTCCCATAGTGGGAGCCTTGCTGGCTAACCTGGAAGTTAATTTAAATGGAAAGTTTCGCAGCCCTCTTCGAAGAGTCCCTGTCGCGTCAAGACATGCGCTCTGGCGAAGTGATCTCCGCTGAAGTCGTGCGTCTGGACCACAACTTTGTTATCGTCAACGCCGGCCTGAAATCGGAAGCTTTCATCCCTGTTGAAGAATTCAAGAATGACCAAGGCGAACTGGAAGTCAAAGTAGGCGACTTCGTTTCCGTGGCCATCGAATCGCTGGAAAATGGTTTCGGCGATACCATCCTGTCGCGCGACAAAGCCAAGCGTCTGGCTTCGTGGCTGGCACTGGAAAAAGCAATGGAATCCGGCGAGATCGTCGTCGGTACCGTCAATGGCAAAGTCAAGGGCGGCCTGACCGTTCTGACCAACGGCATCCGCGCGTTCCTGCCAGGTTCGCTGGTGGATACCCGTCCTGTCAAAGACACCACCCCATTCGAAGGCAAGACCCTCGAATTCAAAGTTATCAAACTGGACCGCAAGCGTAACAACGTCGTTCTGTCCCGCCGCGCCGTCATCGAAGCTTCGATGGGCGAAGAGCGTCAGAAACTGATGGAAACGCTGAAAGAAGGCACCGTGGTGACCGGCGTTGTGAAGAACATCACCGACTACGGCGCGTTCGTGGACCTGGGCGGCATCGACGGCCTGCTGCACATCACCGACCTGGCATGGCGCCGTGTGCGTCACCCATCGGAAGTGCTGACCGTGGGTCAAGAGATCACCGCGAAAGTGCTGAAGTACGATCAAGAGAAGAACCGTGTGTCCCTGGGCGTGAAGCAACTGGGCGACGATCCTTGGACCGGCCTGTCGCGTCGTTACCCGCAAGGCACCCGCCTGTTCGGTAAAGTCACCAACCTGACCGACTACGGCGCGTTCGTGGAAGTGGAACAGGGCATCGAAGGCCTGGTGCACGTTTCCGAAATGGACTGGACCAACAAGAACGTGGCTCCGAACAAAGTTGTTCAACTGGGCGACGAAGTGGAAGTCATGGTTCTGGAAATCGACGAAGAGCGTCGTCGTATTTCGCTGGGCATGAAGCAGTGCAAGGCCAATCCTTGGGACGACTTCGGCGTGACCCACAAGAAGGGCGACAAGGTCAAGGGCGCCATCAAGTCGATCACCGACTTCGGCGTGTTCATCGGCCTGGCTGGCAACATCGACGGCCTGGTGCACCTGTCCGACCTGTCCTGGACCGAAGCCGGCGAAGAAGCCGTGCGCAAGTTCAAGAAGGGCGACGAGCTGGAAGCTGTTGTTCTGGCCATCGACGTGGAACGCGAGCGCGTTTCGCTGGGCGTGAAGCAACTGGAAGGCGACCCATTCAACAACTACGCTGCCATGAACGACAAGGGTTCCCTGGTCACCGGCACCGTGAAATCTGTTGAGCCAAAAGGCGCTGTGATCCAGCTGTCCGACGAAGTTGAAGGCTACCTGCGCGCCTCCGAAATCTCCCGCGACCGCGTGGAAGATGCCGGCACCCACCTGAAAGTGGGCGACAGCGTGGAAGCCCTGGTCATCAACATCGACCGCAAGGCACGCAGCATCCAGCTGTCCATCAAAGCGAAGGACAATGCTGATACCGCTGAAGCCATGCAGAAGATGGCAGCTGACAGCAGCGCCGCATCGGGCACCACCAGCCTGGGCGCACTGCTGAAAGCCAAGATGGACAACAAGAACTAAGACTTCTCTGCGAACGTAGATGACCAAGTCCGAATTGATCAACCGCCTGGCTGAGCGCTATTCTCAGCTGGTGGCCAAAGATGCGGAGTATGCCGTCAAGACGATTCTTGATGCGATGACCGGCGCTTTGTCGAGCGGCCAGCGCATCGAGATTCGCGGCTTCGGCAGCTTTGCACTGAACAGCAGGCCGCCACGCATCGGACGCAATCCGAAGTCCGGCGACAAGGTGATGGTGCCCGAAAAACGGGTGCCCCACTTCAAGCCGGGCAAGCAGTTGCGCGAGCGGGTCGATGCGATGGTCGGGCAACCGATCATCGAGGACTGAGTCTGACGCGATGAGAGTCTGAAGAGGGGCGGGCCGTGGCCTGCCCCTTTTTTTTGAAACAGAGGATGCTAAACGATGAAAATAATTTCCACTGTTGTTGGCGTTGTATTGTTTGTCCTGTTCTTTGGTTTTGCCCTCAAAAATACGCAGGAAGTTGACCTGCACCTGTTCCTCAATTACGAGTTGCGCGGCCCCCTGGTGCTGATGCTGCTGGTGTTCTTTGTGGCCGGCGCCGTCCTCGGCGTGCTGGCGCTGACGCCGACCGTGTTCCGCCACCGGCGCGAATCGAGCAAGCAGAAAACCACCATCCAGTCGCTGCAGATTTCGGCCCTCAAGGCCAATCAGGCGCCTGACAGCGTGAACGCGCAGCAGTAATCAAGGAAACCCCATGGATTTTGAAATCTGGTGGCTGCTGGGCATCCCGGCATTCTTCGGCCTTGGATGGATCGCTGCGCGTGTGGATATCCGCCAGCTCGTGTCCGAATCGCGCACGCTGCCGCGCGGTTACTTCAAGGGCCTCAATCATCTGCTGAACGACCAGCCCGACAAGGCGATCGATTCCTTCATCGAGATCGTAAAGCTGGACCCGGAAACGGTGGAGATGCACTTCGCCCTCGGCAACCTGTTCCGCCGCCGCGGCGAGACGGAGCGCGCCATCCGCGTGCACCAGAACCTGCTGTCGCGCCCGGACCTGCCGGCCGATGAACGCGCACACGCCGAGTATGAGCTGGGCCAGGATTACCTGAAAGCGGGCCTGCTGGACCGCGCCGAGGAAACCTATAACCGCCTGCTGGAAACCTCGTATGCGGTGCAGGCGCGCCGCGCGCTGCTGGAGATCTTCCAGCGCGAGAAGGAGTGGGAGCGCGCCATCGAAGCCGCCATCGGCCTGCAGGAAGCAGGCGCCGGCACGCGCCAGAAAGAGATCGCACAGTTCTACTGCGAGCTGGCGCAGGATGCGCTGGTGAAGCTGCATCCGGAAGAAGCCACGCCGCTGCTGGAGAAAGCGCTGCAGGCCGACCGCACCAATGTGCGCGCCACCATCCTGTGCGGCGACGTGCAGCTGGCGCAGGGTGACGTGGAAGCGGCGCTGAGCACCTGGCGCCGTGTGGAGCAGCAAAGCGTGCCGCACGTTGCGCTGGTGGCGCAGCGCCTGATGGATGGCTACCGCAAGGTAGGCCGTCCGCAGGAAGGCCTTAGCCTGCTGCGCTCCTACCTGGAACAGGCTTCGTCCATCGACCTGCTGGAAGTGGTGTTCAAGGCCGTCAGCGAACTGGAAGGCACGGAAGCCGCGCGCCAGCTGGTGGGCAATGAGTTGCGCCGCACGCCGACGCTGCTGGGCCTCGACAAGTTCCTGGAAGCGCGCATGCTGGATGCACCGCCGAACGTGATGACCGAGCTGACGATGGTGAAAAACCTGGTGCACGGCTACACGCAGAAACTCGCGCGCTACCAGTGCAGCCACTGCGGCTTCAAGGCGCGCCAGTTCTACTGGCACTGCCCCGGCTGCAGCCGCTGGGAGACCTATCCGCCGCGCCGTACCGAAGAACTGAATGTGATGAACTGAGGGGCACCCTGTGAGCACTACTCCTATCGTTTACAAAGCCCCGGATCTCGACAAGGTGCGCATCCTCGTGGTCGGCGACGTGATGCTGGACCGCTACTGGTTCGGCGACGTCAGCCGCATTTCGCCGGAAGCGCCGGTGCCCGTGGTGCGCATCGAGAAGCGCGAAGCGCGCCTGGGCGGTGCGGCCAACGTGGCGCGCAATGCCGCCGCGCTGGGCGCGCACGCCGGCCTGCTCGGCATCGTCGGTGCGGACGAAGCGGGCACGCAGGTGGAACAGCTGCTGGAAGGCGGCGGTATCCACAGCTACCTGAAGCGCGATGAAGCCATCTCCACCATCATCAAGCTGCGCGTGATCGGCCGCCAGCAGCAGATGCTGCGTATCGATTTCGAAGAACCGCCCAGCGATACCGTCCTGCGCAACAAGCTGATGCAGTTCAAGACGCTGCTGCCGGACTACAACGTCATCATCCTTTCCGACTACGCCAAGGGTTCGCTGGTCAACGTGGCGGACATGATTGCCTCGGCCCGCGCCGAGGGCAAGGTGGTGATGGTCGATCCGAAAGGCGACGACTTCACGCGCTACGCAGGCGCCACGGTGCTCACGCCGAACAAGGGCGAACTGAAACGCATCGTCGGCAGCTGGAGCAGCGAGGAGCAGCTCACCACCAAGGCGCAGAACCTGCGCACGGAACTGAAGCTGGACGCGCTGCTGCTCACGCGTTCGGAAGAGGGCATGACCCTGTTCACGGCTGATGACAAGTTCCATATCCCGGCCAATGCGCGCGAAGTGTTTGACGTGTCCGGCGCGGGCGATACGGTGATTGCCACCATGGCGGCCATGCTGGGCGCGGGCGCCAGCTGGAGCGAGGCGGTGCAGACGGCCAACCGTGCCGGCGGCATCGTGGTCGGCAAACTGGGCACGGCCACCGTCACCCGCGAAGAGTTGTTCAACACTTGAGTTAGCTCAAGCGTAAACAGTCAACACCGGCCTTATCCTTCACGTTCAGTTGGCTCCGGGGCGCCCGCTCCGGCCACATTTCCTGGAGGAAGATATGATGAAAAAGCTGATGGTGGCTGTGGCGTTCATCGCCGCAACGATGGGCAGCGCGTTCGCCCAGGTTGACGTCAACAAGGCCGACCAGGCCGCGCTGGATTCGGTGAAAGGCATCGGCCCGGCAAAGTCCAAGGCCATCATGGAAGAACGGGCGAAATCGCCGTTCAAGGACTGGGCTGACCTGGAAAGCCGCGTGAAAGGCATCGGCGAGAAGAACGCCATCAAGCTGTCCGAGGCAGGCCTGCAGGTGAATGGCAAATCGCGCGACGGCGCAGCGCCTAAACCGGCGAGCAAGTAAGTAGCGTGCCCCCACGCAAGTGGGGGCCATGTTATTTCTTTTCCTGCTCTTGCTGCGCCCTCTGCTTTTCCAGCGCCTCGACGGCCGCGATAAGTCTATCTGCATTGCGCTTCATCTCTGCTTGTGCAGCTGCAACGCCAGAGCCGGTCTCAAAGGCCGCGAGAATGGTGGCCGTCATAGTAGCGTTCATTGCCCCTATCCCCAGGCTGACGGCGATTCCCGTGCTGATCGCAGTGACGATGATGGTAGTCTTCAGGCTTCTGATCTGTGCCTGTATGTCAGCCACCATCGCTTCGATGCGATCAAAACGTTGCCTGTCCTCGATCTCACGTTCATCCATCCGTGCGATGTAACCATCCACGGTAGCCTGAAACGTGGCAGCCCGGCCACTTACTCTTGCCTCAACGGTTGCGATCCTGGCTTCCATCTCATCACGCGAAGGGTAATCCATGCGGTACTCCGGTATAGGTTAATCCTAAAATCCGAGTGCCGCTTAAGTATCGTGAAATTCCGCGCTGTATGGTTTGCTGCAGCTCAGTGCTCAGGCGCCGCGTACTGCCGCTTCAATCTTCGCCACGTCGATCTTGCCCATTTCCATCATCACTGCGAAGGCGCGCTTCGCGACGTCGCCGCCTTGCTTCATGGCCTCGGTCAGCACGCGCGGCGTGATCTGCCACGACAGGCCCCATTTATCCTTGCACCAGCCGCAGGCGCTTTCCTGGCCGCCATTGCCGACGATGGCGTTCCAGTAGCGGTCAGTTTCCGCCTGGTCTTCGGTCGCAATCTGGAAGGAGAATGCTTCGGACTGCTTGAAGGCGTCGCCGCCGTTGAGGCCCAGGCAGGGAATGCCGCACACCGTGAACTCGACTGTCAGGACCTCGCCGGCTTTCCCGCCCGGAAAATCGGACGGGGCGCGATGCACGGCGCCGACCTTGCTGTCAGGGAAGACGCTTGCGTAGAAGTTGGCGGCCTCTTCGGCATCGCGGGTGTACCAAAGGCAGATCGTGTTCTTGTTCATCCTGGTCTCCTATTTGACTGTCAGAGGCAGGTTGGCGAGGAAGGAGTGAATTTGGGAGACAACCGCTGCGCCTTCGCCGACGCCTGCTGCCACACGTTTGGTGGAGCCCGCGCGCACATCGCCGATGGCGAATACACCCGGCACGCTGGTCTCCAGCGCCGCACGGTCGGGCATATCGGCAGGATACACGCCTTTGGAGAAATTGGCCTTGCATTGCGCTTTCGTGACATCGAAGCCGGTACGGATAAAGCCTTGCGGGTCAACGTCAACGCCGCAGTCGCTCAGCCAGTCGGTATTCGGATCGGCGCCGATGAAGAGGAAGAGGCGGCATACGTCATAGACCTTCTCGCCCAGCGAGCGGCTGTTGCGCACGCGGACCTGCTTCAGGCCTTCTTCGTCGCCTTCCAGTCCCACCACTTCCTCATGCGTGTGCAGCACGATGTTCGGCGTGGCTTTGATGCGGTCGATCAGGTAGGTGGACATGGTGGCTTTCAGGCCATCGCCGCGAATCACCATATGCACCTTGGACGCGTGCGAAGAAAGGAATACGGCCGCCTGGCCCGCCGAGTTGCCGGCGCCGACCAGGATCACTTCCTCGGTCTTGCACAGGCTCGCTTCGATGCGCGAGGCCCAGTAATAAATGCCTTTGCCTTCGAACTGTTTGAGGTTCGCCAGCGGCGGCCTGCGGTAGCGCGCACCGCAGGACAGTACTACGCTCTTGCCCTGCACCTGCGTGCCGTCCTCGAATTCCACGCGCAGCGGATAGGTATCGCAGATCAGCCGCGCGGCATGGGCGGGAATTGCCACTTCCACGCCGAACTTCTGTGCCTGCACATAGGCGCGTCCCGCCAGCGCGCTGCCGGAGATGCCGGTGGGGAAGCCGAGATAGTTTTCAATGCGCGCGCTCGCCGCCGCCTGGCCGCCGTAGGCGCGCTGTTCCAGTGCCAGTACCGACAGACCTTCCGAGCCCGCATACACGGCCGTCGCCAGCCCCGCAGGCCCGGCGCCAACCACGATCACGTCCCACACTTTTTCCGGATCGAGGTCGGGCAGCAGGCCAAGGCAGCGGCCCATCTCCGCATTGCCTGGATTCTTCTTCACGCTGCCGTCCGGGCATATCACCAGCGGCCAGTCTTCGGCCGTGGGCTGGTAGTACTCGCACAGCGTGCGTGCCTGCGCATCGGTTTTCGGATCGAGAATGGTGTGCGGATAGGCGTTACTGGTGAGGAAGCTCTGCAGGTAGAACAGGCGGTCATTGCCGGCCGGCGCCACCAGTACCGGGCCGCCGGAATTGATCTCCAGCAGGCCCATGCGGCGCAGGATCAGGGCGCGCACGATGCGCTCGCCCAGCTCCGCCTCCGCGATCACCAGCGCGCGCAGGTTCTCCGGCGAGATGACGATCACTTCGGTTTCGCCGTTGGCGGTGGCGTTGACGAGGGAAGGGCGGCCCGCCAGCTGGGAGACTTCGGCGGTAAAGTGGCCCGGCCCGTGTTCGGTAATGAAGGAGGTATTGCCCAGGCCGTCGTAGCGGCAGATGACGATGCTGCCTTTCAGCGTTACCAGCATGCCGAAGGTGGTGTGGCCTGCTTCAAGGATGCGTACGCCGTTGCCGTAAGTGCGCACCGTGCCGAAACGCTGCAGCCGGTGCATCTCCTGTTCCGTCAGCGTGGGGAACATCTGGTGGCGGCGGCTGTCCAGCGAGGACTGGGCCACCGGGTCTTCCTTGCTCGCCTCCGGTACGAATTCCGAAGGGGTCAATCTCATGTTCGCCATTGCGCATCCATAGTGAAAATCGTTCTGCAATCGACTGTAAGTCTAACCGATGGCGGCAGGGCGCAACAGGCGCGTCTACCCTTTTGAAGAGGGCGCACGATACAAGAATTCGCTTTACAGCGCGCCATGTAAGCGGTTACATTGGCGGACATTCCATAAAACAAGCGCAATTAATTGCTCGCTGCAAAAATGTAACCGGTTACATTTTGCAGCCGGAACAGGAGACAGCATGGGTGTAACCATCAAGGACGTGGCGCAGGCGGCACAGGTATCTGTCGCTTCCGTGTCGCGCGTGCTGAACGGGCATGACACCGTGACCGAAGAAACACGCGACCACATCCTGGCGGTGATGAAGAAGCTGCGCTATGTGCCGCATGTTGGTGCGCGCAGCCTGAGCACCAGCCTCACCGACACCGTTGGCGTGCTGCTGCCGGACCTGTACGGCGAGTTCTTCTCCGAGATGATCCGCGGCATCGACGGCGCCGCGCGCAGCCGCGGCCTGCACCTGCTGGTGGCCAGCCTGCACGGCGATGCGGACGAAGCGGCAGCGGCCATCCGCACCATGCGTGGCCGCGTCGACGGGCTGATTGTGATGTCGCCCCATGTGGATGCCGAATTCCTGTCCGAGCACCTGCCCGAACACCTGCCCATCGTGCTGCTGAATAACGGCGCGGGCGGCAGCCAGTATTCTTCGCTTTCCATCGATAACTACAGCGCCGCGGCGCAGATGGTGCGCCACCTTGCAGGCTGCGGCCACAAGCGCATTGCCTTCATCACGGGCCCCAAGCTGAACTTCGAGGCCCAGGAACGCCTGCGCGGCTACCGTGCCGCGATGGCGGAGATGCTGCCCGGCGTGCCCGAACAGATTTTTGAAGGCGACTTCTCCGAAGAATCCGGCGCAAGGGTAGGGCAGCAGCTGGCGGCTACGGGCGAACGGCCGGATGCGCTGTTCGCGGCGAACGACATGATGGCGATCGGCGCGCAGCTGGCGCTGACGCAGGCAGGCCTGAGCATTCCGCGCGATATCGCGCTGGCAGGCTTCGACGATATTCCGATTGCGCGCTACGTCAGTCCGGCACTGACCACCGTCCGCGTTCCCATTGCGGAACTGGGCGTGCGCGCACTGGAGCGCCTCACGGAACTGGTGGGGCGCAGCGGTGACGGCGCAGCCTCGGCGCAAACGCTGGAGGCGGAGCTGGTGGTAAGGGGATCGAGCAAATAGTTAAACCGGCAGCACAACAAGAAATCAACGGAGACAAACCATGAGAAAGCAATCGCATATCACGCCAGGCTTGCGCCTGTCCGTTATGGCAGCCGCGCTGGCATCGGCGCTGCTTGCCGCCACGCCGGCCATGGCGCAGCTGAGCACCGCAACCTTGCGCGGCCAGGTCAGCACGGGTACGACAGCCACGCCGGCCGGCACGCCGGTGAGCGCCGTCAACCAGCAGAACGGCTACGTCTACCGCACCACCACGCGCGAGGACGGCAGTTATGTGCTGCCGAATATCGCGCCGGGCGTGTACCAGATCCGCGTGGCCGACCGCGCCACGGAAACGGTCACGCTGAACGTGGGCCAGACCAGCACCCTGAACCTGAGCACGGGTACGCAGACCGTCGTCATCACGGGCGCGGCCAGCCGCCGCGATGTGGTAACGCCGGAAGTGGGCACCACGGTATCGCGCGACCAGATCGAGCGCCTGCCGCAAGTAACGCGTAACTTCCTGTCCTTCGCCGACCTGGCGCCGGGTGTCCGTTTCGACGTGGACCAGTCGGGCAATGTAACGCTGCGCAGCGGCGCCCAGAACCAGGACAATGTGAACGTGTTCATCGACGGCGTAAGCCAGAAGAACAATATCCTGCGCGGCGGCATCTCCGGGCTGGACTCCAGCCGCGGCAATCCTTTCCCGCAGTCGGCCATCGCCGAATACAAGATCATTTCGCAGAACTACAAGGCGGAATTCGACCAGGTGAGCAGCGCGGCCATTACGGCCGTTACCCGCTCCGGCACCAATGAATTCCATGGCGACGCGTTCTGGGACCATACCGGCACCAACCTGACGGCGAAGGATCCCTTCCAGAAGAAGGCCGAAGCGCAAGGCATCGGCCGTCCATCCTCCAGCCAGGACCAGTTTGGCGTGACGATCGGCGGTCCGATCAAGAAGGATGTGGCCCACTTCTTCATCGCCTACGAAGGCAAGAAGATCGAGGAGCCGCGCCAGGTGCTGGCGCAGAATGCCAACCTGCTGCCGAATACCGGCGTGGTGCCTGGCCTGCTCGCCAAGCAGGGCGCCATCCAGTCGAAATTCGATGAAGACCTCTTCCTGGGCAAGATCGATGCGCAGATCTCCGATGAGCAGCGCATCGAAGCCACGCTGCGCGTGCGCCGCGAAACCGACCTGGTGCCGGAGAACAAGCTGCTCAGCCTTCCGGGCAACGATGTGGCGCGCGATAACAACGAAGACCGCTTCGACGTCAAGCATGTGTGGTCGCGCGGCGACTTCGTGAACGAAGCGCGCGTGGGCTACGAGAAGTACACCTGGAACCCGCACTCGTCGGCCACCGAACCTTATGTGAAGTACCTGATCTCGCCGAGCAATACGGCGAACAACGTGAAGGACGTGCTGATCGAAGGCGGTTCGCCGAACGCCCAGTTCCGCCAGCAGAAAGGCCTGCTGCTGCAGGACGACCTGACCTACACCGGCATCCGCAACCACACGCTGAAGGGCGGTTTCAAGATCAAGCGCATGGAATACGACTTGTCCGGCACCTCGCGCAGCGTGGACATGTATGAAAAGCTGATCGACAACGTGACGGGCGTGGCGACCACCACCAAGTTCGATGCCGCGCTGCCGCCGGTAGGCGTGAACTTCAAGAACACGCAGTACGGCATCTACCTGCAGGACGACTGGCAGGCCACGCCGAAGCTGGAACTGAACCTCGGCATGCGCTACGACTTCGAAAACAATATGCTGAACGAAGGCTACGCAACGCCGGCCGACCGCGTGGCAATCTTCGGCAAGCAGGATCCGCGCGATGGTGCGCCTGCGGGGCAGACGTATGCGCAATCGCTGGCCAAAGGCGGCGTCAATATCCAGAACTTCATCAGCGACGGCAGCAACCGCAAGTCTTTCAAGAATGCCTGGGCGCCGCGCCTCGGCTTTTCCTACGACCTGATGGGCGACCGCAGTTCAGTAGTATTCGGCGGTTGGGGACGTGCCTATGACCGCGCTGTTGCCAACTACGCGCTGGACGAGTTGCAGAAGAACCTGCAGCCGGGCGGTGAAATCTGGATGATACGCACCGACCACAAGGCGCCGTATACCGACCAGTTCAGCCTTGGCCTGCGCCAGGCCATCGGCATCTGGAACGGCGAAGTGGGTTACACCAATTCGCGCAGCCGCAACCAGTTCAACTGGTTCGGCGGCAACCGCGATCCGCAGGGCGGCTGGGGCACGCAGAGCCCGATCGATCCGCTGTGGGGCTCGGTGCCTGGTTTCGGTACGCTGATCCTCGGCGACTTCGTCAGCCAGGCGAAAACCGAAACGGTCTACATGAAGATGGAAAAGCCGTTCACCCGCGCCTCGAACTGGAGCCTGAACGCGACCTATACCTATAGCGACGCGAAGATGACCAACAAGGAGTGGACCAACGATATCTTCAACTGGACCTACGGCCGCTATGCGAATGCATGGAACCCATCCACCAACGTCGAGAAGCATCGCCTGGTGGTGGCCGGTACCGCAGGCAACCTGCTGCCATGGGGGATGATGATCAGCGGTAAAGCGACTCTCAGTTCCGGCCTGCCTTACCGCATCACCGACTGCCACACGGGCTTCAGCAACTGCGTGTCGATCAAGGGTGACGGCGACAACTTCGCCCAGTTCGACCTCGGGCTGGCGAAGGAAGTGGGGTCGCGTTATGGCGCGCTCACCTTCCGCCTGGACGTGATCAACCTGTTCAACAACATCAACTACGGCGGCTATGATGGCTGGGTTGGCGGTCCAAGCAATCCACCACAGAACGTGTATGGCGGCGACAACAAGAACGTAGGATTGCAGAACTCCATGGGCGGCCCGATGAGGACCCTGAAGCTGAGCATGCGCTACGCCTTCTGAGGCCGGCGCTCTCCGATGTTCGTCCTGCCGTCCTTCCATTGAAGGACGGTGGGGTTCCTGTTGCCTGACTTACCGGGAATTTCAGCCATGCTACGTCACTTCCTTGCCCTGATCCTGCTCTGCGCCAGCTTGTGCGGCGGCTCGGCCAGCGCGCGCGACAACACGCTGCCGCCAATGTTCGACGAACTGCAGGAGCGCACCTTCCGCTTCTTCTGGGAAACCGCCAATCCCGCCAACGGCCTGCTGCCGGACCGCTGGCCGACGCCATCCTTCTCCAGTGTGGCCTCGGTCGGCTTCGGCCTTACGGCCTACCCGATCGGCGTGGAGCGCGGTTATATCACCCGCCAGCAGGCGCGCGACCGCGTGCTGACCACGCTGCGTTTCTTCCGCGATGCGCCGCAAGGCGATGCGCCTGCGGGCATGACGGGCTACAAGGGCTTCTTCTATCACTTCATCGATATGAAGACCGGCGCCCGCTACAAAGACGTTGAGCTGTCCACCATCGACACGGCGCTCTTCCTTGCCGGCGCGCTGTTTTGCCAGTCCTATTTCGATGGCCAGGATGCGCAGGAAACGGAGATCCGCCGCCTCGCAGCCGAGATCTACGCCCGCGTGGACTGGAAATGGGCGGCGGCCAATGCGCCCGCCGTCACGCTGGGCTGGAAGCCGGAAGAGGGCTTCAACCACTATGACTGGAAGGGCTATAACGAGGCCATGCTGCTGTATGTGCTGGCGCTCGGCTCGCCCACTCACGCGCTCGACCAGTCTGCATGGAAGGTTTGGACCAGCACCTATGAACGCAGCTGGGGCAAGCCGTACAACCGCGAGCACCTCACATTCCCGGCACTGTTCATTCACCAGTACAGCCATGTGTGGATCGACTTCCGCGGTATCCGCGACGAATACATGCGCAAGCGCGGCATGGACTACTTCGAGAACAGCCGACGCGCCACCCTGGCGCAGCGCGATTACGCGATCGAGAATCCGCTGAAGTGCGAGGGCTATGGCGCCGACGTGTGGGGCATTACCGCCAGCGACGGCCCGATCGACAAGGTGCTGGAGTTCAAGGGCCAGAAGATTCCCTTCCATACCTACGCCGCGCGCGGCATGGGAGGCTTGCAGCATTACGATGACTGCACCATCGTGCCGACTGCTGCTGCATCCTCGCTGCCCTTTGCGCCGGAGGTGGTGGTCCCGGCCGTGCAGGCCATGAAGCAGCGCTACGGCGATTTCATCTACGGCAAATACGGCTTCCTGGACGCCTTCAATCCGAGCTTCCAGTACAAGGTGAAGGTGCAGCATGGCCAGGTAGTGCCGGGCAAGGGCTGGGTGGCGGGCGACTACCTGGGCATCGACCAGGGGCCTATCCTGGCGATGACGGAGAACCACCGCAATGACTTCGTATGGCGCCTGATGCGAAAGAACCCTGCGATCCGCACCGGTCTTGTGCGTGCGGGCTTCACCGGCGGCTGGCTGGAACGCCAATGATGCGTTTGCGCCTCGTCCTTCCCCTGCTGGCGCTGTGCGGCCTGCTGGCATCCTGCACGCGGCCGGATGATGGCCGCGTGGTGGTCAAGTTCTGGGCCATGGGGCGCGAAGGCGAGGTGGTAACGCAGCTGATGCCGGAGTTCGAGCGCACGCATCCCGGCATCCGCGTGGAAGTGCAGCAGCTGCCGTGGACGGCGGCGCACCAGAAGCTGCTGACGGCTTTTGCCGGCGAAGCGATGCCGGATGTTTTCCAGCTCGGGAATACCTGGGTGCCGGAGTTCCATGCGCTGAAGGCGATCATCCAGCTGGATGCTTACCTGGCGCAGTCGGCGCATATCCAGCGCAGCGACTACTTTGACGGCATCTGGGATACCAATGTCATCGACGGCAAGCTGTATGGCCTGCCATGGTATGTGGATACGCGCGTGATGTTCTACAACCGCAAGCTGCTGGCGCAGCTCGGGTACCGCCAGCCGCCCACTACCTGGAGCGAATGGATGAAGGCGATGGAGGCGGTGAAGCGCAAGGTCGGCCCGCAGAACTATGCCATGCTGCTGCCGAACGAGGAATACGAGACGCTGCTGGGCCTCGCGCTGCAGCAGGATGAGCCGCTGCTGCGCGACGGCGGCCGCTATGGCAATTTCCGCAGCGCTTTCTTCCGCCGTGCGCTGCAGATGTACGCGGACATGTTTGAGCGTAAGCTGGCGCCGCTGGAACGCGTGTCGAACCTTTATCACGAGTTCAGTATGCGTTATATCTCGTTCTATTTTTCCGGCCCGTGGAATATCGGCGAGTTCCGCCGCCGCATTCCTGCCGCAGCGCAGGACACCTGGATGACGGCGCGCTTGCCGGGGCCGAACGGCTACTCGTCCGCGATTGCGGGCGGCTCCAGCCTGGCCATTGCCAGCAGCTCGCGTCATCCGAAAGAGGCATGGCAGCTGGTGGAATACCTGTCGCGCACGGACGTTGCCGACAAGTTCAATGAGCTCACCGGCGATATGCCACCGCGCCGCAGCAACTGGGAAGTGCCGCGCCTGGCAAAAGATCCTTATGCGCGCGCCTTCCGCGAGCAGCTGGAATATGTGAAGCCGGTGCCCAAGGTACCGGAATGGGAAAACATCGTGGCCGCCATGCGCGTCATGGGCGAGCGCGTCGCGCACGGTACCATCAGCGTGGATGACGCGGTGGTTGAACTGGATGCCGAGGTGGACCGCATCCTCGAGAAACGGCGCTGGATGCTGGATAAGGAGCAGCGCCAATGAACCGCGAACGCGCCGCCTGGTTCTTCGTCGCGCCGGCCCTGCTGGCCATCGGGGTGTTCTTCTTCCTGCCGGTTGGAGCAGCGCTCATCATGAGCCTGACCGACTTCGACATTTACGCGCTGGCCGATATCGGCAACCTGCGCTTCGTCGGCCTGCGCAACTACATCGAGCTGCTGCAAACGCCGCTGTTCTGGCGTTCGCTCGGCAATACCTTCTATTTCGTCGTGGTGGGCGTGCCGCTGTCGATTGCTGCCTCGCTGGGCGCCGCGCTGCTGCTCAACTCCCGCGTCACGCGCCTGAAAGGCCTGTTCCGCACCGCCTACTTTGCGCCCGTGGTGACTTCGCTGGTGGCGGTGGCCGTGATCTGGCGCTACCTGCTGCACACGCGCTATGGCATGCTGAATTACGGCCTGAGCTTCTTCGGCATTGATCCCATCGACTGGCTGAACGACCCGCACTGGGCCATGCCCGCCATCATCCTGTTCGCGGTGTGGAAAAACTTCGGCTACAACATGATCATCCTGCTGGCGGGGCTGCAGAGCATTCCGCAGGACCTGTATGAGGCGGCATCCATCGACGGCGCCGGGAGCTGGGCGCAGTTCCGCTACGTGACCTGGCCCATGCTGGGACCAACAGTGCTGATGGTCAGCATCCTCAGCATGTCCGGCTACTTCCAGCTGTTTGCCGAGCCGTATGTGATGACGCAAGGCGGGCCGGTGCAAAGCACGGTCAGTGTGCTGTACTTCATGTATGAGCAAGGCTTCAAGTGGTGGAACCTGGGCGTAGCATCGGCCGTGGCCTTCGTGCTGTTCGCAATCATGTTCGCCATCACCCTGTTGCAGCTGCGCTTTGCGAAAGGAGGCGAAGCATGAAGCCATCGCTGGGCCGCGAGCTGCTGCTGAACGGGATCATGCTGGTGGCGGGCCTGCTCGCGCTGTTCCCGCTGGTGTGGATGGTGGCCGTGTCGCTGATGTATCCCGGCGAGGCGAGCGCCTTCCCGCCGCCTTTCCTGCCGCTGTCCGCCACCATTGCGAACTACCGTGAACTGTTCGGAAAAGAGGGCATCGGGCGCTATCTGTTCAACAGCCTTTTGCTATCCACGGCGGCTACCTTGCTGTCGCTGATGTTCAATGTCACTGCAGGCTATGCCTTCGCCAAACTGCGGTTCCGAGGCCGCGATCAGCTGTTCCGCTCCCTGCTGGGCGCTCTGGTCATTCCGAGCCAGGTAGCGATGCTGCCGCTGTTCCTGCTGCTGAAGCAGATGGGGCTTGTGAACAGCTATGCGGGTGTGCTGGTGCCAGCGCTGGCCAGTGTGTTCGGCATCTTCCTCGTGCGCCAGTACGCGCTGTCGGTACCTGACGCGCTGCTGGAAGCGGCGCGCATCGACGGCGCGAGCGAGTGGCGCATCTTCCGCTCCATCGTGCTGCCGCTGCTGACGCCCATCCTGGTGACGCTCGCGATCTTTACCTTCCTCGGCACCTGGAACGATTTCATGTGGCCGCTGATCGTGTTAACCGACAAGGAATACTACACGCTGCCGGTGGCACTGGCTTCGCTGTCGCGCGAGCACGTGCAGGATAATGAACTGATGATGGCGGGCTCGGTGCTCACCATCGTTCCCGTGCTGCTGATTTTCCTGGCCCTGCAGCGCTACTACATTCAGGGCCTGCTGGTAGGGAGTGTGAAGGAATGAGGCCTTTCATCGCCTTGCTGCTGTTCGGTGCAGCTGCCGCCGTGCAGGCGCAGCAGCGCACACTGGACGATTTCGAGTCGCTGTCGCCCTGGCAGGCGCAGGCTTCGGACGGCGTGAGCGCGGCAGCGCGCAATGAGCCCGGCATGAACGGGCAGGCATTGCAGCTGGATTTCGACTTCCATGGCAAGGGCGGCTATGCCTTCGTGCGCCGCAACCTCCCGCTTGATCTGCCGCAGAACTACGAGATTTCCTTCCGCGTGCGCGCCGACGCGCTGCCCAACCATTTCGAGTTCAAGCTGACCGACGCCAGCGGCGACAACGTGTGGTGGTATCAGCAGCAGGACTACAAATTCCCATCTGAATGGACCACGGTGCGTTTCAAGAAGCGCCAGGTGGCCTTCGCCTGGGGGCCAAGCAAGGATAAAACCTTGCGCCACGCCGACCGCATCGAGTTCGTTGTCAGCGCGGGCAAGGGCGGCGGCAAAGGTTCGGTGCTGATCGACGACCTGATGATCCGCGCCTTGCCGCCGGTACCCGCACAGTGGCCGCAGCCGGTGGCGAAGGCCGGCAGCGGCGGTGCGCCATCGCTGGCGCTGGACGGCAGACGCGATACCGCGTGGGAGGCGCCGCCGGGGACACAGTCCTTCACCGTGGACCTTGGCGCACAGCGCGAATTCGGCGGGCTGGTGCTGCGCTGGCTGCCGGGCCGCCACGCCAGCCGCTACGAGGTGGCGCTGTCAGACGACGGCAGCCAGTGGCGCACCGTGCGCAAGGTGGAGCAGGGCAATGGCGGCGATGATGCCATGCTGCTGACTGAGTCAGAAGCACGCTACATCCGCCTCACCTTGCTGGATGGACCGGGCGGCTACGGGCTGGCCGAGCTGGAACTGAAGGATCTCGCCTTCGGTGCAACGCCCAACAGCTTTATCGAAGCGCTCGCCGCCGATGCGCCGCGCGGCCAGTTCCCGCGTGGCTTCTCGGGCCAGCAGCCATACTGGACGCTTGTTGGCGTTGACGGGGGCGCCGCGCACAGCGCGCTGATCTCCGAAGACGGCGCCGTGGAAAGCATGCGCGGCGGCTTCAGCATCGAGCCTTTCGTGCAGGATGGCGGCAAGTTGCTTGGCTGGGCTGACGTGCAGGTATCGCAATCGCTGCAGGAAGGCTACCTCCCATTGCCATCGGTGCTGTGGCGCGCCAATGGCTGGACACTGACTACGACAAGCTTCGCTGAAGGCAGCCGTGAACAGTCGCAGCTGCTCACGCGCTACACGCTGCGCAATTTGACGGACCAGCCGAAAGCGCTCGAACTGGTGCTGGCCGCACGTCCCTTCCAGGTCAACGCGCCGAAGCAGTTCCTCAACACGCCGGGCGGCTTCAGCGCCATCCGTGAGCTGGAATGGGACGGCAAGGCGCTGTCGGTCAACGGCCGGCGCAGCATCTACGCCGTGCAGGCGCCGGACCGCGTGCAGCTATCCGCTTTCGATGCGGGCCTGCTGCCGCACGCAGGCGCCGGGACGGCAATGCAAGTGTCGGACAGCACCGGTTTCGCGTCCGCCGCCCTGCGCTACCGCGTTGAACTGCCGCCGCAGGGCAGCGCCGAAATCGCGCTGGCGGCACCGTTGAGCGGCGCCCCCTCGCTGCCGGCCGCCGCTGAGCTGGCGGCGCGACAGGAGCAGGTAGCGGCGCAGTGGCGCGAACGCCTGAACCAGGTGGAAGTACAGGTGCCGGCACAGGGTCGCCTGATGGCGGATACCATGCGCTCGTCGCTGGCGCACATGCTGATGAGCCGTGACGCGGCAGCGCTGCAGCCCGGAACCCGCTCCTACCTGCGCTCCTGGATACGCGACGGCGCGATGATGTCCGAAGCGCTGCTGCGCCTTGGTCAGCCGGAAATCGCCGCCGAATACCTGCGCTGGTATGCGCCGTTCCAGTTCGCCAACGGCAAGGTGCCGTGCTGCGTGGACCGGCGCGGCGCCGATCCGGTGCCGGAAAACGACAGCCATGGCCAGCTGATCTTCCTGGCGGCAGAACAGTTCCGCTATACGCGCGACCGCGCTGCGCTGGAAGCGGCATGGCCGCACGTACAGGCTGCAGCCGCCTACATGGAGCAGCTGCGGCAGTCTGAACGCACGGTGCAGAACCGCGCGCCGGAGCGCCGCGCCTTGTACGGCCTGATGCCCGCATCCATCAGCCACGAGGGCTATTCGGAAAAGCCAATGCATTCGTACTGGGACGATTTCTGGGCCCTGCGTGGTTACAAGGATGCAGTCTTCATTGCCAGGGCGCTCGGCCGCCATGGCGACGCTGCGCGGCTGGCCCGCCAGCGCGACGAGTTCCGCAAGGATCTGTACGACTCCTTCGCCCATGCCACGCGCCTGCACGGCATCAGCTATCTGCCGGGTGCAGCGGAGCTGGGCGATTTCGACCCCACATCGACCACCATCGGCCTCACGCCCGGCGGCGAACAGCAGCAGCTGCCGCGCGGCCTGCTGCTCGGCACCTATGACAAGTACTGGGAATTCTTCACGGCGCGCCGCGACGGCAGCAAGGCCTGGGAGGACTACACGCCGTATGAGCTGCGCAATGTGAGTGCCTTCGTGCGCCTGGGGTGGCGCGAGCGCGCAGAAGAACTGCTGGACTACTTCTACGCCGACCAGCGCCCGCACGGCTGGAACCAATGGGCCGAAGTGGTGGGCCGCGAGATGCGGAAGCCGCGCTTCCTCGGCGACATGCCGCACGGCTGGATCTCCTCCGACTTCCTGCGCGCAGCGCTGGATTCTTTTGCCTATGAGCGCGAGCCAGAACATGCGCTGCTGCTGGCCGAAGGCATTCCGCTACGCTGGCTGGACGGCCTGGGCATCGGCATCCGCCAGCTGCGCACGCCCTACGGCCCGCTCAGCTACAGCCTGCGCCACAGCGATGGCAAGCTGCGCCTGCAGGTGGAGGCTGGTACCGCCATTCCCCCCGGCGGCATCGTGCTGCGCTGGCCATGGCCGGGCGAGCCCGGCGCCGCGCGCCTGAACGGAAAACCCGTCAAGTGGAGCAAGCGCCAGTTCACCATCCGCAGCCTGCCTGCCGTTCTTGAAACCGATATGGGAGACCAGCGATGAAATGGATCGCCGCCTGTGTACTCGCGTGTGCGCTGCAAGCGCCCGCCCACGCGGAATGGAGTACCGCGCCCGGCCAGCATGCCGAGACTTTTGATGGCACGCAGTTCCAGCTTTACCTGCCGCCATTGATGGCGGGTGAACGCCTGCCGCTGCTGGTCTTCCTGCATGGTTCGGGCGAGCGTGGCGACGATGTCGGGAAGGTCAAGGTACACGGCCCGCCCAAGCTGGCGGCGCAGGGAAAGCAGCTGCCCTTCATCGTCATCTCGCCGCTGCTGGGCAAGGACCAGGACTGGGACGCTGCGCGCATCATGGCGCTGATCGACGCGGCGCAGGCGCGGCTGCCGGTGGACCCGGGCCGCGTTTACCTGACCGGCCTGAGCCGGGGCGGCCACGCTACCTGGAATATCGCCGCACAGTATCCGCACCGCTTCGCCGCCATCGCGCCGGTGGCAGGGCGCGGCAAACCTGAACTGGCCTGCGCACTGCGCGAAGTGCCCGTGTGGTCCTTCCACGGCGATGCCGACAACGTCGTGCCCATCGCCGGCAACCAGGCAATGGTGGACGCCATCCGCGCCTGTGGCGGCAAGCCCAGGTTCACCGTTTATCCAGGCGTCGGCCACGACTCCTGGACCGCAAGCTATGACAACCCGGAGCTGTATGCATGGCTCCTGAAATACCGCATCGAGGCACCATAATATGACCCACCCAATCCAATTCCCCGCCAACTTCCTGTGGGGCACCGCCACCTCGGCCTACCAGATCGAGGGTTCGCCGCTGGCCGATGGCGCAGGCCACAGCATCTGGACGCGCTTCTCCGCCACGCCGGGCAAGATCGCCAATGGCGATACCGGCGACATCGCCTGCGACCACTACCGCCGCTACAAGGAAGACGTGGCGCTGATGAAGCAGCTCGGCATGCAGGCCTACCGTTTCAGCACTTCCTGGAGCCGCATCCTGCCGCAGGGCCGGGGCGCCATCAATCAGAAGGGCCTTGATTTCTATGACCGCCTGGTGGACGAGCTGCTGGCGAACGGCATTGAACCCATGCTCACCCTTTACCACTGGGACCTGCCTGCCGCGCTGGACGACCGCGGCGGCTGGCTCAATCCCGATATCGCGGAATGGTTCGCCGACTACGCGCGCATCATGTTCCGCAAGTTCGATGGCCGCGTGAAGTCCTGGGCCACGCTGAACGAGCCCTGGGTGGTCACCGATGGCGGCTACCTGCACGGCCCGCTCGCGCCCGGCCACCGCAACCTGTATGAAGCGCCGATCGCCAGCCATAACCTGCTGCGCGCGCACGGCCGCGCGGTGCAGGTCTACCGCGAAGAAGGCAAGCACCAGATTGGCCTCGTAGTGAACATCGAGCCGAAGTATCCTGCATCGAACAGCCACCAGGACCTGGACGCCACCCGCCGTGCAGACGCCTACATGAACCGCCAATACCTCGATCCTGTCTTCCACGGCCGCTATCCGGCCGAGATGAAAGAGATCTTCGGCGACGCCTGGCCGGACTGGCCGGAGGAAGACTTCGACCTGATCCGCCAGACGGTCGACTTCATCGGCATCAACTACTACACCCGCAGCGTTGCGCGCCACGAAGAGACCAACTGGCCGCTGAAGGTGGTGCCGGTGCGCCAGACGCAGGCCACGCATACGGAAACCGGCTGGGAGGTCTTCCCGCAGGGGCTGACGGATACACTGGTGAACTTCAAAAAGCTGTATGGCGATACGCCGGTCTACATCATGGAAAACGGTTCCGCTTTCTATGATCCGCCGGCAGCGGAGAATGGCCGCGTGCACGACCCGCTGCGCGTGGACTGCCTGCGCAAGAACATGGGCGCGCTGAGCGAGGCGATGCGGCAGGGCGTGGATGTACGCGGTTATATGGCGTGGTCGCTGCTGGATAACCTGGAATGGTCATTGGGATACGCCAAGCGCTTCGGCATTGTCCACGTCAATTTCGAAACGCAGGAGCGTACGCCGAAGGATAGCGCGCTGCTGTATGCGCAGATCGTGGCCAGCAATGGCGCGTGCCTGAACGATCCACAATAAGGACTGCGATGAACACCTTGAAGAACAATGTGCGGCTGCTCTCGAACGGCAAGCTGACAACGCTGATCACGGAATCCGGCACCGGTTTCACGCGCATGGGGCATCTCTCGCTCTCGCGCTGGAACGGTGACCGCAGCGAAGATGCTGAAGGCTATTTCTTCTACCTGCGCGATACCGAAACGGACGAAGCCTGGTCGCTGGGCGCCCAGCCTTGCACGGGGCAGGGAAGCGCCGTGCAGCGCGCCTCTGGCGCGGGCGTCGCCAGCCTCTGGGTGGAGGCAGTTGCGCACGGCATCATGGCCCATATGGAAGTGCTGGTGCATCCGCAGCAGGATATGGAGCTGCGCAGCATCGTGCTGGCCAACCGCTCGGACCGCGTTCGCACCATCGAGCTGACAAGCTATCTGGAAGTGGTGCTGAACCGGCAGGCCGACGAGGCTTCGCATCCCGCCTTCTCCAAGCTCTTTGTGCAGACCGAGTTTGCGGATGGCGCGCTGCTGGCACGCCGCCGCCCGCGCGGTGCCGACGAGAGCAGCATGTGGATGGTCCACGCGGCGGTGGGCGGCAGCCAGCCGCAGTTCGAAACCGACCGCACCCGCTTTGTGGGACGCGGTCACACGCTGGCCGAGCCGCTTGCACTGCGCCAGCCTCTGTCCGGCACGCACGGCAATGTGCTCGATCCGGCCATGAGCCTGCGCCGTACGGTCCAGATTGCGCCGGGCCAGCAGGTGCGCCTGCTGTTCATGCTTGGCGCGGCGGACAGCCGCGATGCAGCCCTCGCACTCGCCTCCGGACTCGCGTCGCTGGACGTGGGGGCGGTACTGGCGCAGGCGGAGGCTGCGGAATCGGCCCTGTTGCAGCGTACAGCCTTGCCGGAGGCGGATGCCAATCATGCGCATCGGCTGGCGGCAGCGGTGCTGTATGGCGAGCCTGCAGTACGTGCGGCGGCGCAGACCGATGGCGCTTCGGCATCGGCGCAGCTTTCAGGCTACGGACTGCCGGCCGGGCAGCTTGCGGTGGCCGAGGGCAGCGGCGCGGTCGTCGCGACGCTGGCGGCAATGCGGCGCTACTGGGAGGCCAAAGGCATGCCGCTTTCGCTGCTGGTGCTGGACCCGCAGGACGCGGCGATACAGCAGGAGGACCGCGTGCAGCTGCGCAAGCGCGCCGACTTCGCGCCACAGGACCTGGCCCAGATCGAGCGCACGGCGGTGCTCGTGGTGCGCGGTGCCTTGCCCGCGCTGGCGGCGGGCAGTGCTGCGGCAGGCGGCATGTGCCCCCGTGTGCAGCAAACGCAGGCAGCGGCCCTGCCACGTCAGCCGCTGCGCCACTTCAACGGTTTCGGCGGTTTCTCGGATGCCGGTGACGAATACGTGATCCGCCTGGACTGGGACGCGCAGGCGCAGGGCCTGCGCCGTCCGCCGCTGGCGTGGACCAATGCCATCTCGAATGAGCGCTTCGGCTTCCTGAGCAGCGACAGCGGCGCGGGCTACACCTGGAGCCGCAACAGCCGCGTGCATCGCCTCACGCCGTGGTACAACGACCCCATCTCCGATCCGCACGGCGAAGCACTCTACCTGCGCGATGAGGATACGGGTGAGTACTGGTCGCCATTGCCAGGCCCCGCGCCTGCGGCTGCGGACTACGAGGCCGTGCACGGCTTCGGCTACAGCCGCTACCTGCACGCCAGCCACGGCCTGCGCCAGGAAACCGTGATGTTCGTGCCGCGCCATGATCCTGTGAAGATCGTGAAGCTGACGCTGGCGAACCAGGGCAGCAGCGCGCGCAAGCTGTCCCTGTTCTCCTTCCAGCGTCTGGTGCTCGGCGGCACGCCCGCCGAGACGGCTGCATTTGTGAAGACCGAGTTCGCCGGCAGCACGCTGCTGGCCACCAATCCGCAGGCAGGCGATTTTGCCGACGGCGTGACCTTTGCAGCCGTCGCCGCGCCCGCCGCACTGGCCCAATCGCAGAGCGCCGACCGCGCTGCCTTCATCGGCCTGCAGGGCAGCATGGTGCATCCCGCCGCACTGTCGCAGCCTGCGCTGGATGGGCGCAGCGGAACCGGTCTCGATCCTTGCGCAGCCTTCCAGACCGTGCACGAGCTGGCGCCCGGCGCCACGCTCGAGATCATCGTGCTGCTGGGTGAAACGCAGGACCGCGCTGAAGCGCTTGCCCTGGCAGAGCGCTACCGCGACCCGGCCGCCGTGCAGCAGGCCTATGAGGAAATTACCGCCTTCTGGCGCGAAACGCTGCGCGCGGTGCAGGTGCAGACACCGTCCCCGTCCATCGACCTGATGCTGAACGGCTGGCTGGGCTACCAGAACCTGAGCTGCCGCATCTGGGGCCGCTCGGCCTACTACCAGTCCGGCGGCGCCTTCGGCTTCCGCGACCAGCTGCAGGATTCCAGCGCCATGATCTATGCGCGTCCCGACCTCGCGCGCCAGCAGATCCGCCTGCACGCCGCGCACCAGTTCGTGGAAGGCGATGTGCTGCACTGGTGGCATGTGGAGCCGATGGAACAGGGCCTGCGCACGCGCTTCTCGGACGACCTGTGCTGGCTGCCCTACATCACCGCCTTCTACGTGCGCAGCACCGGCGACTGGAGCGTGCTGGATGAAGTGGAACCCTTCCTCACCGCGCCGCTGCTGGAAGAGGGCGAGGACGAGGTCTACCTGAAACCCGCGCTGTCCGGCCAGAGCGCCGACGTGTACGAGCACTGCTGCCGTGCGCTGGACCGCTCGCTGACCAAGGGCGCCCACGGCCTGCCGCTGATGGGCACCGGCGACTGGAACGACGGCATGAACCGTGTGGGCCGCGAAGGGCGCGGCGAAAGCGTGTGGATGGGCTTCTTCCTGACCCGCATCATCCGTGACTTCCTGCCGATCTGCGAACGCCGCGGCGACCAGCCGCGCATCAAGGCCTATACGGATTACCTGAACCATCTGGCGCAGGCGTTGAATGATGAAGGCTGGGACGGCGCATGGTACCGCCGCGCCTTCTACGACAACGGTGCCGTCATCGGTTCGAAGGACAGCGACGAATGCCAGATCGACGCGCTGGCGCAGGCCTGGGCCATCATGTCCGAAGCTGCGCCGCCGGAGCGCGCAAAGCAGGCGCTGGATGCGATGGAGAAGCGCCTGGTATCGGAGCGCGACGGTATTATCCGCCTGCTCACGCCGGCCTTCGTCAACACGCCGCACGATCCCGGCTACATCAAGGGCTATGTGGCGGGCGTGCGCGAGAACGGTGGCCAGTACACCCATGCGGCCTGCTGGGCCGTACGCGCCATGGCCGAGGCGAACCGCCGCGACCGCGCTGCGCAGCTGCTGGAGATGATCAGCCCCGTCAGCCATGCGCTCGACCCGCAGTCGGTGGCGGTCTACCAGGTGGAGCCCTATGTAATTGCCGCCGATATCTATGGCGAAGCGCCGCATGTGGGCCGTGGCGGCTGGACCTGGTACACCGGCTCCTCCGGCTGGATGTTCCGCGTCGGCCTCGAATCGGTGCTGGGCTTCACGCTGGAAGACGGCAACACTATCGTGCTGTCGCCGCGCATTCCGGACGGCTGGCCGGAATTCAGCATCCGCTACCGCCTGCCGGATGGCGGCGAGTACGCCATCACGGTGCGCAACCCGTCCGGCAATGCGGCGCAGGTCGCGGCACTCAGCGTGGACGGCGCTGTGCTGGCGGTGGAGAGCGGCGTCGCGCGCATTCCCCTCAAGCGGGATGGCACTACGCATACCGTTGATGTGCTGATGGGAGCCTGAGCATGGCGGCACTGGAGATCCGCGGTGTGCAGAAGCGCTTCGGCCAGCAGGCCATCCTGCACGGCATCGACCTCGATATCGCCGATGGCGAATTCGTGGTCTTCGTCGGCCCTTCGGGTTGCGGCAAGTCTACGCTGCTGCGCACCATCAGCGGGCTGGAAGAAGCGGACGGCGGCAGCATTGCGATCGGCGGACGCGATATGCACAATGTGCCGCCCGCGAAGCGCGGCATTGCGATGGTGTTCCAGAGCTATGCGCTGTACCCGCACATGACGGTGTATGAAAACCTCGCCTTCGGCCTCAAGCTGGCGGGTACGCCTGCGCAGCAGATCCGCGAGAAGGTGATGCAGGCTGCCGCCAGCCTGCGCATCGAGGCGCTGCTGGAGCGCAAGCCGAAGGAGCTGTCCGGCGGCCAGCGGCAGCGCGTGGCCATCGGCCGCGCCATCGTGCGCCGTCCGGACGTGTTCCTGTTCGATGAACCGCTGTCCAACCTCGATGCGGCGCTGCGTGTGCAGATGCGCATCGAGCTCAAGAACCTGCACCGTTCCCTTGGCAGCACCATGATCTACGTGACCCACGACCAGGTTGAAGCCATGACGCTGGCCGACCGCATCGTAGTACTGCGCGGCGGGCGCATCGAGCAGGTAGGGCCGCCGCTTGAGCTGTACCAGCGGCCCGCAAACCGCTTTGTAGCAGGCTTCCTTGGCGCACCCGCGATGAACTTCCTGTCCGGCCGCACCGAAGGTCCACAGCTGCTGCTGGCGGATGGCAGCCGGCTCGCTATTGCTGCCGCAGCCCTGCTGCCCGCGGGCAGCGATGCCACGGCAGGCCTGCGCCCGGAGCATGTGCAGCTGGCGCCCGATGGCGCCGGCATTCCCGCCACCGTGCAGGCCACGGAACTGCTGGGAGACGCCAGCTACATCTACCTGAAGCTGGATAGCGGTGAGCAGTGCATTGCACGAGCCGAAGCAGACCACCACTGGCAGCCGGGCGCGCGCGCCGTGATCAGTGCAGATGCGCAGCGCTGGCACCTGTTCGATGCGGAAGGGAACGCAGTCCGGGAGGCGCTAGAATAGGCGGATGCACATTGCCATCCGCCCCGCGCTGCCCGCTGATCTCACCAGCTTCTTCGCCTATCTCAACGAACACCTGAAGGATAACGGCAGGGACGGCCCGTTGTTCCAGCCCATGCCGCGCGCCTGCTCGCAGTTCCCGGTGGAGAAGCAGGCCAGCTTTTACCACGGCCTGGCCACGCCGCTGGATGGTACGGGGTGGCGCCGCCTCTGGCTGGCCATGGACGGTGAGCGTATTGTCGGTCACATTGACCTGCGTGCGCGGCCGGAAGGCGCTGCACGCCACCGCATGCTGCTGGGCATGGGCGTGGACCGCGCTGCCCGCCGCTGCGGCCTTGGCATGCGCCTGCTGCAAACGGCAACCGAATGGGCCAACGCCCAGCCGGGCTTCGGCTGGATCGACCTGGAAGTGCTGAGCGTGAACGAACCAGCACGTGCCCTCTACCGCAAATTCGGCTTCGTGCAGACCGGGGAAATCGACGACATGTTCCGCATCGACGGTGAAGGCCTGGGCTACACCTTCATGGCGCTGCGCCTGCACCGGCAAGCGGGCTGACGGAATCAGGTTTAGAATGGTTCTTTTGGCAAAGAACCTCAACGCAATGGCATACAAAACTATTGCCGACACAATCGGCAACACGCCGCTGGTGCAGCTGGTGCGCATTCCCGGCGCGGACGCGGCGGCCCGCAACAACATCATTCTCGGAAAACTGGAAGGCGATAACCCTGCGGGGTCGGTGAAGGACCGCGCCGCCATGTCCATGCTGCGCCGGGCCGAAGAGCGCGGCGATATCAAGCCGGGCGACACCCTGATTGAAGCAACCAGCGGCAACACCGGTATCGCACTGGCGATGGCGGCCGCTATCCGCGGCTACAAGATGCTGCTGCTGATGCCGGAGAACCTGAGCGAAGAACGGCGCCAGAGCATGGCGGCCTACGGCGCGCAGATCATTCTCACGCCGAAGACGGGCGGCATGGAATATGCGCGCGACCTGGCGGAGCAGATGCAGCGCGACGGCAAGGGCATCATCCTCGACCAGTTTGCGAACGGCGATAATCCGCGCGCCCACTACGAGACCACGGGCCCGGAAATCTGGCGCGACACCGGCGGCCGCATCACGCACTTCGTGAGCGCGATGGGCACCACCGGCACCATCATGGGCGTGTCGCAATACCTGAAGGAGCAGAACCCGGAAGTGCGCATTATCGGGGCGCAGCCGGAGGAGGGCTCATCCATTCCCGGCATCCGCAAATGGCCGGAAGCCTATATGCCGAAAATCTTCGACAAGGCGCGGGTGGATCAGGTGGAGTATGTGAGTCAGGCTGCAGCGGAGCGCATGGCGCGCCGCCTGGCAGCGGAGGAAGGCATCTTCTGCGGGATTTCGGCAGCAGGCGCCTGTGAGATTGCTTTGCGCATTTCGCAGACCGTGGAAAACGCAACCATCGTCTTCATCGTCTGCGACCGCGGGGACCGCTATCTTTCCACCGGGGTATTCCCGGCTTAGTGCAAGTGCTTCTCTCTCCCCTGGAACAGGGGAGGGATCATTACCTCGCCAACAAAATCAGCTATTGTTGCTGTTATTGTTGTTATTTTGCGGGGTTTCGCCTTCTTTAGGCTTGAACTGCTTATCGCTGATGCGGAACTTGTTGCGGCGGTCGCCCATCAAGTAGCGCAGGTCGCGAATGCTCAGATCGCTCACCTCGTGCATGCGGATCAGCAGGGAGGCGCCAACCGGCAGGCGGTGGTGGCGGATTTTGCTGATGACCGGCGGCGCCACTTCCAAAGCGCGCGACAGGGCCGCATCGTTTTTCAGGCGCAGGTTTTCGATCAGAGTGTCCAGCAGGCGATTTGGGTTGTACTGCAGCAGATCATCGCCTTCCGAATCGCTGTTCATATCAATTCCGACTTGGTTTGTCATGATACGTCTGTTCCTTCTGTAAAGTTGGGTCCTGCAAAGTGAAACACTCGGAGCTCAACGCGAAAACCGGAGGCAACAAGTTTCATAATATATACACAATTGTACAACATCATGCAATCTCGTACTCACAAGCAACAAAAAATAATAAATTGCTTCGATTGCCGTTGTCTCATCGCAACATTGTGTGAGAATTCTACCCTACTTTTTGTGGTAGAGTAGCCGCCCGCGCCTTGCCCGCACTGCAAGATTAAGTATAAAGCAAATCCTGCCGGGTGTTGCTACGGAAGATAGATTCCGTGCCAAGTGTTTCCTCGGCACATTATATTCTCCGCAGAAAGCGGACAAGATGCTTTACGCTTCCTTACATCCTGATGGACTGCGTTACGGGGCGCGCCGCGACAGCTTGACGGCCCGTCCCAGCTCCACCACCGACATGGCATAGAAGTAGCTGCGGTTGTACTGGGTGATGGTGAAGAAATTGTTCGTCGCCACCCAGTATTCAGTCGGCTCCGAGCCGTTCTGCAAATCCACCAGGCCGTATGACATTCCCGATGGTAATGAAGATGTGGTGACGACACCGTCGGCAATCAAGTCTTCCGCACGGAATTTTGCTTCCAGGCCCTGATTGATGTATTTCTCCCAGGCGCGGCTGGGGGACACGCGCGCCGTGTAGACCAGCGGACCGGGATCGTCCCGGCGCCAGCCGTGGCCCACCAGGAAGGCGGCCACGCTGCCGATCGCATCGCTGGCGGAATTGCGCAGGTCGATGCGGCCGTCGCCGTCGAAATCGACGGCATATTTCAAGATGTTGCCAGGCATAAATTGCGGCATGCCGACGGCGCCCGCGTAGGAGCCCAGCAGGCTCAGGGGATCGATACCGGTCTGGCGCGCGTACAGCAGCGTGGATTCCAGCTCGCTGCGGAAGAAGGCCATGCGCGCATCGCGGTTCGGCGCCAGCGGATAGGCAAAGGCCAGCGTGGTCAGCGCGTCCATGGTGCGGAACTTGCCGGTATCCACGCCGTAGATGGTTTCCACACCGATAATGCCGACGATGATTTCGGCCGGCACGCCATACAGCGATTCGGCGCGCGCCAGCGCATCGCGGTTCTCGTCCCAGAAGCGCACGCCCGCATTGATGCGGATCGGCTCGATGAAGCGGCTGCTGTAGGCCTGCCAGTTCTTCGGCTTGCCCGGCGGCGCCGGCTTGACCAGCTGCACGGCGGAGTCCACATAATTTACCTGGCGCAGCAGCGCTTCCAGCTCGGAACGCTGGAAGCCGTGCTTGCTCACCATCTCATCCACGAACTGCTGCACTTCCTTCCACTGGCCGAAGTTGACGAACTCGCCCTTGGTGTCGATGGCGGGCGTCTTCTTCTTGACCGGCTTCTTCGCTTTCTTCGCGGATTTCTTCTGTGGAGCGGCTTCTGCTGCGGGCGGGAGCGCCAGCGAAGCGGCGAAGGCGCCGCACAGCATCAGGATGGAAAGGGTTTTGGACGTGAATCGCAAGGCAAATCTCATCGGGCTAAGGTTAGCAGGGTGGCCAGCCTCTGCGCTGACCGTGTTCTCTCATCGTCGTTCATGGCGCGGTACTTGAGCGCGCCGTAGAGGCTCAGAAACTCTTTCATGGCAGCTTTCTTCTCCGGCGGCAGGTCCAGTGCATCGATCCGGCCGGCCAGCGTCTGCGGTCCCTCATCCGGCCGCGGCGCCAGGCCCAGCTTTTCCAGGTGCAGGCGCAGCGCATGCCAGGCGGCGTCCACCGGATCGCGCTTTACCTGCGCGCGCACCGTGCGCCACAGCCAGGCCAGCACAGCGAGTCCGGTCAGCGCTGCCGCCGTACGCCAGTTACCGAAGCTGGAAGATAGTTCCTGAAGGAAATTTCTCTGCCTCTCGGCATTGTAATCCAGGACCCATTGGTTCCAAGCATTATTCAGCGCATAGACGTTGTATCGCAGTTGCGAAAGCCACGAATCGCGGTCATTCTGCAAATCCATCAGGCCGCCGAGGCCGAAAGGCGCCTGCTGCGGAATGGCGCGCGCCAGGTTATTGCGCACCCGCTCCGGCGCCACGGCCGCCGTCGGGTCCACGCGCTGCCAGCCGCGCCCCGGCAGCCAGATTTCAGCCCAGGCGTGGGCATCGGACTGGCGCACGGTGAGGAAGCCGTCCACCGGATTCAGTTCGCCACCCTGGTAGCCGGTAACCACGCGCGATGGAATCCCCGCCGCGCGCATCAGCACCACGAAGGCGCCCGCATAGTGTTCGCAGAAGCCCTGCCGGGTACTGAACAGGAATTCGTCCACGCTGTCGCGGCCCAGCAGCGGCGGCTCCAGCGTGTAGACGAAGTTCTGGCTGCGGAACATCTGCAGGAAGCGCGACGCGATCGCGGCACCGTCAGCGCCTTCGGCCTCGCCCGCCGCGCGGCCCATTGCCACGGCGCGCGGATTGGCATTGCGCGGCAACTGCAGCCACTTGCGCACATCATCCGGCTGATCGCCCGCCTGCACGCGGTATTCGGGATAGCTGGCCGCCTCATAGCGCACGCGCTCCTGTAGCGGGCGCATGGTCATGCTTTCCAGTTCGTCGGTGGCGAATACGCGGTGGTTCGGCACCGTGAGGCTGGGCGCCGTCATCTCCAGCGTGAACAGGTAGCGCTGGCTGGTGGGCTCCATCGTGACCTGGTGGCGCACCGGTTCGCCGCGCAGCTGGATGGTGAACTGTGCGGCATCCGCACCGCGCGTAAACAGGGGACGGCCCAGGCGCGACCAGGTGCGGCCGTCATACTGGCTCAGCACAATACCGCGCCAGTAAAGCAGCGGCTGGGCGGGCACGGGATCTTCGAAGCGCACGCGGAAGGCCACCGCACCGGATTGCGCCAGCGAGGACACGCTGCCGGGCGCCATCGTGTCCGAAATGCCGGTGCGGCCCATGCGCGCATCGCCCGGCAGTCCCCACAGCGGCCCCTGGATACGCGGGAAGACCACGAACAGCAGGGCCGCCAGCGGCGAGGCAAGCAGGAATATCTTGAGCGCCGTGCGCAGGCGCTGCATCAGCGGAGGCACGGTGCCCGTGTACTGGAAGGTGATCTGCGCCGTCAGCAGCACGATGATGGTGAGCACCATGCTGATGGCCGCGAGTATGGTCTGCGAATAGAAGAAGCTCGTCAGCATCAGGAAGAAACTGAGGAAGCACACCACATACAGGTCGCGCCGCGCATGCATCTCCAGCAGCTTGAAGGCGAGCAGCAGCGTGAGCATGGCCACGCCGGGGTCGCGCCCCAGCACCGTGCCGTAGGAACGCCAGACGCCGATCATGGCGGCAATGGCCACCGGCAGCAGCAGGGCAATGGGCGGCATGCGCTTGCCGCGCCAGGTAATGGTGGCGCGCCACAGAAGGGTGACGCAGGCAGTCGCGCTGGTCCACAGCGGCAGGTGGGCGAAGTGCGGCGCGATCACGAGCAGCGCGCCCGCCAGCAGCAGCAGGGTGTCGGCCTTGTCCCGCGTCAGGCGCTGGCCGAAGCGCTGTCCCAGTTCAGCGGCCTTCATGCCGCTTCCTTTCCATACAGGGCCAGCGCCTGCAGGCAGGCGGCGCGATGCGCGTCGCCCAGTGCCGGCGGATAGCGGCGGCCATCAATGTGGAAGGAATAGGGCAGGCCGCGCTGTTCAGCTTCCAGCACCCAGCGCGTCATGCGCGACAGGCGCAGTTCCAGGTCGAGGAACGCAGGCAGCTCATTGAAATCCAGCGACAGCTCCGCGGTGGCGCCGCCTTCGAAGTGCTTGGTGACGAGCTGGCCGCCCAGCGCAGGATCGTGGCGCGCAATCTGGCGCCAGGCCAGGTGGCGCATCGGGTCGCCGGGCTGGTAGCTGCGGATGCCCGCAAAATTATCGAGGCCCACCGTGCCGTGGCCTTCTTCGCTGGCGGCGCCGGTGGTGGGCAGCGGCGGCGCATCCTGTTCGGGGAAAGGGTAGACGATGGCTTTCAGCTCCGGCTGCCAGTAGCTCCAGGCGCCGAACAGGCCTAGTGGAAAGCGTGTGGTGAGGCGCACGCGCGGCGCGGCCATCCAGCCGCGCTCGGTGGTGGGCGCCGATAGCTGGACGGTGCTGTCGCTGCCGGCCGCTACGTCGGTCACCGTCACCGGCTCGCCGTCGCGGTGGAAGCCGAGCCAGACAGCGAAGCGGTCGCGCGATGTGGGATTCTGCAGGCGCAGCACGAACTGCGCACTTTCACCGGCAAATACTGGCTGGGCGCGCACTGCCGCAAGGCGCAGCAGGGCGAGGTTCCGGGCCGTCATCACCATGTCTGCAATGGCGCAGGCGCCGGTGAAGAAGGTCAGCGCGTAGCCGAGGCCCAGGTTGTAATTGACGGCGCCGATCAGCATGATGAGCAGCAGGCCGACGAAGGCCAGGCCTGCTTTCGTGGGCAGGATGAACACGCGCCGCATCGTCAGCACCACTTCGCCCGGTTCGCTGTCCTTCAACTGGAACAGCCAGCGGTTGGTGAGACGTTTTGCGGCAGCGAGCATGTCAGACCGGGATGGACTTCTGCAGCTGCAGCACGAGATCGCGGCTGGCGAGCGCCACGCCCTGCGAGGACTTTACCGGCCGCAGGCGGTGTGCACACACCGGCACGAGCACGGCCTGCACGTCTTCGGGAATCACGTGGTCGCGGCCTTCCAGCGCGGCCCAGGCGCGGGCGGCCTGCATCAGGGCCAGTCCGGCGCGCGGACTCAGGCCCTCGGCGAATGAGCCGTTCTGGCGCGAGGCCTGCACCAGCGCGTGCACATAGTCCACCAGCGAGGCCGAAGTATGGATCTGGCGCAGGGCGCGCTGCGCTTCCGCCAGTTCCGCGCCCGTCATCACGGCGGGCAGCGCCTTGAGCAGGCTGCGGCGGTCTTCGCCCATCAGCAGTGCGCGTTCGGCGGCGGCATCGGGGTAGCCAAGCGAAAGGCACATCAGGAAGCGGTCCAGCTGCGATTCGGGCAGCGGGAAGGTGCCGATCTGGTGGGTCGGGTTCTGGGTGGCGATCACGAAGAAGGGTTCCGGCAGCGGGCGTGTTACGCCGTCCGCTGAAATCTGGCGTTCCTCCATCGCTTCCAGCAGGCCTGATTGGGTCTTCGGCGTGGCGCGGTTGATTTCATCGGCCAGCAGCACCTGCGTGAAGATGGGACCGGGGTGGAACATGAAGCCGTTCTTTTCGCGCTCGTAGATCGAGATGCCTGCCACGTCGGCGGGCAGCAGGTCGCTGGTGAACTGGATGCGGTTGAACTGCAGGCCGAGCGAGATTGCCAGCGCATGCGAGAGCGTGGTCTTGCCCACGCCCGGCACATCTTCCACCAGCAGGTGGCCGCCGGCCAGCAGGCAGGCAAGGGCCTGGCGGATCTGCAGGTCCTTGCCGACAATGATGCCGCCAACCTGGTTCGCGACCGCGTGCAGTTTTGTAAACATGGCTCTTTATAGTAGATTACCGTTTGGGGATTCTACCCCGCGAAACGATTGATGCGGTACAGAAACGAGCGACATGAGCACAGCTATTTACAGCCATCCCGATTGCCAGCGCCATGAAATGGGCGAATGGCACCCTGAGTCGCCCGCAAGGCTGCTGGCCATCGCCGATCAGCTGATCAATTCCCATATCGACGATTTCATCGAGCACCGCGAGGCGCCGCTGGCCGATGTGGCGTCCATTGCGCGCAACCACAGCGCCAATGCGATTGCCATTGTGCGCGACAACCAGCCGCACGAGGGAGAGGACTACTATCCCATTGACGGCGATACCTCGCTCAACGCCCATACGTGGCGCGCTGCCTTGCGTGCCGCCGGCGCCGCGGTTGCCGCCACCGATGCCGTGATCGACGGCGAAATTGCGAACGCCTTCTGCTCCGTGCGTCCGCCAGGCCACCACGCGCGGCCGTCGGCGCCGATGGGCTTCTGCATGTTCAATAACGTGGCCATCGCGGCCCGCCATGCGCTGGAAGTGCGCGGGCTCGAGCGAGTTGCGGTGGTGGACTTCGATGTCCATCACGGCAATGGCACTGAGGAAGCGTTCAAGGATGAGAAGCGGGTGCTGATGGTGAGTTTTTTCCAGCATCCTTTCTATCCCTATTGCGATCCGCTGCCGGTAACGCCGAACCGCGTGAATGTGCCGCTGCCTGCGCACAGCAAGGGCGACGTGGTGCGCCAGCTGGTGCTGGAACGCTGGCTGCCTGCGCTGAATGCCTTCAAGCCGCAAATGATCTTCATTTCAGCAGGCTTCGACGCGCACCGCGAAGATGACCTGGGCGGCATGGGCCTGGTGGAAGCGGATTACGCGTGGATGACGGAAAAGCTGATGGAGGTGGCGCGCCAGCATGCGAAGGGCCGCATCGTGAGCTGCCTTGAAGGCGGCTACAACCTCTCGGCGCTGGGCCGCAGCGTGGTGGCCCACATCAAGGCTTTGGCTGAGATTTGAGGCGAAAAGCGGTAAAATAGCGGGTTTTTCATCCGATTCAGAAGGCAAGAGCATGGCAATCCAATGGTTTCCGGGGCATATGGCCGCCGCCAAAAAGAAGGCGGCCGAGCAGATGGCGGACGTCGATGTGGTCATCGAAGTCGTCGATGCACGCCTGCCCGAAGCCAGCTGCAATCCGCTGGTGGAGGAGCTGCGTAAATTCCGCGCCAAGCCTTGCCTGAAGATCCTCAACAAGGTGGACCTCGCCGATCCCGAGGCCACTGCCGCATGGGTGAAGTACTTCGAGCAGGACAAGGACGTTACCGCCTATGCGATGACGACCAAGAAGCAGTCGGATGTGGCCAAGGTGCTCGACAAGGCGCGCGCACTGGCGCCGCACCGCGGCGTGCCGACCAAGCCGCTGCGTTTGATGATCATGGGGATTCCCAACGTCGGCAAGTCCACGCTGATGAACGCGCTGCTGAAGCGCCGCGTGGCGAAAGTGGGCGATGAGCCGGCCGTTACCAAGACCCAGCAGAAAATCTACCTGGACCGCGACACGGCACTGATCGATACGCCGGGCATGCTGTGGCCGAAGATCGCCATGCCGAGCGACGGGCTGGCGCTGGCTGCCAGCCACGCTATCGGCGCCAATGCGCTGATCGAAGAGGAAGTGGCCGAATGGCTGGCCGAGGAATTGCTGAAGCACTACCCGGCGCTGCTGAAGGCGCGCTACGGCCTCAAAGTGGAAGAGCTGGACGGCATCGGCGTGATCGAAGGCATTGCAGCAAAACGCGGCTACCGCATTCGCGGCGGCGATTTCGACTTCGAGAAAGCCTCGCACATGCTGCTGCAGGATTACCGCAGCGGCACCCTGGGCCGCATTTCGCTGGAGACCCCGGCAACGCGCGCCGCCGCGCTGGCCTTGCATGAAGAAGCGGAGCGCGTGAAAGCGGAAGCGGCAGCCGCCAAGGCTGCCGAGAAAGAGGCCGAGCGCATGAAGGGCAAGCGCGGCACCTAAGCCGCCGCAGCCTCGCCCAGGCGGAAGCTGGACACGGACAGCCCACCCAAGAAGGCATCCTCATGATAGACCGTGGCGGAAGCTTCCTGCTCCGCCGCACCCGTCACCACCATCAGCGGAAGCAAGTGCTCCTCACGCGGGTGAGCTGCGCGCGCTGCCGGTGCCTGTTCCCACTCGATCAGCCTTTGCGTGCGCTGCTGCGGCGGCAGCGCCATCGTTTCGCGCAGCCACGCGTCGAACTGGTGCGAGGCCTCCGCGCCCGCGCCATTAAACTGGCGCAGGTTGTGATAACTCAGGCCACTGCCCACAATCAGCACGCCTTCCTCGCGCAGCGGCTTGAGCGCCCGGCCGATGGCGAGATGCGTTGCAGGATCGAGGCCGCGTTTCAACGACAGCTGCACGATGGGCACATCGGCTTCCGGGAAGGCGGGATACATGGCGCTGAACGTGCCGTGGTCGAAACCGCGCTCGTGGTCGAGCAGGGCGGTGTGGCCCGCATCTTCGAGCAGGTCCTGCACGCGCTGCGCCAGCTGCGGCGAGCCGGGTGCGCCGTAGCGGATCTCGTAGGTATGCGGCGGGAAGCCGCCGTAGTCGTAGATCATTGGCGGCTGCGGGCTGGCAGAGACCATGAACTCACGTCCCTCCCAATGGGCGGTGATCACCAGTACAGCTTTCGGCTTGCCGCCGATCTGGCGCTGAATATCGCGCAGCGATGCGTCCAGCGCATCATAGGCGCTGCCGAAGGCATCGCGCATCCACGGCCATGGGCCACCGCCGTGCGAAAGAAAATAAGTGGGTAGTGCGGACATTGCGGGCTCCGGAATCAGGTTCATTCCAATATACGGCCGCCCGCCAGCTCAATCAATGGGCTGAATGATGATGCAGCATTCAGCCTTTGTGAACGATGTCCGCCAGCGATACCAGGGCAAACAGGCGCGCGGTGCGCATCCAGCCGATAACCAGCGCAATCAGCTGGGTGATCAGCAGCGCGGCAAGGAAGCCGGGCAGGCCCACGCGCGGAATATTGATGCGGCCCAGGCCCAGCAGCGCCGCAAGCAGCAGGCCGGCCAGCGTCAGCGCCGCATAAATGCCCAGCATCGTGCCTGGGCGGCGGCGCAGCAGCAGCAGGCCGCGCCACCAGCCTTTGACGGCGGAGCTGCGGCGGCGGTCGATGGCCAGCGTTGCGCGCCCCGCATCCAGCGTGGCATTCGCGAACAGCAGCAAGGCCGCCGTCAGCACGGTGGATGCCAGCAGCCATGGGCGCGCATCGGCATGGGTAATTGCGCCTGCCGCATGTTCAGCAGCCATGCCGGCCGCCTGGCCGCCCAGCGCTGCGGCAACGCCGAGCGGCACCACGGCCCACAGCAGCATGCGGAACATGCGCGGATATTCCGCCATGCCGCCGGCGAACAAGACCCTGAACGGCGCCAGGCCTTCGTGGCGGGCGGCGGTAACGACTACGCCGCTGAGGAAAGGTGACAGCAGCAGCGTCAGCACAACGGCGGCGATGGCCGCCGATTGCAGCGCCACGGCATTCAGCCGGAAGGCGCCGACGATGTCGTACACCGCCACCAGGTCCAGCTCCTGTGCGAGCGAGGGAACGTGCACCGAATGGTCCAGCGTTGCGGACAGCGTGGACCATACCGGCACGGCGACCATCAGCGTAGGCAGCAGCGTGCAGCCCAGCCAGATCAGCATGAGACGCCACTGCAGGGCAGAGCGGGCCGCGCCCGAAATATTCTTGGTCAGTTTCATACGGTAGCAATCAGTGCGAACAGGGTTTGGACGATGGCGGCGAAGTCGAAAGTCCAGCGGCGCGTGGCGCTGCTGTCGGCTTTCAGCGTGCGGCTGTCGTCAAGCTTGCTGGTGTCCAGCAGGTGCTTGCGCTCGGGGTCCAGTTCCGCCGACACGGCTTTCACTGGCTTGATCCACTCGAAGCGCTTCCAGCGTTCTTCGCCGTTCCACTGCACGGTTTCCTTGCTGCCGTCGGCGAACTTCACCACCAGCGTTTGCGGCACTGCCACGCCGCGGCGGCGCAGGATGACCTCAGTGCGGAAAGGGAAGGGGCCAGTACCTTCCTTTGCATCGGGATGGGCCTTGTCCCACTTCTCGCGGATCTCGTCTTCCTTTTCGCTTGTTTTAGCCGCCGTGAGTTCCACGCGCTGGCCCTTGTCGATGATGTAGCCGGGCTGCGGCACCTGTTCTTCGCTGCTGAAGCCGGAGATGCGGTCGTCCACCTTGTTCACCGAATACACCTGCTGCGCGAAGACCTTCTCGACCAGCTGGCGCTGGCCGGTAACATCCGCGAGGGTCTCGCGCAGGTCCGCCACGCTCGGATGGCGGAACTTCCAGCGCTTGTAGTATTCCTTGAAGGCGCGCTCCATCGCTTCCTTGCCGACCTGCGCTTCCAGATCGCGCATGACGGTGGCGGAGCGCGTATAAGCCGGGCCGATGCCCTGTAGCCTGCCGTAGGCGTTTTCGCCGACCGGATCGGCCGGATTCTCCAGCACCGCCCCGGCACGCTCTGCATGGAACACCTCCCACGCCGGGGCGATGCCGATACGTTTCAGGAAAGGAGTCGTGGCGTGCAGCTTCTTGCCGCTGTCGCGCAGCATGCGCTGGTCCCAGTATTCGTTGAGGCCTTCGTCCAGCATCGGTTCCTCGAACTCATTGCTGGCGAGGATGCCGTAGAAATAGCCGTGGCCGAATTCATGGATGGTGACGAAATCCAGGTCCATCGCATTGTAGGTGCCCGGCGTGACGTCCTCATAGCTGTCGGCCGTGAAGAAGGTCGGGTATTCCATGCCGGCTGCCTCGCGCGCGTTGTACGGCGGGATCACGACCGTCAGCGTCTTGTAGGGATAGGGGCCGAGCGTATTCGAGAAGTAGCTCAGCGAATCCTTGGCCGCCTTCATGGCAGGCGCCGCATTGTGCTGGTATTCCGGCGGGAACAGCACGGTGACGGTGACTTTGGGGCTGCCCGGACCCGTCCAGGTGTCCACCAGCGGTTCGGCGGTGCGCTTGTCCGCGGTCCAGGCGAAATCGTGCACGTCGCCCTGCACGAAATGGTGGGTGAGCATGCCGTCCTTCTCGACCGGGGCGCCCTGGGGCTCGCCGGTGGCGCCTACCTTGTAGGCCTTGGGCACGGTGAGCTTCACGTCATAGCTGCCGAAGTCCGCATAGAACTCGGATTCGGCGTGGAACTCATGCGCGTTCCAGCGCGTTTGCGTTGCGCCGCGCTCGCCCGGCAGCTCCAGCACCGCCATCTTGGGGAACCATTGCGCCACCAGGTGGAAGCTGCCGAAATAGCCGGTGCGCGCGAGCACGCGCGGCAGCTTGTCGAAGAAGCGGATATCAAGCGTGGTGCTGGCGCCCGGCTCCACATACTCCGGCAGCTCCATTTTCACCACCGTCTGGTCGGTGGCCGGGCCGCCGTCCGGCTGCACGAAGGACCAGTTCACGGCCGCGCCGTTCTGCTGCACGCTGCGCAATTCGATATAGCCCCATTCGCCGTCCTTCGCCAGGGCATCCGAGCGCACCGCGTTGCCGGTGTTGCGCTGCTCGGTGAAGAAGGTGCTGTTCGCGTTCTGGAAGGCGTTCAGGTAGAGGTGCATATAGACCACGCGCACCGGCTGGCTGCTGCGGTTGCGCCAGGTGAGCTTCTGCTTGCCGTCGATGGTGTGCTTGTCGGGATCGAGCGTGGCTTCGATCTGGTAGTCCGCCACGCGGTCGGACAGTGTGGCCTCGTTGCCCGTGCGTTCGCCGCCCCAGGCCCCGGGTGCGCTCGGCGTGCGTACGGCGGCAGCATTGGCCGGCGCCAGCGGAATACCGGTATCGGTGGTGGGCGTAGGCACTGCAACCACCAGGGCGCCTTGTGCAAACAAAGTAGACTGCACGGCCAGCGCAGCCAGCATGGCGGCGGCGGGCAGCACTTTCATCAATCGGTTCAGCGGCATGTTTTTCCAATAGACAGAACAACAACGCCGCAATATAACACTGCATGCCAATTTGGCAAAAAATGCCTTGTGCGGTGCCGCAATTAAGGGTGGCTTAATCCCTGCCGGGCAAAAGGTGTTAATCTGCGCGCGTCCGATATCGATACAAAGGGAAGAACATGCGTTTCATGCGATACCTGCTTGCTGTCTCCGCACTGATGGCATTCACCACCGGTGCCCGCGCGGCCGATCCGAAAGAAGGCGTTGAGTACCAGCGCCTGGCCACACCGCAGCGCACCGAAGCGCCGGGCAAGAAGGTCGAGGTACTGGAATTCTTCATGTACACCTGCCCGCACTGCCATTCACTGGACCCGCAACTGCACGAGTGGGTGAAAAAACAGGGTGACAAGATCAGCTTCCGCCGCATCCACTTCCCGCAGGGCGGCACCGATCCGCTGGCCCACGCCTACATTACGCTGGAGGCGATGAACCAGGTGGATGCCGTGCACAGCAAGATTTTCCAGGCCATCCACGTCAACCGTTCACGCATCTACCGCGACGAGAAGGAGCTGAACGCCTTCATCTTTGCCAACGGCGTGGACAAGGCGAAGTACGAACAGTACTTTAATTCCTTCGCCGTACAGACTAAACTTAAACGGTCGGCACAGGTGGTGGCCGCGTACAAAGTCGATTCCGCGCCTACGATCGTGATCGACGGCCGCTACGTGACCTCGCCAACCCTTGCCGGCAAGCCGGGCCAGCCCGAATCTGCCTCGCAGGCAGCGACGCTGGCGGTGATGGATTACCTGGTCAACAAGGCCGCAGCCGAGAAGAAGTGAAACGATGAGCGAACGTGAAAAAGGGGCAATGAAGATGTACAGCGAGCTGGAGCCGGATGAGAGCCGGCTGTTCAGCACGAGCAACATCAATCATCTCGCCTGGTGCCTGGTGGTTGCACTTGCCGCGTTCGCGCTGTGGCTGATGGTGGCGCTCATCAACGCTGAAAACCAGCGCAATGCGCTGATGACCAGACAGTGCCAGGACCGTGTGTTCAAGGAAGAGGTGGACCGCACCTGCATGCTGACGGTGCGTTCGCGCGAACACTGGTGGCAGCACCTCACGTACGCGCTGACGAACCTCAGCCCGCAGAAATGAACAAAGCCCGCTTCCCAGCGGGCTTTTTACTTAGCCGACCATCAGCTTGACCGGCTTCAGGTCCACGCTGTTCGGCCCTGCGTGAATGGTGAAGCTGCCCGGCTCCACCACGCGCACCATGTCCGCATTGAAGAACTGCAGGTCGGCAGGGCGGATGTCGAAGGTCAGCGTCCGCTTTTCGCCCGGCTTCAGCGTTACGCGGCGGAAGGCTTTCAGCTCCAGCACCGGGCGCGTGACCGAGCTGATATCGTCGCGGATATAGATCTGCACCACTTCGTCGCCGGCCACTGCGCCGGTATTGGTCACGTCCACCTGCACCTGCGTCGATTCGCCCACCTTGATGGCTGCCTTGCTCAGGCGCGGCGCTGAAATGTCGAAGCGCGTGTAGCTCAGGCCATAGCCGAAGGGGTAGAGCGGTTTGGTGCTGCCGTCGATATAGCCGCGGCGGGCGGACGGCTTGTGGTTGTAGAACACCGGCAGCTGGCCCACATTGCGCGCAATGGAGACCGGCAGCTTGCCGCCGGGGTTGGCGCGGCCGAACAGGATATCGGCGGCAGCATGGCCCGTTTCCTGGCCCATATACCAGCCTTCCACCAGAGCATCCGCGCGTTCCGCCAGCAGGTTGACCGACAGCGGACGGCCGTTCAGCAGGAACACCACGGTTGGTTTGCCGAGATCGAAGATGGCTTTGGCGAGATCGTTCTGCTGGCCCATCAGGTCCAGACTGTTGCGGTCGCCCAGGTGATTGTCGGACCACGCTTCACGGCTGGTCTGTTCGTTATCCCCCAGCACCATGATGACGGTGTCGGCCGATTTCGCGGCCTGCACGGCTTCCGCGATCAGGCGCGCATTCACTTCCGGCGGCGTGAACCTGATCTCGTCCTTGCCCCAAATGCGCTCTTCGGTGATGCGCACGCCTTCCGAGTACTGCAGTTCAAAGCCCTGCGCCTTCGCTTCCGCCTGCAGGCCTTCGTAGATCGATACCACATGGCGCGGAATGTCGGAATAGCCGCCGATAGGGCAGTCCTTCGCATGGGTGCCGAGCAGCAGCACCTTACCTACCTTCCTGCCGTCCAGCGGCAGCAGGCCCTTGTCGTTCTTCAGCAGCACCACGCTGCAGCGGGCTGCTTCGCGCGCCAGCGCCACGGCGTCCGGCGTGGCGGTGAGGTGGTCGGCCAGCTTTGCATCCACATACGGGTTCTCGAACATCCCTGCCAGGAATTTCAGTTCCAGGATGCGGCGCACCACGGTATCGATCTCGGCTTCGCTGATGCGCCTTGCCGTCACCAGTTCCTTCAGCTTGCGGAAGCCGAAGCCGTCCGGCGTTTCGATATCCACGCCTGCCTTGAAGGCGCGGTAAGCCGCTTCCTTCGCATCCGGCACCAGCTTGTGCCGGGAAATCAGTTCCTTGATGCCGAGGTAGTCCGACACGGTGATGCCCTTGAAGCCCCACTCCTCGCGCACCACCTTGTGCAGCAGCCAGCGGTTGGCGTGCGAAGGCAGGCCGCCTATCTCGTTATAGGATGGCATGATGGCCGCCACCGGCGTTTCCTTCACCAGCCGTTCGAAGGGCGGGAAAAACTCTTCGCGCAGCGTGCGCTCGCTGATTTCCGCAGGGCCGATATTGGTACCGCTTTCCGGCTGGCCGTGGCCCGTCATGTGCTTCAGCGTTGCCAGCACCTTGTCTTTCGCGAGCTGGCGCGTTTCGCCGGAGAAGCCCAGCACCGCGGCCTTGCCCATTTCGCCGCACAGGTAGGGATCTTCGCCGAAGGTTTCTTCAATACGGCCCCAGCGCGGTTCACGTGCCACGTCCACCACCGGCGCCAGCGCCAGGTTGGCGCCGCGCGCACGCATTTCGCTGGCCGCCACGCTGAAGATCCTGCGCGCCAGCTCAGGATCGAAGGAGGAGGCGAGGCCTATCGCCTGCGGGAAGGAGGTTGCATCGCGCGCGGCGTAGCCGTGCAGCGCTTCCTCGTGCATGAACATCGGAATGCCGAGGCGGGTCTGTTCCATGGCCCATTTCTGGGCTGCGTTGACGTAGTTGGCGGTCTCCAGCGCATTGCGGTTGCGGCGCTCGCCGCTGTCGCCCGCGCCGCCCGCCGCCGCCTTGCCCTGGCGGTCCGATGGACGTGCCAGCATGCCGAGGCCATGCGGATAAACGCTGGAGGCCTTCGCAGCAGAGAACTCGCCCACATCGTCCTCGATCTTGCGCTTCTCCTGCCACACGCAGTCGAGCTGCGCGATCTTCTCGTCCAGCGTCATGCGGCGCAGCAGGTCGTCCACCCGTTTCGGGATGGGCGCGGAGGCGTCCTTGTAGACGGCTTTCGGCGCCGCGAGGGCGATTGGCTGGATGGCGGCCATACCGGCGAGGCCCGTCACCGAGGACAGGAACTGCCTGCGCTTATTGCTCATGCTGCGGTCTCCTTGTGTTTTTATAAGGTGTGCGTTCAGCGTTTGGCGGAGCGGGTGGCCACATCGACCCACACGGCGAGCGTAAGGATCAGGCCCTTCACGATCATCTGCCAGTAGGTGTCCACATCCAGCATGGACATGCCGTTATCGAGGCTGGCCATCACCAGCGCGCCGATCAGCGCGCCGTACACAGTGCCGGAACCGCCGCGCATCGAGGTGCCGCCGATGAAGCAGGCCGCGATGGCATCCAGCTCGCCGGAGGTACCGGCCGACGGGGAGCCAGCAGCGAGGCGCGCCGTGTTGACCAGGCCGGCGAGGGCGCACATCAGGCCCATGATGCCGAAGATCCAGAGCTTGACGGCTTTCACGTTGATGCCGGACAGGCGCGTGGCTTCCATATTGCTGCCGACGGCGTAGATGCGGCGGCCGAATACGGTCTGCGTGGTCATGTAGGTGAAGATGCCGAGCAGTGCGAGCAGCAGCAGTACGGGGAAAGGCACGCCTTCATAGCTGTTCAGCGTCGATACGAAGGCGAAGATCACGGCAGCGATGGCAGCCAGCTTCAGCGCATCGCGCCACACCGGCGCCTGTTCCAGGCCATGCTTGGCACGGCTGCGGCGCTGGCTCCAGGCCAGGAACACGGCGATGGCGAACAGGCCGAGGCCCAGGGCGATGCCCAGTTGCGGCGGCAGGTAGCCCTGGCCGATCTGCACCATATTGTCCGACACCGGCGCCACGGTAACGCCATCGGTAATGCCGAGCACAATGCCGCGGTAGGCCAGCATGCCGCCAAGGCCGACGATGAAGGACGGTATGTGCAGGTAGGCCGTGAGATAGCCGTTGAACAGGCCTAGTACCAGGCCGATGGCCAGCACGGCGATCAGGTTGACCGGCAGCGGCAGGCCATGTGTCACGTCCAGCACCGCAGCAACGCCGCCCAGGAGGCCCAGCAGGGAGCCGACGGAGAGGTCGATCTCGCCCGCGATAATCACCAGCGACATGCCGCAGGCCACAATGCCGGTAATGGCCATCTGGCGCATCAGGTTCGACATATTGCGCGGCGTGAGGAAGCCGCCTTCCGTCTTCCAGAAGAAGAATGCCCAGATCAGGGCAATGGCAATCAGCAGGGCCAGGATCTTGTACTGGGTGAACAGCTTTTTGAGTTGTGTGCTTTTCATGGAATTTCTGTTCGGTGGTTCAGTGGACCAGCGCTGCTGCCAGCACCGTTTCCTGTGTGAGGCCCTCGTTGACGAAGTCGCCGCGCAGCTGACCTTCGCCGATCACGAGCACGCGGTCGGACACGCCCAGCACTTCCTGCAGCTCGGAGGACACCATAATGATGGACACGCCTTCCGCGGCCAGGTTCAGCATCAGCTGGTAGATCTCGAACTTCGCGCCCACGTCCACGCCGCGCGTCGGTTCATCCAGGATCAGGATGCGCGGCTTGGTCAGCAGCATCTTGGACAGCACGGCCTTCTGCTGGTTGCCGCCCGAAAGTCCGGTAATCGGCAGGAAGGGACTGGAGGTCTTCACCTTGAGGCGGTCGATTTCGCCGCGCACGGTGCGCAGCTCCTCGGCATCGCTGATGCGCGTGGCATGCGAGAACTCCTGCAGCACGCTGAGCGTCATATTGTGGCCAACGCAGAGGTCGGGCACGATGCCGTGGTGCTTGCGGTCTTCCGGCACCATGGCCAAGCCGCAGCGGATCGATTTCAGCGGCGTGCTGGTATCGAGCTTGCGGCCATCTAGCCAGACTTCGGAGCTGCACGGGCCTTCATAGGCGCCGAAGATCGCGGAAACGAGCTCGGTGCGGCCAGCGCCCACCAGCCCTGCGATACCCAGGATCTCGCCCTTGCGCAGCGAGAAGGAGATATTGTCCACGCGCTTGCGCTGCGGATTGTCCGCATCGAAGCAGCACACATTGCGTGCTTCGAACACCACTTCGCCCGGCGTATGTTTGCGCTCGGGGTAGAGCTGGTTCATTTCGCGGCCCACCATCTGTGCGATGATGCGGTCGATATTCATCTCGCTCATCGGCGTGGTGGCGATATGCTGGCCGTCGCGGATGGTGACGATGGTGTCGCAGATGGCCGCGATTTCATCCAGCTTGTGCGAGATGTAGACGCAGGCCACGCCCTTCGCTTTCAGCGAGCGCACGATGTCCAGCAGCACGCTGATTTCGGAGGTGGTCAGCGAAGATGAAGGCTCGTCCAGGATCAGGATGCGGGCCTTCTTGTTCAGCGCCTTCGCGATTTCGATCAGCTGCTGGTAGCCGCCGCCATACTGCTTCACCGGCAGCACCACGTTCACGTCGCGGATATTCAGCTCGGCCAGCAGTTCTTCGGCGCGGCGGTTCATGGCGTCATAGTCCATGCGCCCGCCGGGCAGGGTGATCTCGTTGCCGAGGAAGATATTCTCCGTCACCGACAATTCAGGCACCAGCATCAGTTCCTGGTGGATGATGACGATGCCGGCATCTTCGGTTTCGCGGATGGACTGGGCGCGCAGCGGCGAGCCTTGCCAGAGAATTTCACCGTCCCATGTGCCATGGGGATAAACGCCGGACAGCACCTTCATCAAAGTTGACTTCCCGGCGCCATTCTCGCCGCACAGGCCGATGCATTCGCCCGGCCTTACCTTGATGTCGATACCATTCAATGCGCGAACACCGTCGAACTGCTTGACGATGTTCTTCATTTCAAGAAGGTAATCGGTCATGCCATTCGCGTTCAGTTAGCGGAGAGTTGCGCTTTCGTGTAGAAGCCGTCGTCCACTACCAGGTTGACGTTCGCTTTCGTCAGCGGTGTTGGTTTCAGCAGCAGCGTATCGACTTTCTTGAAGCCGTTGTTGTAGGAGGCGTTGAAGCCGGGCTTCTCGTTGCGTACCAGCTGCACGGACAGTTTTGCGGCCTCGCCAGCCAGCACTTTCAGCGGCTTGTAGACGGTAACGGTCTGGGTGCCTGCGATCACGCGCTTCACGGCGGCGAGGTCGGCATCCTGGCCGGAGACCGGCACCTTGCCCTGCAGCTTCTGTGCGGTCAGCGCCTGGATTGCGCCGCCCGCGGTGGCGTCGTTGGAGGCGACGATGGCGTCGATCTTGTTGCCGTTCGCGGTCAGCGCGTTCTCGATGATGGCCAGCGCTTCCGATGGGCTCCAGTCTTTCACCCACTGCTTGCCGACGACCTTGATGTCGCCCTTGTCCACCAGCGGCTGCAGCACCTTCATCTGGCCTTCGCGCAGCATCTTGGCGTTGTTGTCGGTGGGGGCGCCGCCCAGCAGGTAGTAGTTGCCCTTTGGTTTGGCGGCCACTACGGCCTGGGCCTGCATTTCGCCGACCTTCTCGTTGTCGAAGGAGATATAGGCGTCGATGTCCGAATTGAGGATCAGGCGGTCATAGGACACCACCTTGATCTTGGCTTTCTTCGCTTCGCGCACGGCGTTGTTCAGCACCGTGGCGTTGTAGGGAACGATGACCAGCACGTCCACGCCGCGCGAGATCAGGTTTTCGATCTGGGAGATCTGGCGTTGCTCGCTGGCGTCGGCCGACTGCACATAGACCTTGGCGCCCAGCTTCTCGGCGGCTGCCGTGAAGTAGTCGCGGTCGCGCGTCCAGCGCTCCAGGCGCAGGTCGTCGATGGAGAAGCCGATTTTCGGATTCTTGGCGTCCGCCATCGCCGCGCCGCTGGTGAGGGCGAACAGCGCGCCCAGGATTGCCACTTTCAACTTCTTGTTCATCTCTGTCTCCTAAGATTTGTGGCCGCTGTCTGCGTGGACGCCGCCGGTATTCTGTGGTTAAGGCATCAGTGGTTATGCCGTGGAATATTGTGTCCAACCCCCCGATACTCTACAGCCAATTCCATGCAGGCCCCGAACTCCATCTGGCCGACGGTGGAACGGTAGAGTTCCTGCCATGGCGTCTGGCTGGCAGGGAAGGCCGGGATGCCTTCAGCCTTGCGCCTGGCCAGTTCCTCGTCGCTCACCACCATATTGCAGCTGCCGGTATTCAGGTCGATGCGGATGGTGTCGCCGGTACGGATGTAAGCCAGGCCACCGCCGACCGCGCTCTCCGGCGATGCATTCAGGATGGACGGGCTGGCGGAGGTGCCGGACTGGCGGCCGTCGCCCAGCGTTGGCAGGGCATTGATGCCACGCTTGATCAGGGCATCCGGCGGCTGCATGTTCACCACCTCGGCGGAACCTGGCCAGCCAATGGGGCCGGAACCGCGGATGACGAGGATGCAGTTCTCATCGATGTTCAGGGCAGGATCGTTGATACGGTCGTGGTAGTCGCCCGAACCATCGAATACGATGGCGCGGCATTCGAACACATTTTCATGGCCCGGCCGCGACAGGTAGCGCTGGCGGAAATCTTCCGAAATGACGGAAGTCTTCATGATGGCGAAGTCGAACAGGTTGCCTTTCAGGACCATGAAGCCTGCCTGCTCCTTCAGCGGTGCGCTGAATGGCCAGATCATTTCGCGGTCTACGGTTTCGCGGCCCTTCAGGTTCTCCGCCATCGTCTGGCCGGTAACGGTAGGACGGTTGGAGCGCAGCTTGCCCGCCTGCTCCAGTTCCCACATCACGGCCGGCACGCCGCCGGCGCGGTGGAAGCGCTCGCCGAGGTATTTGCCGGAGGGCTGCATGTTCAGCAGCAGAGGCACGTCGTGGCCGTATTCCATCCAGTCTTCCGAACGCAGCTCCACGCCGGCATGGCGCGCCATGGCAACGATGTGCTGCTGGGCGTTGGTGGAACCCCCGATGGCGGCGTTGACCACGATGGCATCGAGGAAGGCCTCGCGCGTCAAAATCGAAGAAGGGCGGATATCCTGTTCGCACAGCTCAACGATGCGGCGGCCGGTGGCGTAGGCCATCTGGCCGCGCTCGCGGTAAGGCGCGGGAATCGCGGAGCAGCCGGTGAGGGACATGCCCAGCGCCTCGGCCATCGCGTTCATGGTCGAAGCGGTGCCCATGGTGTTGCAGTGGCCCGAAGAGGGCGCAGAGGCGGTGGCGATCTGCAGGAATTTCTCGTTGTCGATTTCTTCGGCGGCCAGCTGGCGGCGCGCCTTCCAGATGGCGGTGCCGGAGCCAACCAGCTCGCCGTCCAGCCAGCCGTCCAGCATCGGGCCGCCGGACAGCACGATGGCGGGAATGTCGACGGTGGAAGCGGCCATCAGCTGCGCCGGCGTGGTTTTGTCGCAGCCGGTGGTGAGCACCACGGCATCGATCGGGTAGCCGTGCAGGATTTCCACCAGGCCCATATAGGCCAGGTTGCGGTCGATGGCGGCCGTAGGGCGGCGGCAGTTCTCGAAGATAGGGTGCAGCGGGAATTCCATCGGAATGCCGCCCGCATCACGGATGCCGTCGCGCACGCGCTTCGCCAGTTCCAGGTGGATGCGGTTGCAGGGGCTGATATCGCTGCCCGATTGGGCGATGCCGATAATCGGTTTACCCGAACGCAGTTCTTCGGGCGTAATCCCGTAGTTCATGAAGCGCTCAAGATAGAGCGCGGTCATGTCGATGAAGTCGGGATTGTCGAACCATTCCTGCGAACGGTAGCGGCGCTTTGTCATGTCTAAGCCTGCAGAGTAAATGAGTGCTGCGCCTGGCCGGGGGCCGCGACGCGGAATGAAAACAAGCCACCCGCCAGCGGATACTTGCGGCGGTCTTCGTCGCTCATGCCTTTCCACGCGGTGGTGGCGAAGGCAGTGCGCAGGTCAGGCCCGCCGAAGGCGATTTTCGTTATATTAGGGCATGGGAAGGCGAGGGAGCCTTCCAGTTTGCCGTCCGGTGCGTAGCGTTCCACGCGCGCGCCGCCGAACAGTGCCACCCACACATAACCCGCCGCATCCACGGCGGTGCCGTCCGGGTAGCCGCTGCCCTCGATGCGCGCGAACACGCGCTTGCGCGACAGCGTGCCGTCCGGCGCCAGGTCGAAGGCGTAGACCTCTTTCTTCAGCGTGTCGGTATGGTAGAAGGTGCGCCCGTCAGGGCTGGTGGCAGGGCCGTTGGTGATGACGTAGCCGCTGTCCAGGGCCTGCAGGTCGCCATTGCTGCGCAGGCGGTACAGGGAGCCGCTCGCTGCGGTTTCGGCATTGTCCATGGAGCCGAACCACAGGCTGTGGTCGGGGCCCACGTAGCCGTCGTTCATGCGGTTGCCGGGCAGGGAAGCTTCCAGCTCGCGCAGCAGCGTGAAGGCGCCGGTCTTCGGATCGAAGCGCATCAGTTTGCCCGGCATGCCGCACACCATGCCGCCGTCCGTCATCGGCAGGGCGAAGCCGGTTTCGGCCGGCATCTGCCAGCTCTGGCGCGCAGTGCCATCTTCGGCGCAGCGGTGCAGCTGCTGGCCCTTGATGTCGACGAAGTACAGCATGTTCTCACCCGGATGCCATACCGGGCCTTCACCCAGTTTGGCGCCCAGGGCCCAGATGCACTGCGGCACGGCGGTGCTCATGATCCGTACCAGCCTGCGTCAACGAAGTAATCACGGCCGGAGCAGCGCGCCGCATTGTCGGAGGCGAGGAACAGCGTGAGCGCTGCCACGTCTTCCGGTTCCACGCGCTCATGCAGGCACTGCGCTGCGAGGATCGCTGCTTCGTCTTCCGGCGAGTGCCACAGCTTCATCTGGCGCTCGGTCTTCACGGAGCCCGGGATGATGCAGTTGACGCGGATGCCTTCGGCGCCCAGGTCGCGCGCCAGGCCGCGGGTCAGGCCTTCGATGGCCGCCTTGGCCGTCATGTAGAGGCTGAGGTTACCCAGCGCGAGGTGCCAGGAAATCGAACCGAAGTTCAGGATCACGCCGCCGCCGTTTGCCTTCATGCCCGGCGCAACGGCCTGGGCGCAGAAGAACTGGTGGCGCAGGTTGACCGCCAGGCTGTCATCCCAGTACTGTGGGGTGACATCCTTCACGTTGTGGCGGTTGTCGTTTGCGGCATTATTGATGAGGATCTCGGCCGAGCCGTAATCCTTCTCGATCTGCGCGAACACCTCGCCTACCGCCGTGAGGTCGGTCAGGTCGCAGTGAACATATTTGGGCGGATGCTTTGCGCCGCTCAGGCTCTTTTCCAATGCGAGCGATGCTTCGTCAGCGATATCGAGGAAGATGACCTTCGCTCCCTGCTTGACGAATGCGTCCACAATGGCGGCACCAATGCCGGTGCCGCCACCCGTGATGACAACACGTTTGTCATCGAGATTCGGGTAGGTGGCATACACCAACGGTTTTCTTTCGCCAGCCATCTTCAGTTACCTCCAGTTGAAATCCCCGCGCCGGACAGGCCGCGCCGCGCGAGGTTGCGATACAGGGCGCGAACGCCAAAAGTCCATGGTGCGATCTGGTCGCTGCGCTGAACGTGATTGATAAGGCAACCCAGGGCCGGCGTGCTGATGGTAACGCGGTCGCCCAGGTGGTGGGTGAAGCCGCCGCCTGCCGCATCGCGGTCCTTGATCGGCGAGAACATGGTGCCGAGGAAGAGCATGAAGCCGTCCGGATACTGGTGGTGCGCGCCGCTGGTCTGTGCTACCAGGTCGAGCGGGTCGCGGCTGATCTGGCGCATCCTGCTTTCGCCATCCAGCACGAAGCCGTCGTCGGCGCCTTCAATCTTCATGCGCACTTCAGCATTGCGCACGGTATCCAGCGTGAATTTTTCGTCGAACAGGCGGATGAAGGGACCGATCGAGCAGGAGCCGTTATTGTCCTTGGCCTTGCCCAGCAGGAGGGCGCTGCGGCCTTCGATGTCGCGCAGGTTCACGTCGTTGCCGAGGGCTGCGCCCACCACCTTGCGCTGGCTGGTCACGGCCAGCACGATTTCCGGTTCAGGGTTGTTCCATTTCGAATCCGGGTGCAGGCCTACGTCCGCGCCGAAGCCGACCGCCGACATCGGCTGCGATTTCGAGAACACTTCGGCGTAAGGACCAATGCCCACTTCCATGTATTGCGACCAGGCGCCGCGGGCGATGAAGGCCTGCTTCAGCTTCTCCGCTTCCGGCGAGCCGGGCTTGATGCTGGACAGGTCGGAGCCGATGGATTCCAGCAGCGACTTGCGCAGCGTGTCAGCGCGCGCAGCGTCGCCGCCGGCCTGTTCCTCGATCACGCGTTCCAGCAGGCTGACGGCGAAGGTCACGCCGCAAGCCTTGATAGCCTGCAGGTCGCAGGGTGCCAGCAGGCGAGGGTGCATGGACTCGGGCTGCAGGGCCGCTTCCAGCAGCTGCTGCACGGAACCCAGGTGCTCGCCCGGCGCCGAGCGGGCCACGCTGAGCAGGTCGTCGCGTTCCAGCAGGTCGGCCATGGTGCTGACGTGCGGCGTAATGTCGATCACTTCACCATTGCGGACGGCCACCACGCAGGGGCCATTGATTTCGCCGCTCCGCCATACGCGGCCGACGAGGAGTGCGTCCTGCAGATCGGACGGTAATTGCGGCACTGCTGACGCAAGCTTCATTTCTGTCTCCAGTTTCTGTTATCGATGTTTCAGCTGCGGCCCAGGCTTGGCAGCTTGGGCGAATAGGTCCAGCCCGGAATCAGGTATTGCATGGCCATGGCGTCGTCGCGCGCGCCGGTGCCCACTTTCTTGAACAGCTCGTGCGCTGCATTGATGCGGTCCATGTCGGGCTCGATGCCGAGGCCCGGACGGTCCGGTACAGCCACTTCGCCGCCCACGATCTGCAGCGGCTCGCGCGTCAGGCGTTCCTGGCCTTCCTGCCAGATCCAGTGCGTATCGATGGCGGTGATATTGCCCGGTGCTGCCGCTGCGGCGTGCGTGAACATGGCCAGCGACACGTCGAAGTGATTGTTCGAGTGCGAACCCCAGGTCATGCCCCATTCCTGGCACAGCTGCGCCAGGCGCACGGAGCCCTGCATGGTCCAGAAGTGCGGGTCGGCCAGCGGAATATCGACGGCGCCCAGCAGGTGCGAGTGCGCCATCTGGCGCCAGTCGGTCGCCACCATATTGGTCGCGGTAGAAATGCCGGTGGCGCGGCGGAATTCCGCCATGATTTCGCGGCCGGAGTAGCCGTTCTCGGGGCCGCAGGGGTCTTCGGCATAGGCCAGCACATGGCCCTGGCCGCGGCACAGGCGGATCGCTTCATCCAGCGACCATGCGCCGTTCGGGTCCAGCGTCACGCGCGAGTCGGGGAAGCGCGCCTTGATGCCGGCCACCGCTTCCATCTCTTCTTCGCCGCGCATCACGCCGCCCTTCAGCTTGAAGTCGCGAAAGCCGTACTTCGCCACCGTGGCTTCGGCCTGCGCCACAATCGAGGCAGCCGTCACGGCTTCCTGGTGGCGCATGTGGTACCAGTCGTCCTTCGCGCCGCCGCCTGCCAGGTAAGGCAGGTCGGTGCGGCTGCGGTCGCCGATATAGAACAGGTAGGCCAGCATCGGCACGCGGTCGCGCTGCTGGCCGGCGCCGAGCAGCTCGCATACCGGCACATTCAGGTGCTGGCCCAGCAGGTCGAGCAGGGCGGCTTCAACGGCCGTCACCACATTCTCAAGCCGCAGGTTGATCTCGTGCGGCTGCTTCAGCACCGCCGCTTCGGCAGCGGAGGTGACCTGGTGCTGCATGCCGCTCGCACCTTTACCGGCGATGCCTTCGCGGATCGAATTCAGGGTACGGTTGAAACGGCCGATTTGCGTGCCGACTACGCGCGGCACGGAATTCTCCAGCGCTTTCAGGATGCCTGCGCCGCCGGGAACCTCGCCGATGCCCGTGTGGCCCGCGCTGTCTTTCAGCAGCACGAGCGTGCGCGTGAAATAAGGCGCGTGCGCGCCGCACAGGTTAAACAGCATGCTGTCGTAACCCGCTACCGGAATGACCTTCATCTCTATGACGACAGGGCTTCCGTTTGTCTCCGTTTTTGTTGCTTGTACCATCTGTTTCACCTAAAATGAATAGCGCTACCATAACATCGTGTGAGGGCTTTATGCAAGCAGTTCGGCGTCTGATGTGCATTTGTGTCACCGGCATGATTTTTTGCCTCAATCCGGCCACCGCGGCCGGTCCGAAAAAGCCGGGTGACCAGTGGCATTGGGTTGCCGCCTGGGGCTCAGCCCAGATGGTGCCGGGTTCCGAGAACGAACTGCCAGCCGAACATTGGCGCGACAGCAGCCTGCGCCAGATCGTGCACACCTCGCTGGGCGGCAAACGCCTGCGCGTGCGCATCAGCAATGCATTCGGCACCGAGCCGCTGGAGCTGCAGGGCGCCAGCATCGCCCGCGCCGTGGCCTTGGGCCAGCCGGACGTGAAAGACGCGAAGCGCCTGACCTTTGGCGGCCGCGATAGCGTCATGATCCCGGCGGGCGCCGAGTATTACAGTGACCCGGTCGATTTCGAGCAGAAGGCAGGCAGCGATCTTGCCGTTACCATGTATTTCAAGGACGCGCCGGGGCGCCAGACCAGCCATCCGGGATCGCGCGCCACCAGCTTTGTCGCGAAAGGCGACCGCGTGCTGGATGCGGCATGGCCGGAGGCGGCCAAGGTGGTGCACTGGTATGCCTTGTCGGATATCGAGGTGCAGGCGCCGCGCGGGCAGAAGGCGGTTTCCGTTGTCGGCGACTCGATTACGGACGGTTACGGCGTGACCACGGATACCAGCACGCGCTGGCCGGACTTCCTGGCCGAGCGGCTTGCCCGTGCGGGTCAGCCCATGGGTGTGGTCAACGCAGGCATCGGCGGCGGACGCATGCTGCGCGACGGCCTGGGTTTCAATCTGGCCGCACGTTTTGAACGCGACGTGATCGGCCGCGCCGGTGTATCGCATGCCATCGTGCTGATTGGCGTGAACGATTTCGGCACCCAGCGCCGCGACGGGAAGGACACGCCCGAGGCGCGCGCGAAGCTGCTGGAGGACCTGAAAATCGCCCACCGCCAGCTCGTGGAGCGCGCGCACCTGCATGGCATCTGCGTTATCGGCGCCACGCTCACCCCTTACAGCGGCAGCGACTATTACAAGCCCGGCCCCGCCAATGAGGCGGACCGCCTTCAGCTGAACGAATGGATACGCAGCTCCGGCGTGTTCGATGCGGTGGCGGACTTCGACGCAGCGCTGCGCGATCCTGCACGCCCTGACCATATGCGGAAGGAGGTGGACCTGGACGGCCTGCATCCATCGGCCGCGGGCTATCGCGCGCTGGCGGATGCCGTACCCCTGAAGGCCCTGCGCCAGTGCGGGGCGGCACAATGAAGCGCCTGATCGCTTCCATTGCGCTGGCAATGGCGGCATCGGTGGCCGCCGCGGCCCCGGTGACGTACAAGAATCCCGTGGTGCCCGGCTTCCATGCCGATCCAAGCGTTTGCCGCGTGGGCAAGGACTACTACCTCGCCACCAGCAGCTTCGAATACTTCCCCGGCGTGCCTATCTTCCACAGCCGTGACCTGGTGCACTGGCGCCAGATCGGCCACGCGCTGACGCGGGAAAGCCAGCTGCCGCTGAAAGGGCAGCGCGCCTCGCGCGGCATCTTTGCGCCCACGCTGCGCTGCCACGAAGGCAGCTTCTATCTCATCACCACCAATATCGAGAACGGCGGCAATTTCTACGTTCACACCAAAGATCCTGCAGGCGAATGGTCGGAGCCCGTGTGGCTGAAGGAGTCCGTGTTCGGCATGGACCCCTCGCTGCTCTTCGATGACGACGGCAAGGTCTACTACACGCGGCACGGTGGTGGCGAGCGGGGCGGCGTCTACCAGGCCGAACTCGATATGAAGACGGGCAAGCTGCTGAGCGAGGCGCGGCTGGTCTGGCCCGGCACTGGCGGCGTGTGGCCGGAAGGCCCGCATCTGTACAAGCACAATGGCATGTACTACCTGATGATCTCGGAGGGCGGCACTTCCTACGAGCACTCCATCACTGTGGCCCGCTCGCGCTCTCCATGGGGACCGTTTGAGGCCTACAGCGGCAATCCCATCCTCACCCACCGCAACCACCCTGAACTGCCGCTGCAGGCTACCGGCCATGGCGATCTGGTACAGGCCGAAAATGGAAGCTGGTGGATGGTCTTGCTCGGCATCCGTCCGCATGAGCGCCAGCATCATATTGGCCGCGAAACCCTGCTCGCGCCGGTGAGCTGGAACGCGCAGGGCTGGCCTGTCGTCAACGATAACAAGCCCCTTGGCACAACAATGACTGTAGAGGGCCTGCCGGCGCAGGCGCCATGGCCTGGGGAGCCGGTGCGCACGGAATTCGACGACGGCAAACTTGCCCTGTACTGGACGCACCTGCGCGACGGCGCAGCGGGCAAGTGGACGCTCAGTGAACGCAAGGGCTACCTGCGGCTCAAGGGTACCTCGGAGACCCTGGAAGACATCGCGTCCCCAGCCTTTGTCGCACGCAGGCAGCAGCATCTGCGCATGCGGGCAGCAACACAGCTGGAATTCACACCGTCCGGCGAGCAGCAGGCGGCCGGCCTTGTGCTGCGGCAGAATGAAGCGAACCACTATGCCTTGCGTGTGACAGGCGTGGCACAGCGCCGCATCGAATTGCTGCAGCGGGTGAAGGGCAAGCCCAGCGTAGCGGCTACTGCACCGCTGCCTGCCGGGGCGGTACGCCTGCAGGTTGAAGCCTTCCCTGACCGCTATGTGTTCTCCTATGCGGCCGGTGAAGGCCCGATGAAGGCCATTGGAACCCTGCCGACGGGCGCCCTGTCGTCCGAAAGCGCGGGCGGATTCACCGGCGTGTTCGTCGGCATGTACGCGGCAGGTGAGAACAATATGGCGCCGGCGGACTTCGCATGGTTCGACTACGAGGCGCCCGGAGACAAGGACTAATGACAAACATGATGAAACTGGCAGCTGCCGCATTGGCGGCGTGGCTGGTGATGGCGCCCGCCCAGGCGCTGGGTAACAGGACCGTGGTGCGCTTCGAGCGTGCGCCGGATGCGGTGCAACTGGCCGCTGGCGGCAAGGCGGCAACGCTGTATGTGGACCAGCAGGACTGGCCCGGCGTGCTCCGCGCCGCGCGCGACCTGCAGGGAGATATCCAGCGCGTCAGCGGCGCCTCCCCGGCGCTGAAATTCGGCGCGCCGTCCGGCAGGGAAGCCGTCATTATCGGCACGCTCGGCAAGAGCGCCCTGATCGACAGGCTGGCGGCGGCAGGAAAACTCGATGTGGCGGCCATCCGGGGCAAATGGGAAGGCTGGGCAATGCAGACCGTGGCCGACCCGGTTCCGGGCGTATCGCGCGCGCTGGTGATTGCCGGCAGCGATAAGCGTGGCACCATCTACGGCATGTATGAGCTGTCCGAGCAGATTGGCGTGTCGCCCTGGCACTGGTGGGCCGATGTGCCGCCACAGCGCCATGCCGCCATCGCTGTCAGCGTTCCGCAAGTGCTGAGCGACGCGCCGGTGGTGCAGTACCGCGGCATCTTCCTCAACGACGAGGCCCCGGCGCTGACGGGCTGGGTAAAGCAGCACTACGGCGGCTACAAGCACGGCTTCTACGAGAAGGTCTTCGAGCTGATTCTTCGCCTGCGCGGCAACTACCTGTGGCCAGCGATGTGGGATGCAGCATTCTTTGACGACGATCCCCTCAACGGCAAGCTGGCGGACGAATACGGCATCGTGATGGGCACCTCGCACCACGAACCCATGATGCGTGCCCATAAGGAGTGGCAGCGCTATGGAAAAGGCCCGTGGGACTACCAGCGCAACGAGCAGGTGCTGAAAGATTTCTGGCGCGGCGGCCTGCGTGCGACGAAGGACTACGAGAAGATCATCACGCTGGGCATGCGGGGCGATGGCGACGAGCCGATGTCGGAAGAATCGAATGTGGCTCTGCTGCAGCGTATCGTGCGCGACCAGCGCGAAATGATTGCGCAGGAGATCAAACCGAATATCAGCGAAGTACCGCAGGCCTGGGCGCTGTACAAGGAAGTGCAGGACTATTACGAGAAGGGCATGCGCGTGCCGGACGACGTGCTGCTGCTGTGGTGCGACGATAACTGGGGCAATATCCGCCGCCTGCCAACCGCCGAGGAGCGCAAGCGGCCGGGCGGCGCGGGTGTCTACTACCACTTCGACTACGTTGGCGGACCGCGTTCCTATAAATGGCTGAACGTTACGCCGATTCCGAAGATCTGGGAGCAGATGCACCTGGCCTGGAAGTACGAGGCCAACCGCATGTGGATCGTCAACGTGGGTGACCTGAAGCCGATGGAAGTGCCGATCGAGTTCTTCCTGAGCTATGCATGGAATCCCGAAAAATGGCCTGCGGAGCGCCTGCCTGCTTATCTGCAGCAATGGGCGCAGCGCGAGTTCGGCGCAAAGCATGCCGCCGATATCGCCGACATCGTGGACAAGTACACGCGCTACAACGGCCGCCGCAAGCCGGAACAGCTGGAGCCGGAAACCTACAGCCTGACGAACTACGGCGAAGCGGAACGCATCGTGGCGGAATACAAGGAGCTGCTTGTCCGCGCCGAAAAGATTTCGGCGGAGCTGCCGAAGAACCAGCACGACGCTTTCTTCCAGCTGGTGCTGCATCCGGTGAAGGCGGGCGCCATCGTGAACGAGTTGTACGTCACGGCAGGCCTGAACCGCCTGTACGCGAAGCAGGGCAGGACTTCGGCGAACGACCTCGCGGCGCGCGCCCGTGAGCTGTTCCGGCAGGATGCGGAGCTCACCCGCCAGTATCACGAAATGAACGGCGGCAAATGGAACCACATGATGTCGCAGGCCCACCTCGGCTACACCTACTGGAACCAGCCGCCGCGCAATGTGATGCCCGCGGCGAGCGAAATCCAGGTGCCGCGCGCAGGCGATATGGGCGTGGCGGTGGAGGGCAACGAGAACGTGTGGCCCGGCCCCGGTGGCGATGCGCTGAAAACGCCGCCGCTCAACAACGCTGCTGCAGCACCGCAGTCTGTGCAAATCTTCAACCGTGGCGAGCAGCCATTCCGCTTCACGGCGAAGGCGAGCGAGCCATGGATTATGCTTAGCAAGACCAGCGGCAGTGTCGCGCGTGGCGAACGGCTGCAGGTCGACGCGCGCTGGAGTGATGTACCGGCTGGCAGCCGCACCGCCACGGTAACGATTACGGGTCCGAATGGCGAAGTGAAGGTGCAGGTGCCGGTGGTGAAGGCCGACCTGCCTTCAGTGCCGGGCTTCGTGGAGACGGATGGCGTAGTGGCGATGGAAGCCGGACATTTCACGCGCGCTGTTTCGCCGGTTGGCCGGTCCTGGCTCACCATTCCAGGCCATGGCCGCACACTCTCCGGCGTCGCTGCGCAGCCTGTGCTGGCGTCCGCGTTGAGCACTGCGGATGGCATGCGCCTTGAATACGATATGCATATGGCCAGCAGCGGCAAGGTGAAGGTCGGCATCACGCTGGCGCCTACGCTGAAGTTCCAGCCGGGGCAGGGCCTGCGTTATGCCGTCTCCATCGATGATGAAGCGCCGCAGATTGTGAACGTGCATGCCGATGCGTCGCTGAAGGCCTGGGAGCGCATGGTATCCGATGGCGCCGCATACTTCACGACAGAGCACCTGGTCGCGAAGCCGGGCAGGCATGTGCTGAAGTTCTGGGCCCTGGATGCGGGCCTGGTCGTGCAGAAGCTGGTAGTGGATGCGGGCGGCCAGCGGCCGAGCTACCTCGGTCCGCCGGAAAGCCCGCGTTTGCCCTGAATCAGGCGCGCTGCGGCATGGCCCGCAGCGAGTCTGCAATCGCCTGGCGCATCGGCTTGGCCTGCAGCTTCTCGTCAAACGGCGAGCAGCGCATTTGCAGGCCGTCCTTGCGCGAGGCGCCCTTCAGGTCCTGCAGCCAGCTTACGTGGTCGGCCATACCCCACAGCAGGAAGTCCTTTACCTGCGGATAGCTGAGCGTCACGTCCAGATATTCCTTCGTCAGCGCGGCCACGCCTGCGTCGCGCTGCGCGATATCGGCAGGGAACTGCTTGTCGTTCACATCGAACTCCGTGATCAGCAGGTCCAGGCCCATGCCGGTGACTTCATCGAGGAATTTTCGCCACTCGCGCACCACGGCGGCCTTGTTGGCCGAGTCTTCCCAGCCGCCGATGTGGCTCTGGATGCCGAGCGCATGGATCGGGGCGCCGCGTTTCTTCACCTCATGCAGCAGGCGCAGCACACCGGCGCGGTGCTTCGCGTTCTCCACGTTCCAGTGCATGAAGTCGTTGTACACCAGCTGGGCATGGGGCGCCGCTTCATGCGCGAGGCGGAAGGCCAGTTCGATTTCAGATGCCGTGCCGCCCAGGCGTTCCGACAGCACATTCGGATGGTATTCGCCTGTCTTGCGGTCGATGGCTTCATTGACAACGTCGTAGCTGATGATGTCCTTGCCGAAGTGGCCGCATACCGTGCTGATATGTTTTTTCAGCAGGGCTTCGGCAGTCTTGCCGCCTTGCGGGCCGAACTTGTATTCATTGACCCATTTCGGCAGCCATTTCGGCTCCTGCCAGATCAGGGTGTGGCCACGGATCGCCATGCCGTTCGACTTCGCCCAGGCAAACATCTCGTCGGCCGGCTTGAAATTCATCTGGCCGTTGGCGGGTTCAATCTGTGGCCATTTGGTTTCGTTTTCGGCCACGATGATATTGCACTCGCGCGCCATGAGGGCGCGGTAGGCCGGATCGTCGAATTTGTTTTTGCCGGAGCCCATGGCGTTCCCGAAGCGCAGGCCCTTGCGCTGGGCGATGGCTTTCAGCGGCTCTTCGCCTTCGGCTGCGTGCAGGGCTTGCAGCGGGAGCAGGCCTGCACCGAGAATTTTCAATGTATCGCGTCGTGTAATGGTCATAGTATTTCCAGGCGTGTGGACTTGAGGTCACGGGAGTTGGGGCCGGTCATGATGTCGTAGCGGCCGGGTTCTACGATTTCGCGCATGGCGGCGGACCAGCGCTTGAAAGCTGTGGCATCGAGACGGAAGCGCACGGTGCGCCGCTCGCCTGCCTTCAGGGACACGCGCTCGAAGCCGCGCAGCTGTTTTACCGGCCGCGTCACGGAGCCGTCGAGCCCACGGATATAAAGCTGCACGACCTCGTCGCCCGCAAGCTGCCCCGTATTGCGTACTTCCACATTCACGGTGACTTTGCCATCGCGGCCGATGTGCGCTGAGGAAAGGCGTGGAGCGGCGATCTCGAAACTGGTATAACTCAGGCCGAAGCCGAAGGGGAACAGCGGGGCGCCATGGTTCGTGGACGGCTTGGCGTAGTAATACAGCGGAATCTGCGAAGCATCGTGCAGCACGCTGACGGCCAGCTTTGCGCCCGGGTTGATATCGCCGAACAAGGCCTTTGCCATCGCCGTGCCGCCTTCCTGCCCCACATACCAGCATTCAAGTAGCGCGTTCGCTTTCGCCAGCACGTTCGGATAGCTGGGTGGCCTGCCGTTGATGGCCAATACCACCACCGGCTTGCCCAGCGCGTGGAGCGCGTCCAGTAAAGCATTCTGTTCACCCAGCAGATCCAGCCCGATGCGGTCGCCCAGGTGGTTCTTTGCGAAGGCTTCGCGGCTGGTCTGTTCCGTGTCGCCGATGGCGAGCAGGATCACATCGCAGGTTTTCGCCAGCGCGGCCGCCTCGCGTATCAGTTCATGATTGCGGACCGGGTCGCCCAGCAGCACTTCGTCTGCGCCGCGGTCCTCGCTCTGCGTAATGAATACGCCTTGCGCGTGCAGCACTTCGGCCTTGCCGGCCAGGCGCGCTTTCACGCCTTCCAGCAGCGATACCGGCTGGCGCGGTTCGCTGGAATAGCCGCCCAGGCGGGCAATCGATGCATTCGGGCCGATGACTGCGATGCGGCGATGCGCGCCGGGCTGCAGCGGCAGCACTCCATCGTTTTTCAGCAGGCAGATCGAGCGTTCGGCCGAGCGCAAGGCGAGGGCGCGTGCATCGGCATTGCCGCTGAGCGCCATGGCTGCTGCGGCGTCGCCATAAGGATTTTCGAACAGCCCGGCGCGGAATTTGAGCGACAGCATGCGCGCACAGGCGCGGTCGATGGCGGCCTGCGGCACGGCGCCGGAGCGTACCAGCGCAGGCAGGCTGCGGAAGGCCGTGCCATCCGGAAGCTCGCTGTCCACGCCCGCTTCGACCGCGCGCACGGCAGCGGCGGGGAAGTCGGGCACCACATGGTGCAGCGACTGCAACTGCTCCACGGCGTTGTAGTCGCTAACGACCACGCCATCGAACTTCCATTCGCGCCGCAGCACATCGTCCAGCAGCCAGCGGTTGACATGCGACGGCACCCCGTCGATCTCGTTATATGAAGGCATGACCGCGCTGATGCCGGTGCGCTCGACCAGCGCGCGGAAAGGAGGGAAGAAGTTCTCGCGCAGCTCACGTTCGGCAATCGGCGCCGGGCCGACATTGGTGCCGGATTCCGGCTGGCCATGCCCGGTCATGTGCTTCAGCGTGGCGAATACCTTGCCCGGGCCGAGCACCCGGCCGTCGCCCTGCAGGCCGCGCACTGAGGCCACGCCCATCTCGGCGCACAGGAAGGGATCTTCGCCAAATGTCTCTTCGATCCTGCCCCAGCGCGGATCGCGCGCAATATCCACCACCGGGGACAACGCCAGGTGCGCGCCATGCGCCCGCATCTCGCGGGCGATCACGCTGTTCACATCGCGCACCAGCTCCGTATCAAAGCTGCCCGCCAGGGCAATAGCGGAAGGGAAGCAGGTGGCCCCTGGCGCCATATAGCCGTGCAGGGTCTCTTCGTGGAATAGCACCGGTATGCCAAGCCTTGTGTTGTTGACCGCCCAACGCTGAATGTCATTGATGAAGCGCACCGTGTCCTCGCTGCCGCGCCAGCGCTGCCCAGGTATCGCAGGCGCGCCTTTACGGTCGGAGGGACGGGTAATCTGGCCGAAACCGTTTGGATAGGCCTTGCTTGCTTTCGCAGGCGAGAAGTCTGCGCTGCCCTGAACCATGATATCGGCCTTGGTGCTCCACAAGGCAATCATCTGGCTGATTTTTTCATCGAGCGTCATGCGGGACAGCAGGTCGGCGACGCGCTTCTCAATTGGCAGGGCAGGATTCCGGTAGGGCAGGGTGGCTTCGCCCAGTACCGTTCCAAGCGCCTGCACGGGGGCGATGACGCTGGCGCCAAGCCCTGCAAGCGACTGCAGCAGCTTGCGCCGTCCAGTGTGAATCATTCTGTCTCCCCCGGCCTTCGGGCCATGTAAGAATCGTGCGAAACTTCTGCTGGCACTGGCCGGAAGGTTACGCTAACATTCATTTAAACGCAAACGGTTGCGCTAACAAATCAGAATGGAGACACGATGAGGATCATCGCGAGGGCCCTTGCGGCCATGGCGCTGCTGGCGCTGACGGCGGCTGCCAGCGCCGTCGAGGAAGACGGTTACGAGCTGTGGATGCGCTACCGCCCGCTGGACAAGGCTGCGCAGTCGGCGCTGCAGCCACGCGCCACCGCAGTTGTTTACAACGGCACGGCCTCGCCTACGGTGCAAGCAGCGATCAACGAGCTTCAGCGCGGTTTCGGCGGCATGCTGGGCAAGGCGCCGGCGGCAGGCGCCCAGCTGCGCAACGGCGCCATCGTGCTGGCCACGCCGGCCTCCATGCCCGAGCTGGCAAAAGGCCTTGAAGCCCTCGGCAGCGAAGGCTACCAGCTGCGCAGCGCAACGGCGCAGGGCCAGAAGCTCACCGTGATCGCCGCCAACAGCGACAAGGGCCTGCTGTATGGCGCCTTCGCCCTGCTGCGCGCCGTGGGAACGGGCGTGAAGCTCGATGCCCTGAACCAGAGCTCCGCACCGAAACTGCAGCTTCGCCTGCTGAACCACTGGGATAACCTGGACCGCACGGTGGAACGCGGCTATGCGGGTGAATCCATCTGGGACTGGTGGCGCCTGCCGGATATCCGCGACCGCCGCTATACCGATTATGCGCGCGCCAACGCCTCGCTCGGCATCAACGGCACGGTGCTGAACAACGTCAATTCGAAGCCTGAGATCCTCACCGCGCCATGGATTGCGAAAGCCGCTGCCGTGGCGGACGTGCTGCGCCCCTACGGCATCAAGGTTTATCTGTCGGCACGCTGGTCCACTCCGCTGGAGCTGAAGGAAACGAAGACGGCCGATCCGCTGGCGCCTGAAGTGGCCGAATGGTGGACCAAAAAGGCGGACGAAATCTACCGCGCCATTCCGGACTTTGGCGGCTTCCTGGTGAAGGCGAATTCGGAAGGCCAGCCAGGCCCGCAGGACTATCACCGCAGCCACGCCGACGGCGCCAATATGCTGGCGCGCGCGGTCGCGCCGCACAAGGGCATCGTGATGTGGCGCGCCTTCGTCTACGCCCATGAAAAACCGGTGGACCGCGCGCGCCAGGCCTATGACGAATTCAAGCCGCTGGACGGCACCTTCCTGCCGAACGTGATGGTGCAGGTGAAGAACGGCGCGATCGACTTCCAGCCGCGCGAGCCATTCCACCCGCTGTTCGGCGCCATGCCGAAGACGCCGCTGATGATGGAGTTCCAGATCACGAAGGAATACCTGGGCTTCTCCACCCACATGGCCTACCTCGGCGCCATGTATGAGGAAACGCTGCGCGAGGAAACCCACCAGAAGCAGGGCGGTTTCACCGTGGCGCAGGTGCTGGAAGACCAGGACCATGGCCAGCGCTTGACCGGCATGGCTGGCGTGGCGAATATCGGCAGCGAACGCAACTGGAGCGGTTCCCACTTCGACCAGGCCAACTGGTATGCCTACGGCCGCCTGGCCTGGGATCCGCAGGCTTCGGCGCGTGACCTGGCCCGCGAATGGGCAGCGCAGACTTTCACGCCCGATCCGCGCGTTACCGGCCCCATGGTCGATATGATGATGCTGTCGCGCGAGGCCGTGGTGAACTATATGACGCCAATTGGCCTGCACCACCTGATGGGCACCGGCCACCACCACGGCCCGGCGCCATGGGTCGATAACCTCGGCCGTCCGGACTGGAACCCGGTCTATTACCACAAGGCCGACAAGCAGGGCATCGGCTTTGACCGCACCGCCACGGGCAGCGATGCGCTGGCCCAGTATGCAGCGCCCATCGCCCGCCAGTACGCTGATCCGCGCACCACGCCGGCGAAATACCTGCTGTGGTTCCACCACCTGCCATGGGACTACGCCATGCCGTCCGGCCGCACGCTGTGGGCCGAAATGATTGCGCACTACGACCAAGGCGTAGGAGAGGCCGTAGAGCTGCGCGCGCGCTGGGAAAAGCTCAAGCCCTTCATCGACAAGCGCCGCTATGAAGACACCGCAAACCTGCTGGATGTGCAGGTGAAGGAAGCGCAATGGTGGCGCGACGCCTGCATCGCCTACTTCCAGTCCGTCTCCGGCAAGGCCCTGCCGCCAGGCGTGAAAGCGCCTGCGCGCACCCTCGATTACTACAAATCCCTGCACTTCCCCTACGCGCCCGGCCGCGGTTAGTTACCAGATAGCCACAACGTCAATAAGCTTGTTTGACAAGCTTATTGACGCGGCATACACTGAAATGGTTGCGGTACCAATAAATGTTATGAGCTGTTACAAAAAGGCCTGAAAGCACCGCATCGCTGCAGTACCAAACGACAATAACGGAGACGACAATGAAGAAGAAAGACCAGATGTCTGGTCGGCCCGCGTTCGCGCGCCGACACGTTTTGCTGGGTTTGAGCGCGATGGCTACGCTGATTTCCCAGGCCTATGCACAGGATGTACAGCCAGCGCAGCCGGCGGCAGGTGCAGCCCCCACCACCGTTGTCCAGATCACCGGCTACCGTGGCAGCCTTGAAACGTCGGCCCGCGACAAGCGGGAGGCCATCGGCTTCCAGGATTCCGTGTTCGCGGAAGACCTGGGCAAATTCCCTGATACGAATATCGCCGAATCGCTGAACCGCATTCCCGGCATCCAGATCAGCCGCGAGATCACGGGCGAGGGCCTGAATATCCAGATCCGCGGCCTGGGCACCAGCTTCACCAAGATCCTGCTGAACGGCGCACCGGTCGCCGTGGCATCCACCGGCCGTACCGACAACCAGAACACCAACCGCGAGGTGGACCTGGACATGCTGCCGACGGACCTGTTCCGCAAGCTCACCGTCAGCAAGAGCCCGACCGCGGGCATGCTGGAAGGCGGCGCTGCCGGCGTGGTGGACATGCGCAGCGCACGTCCATTCGATAACGAAGGCCGCCACATCGCCTACAGCCTCACCGGCATGGAAAACAGCATCGCGAAGAAGCCGAGCAACCGCGGCTCCATCCTGGCCAGCCAGACCTTCGGCGACTGGGGCGTGCTGGCCGGTTTCGCATGGGCCAACACGAAGATGCGCACCACCGGCTTCGAAACCATCGGCTGGACCAATGCCAACCTGTCGGCCGCGCAGAACCCTGCCGCCAACCGCAATAACACCGGCGGCGGCAACTGGACCATTCCCGCCACCGTGCCCGCCAATGCAGGCAATGGCCTGGTTCCCGGCACAGTGATCGACCAGGCTTTCCTGCTGGCGCACAATCCCGGCCTCACCATCCAGCAGATCGACAACGCCATCATTCCGCGTCTCGGCCGGAACATGGACGAATCGGGCAAGAAAGAGAAATACACCGGTATCTTCAGTTTCGAATACCGTCCGAGCAAGTCGCTCAACTTCTACCTGGACACCCTGTACAGCAAGAAGGACAACGACCTGCAGCGCGTGGACATGAACTGGATCGGCCGTAACGGCTCGATGATCCCCTTGAACATGAAGGTCGACAAGAGCGATTGCTCCACCGGCTGTACCGTTACCGGCGGCACCTTTGCTAATGCCCAGTACTTCCTGGAATTCCGCCCCTATCGTGAAGAGGCTACCCTCTGGGGCGTGAATCCGGGCATGGAATGGAAGCTGGCCGACAAGTGGACCGTGGACGCGCAGGCCAACCTCACGCGCTCCAAGTTCAACCGCGATTCGCCGACCGTCGGCCCGGTGTCCCAGCTCGGCAACGGCACCACCGTCACCTTCAGCAATGACGGCACCATCCCGTCGATCACCTCCAACCTGGACGTGAACGATCCGAAGAACTTCGTCTGGACCGGCGGCCGCCTCAACCAGCAATCCGAGTCGCGTAACACCGAGACCAAGGGCTTCCGCAGCAACCTGACCTGGGGCGACAAGACCTTCAACCTGAAGGGCGGCTTCGCGGTCGACGACATCTCGCGCGACATCCGCGCGCGTGACAACTCCGGCGCATGGCAGGCTGCGGTGTGCGGCAATAACCCGAGCGTGTTCCTGCCTGGACCGAATGGGGCGCCGCCATGCGATGGCGCCAACGCACCGGGCAGCGCTGCCGCTCTGTATCCGGGCTTCGGCACCGGCTATACCGCGGGCCGCACGGACCAGCTGGTATACAAAGGCTCGCTGATCCCGGCCGCAGCCCTCGCCAGCTACCTGCGCCCAGGTCCTGGTTTCGTCACGGTGGACTGGGACAGGTTCCGCAAGGATTCCAACTACGACTTCTACCGCGACTCCGCACCGCAGACCGGCTCCGCCAACACCGCCGCCAGCGCCGGTTCGATCCGCGAGAAGAGCAAGGCGCTTTACTTCGAAGTCAATGGCGTGGCCAATCCGATGGACCACCAGCTGCGCTATAACGCCGGTGTGCGCTATGTGCGCACCGAGCAGACCGTGGGCGGCTTCATTTCCCTGCCGGACCCGCGCAACGCCAGCCTGACCCAGAACGGCAGCAAGTATCCGAACGTGGATAACTTCTTCTACCTGGAGACCACCTACAACAACACCCTGCCATCGGGCAGCCTCGCGCTGAACCTGACCAAGGACCTGATTGCCCGCGCATCCGCCTCGCGCACGATGACGCGTGCCGATCCGAACGCGCTGCGTCCCGGCATCAACTTCAGCTCCCCGTCGGCCGACGTGGGCACGGTGGGTAACTCTTCGCTCGCCCCATACCTGTCCGATAACCTGGACCTGGGCCTGGAGTGGTACACCGGCCGTGAAGGCTATATGAGCATCACGGCATTCCAGAAGAAGATCAACGGCTTCACCGTCAACGAAAACGTGACGACGCCGTTCAGCGACCTGGCAGCCTATGGCGTGACCTACGACGCGCTGACCCAGGCGCAGAGGGACGCGCTCAATGCGCGCGGCGGCCCAGGTTCGGCAACGGTGGTGCTCACCCGTCCGCGTAATGCAGCGGGTGAACTGAAGATCAGTGGCGTGGAACTCGGCTGGGTGCAGCCGCTGGACAAATGGCTGCCGGTTAAAGGCTTCGGCTTCAGCGACAACGTGACCTACACCCACCAGAAAGCTTCGGGCGAAGGTACGACGGGCTTCGTGGCGCTGGGCGTCCCGCGCATCACTAACAATGCCACGGTGTACTACGAGCGCGATGGCTACATGATCCGCCTGTCGCACACCTATTCGGAAGGCAGCCAGGTTTCCGGCACCAACCAGAACGGCATTCCGCTGGCGGCGCTGTATGTGGATTCGTACAAACAGGCGGACCTGTCGTCGAGCATCGACCTGGATCGCGTGTTCGACAAGGACGGCTGGCCGACGCTGACCTTCGACGTAGTGAACGTAACGAACGAGAAGCAGCGTAACTACTTCCAGTTCTCGAACGCGACCTTCACGCAGTACAACCCGGGCCGTACCTACTCGCTGGGACTGCGCGGCAAGTTCTGATTGCAGCAGAAGTAGTGGTAAAGACGCAGCCGGCAGGGGCGGGCATGTTATAACATGCTTGCACCTGCCGGCTGTCTCTATGGTAAAGTCCAATCCGACAACAATAACCATGCAGATGGCAGGCAGATGACAAGAACAAAAGCAAAAACGGACACGGGGCCGGAGCCAAAGAGCGGCGCGCCCACCATGTCCGACGTGGCAAAACTGGCCGGCGTGTCGCCGATGACAGTGTCGCGTGTAATGAATGGCGATCCCAATGTGCGCCTCAGCACGCGGCGCAAGGTGGACGAGGCCGTGGCCGCGCTGAACTATGTACCGAACCAGGCCGCGCGCCGGCTGGCGGGCTCGCGTCCCGTCCGCATCGGTTTCCTCTACAGTAATCCGTCCGCGGGCTACCTGAGCGAATTCCTCGTCGGCCTGCTGAACCAGGCCAGCCTGCACAATGTGCAGCTGGTGGTGGAGAAGTGCGAGCCCGGCCAGGACTGGGAAGAGCAGACGCGCCGCCTTATCGCCAACGGCGTGGACGGCATCATCCTGCCGCCGCCGCTGTGCGATACGCCCGGCCTGATCGACCTGATCGCCAAGGCGGATACGCCCTGCGTGGTGGTGGCCTGCGGCCAGCCGGACAAGCGCGTAGGCGCTGTCAGCATCGACGACTACCACGCCGCCTATGCCATGACCAGCCACCTGATTTCGCTGGGCCACCACCGCATTGGTTTCGTGATCGGCCACCCCAACCAGACCGCCAGCGCGCGCCGCCTGGCCGGCTACAAGGCTGCGATTGCGGAACGTGGCGCGGATGCGTCCAGCGAGCTGACGATACAGGGCCTGTTCACCTACCGTTCCGGCCTCGACGCGGCGGAGCAGCTGCTGGGCATGGAGCAGCGTCCCACGGCCGTTTTCGCCAGCAACGACGATATGGCGGCAGCCGTGGTGGCGATTGCGCACCGCCTGGGCCTCGATGTGCCGGGCGACCTCACTGTAGCGGGTTTCGACGATACGGCACTGGCAACGACGATCTGGCCGGAACTGACGACGGTGCGCCAGCCAATCTCCACGATGGCGGAAACGGCCGTACAGTTCCTGGTGCGCCAGATCCGCGCGAAACGCGATGGCGCGCCGGAATCGCCGCAGCACAGCCTGATGGACTTCTCGCTGATCCGGCGCCAGTCGGATGCGGCGCCGCGCATGCGGCCGCCGACCAAGATCGCGCGGCCCTGAACCGTCTCAGCTGACGTTTTCGAGATTCTCCAGCTGGCGCGCGAACAAGGCTTCCTGCGCGCGGATCTCCTCAGGTGAAAAATCTTCATAGGCGCGCGTGGTGCGCGCCCATACTTCCGGCATCACCTGCTCGATCAGTGAGCGTCCACTGTCGGTCAGGGAAATCATCACGCAGCGGCGGTCACCGGGACGGTTGCCGCGCGAGATCAGGCCCTGTGCTTCGAGATCGTTGCACACCCGCGTGAGGTTGGCCGGCTTCTCCATGCAGGCTTCGCCCAGGGCAGAAGCGGTGGAGGTCTCATTGTCCGAGCCATACAGCACAGCCAGCACAATATAGCTGGCCTCCACCAGCTCGTATTTGCGCAGCACGGCGTTCGCCAGGTCTTTCACTCTTTTTTGTACATGGTGCGTCATGCGCAGCAGGCGGATCTGGTCTTCGGGGAAGGCCGGCATGCGGGAACTGATATTTTTTAAACGCTTGTTCGTCGCATCAAAACTGCTCATACACACTCCTGTATGAAAAGAGATATCTCAAAAGTAGGATTGTACTATTGTTGCCCTTTGGTAAATCCTTTTTTCACCCAAGAATGCTCATTTTGGGTGCGGACGGCACTGCTGTGGTGCGAATAAGCCACGAAATCGGCTGATATTGCTGGCCTGAAGCTTGCATATACCACTGGTTCACTTTTATCCGGAACCACATGACCATGCTCTCTACCCAAAGTGAGGTCAATAAGAAGCTCCGCCGCCTGCTGCCCCACATGCTGCACGTGACGGAGAATCGCGAGACACTCAAATCCCTCGAATCAGTGTGGGACGTACTGAACCTCCTCGGCCAGCTGTCCGGCACCACCACCGAAATGGGCGGTACCAAGGCCGCCTTCGCCGCGCTCACCGGCAACCTGCTGCAGAACCTGGCGCTCACCACCTTCAACAAGCGCGTGCAGCAGATGGCGGCGCAGGCACAGGTTGCGGTCGATATCCTGATCCGCAACCTGTTCGAGCGTACGGCCGACATCGGCTTTCTCGCCACCGACGACGCCCTGCGCGCTTTCGCAGCCGCCTGCAGGCGCGGCGACGCGCCGGACCGCACAGCCATGAGCGAACGGCTGCAAGCCTATGTGCGGCGCTACTCGGTTTACCGCGACGTGATCCTGGTCGCACCCGATGGCGCGGTGCTGGCGCGGCTGCCCGGCGCACCGCAGGTAGAACGCATCGGCGATGCGCTGCTGGCCGAAGTGCTGGCCAGCGATGCGCCGTATACCGAAGCCGCCGTGTGCAGCGAGCTGTTCCCGAACGAGTCGCGCAATCTCTTCTACGCGGTGCGCGTGCAGGACGAAGCAGGAAACGTGCTCGGTGCGCTATTCCTGTGCTTTGACTTCGAAAATGAAATCAGCCGCGTGTTCAGGGGCCTGCGCCGCGCGGACGACTGGAGCGTGATCGCCTTGATGGACGATGAGGGCAAGGTAATCGCCAGCAGCGACCCTTACCAGGTGATGGGTGGCGCCGTCATCAGCGCGCCTTACGGCGACGGCCACCTGCTGCGCTTTGCAGGCGCCAGCTATCTGGCCGTGCGCCGCGCAACGCAGGGCTTCCAGGGCTATATGGGGCCGCAGGGCTGGAGCGCGCTGGTGCTGGTGCCGCTCGATATGGCCTTTGACCAGGAAGAGAAGGAAGCGCAGGAGGGCCACGATGATGCATTGATCCGCGCGGTGCTGCACAGCGGCGCCGCGTTTCCGCCCGAGCTGCAGGTCATTCCGCTGCAGGCGGATGCCATCCAGCGTGAGCTGAACCGCTCCGTGTGGAACGCGAATATCCGGCAGGGCGTGGCGCGCGAAGCGTCGATGAACCCGGCCTTCTCCAAGGTGCTGCTGGCGGAGATTGTGCGCACCGGCACGCGCATGAAGGAAGTGTTCACCAGTTCGATCCGCGAGCTGCAGGCCATGGTGGTTGCTTCGCAGCTGGAGGACTGCCAGTTCCTCGCCGCACTGGCGATGGATATCCTCGACCGCAACCTGTACGAGCGCGTCAACGACTGCCGCTGGTGGGCGCTGGACCCGCTGCTGCGCTCCCTGCTGGAAGATGAAGCGGCCGAACAGCGCAGCGAGCGCCTGTCTGCACGCCTTGCTGCGGTCAATGAGCTGTACACGGTGTACGACAGCCTGCTGCTGTTCGATGCCGGGGGCACCGTGGTCGCCGCATCACGCCCACATGTGGCGCAATGGGTGGGCCGCAAGCTCGATGCGCCATGGTGTGCGCGGGCGCTGGCCCTGCCGGATGCGGGCAGCTACGCCGTGTCCGAATTCGAAGCTTCCGAACTGTATGGCGGCCAGCCCACCTACGTGTATGCAGCAGTGCTGCACGGCGCCGGAGGCCGCGCCGCCGGCGGCATTGCCATCGTGTTCGACAGCGGCCCGCAGATCGCTGCGATGCTGGATGCCGCGCTGCCTTCGGCGCCGGGCGCGTTCGCGCTGTTTATCGATGCGGACAACAATGTGATCGCATCGACCGATCCGCTGCGTCCTGCGGGCAGCCGCGTGAACGTACCTGCCGATGTGCGCGCGCAGGCCATGGACGGCGGCGTGGCAAGGCTGGTGGTGCTGGACGGGCAGGTGATGGCGATCGGCGCGCAGGCCTCAGCAGGCTACCGTGAATATCCCGGCACCGAAGGCCGCGCCGGACAGCGCGCGCTGGCGCTGGTTTGTGTGCCGCTGGGCGAGGCCGGCAGCGAGCAAGCGGCCGATGACTGGATGCCGACTGCCGCGCCTTCCGCCGCACCGGCACAGGCAGGCCAGGGCGATACCATCGACATCGCCAGCTTCCATGTCGGCCGCTACTTGCTGGGCGTGCCCGCCAGCGCGGTAGTGGAAGCCATTCCCTTCGGCGGTTTTGTGCGGCTGCCGAACACTTCGCAGAACGTGCGCGGCGCCATGGTCTACCGCGGCAGCACGATGCTGGTGTACGACCTGCATAATGCGCTGGGCCTCACACCGCGCACCCGGCCAGAGGAGATGCTGACTGTGGTGCTGTGCGGTGAAAATGGCCGCAGGTTTGGCGTGCTGGTGGACCGGCTGGGCGAGATTCCCGCAGTGGCTCGCAGTGATATTGCGCCGGTCAGCAATGTGTTTGTCGGCATCACGCCGGTGCTGGCATCGGTGGTGAAATCGCCGGCAGAGCAGGGGCCGATGCTGACGCTGCTCGCGGTTGAGCATATGGCCGAGGTGCTGAATACGCCGCACCAGGGGTGCGACATCGATCCGGCTGCTTTGTTAGAGTAATTGCAAGGCCGCCTCGCGCGGCGACGCAATTACGGAGGCAAACATGTCAGGCACCAGCACCCTCGATCCCGATAATTTCCCCACCGCGCCAGACCGCGTGCTGGGCCGTGGACACGGCACCGGCGCGCTCGGTCCCAGCGATACATCCGATTCCGGCAGCGATGTGCAGGGCGGCTCCGGCCTCGCCCAGCAGGTGGATACGGGACTGGACCAGGGCACCAATGAAGATACGGACCAGAACACCGCCGGCGGCACCGCAGGCCCCGACGTAGGCGATGCGAACCTGGACAGCGATTCCGATGCCGGCGGCACCGGCGAGCGCGCGACCGTAGGCCGCGATACCACGGCGCCGGACGGCGGCGATATCGATGTCGACCACATCGAAACCATCCCGCTCACCAGCAAGGAAGAGCGGGACGATATCGAACGCAGTTAACGAACGCAGTTAATGCTGCTGCTGTGCGCCGGGCTGGTCCTGGCGCTGGCGGTTCTGGCTCAGCATCCAGGCCGCCATCAGCGCGCCGCCGCCGAGCAGTGCGAGCTTCATCGGGTTGGTGCCCATCGTCAGCCGCGTGTAGGCGCTGCTGCGGTGCGTGTTGGGCAGGTTGCGGCCCTGTTTCAGTTCTTGCGATTCATCCGGAGAGTGCAGGGCATCGCTGCGGTCTTTCGCGCTCCGTTGCTGGCTGCGCTGCTGGCCGAACATGAAGGCTTCGGAGTACTTGTCGAACAGGCGCGGCATGTGGAAACCGCCGACCGAATTCGCCTTTGCCGCCCCGCCAACAAAGATATCGCGCTGCGGTGTTTCCGCCGCACTCAGGATCGCCTCGGCCACCAGCTCGGGCGCATACAGCGGCGCAGGCAGCTTGGGTTCTACGTCCATGTAGTTCTTCGCATGCACGGTAAACATGGTGTCGATGCCCGCGGGCTTGATCAGCGTGACGGAAACCGGCACGCCGTCCTTTTCCAGTTCCATGCGGATCGCGTCGGTGAAGCCCTTCACCGCGTGTTTGGAAGCCGAGTACATGCCTTGCAGCGGCACGGTAACGTCGGACACTTCGCTGCCCACATTAATCAGCGCCCCGCCATGCTTCCGCATGTGCTTGACGGCTTCCAGCGAGCCATGCACCACGCCCCAGAAGTTGGTCTGGAACAGGCGGCGCTGGTCATCCATCGATACCTGTTCGGTGCGGCCGTAGATCGAAATCCCGGCATTGTTGACCCAGGTATCGATGCGGCCGAAGCGCGCCATGGCCACGCGGGCCAGCGATTCCACCGCATCCTGGTCGCCCACATCGGTCGGCACGCCGAAGGCCTCCACGCCGCGTGCGCGCAGCTCCTGTTCCAGCTGGCCCAGCGCCTCTTCGCTGCGCGCCGCCAGCACCAGTTTCGCACCGCGTGCGGCCGCCATGCGTGCGGTGGTGAGGCCGATGCCGCTGGTCGCGCCGGTGATCACGACGACCTGCTCGGATAGTTTTTTCAGACGCATCATTCACTCCTCTGTACGTTGGGTTTCTTCATTTATCGTACAGGCGAGGGCGCCTTTCGCGGCACACCATTCCGCGTGTCAATCCACCCCGGACATCGCATCCGCCACCCAGTCCACAAAGGCCCGTACGCGGGGAGAAAGCTGGCGCTGGTAAGGGTAGAGCACGGACACCGGCATGGGCGGCGGCGGCCATTGCGGCAGCAGCTCGTGCAGTGTGCCCGCCGCCAGCAGCGGGGCGGCACGGTAGCGCGGAATCTGGATAATGCCGAGGTCATTCAGGCAGCAGGCTGAATACGCATCGGCATTGTTCACGCTGACCTTGCCACCCAGCTGTATATTGCGCACCTCGCCATTCACCTCGAATTCCAGCGGCAGCAGGCGCCCGGTATTGGAGGAGTGGAAGTTCACGGCCAGGTGGCCATCCAGCTCTTCCAGCGTGCGCGGCGTGCCGTAGCTGTCAACATAGCCCGCGCTGGCGCACGTTACCTGCTGCAGCATTGCCACGCGTCGGCCGACCATGCTGGAGTCGCGCAAGGTGCCTGAACGCAGCACGCAGTCCACGCCCTCGCGCACCAGGTCCACGTAGCGGTCGCCCATGCCGATTTCCAGTTCGATGTCCGGATAGCGTTCGAAGAATTCGCGCAGGCGCGGCAGCACGAAATACTGGGCCAGTGTTTCCTGCAGGTCGACGCGGACCTTGCCTTTCGGCGCCACACCGCTGTTGCCGAAGCCGGCTTCAGTTTCCTCCACATCGGCCAGGATGCGCAGGCAGCGCTGGTAGTAGGCCTGGCCGTCGAGCGTGGGGCTGACCTGGCGCGTGGTCCGATGCAGCAGGCGCACGCCGAGGCGCGTTTCCAGCTGCTTGATGGTGTGGGTGGCGGTGGCGGCGGGCAGTTGCAAGTCTTCCGCTGCCTTGCTGAAGCTGCTGAGTTCCACAATGCGGGTGAACAGCCGCATGGCGTCGAAACGGTCCATTATTGGCTCCGGTTGAATAATGAATGTTAGTTTAATCTATTTATTCACAGCCTTGCATGCGGAATACTCGTCTCATCATCACTAATCTGAAGGAGCATCACATGACACAGCAAGTAGCCATCGTTACCGGCGGTTCCCGCGGCATCGGCGCCGCCATTTCCGAGCGCCTGGCGCGGGAGGGGTATGCAGTCGTCGTCAATTACGCGGGCAGGGCGGCGGAAGCGGAGCAGACGGTTGCCGGCATCACTGCCGCTGGCGGGCGTGCTGTTGCGATCCAGGCCGACGTGTCGGACAGTGCCGCCGCGCGCAAATTGTTTGACGAGGCCATCGCCCGCTTTGGCAGGGTGGACCTACTGGTCAACAATGCGGGCGTCATGGCATCCGAGCTGCCGCACCTGGGCGATACCGACGACCAGACCTTTGACCGCCTGTTCGCCGTGAACGTGAAGGGCACGTTCAACACCCTGCGCGAAGCCGCCACCCGTCTTGAACACGGCGGCCGCATCATCAACTTCTCCACCAGCCTGGTGGGCACGCTGCTGCCGGGATACGCGGTCTATACCGCCACCAAGGCCGCAGTGGAAACAATGACCAGCATCCTGGCCAAGGAACTGCGCGGCAAGAACATCACGGTGAACGCCGTTGCGCCAGGACCGACGGCGACCGAGCTTTTCCTGACCGGGAAAACCGCGGAGCATGTGGAGCGGCTGGCGAAGGCGGCGCCGCTGGAGCGCCTCGGCACGCCGGAAGACATTGCGAACACCGTCGCCTTCCTCGCGCAGCCTGAAGGCTGGGTCAACGGCCAGACCCTGCGCGCCAACGGCGGCATGGTGTAAAGCTCGCTACAATAAGCGGACAAAAGCTGAGAGGAGATCCGCAATGGAAATGAAGCGCATCAATGCAGGCAAGCTGCGGGCGATCGGCTATGACGCGCGCGAGCGGACGCTGCGCGTGGAATTCGATGACAGTAGCGCGATCGATTATTCGAACGTCGGCACCGAAGTCTGGCGCAAGCTGTCTACCTCCGGCGCAGCCTGGAGCTATTACCGCGACAATATCGAAGAAGAATTCACCGGCCGCCGCGGCACCGTGCGCAAGGAGAGCGACCGTAAACTCCTGGACGACCTTTTCCGTGCGCCGGATGAGGGTAGCTGATTGCAAGCCATGACGGCGTAAGCGAAGCAGGCAAGCGAGCGCGGCATTAGTAGAAGAGCGCAGATAATCGCCGGAGTGCCGTGGTGACCGGCACCCAACCTTCCCGGGAGATTCTCGTGCTACGTGTCCGTCTTCTACGCGCGTTGTCGATCGCGCTCGTTCTCGTTTGCTGCGCCAGCGGCGCCAGCGCCATGCCCACCTTGAAAACCGGGCATCCGCGGCTCTTTATCAATCAGGCTGATCTCGTCCGCGTCAAGGCCGAACTGTTGCCGGCGCCGGCGGCAATGCCTGCGGCCGGGAAGATCAGGCTGAAATTTCGCCCGGTGCCGAAGCGCGCGCTGGAACGCTCCGACGTCATGATTTTTGGGCAGCGCTGGGCGCCGGCCCGGAACGGCATATTCATCGCCCACGTTGATGCGGGCGATACCCCAACTACCGCGCGCGTACTGGTAGCGCTGCAGGCTGCCGGCGCCGAAACCTCTTACCTCGCCGTATGGACGCGGGATGTTCCATATGGAGAGGACACGACGATCAGCGTGCGATGGCTGAGGAACGCAAGTAGCGGGCTTGCCTACCTGAGCGTTAACGACGGTACGGAAACAGGACAGAGCTGGTCCATGAACTGGGCGCCCGACCAGCAGGAATTTTCCTTCGGCGGCCGGCGGGGCGAAACGGTCAAGGATGTCGAGCTGTTCAATGGTGCGACCAGCATCCTGGGTCCGGTCACCCCCAACATGCCGCGCGAGGCCGAACTGACCGGCTTTATCGATGCGGCAGACGAGGCTGTGACGCAGATCGCTGCGTGCGGCACACCGACCCCGACGCCGCCCTCCGGCAACAACTGCGACTTCGCAAAAAATGGCAGGATTTTCGTTACCGAGAGCGCGAAGTCGCTGGCCTTGGCTTATGTGCTGACCCAAAAAGCGGCTTACCTGGCCAGCGCCAAACGGCTGGCAGACCACCTGCTGATTCTCCGCCAGAATCCGGATGGACTGAACGTTGGCGGCGAATGGGGCATGAGCTCGCGCATTGCCGCAGCCGGCTTCCTTTACGATTATCTCTTCACCGAGCTGGGACAGGATTCGACCGGAGGTCAGACCTACCGTCAGGCGCTGGCCGCGTACATCATCGATACGGTGCAGGGGCCGGAACTGGTTCGCTCCATCTGCGGTGCATTGGGTAATATGAGCAGCGGCTCTTCGCCGGCATGCATCCAGGAGCCGGTTCCTGAAGACCCGGCGCCCGGACAGCCGACCCTGGCGCGCGACTATGTCGGCAGCCATGCATTGAGCGCCGTCACCGGCGCGGTCATCGGTCTGCTCGCCATCCATGAAGAACACCCCGGTATCACGCCGCTCATTGAAACCATCTTCGCGCACTACGAACAAGGCTTCCTGAAGGCGCGGGATCTGATATCGGTCAATGGCGGCCACCATTTCGGCTTCGCCTATGGCAGCTCGGGAGGCGAGCTTGGCGACAGGCTCCAGATGTGGCAGAAGGCCCTGGATGTTCCAGCCGGTAGCCCGGTATTCTCCACCCCCTGGCTGGGCGAGCTGGTGTATCCGTACATCTATGGGCTGCGGGCCGACACCCGCTTCCCTGCCAGCGGCGATACTTACGACGCCACCGTGAAGGACGCGCCGATTGGTTCACTGGCCCTGAACAGTGCCGTAACCGGCAATCCGTACGGCCAGCGCTTCTACGAACAGGTCGTGCTCGACCAGCGGCCTGGAACTGCGGCGGCAGGCTTATGGGAACGGCTGCTGTATCCATACGTCCATGTGAATGGCAACCTGACGGACCTGGATTTGTCGAGACGCTTCCATGTATCGGGACAGGTCCTGGTCCGCGATACCTGGTCCAGCGATGCGGCGCTGCTGGAGTTCAAGTCTTCATCCTTCTTCGCCGACAACCACTTCCATTTTGACCAGAACAGCTTCACCTTGTTCTACAAGGCGCCGTTGCTGATCGATTCCGGAAAATACGATTCCTACGGAAGCGACCACTGGCAAAATTATTACCGGCGTTCGATTGCGCACAATACGATGCTGGTGTTTGATCCGGCCGAGGAATTCAAGATCGGTAGCGCGAAATACAGCAACGATGGCGGCCAGTGGTTCGGCAGCGGCCAGCTCAACCCGACTATCGCGGAGATCGGGGAGGGCGGAACCAACCGCCTGGCCGGTGTCACGGCGTTCGAGGACGGCGGCTCATACGTCTTTATGTCGGGAGACGCCAGCAAGGCCTATGCGAGCAGCAAGCTGGCGCAGACCGGAGGGTTTGTCCGGAATATCGTCTATCTGCGGCGCCAGCCGCAGAAGCCGCTCGCCATTGTGTTCGATGTGGTCAGGCCGACCGGCAGCAAAATCGCGACTTCATTGCTCCATAGCGTGTCCTTGCCGGTATCGACTGCGGGCAGCAAGAGCGGCATCATCGGCGGGCGAACACAGTTGATATTTGCAGCTAACGCTGCGCGCACACTAACCGTCCGCAACAACGGCGGCATGCTTACTGTGCAGGTACTGCTGCCGGAGGCCGCCAGCCTGGTGCAGGTCGGCGGGGACTATCAGGGGGCGGGCAGCTGTCCACAGTCTCCCGCCAATGCCCAATCCTCCACGCAGAACTGCCAATTCCTGGTCAGGAAATGGAACGACATGACCAATACCTGGGTGTGGACGAATTTCGTGCCACAGGACCCTGCAGAGCAAAAGTATCTGGCCGATGTCGGCGCGTGGCGCATCGAAATCGAAGCGCCGCAATTGCCTGCTGCGGGCAGCCCCCAGACCTTCCTGAATGTGATGAACGTCGCCGACAATGATTTTGAAAGCGGCGTTGCGGCAGCGCCCACGGCGGTCCGGGTAAACGACAGCACCAGCGCAAGCACCGAAGCGCTGCAGATCAGCGGCGAAATCGTGGTGCTGTTCAATAAGGGGACCGGACCAGCTGCCGAGCACCGCTGGATATCGCAGGACGATACGCTGCCGGTATTGGCCACCGGATTGAAGAAAGATACCGATTATCGGCTGGTGCGGGTTTCGGCCGCTCCCGGCTCAGCCCATCAGCTGCGCGAAGTGCTGCCAGGCGATCCGCCCTCCAGCGATATCAAAAGGAGCTCGGCGGATGGCGTGATCCGCTTCGAGTCGGCGCAGCTGATGCCTTAGCGGCTTGCGATGCTGCTGGGCAGTACGGGGGCGCCCGGCAGCGCCGTTCAGCTCCGGGAGGATTTGGCCCAGAGGTTGAGGTGGCCTTCCTGGGCCTGCTTGTCGATGGCGGCGAGTTCGTCGGCAGTGAAGCTGAGGTTCTTCAGGGCGGCCACGTTTTCACGGATCTGGGCGCTGTTGGAGGCGCCGATCAGCGTGGACGTGATGCGCGGGTCCCGCAGCACCCAGGCCAGCGCCATCTGCGCCAGCGACTGGCCGCGCGCCTTGGCGATCTCGTTCAGGCCGTGCACACGTGCCAGGTTGTCTTCGCTCAGGTGCGATTCTTTCAGCGAGCCGCCGCCGGGACGGTTGATGCGCGCGTCCGCCGGAATGCCGTTCAGGTATTTGTCCGACAATACGCCTTGCGCCAGCGCCGTGAAGGTGATGCAGCCGATGCCTTCTTCGCCCAGCGCATCCAGCAGGCCTTCCGTTTCGATCCAGCGGTTCAGCATATTGTAGGAGGGCTGGTGGATCAGGCAGGGCACCTTCCACTCCGCCAGCAGCGCCTTCGCTTCGCGCGTTTTGTCGGCGGAGTAGGAGGAAATACCCACATACAGCGCCTTGCCCTGCTGGACCGCGTGCGCCAGTGCGCCCATGGTTTCTTCCAGCGGCGTGTCCGGATCGAAGCGGTGCGAGTAGAAGATGTCCACATAGTCGAGGCCCATGCGCTGCAGGCTCTGGTCCAGCGAAGCCAGCACATACTTGCGCGAGCCGCCGCCCTGGCCGTAGGGCCCCGGCCACATATCCCAGCCGGCTTTGGTGGAGATGATCAGCTCATCGCGGTAGGGCTTGAAGTCCTGCTTGAAGATGGTGCCGAAATTGCTCTCCGCGCTGCCGTAGGGCGGGCCGTAGTTGTTGGCGAGGTCGAAGTGGGTGATGCCGAGGTCAAAAGCCGTGTGCAGCATGTCGCGCTGGGTGGCGATGGACGTGGTGTCGCCGAAGTTGTGCCACAGGCCGAGTGACATCAGCGGCAGTTTGAGGCCGCTCCGGCCGCAAGTGCGGTATTGCATTTCTTCGTAGCGGTGGCGCGAGGCGGTGTAGCTCATGCTTGTCTCCGGGGTATGTTGCGAGGGTTTGCCACCATAGCAGAAACCGGCCATTTACGTTGACATGCGCTTCCTTGCGGCGTTATATTGTTTGCGCTAACAATATATCAATAAAGCATGGTATCTACCATGTGCACGAAGGAGACTTCATGGCAACCCCACACGGCCCGGCGCCCCAGCCGGCATTCTGCTCGTCCATCGTGCGCATGGTGGGCATCTTTTTCTGCCTGCTGTATTTCTCGTCGGCGCAGGCCATCGGCACACAGCGCTTCGTCCAGACCGGAAGCCCGGACGGAGTAATCTTGGCGAAGGACGGGCGCAGCGCACCTATTCTCGCCAGCGAGGGCGACTATCCCGGGGTGCTGCGCGCGGCACGCGGCCTGCAGCGCGATATTGGCGCCGTGGCTGGCGCCAAGCCTGTATTGCGCACCGGCGCGGCGGTGGCGGCGAACGACATGATCATCGTCGGCACGCTGGGCCGCCATGCCGTGATCGACCGGCTGGCGAAGGAAGGGAAAATCGACACCAGCGCGCTGGCCGGCCAGTGGGAAGGTTTTCTGATCCAGGCGATTGAAAATCCTTTGCCGGGTGTGGCGCGCGCCCTTGTGATCGCGGGCAGCGACAAGCGCGGCACCATCTTCGGCATCTACACGCTCTCGGAACAGATCGGGGTGTCCCCGTGGTACTGGTGGGCCGACGTGCCGGTGCAGAAGCACCGCCAGCTCAGCGTTCCCTCCGCAACGCGCATCATGGAGAAGCCTGCGGTGCAGTACCGCGGCATCTTCCTCAATGACGAGGCACCTGCGCTGACCAACTGGGCAAAAGAACGCTTTGGCGGTTTCAATAGCAAGTTCTACGAAAAGCTGTTCGAACTGATGCTGCGCATGCGGTCCAACTACCTGTGGCCCGCCATGTGGTATTCGTCTTTCTATGACGACGACAAGGCCAATGGTGCGCTGGCGGACGAGATGGGCATCGTGATGGGCACCTCGCACCATGAGCCGATGATGCGCGCGCAGCAGGAGTGGGCGCGCTACGGCAAGGGCCCGTGGGATTACCACCGCAACGCTGAAACGCTGCGCGATTTCTGGACCGGTGGACTGCGCAATACGCGCAACTTCGAAACCGTGATCACCATGGCGATGCGCGGCGACGGCGATGAGCCAATGTCGGAAAGCGCCAATGTGGAACTGCTGCAGCAGATCGTGGCCGACCAGCGCGCCATGATTCGCAAGGAGATGAACAAGGACCCGGCCACCGTGCCGCAGCTGTGGGCCCTGTACAAGGAAGTGCAGGAATACTACGAGAAGGGCATGCGCGTGCCGGACGATATGCTGCTGCTCTGGTGCGACGATAACTGGGGCAATATCCGCCGCCTGCCGACGCCGGAAGAGCGCAAACGCAGCGGCGGCGCCGGTGTCTACTATCACTTCGATTACGTGGGCGGCCCGCGCTCCTACAAGTGGCTGAACGTCACGCAGATCGGCAAGGTGTGGGAGCAGATGAACCTGGCGAACGAGTACGGCGCCAACCGCATGTGGATCGTCAATGTGGGCGACCTGAAGCCGATGGAGGTGCCGACGGAGTTCTTCCTCAGCTATGCGTGGAATCCATCCGCCTGGCCGGCATCCCGGTTGCCCGAGTACCTGCGCCTGTGGGCGGAGCGCGAGTTCGGCGCGGCGCATGCCGCGCAGATCGCGGGCATCGTGGACAAGTACACCCGCTATAACGCGCGCCGCCGCCCCGAGCAGCTGGCGCCGGATACCTATAGCCTGCTTCACGAAAACGAAGCCGAACGCGTGGTGGCTGACTACGGCGCGCTGGCAGAGGAAGCCCGCAGCGTCGGCAAGGCGCTGCCGAAGCCGATGCATGATGCTTACTTCCAGCTGGTGGAATATCCGGTGCGTGCTTCCGCCAATGCGCTGGATATGTATGTGTCGGCCGGCCGCAACCAGCTGTATGCGCGGCAGGGCAGGATAAGCACCAATGATATGGCTGCGCGGGTGCGCGAGCTGTTCCGCCACGACGCGGAATTGGCGCAGCAGTACCAGCGCGGCATCAGCGGCGGCAAGTGGAACCATATGATGTCGCAGACCCGTTTCGGCTATACCAACTGGGACCAGCCATACCGCGACGTGATGCCCGCCGTATCCGAGCTGCGTGTTCCGGAGCCCGGCCAGCTGGCGGCGCCGAACGGCATCCATCCTTCCGACCAGATGGGCGTGGCGGTGGAAGGCGATGCCATCGCATGGCCGGTATTCCCGCACCGCCAGCTTGTGCTGCCCGCGCTGGAAGCCTTCGAGAAGCAGCCGCGCCACATCGAGCTGTTCAACCGCAGCAAGGAGCCCTTCGCTTACACGGTTTCCGCCAGCCACCCATGGCTGAAGCTGAGCCGCACGGCTGGCCAGGTGCAGAAAGACCTGCGCATCGCCGTGGACGTTGACTGGAGCGCAGTCCCGGCCGGCACCACGCAGGCCGAGCTGACGATCAACGGTCCGGCCAAGGCGAAGGTGCTGGTCAAGGTGCCTGTGCATGCGCCTGCACTGCCTGCCCCGCAGGGACACGTTGAAACCCGCGGCATGGTCGCCATCGAGGCCGCGCATTACAGCCGTGCGCTCGCGCCTTCAGGGCGCCAGTGGCTGGAGATTCCGGGCTATGGCCGCACGCTGTCCGGCATGACGACGATGCCCGGCGCTGCACCGGCGCTCACCGTGCAGGATGGCATGCGGCTGGAGTATGACGTGAACCTGTTCAGCAGCGGTGAGGTGAAGGTGCATGCGATCCTGTCGCCCACGCTGAAATTCCAGCCCGGCAAAGGCTTCCGCTTCGCGCTGTCGATCGATGATGGGGCCCCGCAGGAAGTCAATGTGCATGCGGACGAATCGGAAAAACACTGGAGCCAGATCGTGTCCGACGGCGTCGCCAAATTCGTGACGGCGCACCGCATCGACCGCCCCGGCCGCCACACCGTGAAGTTCTGGGCCCTGGATTCCGGCCTGGTGCTGCAACGCCTGGTGATCGATGCGGGCGGCCTGAAGCCGAGCTACCTGGGACCGGTGGAAAGCCCGTACTTTCCGAGCCGCCAGGCGCTGAAGTAAAACAAAAAAAGCCCGCAGCTGCGGGCTTTCTTCATTGGGGGAACAATCAGGCGAACTGCTTGTTCACGAAGTCCCAGTTCACGAGGTTCCAGAAGGTCTCCACGTATTTTGGACGGGCGTTGCGGTAGTCCACGTAGTAAGCGTGTTCCCACACGTCGCAGGTCAGCAGCGGCTTGTCGGCGGTGGTCAGCGGGGTGGCGGCGTTGGAGGTGTTGACGATGTCCACCGAGCCGTCTGCTTTCTTCACCAGCCAGGTCCAGCCGGAACCGAAGTTGCCTACGCAGGACTTGCTGAACTCTTCCTTGAACTTGTCGAAGGAACCCCACTTGGCGTTGATTGCATCGGCAACTGCGCCGGTGGCGGCACCGCCGGCGTTCGGCGCCATGCAGTTCCAGTAGAAGGTGTGGTTCCACACCTGGGCGGAGTTGTTGAACACGCCGCCGGAGGATTTCTTGATGATCTCTTCCAGGGACATGTTTTCGAACTCAGTGCCCTTGATCAGATTGTTCAGATTGGTCACATAAGCCTGATGGTGCTTACCGTAGTGGTATTCCAGGGTTTCCTTGGAGATGTGCGGTTGCAGGGCATCCATTGCATACGGCAGCGGCGGCAGAGTATGTTCCATGTGAGTTCCTTTTGACTGGGTAATTTTGACGAAACGGCCACTATTGTAATCCGACAGCGCGGCCGCTGCCGAAATTCCCTGCAAAACGTGCGGGTTAGAGGGCCGGCACGTGGAATTGGGTGGTTTCGCGCACGATCAGCTCCACCGGCGGCACGCGCGGCGTCACCCGCTCGCCATTGATCAGGCGCAGCAGGGCATTGGTGGCAGTGAGGCCGATATCGTACAGGGGCTGGCGCACCGTGGTGAGCGGCGGCGTGGTGTATTCGGAGCCGTGCAGGTCGTCGAAGCCCACCAGCGAGATATCTTCCGGCACCCGGATGCCCTTGCGGTAGAGCGCCAGGCGCACGCCATAGGCGCTCAGGTCATTGGCCGCGAAAACGGCCGTGAAGCTGGTTTTCGTGTCGAGCAGGTGGTTGACGGCGTGCAGGCCGCTCTCTTCGTGGAAGTTCCCTTCCACCACCAGCTTGGGATCGAAGGAAATGCGGGCTTCTTCCAGCGCACGGCGGTAGCCCTGCAGGCGGTCTTCGGCGTCCATATTGGTGGGCGGGCCGGAGACGAAGGCGATGCGGCGGTGGCCCAGGTCGATCAGGTGCTTCACGGCCAGCCAGGCACCGTGTTCATTGTTCATGCGGAAGCCCAGCGCGTGCGGCGTATCGAGTTCGCGGCCGGTGGAGACGATGGGGCGCTGGCCCGAGAAATGCAGCACCGTTTCGTCCGACATGCGGCCGGACAGCAGGATGATGCCGTCCACCTTGCGGGCCAGCAGCAGGCGGATACGCTCGGCTTCTTCCTCGGCATTCCAGTGGCCGCTCACGATCACGGAAGCATAGCCGGTGCCCTTGAGGCCATCGTCCACGCCTTTCAGCGTTTCATCGAAGAAGGGCGAGGAGATATCCTGCACCACGATGCCGATGGTATGGGTGCGGCCTTTCTTCAGGGCCTGCGCCATCTGGTTGGGGGCGAAATTGGTGCGGGCGATCGCCTTCATCACGGCCTGGCGCTTGTCGTCGGACACGCGCGCGGTGCCGTTCAGGATGCGCGATACCGTGCTGGGCGAAACGCCAGCCTCGCGCGCCACATCGATCAGGGTCGAAGGTCCGCTTGTCTGTTCTTCTTTTCTCAATGCCTGTCCAGGAGAGGAAACCGTGCCGCGGGCAAGGTTACCATAAACTTAATCCAGCGCTGCCTGAACCCCGGCCACCTCGACCTGGGCGCTGCCTTCGGCCAGGCGGATGGTGACGCTGTCGCGCGGCTTGAGCTGGGCCGGAGAACGCAGGATGGCGCCTTCGCGGCTGGTCACGATGGCGTAGCCGCGTTCCAGCGTGCGCTGGGGATTCAGCATTTCCAGCTGGGCCGCCATGGCGTTCAGCGACTCGCGTTTCTGCCGCAACTGGACCGCGATGCAGACCGCGCTGCGGTGCTGCAGGGCGCCCAGTTCGCTGCGCGCGGCGCGCAGGTCGGGGCGGCGCGCAGCCAGGCGGCCGGACAGCTTGTCCAGCGCATGGCGCGACTGGTTCAGCGGCGCGCGGTTGGCGTGCATCATGGCGGTCGACAGCGCGAGCAGTTTCAGGCGCTGCTGGCGGATCTGCGCCGAGGGGCTGAGCAGGCGGCGCGAGATATTGTCCAGCGTTTGCGAAGCATCGTTGACGGTGCGGCGCATGGCGCGGCGCAGGTCGGTGGCGTCGGCGCGCAGCGAAGCGAGCCAGTCGCCGCGCGGCGTTGCGGCCAGTTCGGCGGCGGCGGTCGGCGTGGCCGCGCGCAGGTCGGCGGCGAAATCGGCGATGGTGAAATCGGTCTCGTGGCCCACACCGGAAATCACCGGCATGCTGCAGTTGACGATGGCCCATGCCACGGCCTCTTCATTGAAGCTCCACAGGTCCTCGATGCTGCCGCCGCCGCGGCACACGATCAGCACATCGCATTCGGCGCGCCGGGAGGCGGTGTTGATCTGCTCCGCAATGCGTTCTGCCGCGCCCTGGCCCTGCACCAGCGTGGGGTAGAGCACGATGTTCACATGCGGCGCGCGGCGGCGCAACGCCGTCAGTACGTCGCGCAGCGCGGCGGCCTGCGGGCTGGTGACGATGCCGATGGTGCGCGCAAACATGGGGATTGGGCGCTTGCGGTCTTCGTCGAACCAGCCCGCGGCAGTGAGGCGTTCCTTCAGGCGCATGAAGGCTTCGAACAGCTGGCCCACGCCTGCGCGGCGGATCGCTTCCACATTGATCTGGTAGTCGCCGCGCGGCCCGTACAGGGTAACGAGGGCCCGCACTTCCACCTTGTCGCCTTCGCGCGGCGTAAAGCCCGCGAACTGCGAGCGTCCGCGGAACATCACGGCGCGCACCTGGGCGCCGTCGTCCTTCAGCGTAAAGTACCAGTGGCCCGAACTGGCGCGGGTGAAGTTGGAAATTTCACCCGCAATCCATGTCAGCGGGAACGAGCGCTCCAGCAGGCGGCCTACGGCCTGGTTGAGGGCACTGACGGTAATAACCTGGTTCGGGTCGCTCATGGCTGGGAAGCTGTCCACATTTCTGGAAAAAGTCATGCTTATGTCATACATGGGAAAGTACAGCAAGCTCTTTTTGTAAACCCCTGATTTTCAACAGTAAACCCAGCCGCCACATTTGCGTGCAGCGGCTTTTTTCCCGTTCGGATCAAGCACTTAGCGATTTCGGGCCGGCCTTACGCACAAAGATATCCACAGAAATTGTGCGGAACTTTGCCTGCCGGAAGCTGCCTGTTTTTTGTGCTGGCAAAAAATATCCTTATGAATCAAGGGGCTTAGCGCTTACCCGCCCGCTTGCTCACAATATTGTCCACAGTTTTTGTGCAGAATGGGTGTTTTATCCCCGCCGCACCGTGTGAACAAGCAATTTTGTGCCGATGCGAAATTTTTACGCGGGGCAAAAAAGTTCTTTCAAATCAATAGTTTGATTGCACCCGCTGGCGTTTGCCAACAATCTTATCAACAGAATATGTGAAGAACCCACAGCTGTGGATTTCTGCAGGTGCTCAGTTTTTGCGCATGAGAATAATTCTCTTTTGCATCAAACACTTAATGTTGCTTCATGGTCATTGCTAACAATTTTGTCCACAGAAAATGTTAAGAACCGCACAGACCGGCAGCTTGTGAACAGTGCTGAAATTTTGCGCACTGGGTGAATTTCCTTTGGAATCATGTACTTGGCTAGCAAGCGGGCGGCTTGCTCACAATCTTTTCCACAAAATATGTGAAGAAGCCCTACTTGCCGCGGACCGGCCAACACGATACATTGCGCCTTGCCCTTATCCCGGAACACAGGAGTTCGTTTTGCTCGCCATTTTCCAAGCTGCAGGCTGGCCTATCTGGCTGCTGCTGATTGCATCCATCGTCGCCACCGGCCTGATTATCGAACGACTGATTACCCTGCGGCGCGCGCGCATCCTGCCGCCTAGCCTGCTGAACGAGGTGATTGGCGTCTACCGCAGCGGCAATGTGACGCCGGACATTATCGACAAGCTGGAAAAGAGTTCGCCGCTGGGCGTGGTGCTGGCTGCCGCGCTGCGCAATGTGCATGCGCCGCGCGATGTGATGAAAGAGGCGATCGAGGAATCCGGCAGCGGCGTGGGCCACACGCTGGAACGCTTTCTCACCACGCTGGGCACCATCGCTTCGCTGGCGCCGTTGATGGGCCTGTTCGGTACCGTGGTCGGCATGATCGAGATTTTCGGTTCGCAGTCCGGCACCGGCAGCAATCCGGCCCAGCTGGCGCACGGTATCTCCGTGGCCCTGTATAACACCGGCTTCGGCCTGGCGATTGCGATGCCTACGCTGGTGTTCTACCGCCACTTCCGCGCGCTGGTGGACAGCTTCATCATCGACATGGAGCAGCAGGCGATCCGCTTCGTGGACGTGGTCCACAACGCGCGCAAGTAAGCGGGGGCAGGGCATGGCACTCAATTTCCGCAAGGGGCAGCGCCGCGAAGATCCGGAGATCAACCTGATCCCCTTCATCGACGTGCTGCTGGTGATCCTGATCTTCCTGATGGTGAGCACGACCTACAGCAAGTTCACCGAGCTGCAGATTACGCTGCCCACTGCGGATGCGGAGAAGGCCAAGGAGCAGCCGAACGAGATCAGCGTGACGGTGGATGCCAAGGGCAACTACACCGTGAATAACGTGCCGGTGTCCTTCCAGAACGTGGCGGGCCTGGCCGAGCACCTGAAGGCAGCGTCCAAGGGCGCCAACCCGGTGGTGATCGTGAACGCCGACCAGTTCGCGATGCACCAGATGGTGGTCAATGTGATGGAGGCTGCGCGCATCGCGGGCTTCGAGCGGCTGACGTTTGCGGCGCAAACCGGCAACACCAAATAATCCCATGGGACTTGAATCGACACTGACCCGCGCCTGGCTGCGGCGCGGGCCGCTGGCGTGCGCGCTATGGCCGCTGTCGCTGCTGTTCCGCGCGCTGAGCGGCTTGCGGCGCCTGCTGTTCCGCGCGGGTGTGCTGTCTTCTGAACGGCTGCCGGTGCCGGTGGTGGTGGTGGGGAATATCTTCATAGGCGGCACGGGCAAGACGCCGTTGACGATCTGGCTGGTGGAGGCGCTGCGTGCGGCGGGCATGAAGCCTGGCGTGGTGTCGCGCGGTTTCGGCAGCAGCGGTGAAGGTGCGCGTGCCGTTACCGCGCAGTCTTCGCCGGCCGAGGTGGGCGATGAGCCGGTGCTGATTGCGGCGCGGACTGGCGTTCCGGTGATGGTGTCGCGCGCGCGTGCCGAGGCGGGCAGGGCGCTGCTGGCGGCGCATCCGGAAGTGGATGTGATCGTGACCGACGATGGCTTGCAGCACTACACGCTGCAGCGGGACGTGGAGGTGGTGCTGTTCGACGGGCGCGGCGCGGGCAATGGCTGGACGCTGCCGGCCGGGCCGCTGCGCGAGCCGCCGTCGCGCCGGCGCGATTTCACCGTGATCAATGCGCCAGAGCTGGCGCCGGCGCTTGTTGCGGCAGTCGCCGGGCAGCGTGCGGCGGATGGCGGAGCGCGGCTTGCGCCGACGGGCGGCGGCGCCGAAGGTGCCGTTTTTGCCGATGCCGATTCCACCGGTGCCGGGCGCGCGGCAGGCGTGGTGTCGGCCGTCGTTGAGGCGCTGGATAGCGGGACACGACTTGCGCCGATGCGCGGCGGCGCCGAAGCGGCGAATGAGGGGCGGGCCGGGGCACCTGAAGTGGCAAAGCCCGCGCACCTCGCCAGTGCGGGCGCCGCTACGGCAGTCTTCCAGATGCGGCTTGCGGGCGATGTGGCGGAGCGGCTGGGCGACCGCTCCGAGCGTGTGGCGCTGGCCGAGCTGGCGCAGCGCGGCGGCAGGATCGTGGCAGCAGCGGGCATCGGCAATCCGGGCCGCTTTTTCGCGATGCTGCGCGCGGCCGGGCTGCAAATCGATGAGCTAGCGCTGCCGGACCACCACGATTTCCAGGACCGTCCTTTCGCCGCGCTGCAGGCCGACCTGATCTTGATGACCGAGAAGGATGCAGTAAAATGCAGCCAAATCGAAGAACTCAGAACCGACCCGCGCCTGTGGGTGGTTCCGGTCAGCGCCCGCATCGACAGCGCGCTGGCCCGTCAAATTGTGGAGAAATGCCGTGGACGCACGTTTGCTTGATATTCTGGTCTGCCCGGTCTGCAAAGGCCCGCTGGAATACGATAAAAAAGCCCAGGAGATGATCTGCCGCGGCGACCGCCTGGCTTACCCGATCCGCGACGGCATCCCCATCATGTGGGCCGATGAAGCGCGCACGCTGCAGGATCCGGTGGAATAAGCCTTGTCCTTCATCGCCATTATCCCAGCAAGGCTGGCCTCTACCCGCCTGCCGAACAAACCGCTTGCCGACATCGGCGGCAAACCAATGGTCGTCCGCGTGGCCGAGCGCGCCGTTGAATCGGGCGCCAGCCGCATCATCGTTGCCACCGACCACGAGGATATCCGCGCCGCCTGCGCGCAGCACGGCGTGGAAGTGTGCATGACGCGCGCCGACCATCCCTCGGGCACCGACCGTATCGCCGAGGTGGCGCGCACCCTGAACCTGGCGCCGGACGCCGTGGTGGTCAACCTGCAGGGCGACGAGCCGCTGATCGACCCTGCGCTGCTGTCCGCCGCTGCCGCCCCCATCGGCGAGGACGTGCCCATGTCCACCTGCGCCCATCCGCTGCATGATGCAGCCGATGTGTTCAACCCGAACGTGGTGAAGGTGGTGCTGGACAAGAACGGCCGCGCCCTCTATTTCAGCCGCGCCCCCATCCCCTGGGCGCGCGACGATTTCGCAAAGAGCCAGTCCGTACTGCCGCCCGGCTACGAGCCGCTGCGCCATATCGGCCTGTACGCCTACCGCACCGATTTCCTGCTGGCCTACCCCGGACTGGCGGTTTCGCCGCTGGAAGGCATCGAAGCCTTGGAACAGCTGCGCGTGCTGTGGCATGGCTACCCGATTGCCGTGCACGTCACCGATTCGGCGCCGGCCGCCGGGGTCGATACGCCGGAAGACCTGGAGCGCGTGCGTCGCCAATTCGCGGGATAACACGCCTGAAATATGGCGTTCACGCTTAGTTTTGTGGTAAGTTTCGTGAGAAGCTGTCCATACTTACCATTATATTAAAAACGATTTAGGAATTTTCATGCGTCTCATTCTGTTAGGAGCACCTGGCGCCGGCAAGGGCACCCAAGCCAACTTCATCAAGGAAAAATACAACATTCCGCAAATCTCCACCGGCGACATGCTGCGTGCTGCCATCAAGGCAGGCACGGAGCTGGGCCTGGCGGCGAAGAAGGTGATGGACGCTGGCCAGCTGGTGTCGGACGAGATCATCATCGGCCTGGTGAAGGCACGCTTGCAGGAACCTGACTGCGCGTCCGGCTACCTGTTCGACGGCTTCCCGCGCACCATTGCACAGGCCGACGCGATGAAGGACGCAGGCGTGAAAGTGGACTACGTGCTGGAAATCGCCGTGCCTGACGAATCGATCATCGAGCGCATGGACGGCCGCCGCTGCCACCCGGGCTCCGGCCGCGTGTACCACGTGAAGTTCAATCCGCCGAAGGAAGAAGGCAAGGACGACGTCACGGGCGAGCCGCTGGTGCAGCGCGACGACGACAAGGCCGAGACCGTGAAAAAGCGTCTCGACGTTTACCACAACCAGACCGAAGTCCTGCTCAGCTACTACAACAACTGGGCTGCCTCGGGCGACGCCGATGCGCCGAAATACCGCCGCATCGAGGGCGTTGGACCTGTGGAGGAAATCCGGGACCGTGCGTTCGCCGCACTGTCCAACTGATAAGTAAGAGAGCGGGCCTGAAGGTCCGCTTTTTTTTGCGCTAAATATCCGCGCCCCGCACCGGGCGCCATAGACGGCCCCCTGGCCGTTTCAAGGTTTTGCAGCACGCAGCATTGGTTGGTCGCCGACCCCACAAGGCAAGGCGGTTTTCTGAAGTTCGTTTGTACGCTTGATCTAAAAACAGAGGGGACATATCTATGGCAGCAAGCTTATGGTTTACGATCGCCTGCGGGGTGATCGCCGTGGTCTACGGTCTATGGTCGCGCAGCTGGATTTTGCGGCAGGATGCGGGTAATGAGCGCATGCAGGAAATTGCCACTGCCATCCAGCAGGGGGCGGGCGCCTACCTGGCAAGGCAGTACCGTACTATCGGCATCGTTGGCGTCGTACTCCTGATTGCCATCTTCTTCCTGCTCGGCATGCAGACCGCGCTGGGCTTCCTGATTGGCGCGGTGCTGTCCGGCGCCTGCGGCTTTATCGGCATGAACGTCTCCGTGCGCGCCAATGTGCGCACCGCGCAGGCGGCCACGCGCGGCATGAACGAGGCGCTCAACGTGGCGTTCAAGGGCGGCGCGATCACCGGCATGCTGGTGGTGGGCCTGGGCCTGCTGGGCGTGGCCGTGTTCTACTGGGTGCTGACCGCCTTCGCTTCCAGCGCCTACCCGAATCCCGGCGCCACGCCGCACGACATCATCAAACCGCTGATCGGCCTGGCCTTCGGCGCTTCGCTGATCTCCATCTTCGCGCGCCTGGGCGGCGGCATCTTCACCAAGGGTGCGGACGTGGGCGCCGACCTGGTGGGCAAGGTGGAAGCGGGCATTCCCGAGGACGATCCGCGCAACCCGGCGGTGATCGCCGATAACGTGGGCGACAATGTGGGCGACTGCGCCGGCATGGCGGCCGACCTGTTCGAAACCTATGTGGTCACGCTGATCGCCACCATGCTGCTCGGTGCGCTGATGATCACGAATGCGCCGAACGAGGCCATTATCTATCCGCTGCTGCTGGGCGCAGTGTCCATCATCGCTTCCATCATCGGCTGCTCGATGGTGAAGGCAAAGGCGGGCAAGAAGATCATGTCCGCGCTGTACACGGGCTTGTGGTGGGCGGCCGGCCTGTCGCTGATCGGCTTTGCTGTCGCCACCTGGATGATCTGGCCGGATGACGACATGCGCTACCGCATGCTGGGCGCCACCGTGGTGGGCATCGTGCTGACGGGCCTCATGGTTTACATCACCGAGTACTACACCGGCACCGACTTCAAGCCGGTGCGCCATATCGCGGAAGCCTCCACCACCGGCCATGGCACCAATATCATTGCGGGCCTTGGGGTATCGATGAAATCCACCGCTTGGCCCGTGATTGCGGTATGCGTGGCCATTCTTGTTTCCTACCAGCTGGCGGGCCTGTATGGCATTGCTATCGCGGCTACCTCCATGCTGTCGATGGCGGGCATCATCGTGGCGCTGGACGCATACGGCCCGATCACCGATAACGCGGGCGGCATCGCCGAGATGTCGGGCATGCCGGAATCGGTCCGCGCCATTACCGATCCGCTGGACGCGGTCGGCAACACCACCAAGGCGGTGACGAAGGGTTATGCCATCGGTTCGGCAGGCCTGGCCGCGCTGGTGCTGTTCGCCGACTACACCCACGCGCTGGAATCGGTGGGCAAGTCGATTACTTTCGACCTGTCGAACCCGATGGTGATCGTCGGCCTGATTATCGGCGGCCTGATTCCTTACCTGTTCGGCGCCATGGCAATGGAAGCGGTGGGCCGCGCAGCGGGCGCAGTGGTGGTGGAAGTGCGCCGCCAGTTCCGCGACATCAAGGGCATTATGGACGGCACCGGCAAGCCGCAGTACGACAAGGCAGTGGATATGCTGACCGCCTCCGCCATCAAGGAAATGATCGTGCCTTCGCTGCTGCCGGTGGTAGTACCGATCCTGGTCGGCATGCTGCTGGGTCCGGCCGCACTGGGCGGCATGCTGATGGGCACCATCATTACCGGCCTGTTCGTCGCGATCTCCATGACAACGGGCGGCGGCGCCTGGGATAACGCGAAGAAGTACATCGAGGACGGCAACCACGGCGGCAAAGGCTCGGATGCGCACAAGGCTGCCGTGACCGGCGATACCGTCGGCGATCCCTATAAGGACACCGCCGGCCCGGCCGTCAATCCCCTCATCAAGATCATCAACATCGTGGCGCTGCTGCTGGTGCCGCTGCTGCCGGCCAGTGGCTGGATGGCTGTGACCGTTGCGCCGCCCGCGCAGGCGGCACAGCACGCACCTGCGCTAGCCCCGCAATCGAGTGAAATGCCATTGCCTGCGGGCGACACTGCTCAGCCCGCCCGCTGAGCAGGAAACCACGAGCCTGCGCCACCCGGCGCGGGCTTTTTTTCGTCCAGAAATTCTTATTCAGTCTCAAAATCCCTCTTCGAGTCGCGATCAGTCTTAAGTTTTGCGGCTTATCTGCAACAAATCAAAAATATTTCCGAATGTTAAATGATTAAGGTCACTTTCCTTTTGGAAGGTTCTCTCATCTTCGCCTAAATTGCAGCGAACATCGTTTAAAAAAATATAACTTCTGCAATGTTGAGATCTGCAAAGGTGCGTTTCCTCACCCCAATCCGGCACTCTTTTTTAAGATTCCGCTCGTCAATTGCCAACCAGACAGACGATGCATACCAAACTACGACGATTCCTGATTCCAGCCCTGATGGCTTCCTTGCTCGCCGCTTGCGGCGCGGGCAGCAACAGCGGCGATGACAGCACCGCGGCAGCAGGTGCGGCTTCTTCTTCTCCCAGCGATGTAAGGCTGGCTTCCACGGTAGTGCAGGGCGGTTCGATGGCCTTGCCCGGCACCGATACCAATTACACAGCGAGCTCCACCCGCTGGGCGACCACCCAGTCCCAGGCCGCGCGCTTCCTGGCGCAGGCCAGCTTCGGTCCGACGGCCGAGTCCATCGCCGCCGTCCAGGCGGGCGGCCCCAACGGCTGGCTGGATAACCAGTTCTACAAGGCGCAGACACTGCACCGCTACTACGTCGATTCGGTAGGCGCCAGCCAGGCAGGCGGGGCCACCATCAACCAGATGTACGAATCCTTCTGGAAGCAGGCGGCGCTGGGCGAAGACCAGCTGCGCCAGCGCGTGGTGTTCGAGTTGTCGCAGATTTTTGTGGTTTCGCTGCAGGACAGCAATGTCTATAACTATCCACGCGGCGTGGCCAGCTATTACGACACGCTGGGCCAGCACGCCTTCGGCAACTTCCGCAACTTGCTGGAAGCGGTGGCGAAGCACCCGATGATGGGTCTTTATCTGTCCTACATGCATAACAATAAGGAGAGTGCGACCCGCGTGCCGGACGAGAATTTCGCGCGTGAAATCATGCAGCTGATGACCATCGGCCTCTACGAGCTGAACCAGGACGGTACACGCAAGCTGGTCAATGGCCAGCCGGTGGAAACCTACAACCACGACGATGTGGCGGGCCTGGCCAAGGTGTTTACCGGCTGGAGCTGGGCGGGGCCGGACAAGTCCCTCAACCGCTTCTGGGGCAATGACCGCAGCTACGCCTACCGCGACTTCATGCCGCTGCAGATGTATCCGCAGTTCCACTCCACCTCGTCGAAGCAGTTTCTCGGCGTGACCATTCCCGCGGGCGGCACCGGCGAGAACGACCTGAAGATCGCGCTCGACACCCTGTTCAAGCACCCCAACGTCGGCCCCTTCATCGGCAAGCAGCTGATCCAGCGCCTCGTGACCAGCAATCCTAGCCCGGCCTATGTAAGCCGGGTGGCGGCTGCCTTCAACAACGACGGCAAAGGCGTGCGCGGCGATATGAAGTCGGTCATCGCGGCCGTGCTGCTGGACCCGGAAGCGCGTCCCGCCACCGCCAGCGCGAGCACGGGCCGTCTGCGCGAGCCGGTCGTGCGCCTGGCGAACTGGATGCGGGCGTTCAACGCCAAATCCGTGTCCGGCCGCTACCTGCTGGCGAACCTGGACGATCCGCTGACCGGCCTGGGACAAACGCCGCTGCACTCGCCATCGGTATTCAACTTCTACCGCCCGAACTATGTGCCGCCTGGCGGCCAGATCGCGAGCGCGGGCCTGGTGGCGCCGGAAATGCAGATTACCTCCGAGCCGTCGGTGACGGGCTACCTGAACTTCCTGATCGACCTGGTGCCGAAGGGCGTGGGCAAGAACTGGGATATCAGCGCCGTGTATGCGAACGAAGTGCCGCTCGCATCCAACCCGGCCGCACTGGTGGACCGCGTGAACATGCTGCTGCTGAACGGGATGATGTCGCCTACGCTGCGGAGCCAGATCATCTCCGCAGTGACGGCGGTGCCGCAGCCGGTGCCGAACGGCAGCTCGAACTCGAACCTGGTGGCCCAGGCAAAGATCAACCGCGTCCATCTTGCGGTCTTCCTTGCCATGGCTTCGCCTGAATACCTCGTGACGAAATAAGGTGCATCAATAATGAGTGATCAACAGTTTTCCCGCCGCCGTTTTCTCGGTTCCATGATGGCCATGGCCGGCAGTTCGGCCGCGCCCTTTGCCATGAACCTGGCGGCAATGAGCAATGCCGTGGCGGCGGATGTTTCCGGCTACAAGGCCCTGGTCTGCCTGTTCATGGTGGGCGGCAATGACCACTACAACACGGTGCTCGCCACCGATCCTACCTCGTGGAACGAGTACCAGAAGCTGCGCTATTCGGTGGAAACGGACTCCATCGCACTGCGTGCCGCGGGCACTTCAGGCGGCGTGCTGCCGATTGCGCCGAACACGCCGCAGGCCGGGCGCAGCTTCGCCCTGCATCCGCAGTTGGGCGCAATGAAGACGCTGTTCGACAGCGGGCGCGCGGCCGTGGTGTCCAACGTTGGCACGCTGATCCAGCCCACCACGCTGGCGCAATACAAGGCCAACTCCGTGCCGCTGCCGTCCAAGCTGTTCTCGCACAACGATCAGCAGTCCACCTGGCAGTCCTGCAAACCGGAAGGCGCCACCTTCGGCTGGGGCGGGCGCATGGGCGACTTGCTGTCGGCGGGGAATGCGAACGCCAACTTCACCTGCGTATCCGCTGCGGGCAACGCGGTGTTCGTGTCCGGCAAATGGGTACGCCAGTACCAGGTGAGTTCGGCGGGCGCCGTGCCGATCAAGAACCTGAGCGGCGCCCTGTTCGGCAGCTCCGTGAACCCCTTGCGTGCGATCGTGACCGGCAACAGCGGCAACCTGCTGGAGCAGGAGCACTCCGGGGTACTGAACCGCGCCATCAATACGCAGGCCGTACTGAGCACGGCGATGGTGCCGGCTGGTTCGGGCGGCGTGCCGGAGCCGGGTAACTACGTGAACCCGAACAACGGCATCTCGATGGTCAATCCGCTGGCCAAGCAGCTGCAGACGGTAGCGCGCATCATCGCCGCGCGCGGTACGCTGGGCCTGAGCCGCCAGGTGTTCTACGTCACGCTGCCGGGCTGCGACACGCACGACGGCCAGCGCAGCCTGCAAGCTGACAATATGGCGAAACTGGCGCACGCGCTGGCCTATTGGGACAACATCATGGGCAGCCTGATGGGCGTGAACATGCGCAACAACGTGACGCTGTTCACGGCTTCGGACTTCGGCCGCACCCTGGTCAGCAACGGCGACGGCACCGACCACGGCTGGGGCTCGCACCACTTCGTGGTGGGCGGCGCGGTAAAGGGCAAGAACATCTACGGCACTTTCCCCACGATCGGCCTTGGCCACGGCGCGGACGTAGGCTACGGCGCGCTGCTGCCCTCGGTCTCGGTCGAGCAGTATGGCGCCACGCTGGGCGCCTGGTTCGGCCTCTCGCCGACCGAGCTGGTAGACGTCTTCCCCAACCTCGTCAACCACAGCGTCCGCAACCTCGGCTTCATGGCCTGAGCCCGCCTGCGACACCATGGGGTCAGGGTGTCGCGTGCGGCAAGCGGGACAGGGCGGGCGTATCATCGTTGTTATGAAACGCCTCGCTTTGCTCCTGCTGCTTCCTGTGCTGCTGCCTTTGCAGGCGGCGGGGCAGGCGCAGCCTGGGCAGCGTGAGCTTGAGGCCTATGCCAAGCTGCCGGTCTGTAAGCTGGCGCCCGATGGCCGCAAGCTGGCTGTTGAGCCTTGCCGCACCGCGCCGCAGAAACGGCCGATGCCGCGCCGGCCCGTGCCGCTGACGGTCCAGCCCACGCCGCGCATGGCTGAACCGTCGGCGATGCCGCCGCCGGCCGCTGCGCCGGGACCGGTGCTGCCGCTGGTGCTGGAGCCGCGCCAGCCTTCGCAGGCCCTGCCTCCTTCCGTCAGCAATAACCCGGCACCCGGTGCCTTTGCCGCACCGCCTCCCGGACCTGGGCCGCTCGTGCCGGCCAATTGCGGCGCGGGCGGCTGCCGCGACATCAACGGTACTTTCTACGGCGGGGCGCCAGGCAGCGTCACCGTGGCGCCGAACGGCCGCCAATGCGTGACGTCGGCGTCCGGCTTGGTCCAATGCTTCTGATCCGCTACAATACGGCTGCTTGACGTTTACGTAAACGTCACACAGATCAATCAGAATAGAGGGACAGCCATGCAAATCAAGGACAATGTATTCATCATTACCGGCGGCGCTTCGGGACTGGGCGCGGCCAGCGCGCGTATGATCACGGCCGCAGGCGGCAAAGTGGTGCTGGCGGACGTGCAGGTGGAAGCCGGCGAGAAGCTGGCCGCCGAGCTGAATGGCGCTTTCGTGAAGTGCGATGTGACTTCCGAGGCGGATGCGCAGGCCGTGGTGGCGAAGGCCCTGTCGCTGGGCACGCTGCGTGGCCTGATCAACTGCGCCGGCGTGGCGCCTGCCATCAAGACCGTGGGCAAGGAAGGCCCGCACCCGCTGGACAGCTTCCAGCGCACTATCAACATCAACCTGATCGGCACCTTCAATATGTGCCGCCTGGCGGCTGATGCCATGGGCAAGACCGAAGCGGCCGACCATGGCGAGCGCGGTGTGATCATCAACACGGCCTCCGTGGCCGCCTTCGACGGCCAGATCGGCCAGGCTGCCTACGCCGCGTCCAAAGCTGCCGTCGCAGGCATGACGCTGCCGATGGCGCGCGACCTGTCGCGCAGCGGCATCCGCGTGATGACCATCGCGCCGGGCATCTTCGAAACGCCGATGCTGCTGGGTATGCCGCCGGAAGTGCAGGATGCGCTGGGCAAGATGGTGCCGTTCCCGCCGCGCCTCGGCAAACCTGACGAATACGCGCAACTGGCCAAGGCCATCATCGAGAACGTGATGCTGAACGGCGAAACCATTCGCCTGGACGGCGCTATTCGCATGCAGCCGAAATAAGGTAGGATGCAGGAGTCGTTGGTGCGCGGCCATGGCCGCGCACTTTGTTTTCCGGAGACTCCATGATTCAGCTGAAATCCCTCGCCCTTGGCGCCGCATTGCTGTGCGCTGCCGCCATGCCGCCGCTGCACGCACAGGAAGTACTGCAGCGCGCCCCAGAAATCGCCACCGGCTACCAGTCCAAAACGGGCGTTACCGCCCGCGACTATATGGTGGCTGCCGCGAATCCGCTGGCCTCCGATGCGGGCTACCAGATGCTCAAGCGCGGCGGCAGCGCGATTGACGCGGCTATCGCCACGCAGCTGGTGCTGACGCTCGTGGAGCCGCAATCCTCCGGCATCGGCGGCGGCGCCTTCATCATGTACTTCGACGGCAAACGCATCCAGACCTTCGACGGCCGCGAAACCGCGCCTTCAGCCGCCACGGAAAAACTGTTCCAGACGCCTGACGGCAAACCGATGCCGCGCATGGAAGGCCTGGTAGGCGGCCGCTCGACCGGCGCGCCCGGCGTGCTGCGCATGATGGAAATGGTGCACAAGCAGCACGGCAAGCTGCCATGGGCCATGCTGTTCGCGCCAGCCATCAAGCTGGCGGAGGAGGGCTTTGCCGTTTCGCCGCGCCTGAATGCGCTGGTCAGCAATGACCGCTACCTGGCGAAGGATCCGGTGGCGCGTGCCTATTTCTACAATGCCGAAGGCAAGGCCTGGCCAGTGGGCCACATTCTCAAGAACCCCGCTCTGGCGCGCACCCTGCACGAGGTGGCGAAGAACGGCGCCGATGCGTTTTATACCGGCCGTATTGCGGCGGACATCGCGGCCAAGGTGGCGAGCCATCCCACCAATCCCGGCCTGCTCACGGCGGCCGATATCGCCGCCTACAAGCCGAAGGAACGCGAGCCGGTGTGCGCCGACTACCGCCAGTGGAAAGTATGCGGTGCGCCACCGCCATCGTCCGGCGGCATCGCCATTGCGGAGATGCTGGGCATCCTGGAAAACACGAAGATCGCCGAGCACAAGCCGGTGAACGGGGTGCCCGATGCGGAAGCGATCCACCTGTTCGCTGAAGCGGGCCGTCTTGCATATGCGGACCGCAACCGCTACGTAGCCGATACCGATTTCGTGCCGCTGCCCGGCAATGGCATCGCATCTCTGCTGGACAAGCGCTACCTGAGCCAGCGCGCTGCCCTGATCGGCGAGCGTTCGATGGGCTTGGCGCAGCCGGGCAAGCCGGCGGAGCTGCAAGTAGCCTGGGGCTCGGACAAGGACAACGCCCGCCCATCCACCTCGCACCTGGTGGCGGTGGACCGCTTCGGCAACGGCCTGTCGATGACCACTTCGGTGGAAGACGCCTTCGGCTCGCGCCAGATGGTGGACGGCTTCATCCTGAACAACCAGCTGACCGACTTCTCCTTCGAATCCGCCGATGAAAACGGCCCGATCGCCAACCGTGTGCAGGCCGGCAAGCGCCCGCGCAGCGCCATGTCGCCGACGCTGGTGTTCGACAAGGCCACGGGCAAGCTGGTGCTGGCCACCGGCTCGCCGGGCGGCTCGGCCATTATCAACTACGTGGCCAAGGTGCTGGTCGGCACGCTGGACTGGAAACTCGACGTGCAGCAGGCCATCAGCCTGCCGAATTTCGGCAGCCGCAACGGCCCGACGGAGCTGGAAGCCGGCCGCATCCCCCCATCCGTGGCCGAGCAGCTGAAAGCACGCGGCCACGACGTACGCATCTTCGACCAGACTTCCGGATTGCAAGGCCTGCAGCGCATCGAGCGCAATGGCCAGCCCCTGTGGTTCGGCGGTGCCGACCCCCGCCGCGAAGGCGCCGTCCGCGGCGACTGACACCATGGGGTCAGGCACTGTGTCAGTATGACAGCAGGGGCCTGACCCCAAGGTGGCGCAGGCTGAGCACGCCGTGTTACCCTTAGTAAATGGGACAGAAAAAGAAAACCGGCCTGATCATGACCGGCGGCGGCGCCCGTGCCGCCTACCAGATCGGGGTATTGCAGGCCATCTCGGAGATACTGTGGGAAGCGGGCTGGCCGCCGTCGCGTAATCCTTTCCAGATCATTTGCGGCACTTCGGCCGGCGCCATCAACGCCACCGCACTGGCCTGCCGCGCCGACAATTTCGGCGAGGGAGTGCAAACCCTGCTGGACGTCTGGAACAATATCACTGTCGACCAGGTCTACCGCGCCGATTCCATCGGCGTGCTGCGCTCCGGCGCACGCTGGCTGTCCCTGCTGTCCTTCGGCTGGCTATTGCGCAAGTGGCGCGCGGCGCCGCCCGCTTCGCTGCTGGACAACACGCCCCTCGTCAACCTGCTGCACCGCATGCTGGACCTGCCGCGCCTTGATACCGTGCTGCAGGAAGGCCTGCTGCATGCGCTGGCCGTTACCGCTTCGTCCTACACCGGCGGCCAGCACCTGACCTTTTACCAGACCGCCGCCGATATTGCGCCTTGGGTGCGCATGCAGCGCGTGGCACTGCAGGACCAGATCGGCGTCGAGCACCTGCTGGCGTCGTCGGCGATTCCTTTCATCTTCCCGGCCACGCCGCTCTACCTTGGCGGCCACCGCGAGTACTGCGGCGACGGTTCGATGCGCCAGCTGGCGCCGATCTCGCCCGCCATCCACCTCGGCGCGCAGCGCGTGCTGGTGATTGGCGCCGGACGGCTGACGGAACCGCCGCGCGCCGCCACCGAGTCGGCCCGCTATCCGAGCCTGGCGCAGATTGCGGGGCATGCGATGTCCTCGATCTTCCTCGATAGCCTGGCCGTCGATATCGAGCGCCTGAACCGCGTCAATGCCACGCTGTCGATGCTGCCGCCCGAGCTGCTGGAAAAGACGCCGCTGCGGCCGGTGGAGCTGCTGGTGATTGCGCCTTCCGAACGCCTGGACGATATCGCCTCACGCCACGTTTCCAGCCTGCCCGCGCCGGTGCGCACCATGCTGTCCGGAATCGGCGCCACCGAAACGCGCGGCTCCGCACTGGCTTCCTACCTGCTGTTCGAGTCCGGCTACACCGGCGAGCTGATTAGCCTCGGCCAGCGCGATACCCACGCCCGCCGGGATGACGTGCTGGCTTTCTTTGCTTCGTGATGGGGAACTGTTCAGCGTGCGTTCTTTTCTGATTGCTTCCCTGCTGGCCGGCGTACTGGCCAGCGCCATCGCCGCGCCACCGCGCACCTTGCGTTTCGAGCAGCTCAATGTGGAAGACGGGTTGGCGCAGGAATCCGTGCTCGCCATCGGACAGGACCGCCAGGGCTTCATGTGGTTCGGCAGCCAGGCCGGCCTGTCGCGTTTCGACGGCTACCGCACCGTCATCTACCGCAACGCGGCAAACGATCCGGACAGCCTGGCCGAGAACTGGGTGCGCGTGCTGCACTTCGACCCGCAAGGCCGCATGTGGCTCGGCACGGACGGCGGCCTTGACCGCTTCGATCCGCGCAGCCGCAAATTCATCCACTACCTGCCGCAGGAGCCGGCCAGCCGAGGCAACGGCAACCGCCACGTGCGCGCCATCATCGACGACGGCGCGGGCAGCCTGTGGGTGGGCACCTCCGACGGCCTGCAGCGCTTCGATCCCGCCACCGGCCGCTTCACGATCTGGCACAGCGACCCGGCGCGCACCGACACGCTGGCGCACGACCAGGTGAATTCGCTGGCGCTGGACAAGGCGGGGCGGCTATGGATTGCCACGCCGGCCGGGGTGGACATGCTGGCGCCGGGCGCCGCCAACTTCCGCCATTTCCAGGTGCGCGGCGCCGCAGGCCAGCCGATTGCGGTGCAGACGCTGCTGCTGGACAAGGAAGAAAACCTCTGGGTCGGGACCCACGCCGGCATGGAACGCTGGAAGCTGCACCCCGGCGTGGCCGAACCGGAACGTGCGCGCCTCGGCGACTCGGAAGGCCTGCCGCCCGGCACCGTGATGAGCGCCTACCAGGACAGCGACGGCATCATCTGGGTCGGCATGCGCAGCGAAGGCCTGTTCCGCTGGCGCGCGGGGGAAGGGCGCTTCGTGCGCTACCGCCACCAGGTCAGCGATTCCCACAGCCTGGCAGACAACTACGTTTCCTCGTTGTTCCGCGACCGGGCCGGCACCTTATGGGTAGGCACCTGGTACAACGGCGCCAGCCGCGTGGACCTGGCCAGCGGCGGCTTTGCGCGCCTGGTGCGTGACCCCGACCAGCCGCGCTCACTAAGCGATAACAAGTCGCGTGCCATCGTCGATGCCGGTGGTGGCAAGATCTGGATCGGCAATAACGCCGGCCTGAATCTCTACGATCCGGTCACCGGTGAAAACCAGATTTTCAATCACGGCAGCGGCAACACGAACTCGGACGAAAACGTGACTGCCCTGTGGCGTGACGGAGGCGCGCTCTGGGTGGGTTACCGAAACGGCGTGCGGCGTTTCGATATCGCCCGCAGCCGGTTCGGCGACTTGCTGCTCTCGCGCGGGGACCCGGAGACCGATACCGTGCGCAACCTGTACGGCGACCGCAGCGGAATGCTGTGGGTGGCCACGCGCTATGGCCTGCACCAGATGGACCCGGGCACCGGCAAGGTGCGCACCTTCCGCCACGATCCGGCCGATGGCACAACGCTGGCCGACAATACCGTGCGTCCGCTGCTGGAAGACAGCCAGGGCAATTTCTGGATCGGTACCTTCAACGGCCTTGATCTGCTGGACCGGAAGACGGGCCGCTTCACGCACTACCGCCACAATCCACAGGATCCGGCGAGCCTGAGCCACGACGAGGTGCACTACCTGTACGAAGGGCGCGATGGCGTAATCTGGGTGGGGACGGCGGCAGGCCTCAACCGCATGGAGCGTAATGACAAGGGCGAAGTGCGCTTCCGCCGCTATCTGCGCAAGGATGGCCTGGCCGACGATTCGATTGCCGCCATCCTCGGCGACAAGCTGGGACACCTGTGGCTGTCCACGAACACCGGCATCTCGCGGCTGGACCTGAACAAGGGCACGGTGCGCAATTACACCGGCGCCGACGGCACCATCGAAGGCGCCTATTTCGACGGTTCCGCCATGGAGGCGCCGGACAATACGCTGTACTTCGGCGGCTTCAACGGCATTACGGCCTTCGACCCGGTGGAGATCCGCGAGAACAGCATCGTACCCGCCGTCGCCATCACGGACTTCCAGGTCTTCAACAAAACCCTCAGGCCCGGCCAGGCCAGCGAGGGCGGCACGCTGCTCAAGCACGCCATCGAATACACGGACAAGATCACGCTGGGCCAGCAGGATGCGGTGTTCTCCTTCGAGTTCTCCGCGCTGCACTACGCGGCGCCGCAGCGCAACCGCTTCGCCTACCAGCTGCAGGGTTTCGACAAAGACTGGGTGATCACGGATGCGGGCAAGCGCTTCGCCACCTACACCAACCTCGATCCCGGCCATTACACCTTCCGCGTGAAGGCCGCCAACAAGGACGGCATCTGGACCGAACAGCCGGCCACGCTGGAAGTGACCATCATGCCGCCGTTCTGGAAGAGCTGGTGGTTCCGCACGGTGATCGGCCTGCTGGCGCTGGGCGGCGGCTTCGGCCTGTACCGCGCGCGGGCGCAGGTGCAGCGCGCCCTGCGCTCGCGCCTGGAGCAGCAGGTAAGCCTGCGCACCTCGGAGGTAGAGCAGAAGAACCGCATGCTGCAGCAGCAGAAGCAGGAGCTGGAACAGCGCGACGAACGCCTGAGCCAGGCCAAGCAGAAGGCAGAAGATGCCACGCGCCAGAAGTCCGAATTTCTCGCCAATATGAGCCACGAGATGCGCACGCCGCTGGCGGGCGTGATCGGCATGCTGGGCTTTGCGCTGCGCGATGAAACGCTGCAGGCTTCCACCCGCGAACAGATCGAGCGCGGCCAGGCCAATGCCCAGTCCCTGCTGTCCATCATTAACGACCTGCTGGACTTCTCGAAGATCGAGGCGGGCAAGCTGACCATCGAGAACATCGACTTCGCGCTGGCGGGAACGGTGGAAAATGTGGTCAGCCTGTTCGAGGAGCAGGCCGCCGCGCACAGCGTCGGCTTCCGCGTGGAGTTCGGACCGGGTCTGCCGCCCTTCGTGGTGGGCGACCCCACGCGCCTGCGCCAGGTGCTGGTGAACCTGGTGGGCAATGCCTTCAAGTTCACTCAGCGTGGCCATGTCACGCTGCGCGTTGAGCGCATTCACGACGGCAGCGGCAACTGCGCCGAGGGCTGCAATATGATCCGCTTCTCGGTGCAGGACACCGGCATCGGCATTCCGGAAGAAGAGCTGCCGCGCCTGTTCGAAAAATTCGAGCAGGCCGACGCCACCACCACGCGCCGCTACGGCGGCACCGGGCTTGGCCTGGCGATCTGCCGCCAGCTGGTGGAGCTGATGAAGGGCGAGATCACGGCCGTGAGCCAGCCGGGCAAGGGCAGCATGTTCAGCTTCATGCTGCAGCTGCCGGACGGCGTGCCGCCCCCGCTGGTGCCGCATGTGCCGCGCGAGCCGCACAGCCACCAGCTCAAGGTGCTGTGCGCGGAGGACTTCCCCACCAACCAGATCATCGTGCGCATGATGCTGGAGGACCTGGGCCACAAGGTCGATATCGCGGGCAATGGCGCGCTGGCCGTGGCGGCCTGCGCCAACACGCGCTATGACCTGATCCTGATGGACGGCCGCATGCCGGAGATGGACGGCCCCACGGCCACGCGCCTGATCCGCGCCGGCGGCCCGCTGGAAGCGCCGGTGCGCGACCAGGAACTGATGATCATCGCGCTGACGGCCAACGCCAGCGAAGAAGACCGCAGCCGCTACCTGGCAGCCGGCATGGACGATTTCCTCACCAAGCCGATCGACGAGGCAGCGCTGCACTACCAGCTGAGCCGCGCCATCGAACGCCAGCTGCAGCGCGGCATTGTGCTGCCCATCATGCCGCGCCGCGGCACGCCGGCGCGGCCCACGATTGCGGAACTGGATGCGATGTTCGGCGTGGTCACCACCTCGCTGCCGGAACGCACGCATTCCGCCAGTCCGGATGAAGCGGTGGGCGCACTGCGCCTGCGTCTGCGCGACGCCTTCATCGCCGACCTGCCGGCCCGCCTGGATGAACTGGATGCGGCGCTGGCCGCCGCCGATGCCGATGCGGCAGGGCGCCTGTTCCACGGCATGAAAGGCAGCGCAGCCTATCTGGGCGCGGAAGACCTGCACAATCTGTGCGCCGAACTGGAACGCGCCGCCGACCGCGCATTGTGGCCTGCCATCCGCCACAAGCTGCCGCGCCTGCACCAGATGCTGAGCCGGATCGTCACGCCTGCGGGCAAGGAGATGTAAATGAAGGTGCTGGTGATTGACGATGACGTGGTGTCGCGCATGGTGCTCATGCACCTGATCGACAGCTGCGGCAAGTTCGAGATTTTTGAAGCGGAGGACGGTGCCGATGCTTGGCAGCAGCTGGAGGAGGGCCTGCGCCCCGCCATCTGTTTCTGCGACCTGCGCATGCCCCGCCTGTCGGGCATCGAGCTGCTGCAGCGCGTGCGCGGCGTGCCTGCATTGCAGGAGATTCCTTTTGTGCTGGTGTCTTCGGCCAATGACCGCGAGACGGTGCAGCAGGCCACGCTGGCCGGTGCTGCGGGCTATATCGTCAAGCCCTTCCAGGCCGACCAGGTGCGCGTGCACCTGGCAGGCTTCCTGAATGAAGCGCTGAGCGGTTACCGCCATGTGGCGGAAGAACCGCTGGCGACCAGCGAACGGCTGGACATCGGCATGGACCGCCTGCTGATCTACCTGAGTGGCTTCCAGCAGCAGCTGGTTACTGCCGGCATCGAGCTGGAAGTACTGCTGGGGCAGGACGCGCAGGCCGACGCCCGCACGCGGCTGGAGAAGCTGCACACCGGCGCGCAGACCCTGGGCCTGACCGGCGCCGCGAATGCCCTGCGCAGCCTGCCTTCCGGCCCGCTGCCGCTGGCTGCCGTGCAGGCCGCCCTGGCCGACGCTACCCGCGCCGTGCTGCACCAGTCCGGACTGGTACGCGAAGCGCTGGCGGCGAACTAGGTCCTGTCAGGTTCCGAGGCCGCCGGACACATTGATTGCGCCGCCGGTGATGTAGCCGCCGTTCGGTCCTGCCAGGAAGCTCACCGTGGCCGCCACTTCCTCCAGTGTGGCGATGCGGCGGATAGGGTGCAGGTCGAGCAGTGAGGCCGGCACCTCTTCGCCCAGCGCCTCGGTTGCCATATCGGTCGGCATCACGCCTGGCTGCACCACATTGACGGTGATGTTGCGGCTACCGAGGTCGCGCGCCAGGCCCCGCGCATAGCCGGCAATGGCGGCCTTGCTGCCCGCGTAGTCGGAGACGCCGGCAAAGGGCACGATGCTGCCGAGCAGTGAGCCGATGAAAATTACCCGGCCGCCGTCCGGCAGCACCGGCGCGGCCGCGCGGCTCAGCGCCACCGGCCCCATCACGTTGACCTGCCACTGCCGGTCCAGATTGACGGTATCAAGGGCGGGATCGCCCACCGGTTTGCCCTGCACGGCGATGGCGGCGTTATTAACCAGGATATCGAGCTTGCCGAAGTGCGCCAGCACTTCATCAACCAGCGGCTTTGCCGCTGCCATATCGGCCTGGTCGGCGCGGAAGGCATGCGCCCGCACACCCTTGGCCTTCAGCTTTTCAACCACGGCTTCCGCCTTCCCGGCCGAGGCCACGTAGGTGATGGCGACATCGGCGCCCTGGTCTGCGAGGGCTTCGGCGATCGCAGTGCCCAGCCCGCGCGAACCTCCGGTGACGAGAGCCACTTTGCCTTTCAATACATTCGACATTGGAATCCTTTCTGTATGCCTGTTTATCATAACGATCGTTACAATAACGAGCAGTATATAATTCCGGGATGCGCTGTCAAGAATTTTTTGTAATGACCATTATGAAAAAGTGGGGTTGAGCGAATGGGCCGCCATCGCGAATATGATGAAGAGAAGGTGCTGGATGCTGCGCTGTGTGTTTTCTGGCGCAAGGGCTATGAAGGCACGTCCTACGCCGATCTCACCGAAGCGGCTGGCGTAGAGCGTCCGGCCCTGTATTCGGCCTTCGGCAACAAGGAGGCGTTGTTCCGCCGGGTGCTGGAACGCTACTCCGAACGCTTCATGACACATATTCCGGAGGCCCTGCAGCTGCCGACCGCGCGTGAAGTGGCCGCCCATCTGCTGTACCGCTCCATCGAGATCAACACGCGTTTTCCGGACCACCAGGGCTGCCTCGGCATCAATGGCGCCATGGCGGGTGCCGACGAATCGGAAGCCGTGCGCCAGGCGCTCATCGATTTTCGCGCGGCCGGCGAGGCGCAACTGCGGGAGCGGCTTGAAAGGGCGAAGGCGGAGGGCGATTTGCCGGAGAACGCCAAGCCGGCCGCCCTGGCGGCATTCCTGATGGCGGTCCTGCATGGCATGGCGGTGCAGGCAAAGGCCGGCTTCAGCAGGGAGATGCTGGAGGCGGTTGCCGAACAGGCGCTGTCCACCTGGCCCGGCGCTTGAATCACACTCTTGCGGCGGAGATAGTTTAAGTTTAAAGTAAATGCTTGCAGCCTGAATGACCCCAATCGGATAGGGTGACCATGAACAGAGCCACTGCAGCATTGACTGCCAGCGCGCACGTTGACACGTTTGCGCGCGACCATCTTCCACCGGCCGAGCTATGGCCCGAACTGCTGTTCGAGCTTCCGGAACTTCAATACCCCGCGCGCCTGAACTGTGTGGCGGAACTGCTCGACCGCGCCGTCCGCGAGGGCGATGGCGCGCGTGTCGCCATCCGCGGCGAGCAGCTGACGTGGACCTACGCGGAACTGGCCGCGCAGGTCGACCGCATCGCCAATGTGCTGCGCCGTGACATGGGCCTCGTGCCCGGCAACCGCGTGCTGCTGCGCGGCGCCAATTGCCCGATGATGGCGGCCGCTATCCTCGCCGTGTTCAAGGCGGGCTGCGTGGCCGTGCCTACGATGCCGCTGCTGCGCGCGCGGGAGCTCGGCATCATCATGGAAAAGGCGCAGGTCAATGCCGTGCTATGCGCCGCGCCGCTGCGCGCCGAAATGGAAGCTGCCCCCAACCGGCCTTCGCAGCTGTGCTGGTTCGACGATGCGGGCTCGCTCGATTCGCTGGAAGTGCGCATGTCGGCGCAGCCGCCCAGCTTCGAGGCCTGCGACACGGCAGCGGACGACGTGTGCCTGATCAGCTTCACCTCCGGCACCACCGGCGTGCCGAAAGGGACGATGCACTTCCACCGCGACATTCTCGCCATCTGCGACTGCTTCCCGCGCCACACGCTGCGTTCCGAAGCATCGGACCTGTTCATCGGCACGCCGCCACTAGCCTTTACCTTCGGCCTCGGCGGACTGCTGCTGTTCCCGCTGCGCGCCCGCGCCAGCATCGTGCTGCTGGAGAAACTGACGCCGGAAACCCTGCTGCAGGCCATTGAGCGCTACCGCGCCACGGTCTGCTTCACGGCGCCCACGTTCTACCGCCAGATGGCGGCGCTGGCGCCTAAGTACGATCTCGCCAGCCTGCGCAAGACGGTATCCGCCGGCGAAGCACTGCCGGTGGCAACGCGCGAGAGCTGGCAGCAGGCCACGGGCCTGCGCATGATCGACGGCATTGGCGCGACCGAGATGCTGCACATCTTCATTTCGGCGGCGGATGAGGAGATCCGCTCCGGGGCGACCGGCAAGCCGGTGCCGGGCTACCGCGCCTGCATCCTCGATGCGGACGGCCAGCCATGTCCGCCGGGGGTGACCGGCCGCCTGGCCGTGAAAGGGCCGACCGGATGCCGCTACCTGAACGACGGGCGCCAGCGTGATTATGTGTTCCAGGGCTGGAACCTGACCGGCGACGCCTATGAGATGGATGCAGACGGCTATTTCATCTACCGCTCGCGCACCGACGACATGATTATCTCCGCCGGCTACAACATCGCCGGGCCCGAAGTGGAGGACGCGCTGCTGCGCCATCCCGCCGTGGCCGAATGCGGCGTAGTGGGCAAGCCGGACGAGGAACGCGGCCAGGTCGTTGCGGCGCACGTGGTGCTGAAAGCAGGGCACGAGCCGTCGCCGGAACTGGCGGCCGCGTTGCAGGAATTTGTGAAGCAGCAGATCGCACCGTATAAATATCCGCGCGCAGTGCAGTTCCATACTGCCTTGCCGCGCACCGAAACGGGCAAGCTGCAGCGTTTCAAATTGAGGACAGCATGAATATCCTGTGCATTGGCGGCGGCCCGGCGGGGCTGTATTTCGGCCTGCTGATGAAGAAGCAGAACCCCGGCCACCGCGTAGTCGTGGTGGAGCGCAACCGCCCCTACGATACCTTTGGCTGGGGCGTGGTGTTCTCGGACCAGACACTGGGGAACCTCGTCAACGCCGATGAATCGACCGCGAAAGAGATCCTGCAATCCTTCAACCACTGGGACGATATCGATGTCTGGTTCAAGGGCAGCAAGGTCACGTCGGGTGGCCATGGTTTCTGCGGCATCGGCCGCAAGCGCCTGCTGAACATCCTGCAGAAGCGCTGCGAAGCATTGGGCGTCGAGCTGGTGTTCGAAACCAATGTGGAGGACGACCAGGCGCTGGCCGATTTCTACCGTGCCGACCTGGTGATCGCCTCGGATGGCCTGAACAGCCGCATCCGCAGCCGCTACGAAGCCACCTACCAGCCGGAGATCGAAGCGCGCCAATGCCGCTTCGTTTGGCTGGGCACGACAAAGAAGTTCGACGCTTTTACCTTCGACTTCCGCGAAACGGAGCATGGCTGGTTCCAGGCGCATGTCTACCAGTACGACGGCGATACCTCGACCTTCATCGTGGAGACGCCTGAAAGCACCTGGCGTGCGGCAGGGCTGGACACGATGACGCAGGAGGAAAGCATCGCCTTCTGCGAACGCCTGTTTGCAGACCGGCTTGATGGCCACAAGCTGATGTCCAACGCGTCGCACCTGCGCGGCTCGGCGATGTGGATCACCTTCCCGCGCGTGGTATGCCGCCAATGGGTGCGCTGGAACGGCAATGTGCCGGTGGTACTGATGGGCGACGCTGCGCACTCCGCGCATTTCTCCATCGGCTCCGGCACCAAGCTGGCGCTGGAGGACGCGATCGAGCTGGCACGCTGCTTCGGTGAACACGGCAGCGATATCGCCAGCGCACTGGAAGCATATGAGGCATCGCGCTCCATTGAAGTGGTGAAGATCCAGAGCGCCGCGCGCAATTCGATGGAATGGTTCGAAAACGTGAAGCGCTACACCGCGATGGAAGCGCCGCAGTTTGCCTATTCCATGCTGACCCGCAGCCAGCGCCTGTCGCACGAAAACCTGCGCCTGCGCGATGCCGCCTATGTTGCCGGGTATGAAAGCTGGTTCGCCCGGCGCGCTTTCGAACAGGCGGAGCTGCCGCTGCCGGCGCATGCGGCGATTCCGCCGATGTTCACGCCCTTCAAGGTGCGTGGCCTCACGCTGAAGAACCGCATCGTCGTTTCGCCGATGGCGCAGTACAGCGCGGCGGACGGCACGGTTGGCGACTACCACCTCACGCACCTTGGCGCGCGCGCCATGGGCGGCGCTGCCATGGTGATGGCGGAGATGACCTGCGTGTCGGCCGACGCGCGCATCACGCCATATTGTCCCGGCCTCTACACCCCCGAACATACCAGGGCATGGAAGCGCATCGTCGATTTCGTGCATGCGAACACCGATGCGAAGATCGGCATGCAGCTCGGCCACGCAGGTGCCAAGGGCTCCACGCGCGCCATGTGGGATGGCATAGACCAGCCGCTGGATACCGGCAATTGGCCGCTGGTCTCCGCTTCGGAGCAGCAGTACCTGGCAGGCGTGTCCCAGCTGGCGCGGGAAGCTAGCGAGGACGATATGCGCCGCATCGAGGACGATTTTGTGCGTGCCGCGCTGGCCGCCGAGCACGCAGGTTTCGACTGGCTGGAACTGCACTGTGCCCACGGCTACCTGCTGTCCTCCTTTATTTCGCCGCTGACCAATCAGCGCACGGACGAATACGGCGGCAGCATCGAGAACCGCTGCCGCTTCCCGCTGCGCGTGTTCGCGGCGATGCGCGCGGCATGGCCGGTGCACAAGCCGATGAGCGTGCGCATTTCGGCGCATGACTGGGTGGAAGGTGGCATTACGCCGGACGATGCGGTGCAGATCGCTCGCCTGTTCCGCCAGGCCGGCGCCGATGTGGTGGATTGCTCCTCCGGCCAGGTGAGCAAGCGCGAGAAACCCATTTATGGCCGTATGTTCCAGACCCCGTTCGCCGACCGCGTGCGCAACGAGGCCGGCGTGGCGACGATGGCTGTCGGCTCCATCTTCGAGGCGGACCATGCCAACGGCATCATTGCCGCCGGCCGGGCCGACCTGTGCGCCGTAGGGCGCCCGCATCTCGCCAATCCGGCGTGGACGCTGGCGGAAGCGGCGCGCATCGGCTACCGCGCAGTATCGTGGCCGAAGCAGTACCTGCCCGGCAAGCAGCAGCTGGAGCGCAACCTGGAACGCGAACGGCAGATGGCTGCCGCCAGCAGCGGACTGACCCCGCAGCAGGTCGCCGCGAAACTACTGGAGGGATAGCAGTGGCAGCACTCGATGGAAAACATGCACTGGTGACCGGCGGCAGCCGCGGCATTGGTGCGGCCAGCGCAAAGGCGCTGCTGGCACAGGGCGCCAGCCTGACGATTACGGGCCGCGACAGCGCAGCACTGGACAACGCTGCGAAGGCGCTGGGCGGCCATGTGAGGACGCTGGTGCTGGATGTCTGCGATGAGGCGGCAGTGCAGCGCGCCTTCGCGCAGCTCGGCACGATCGATATCCTCGTCAACAATGCGGGGCAGGCGGTATCCGCTCCCTTTCTCAAGACCAGTGCGGCGCAGTGGCGCGACATGCTCGATGTGAACCTGGGCGGCACCTTTCACTGCACGCAAGCGGCGTTGCCGGGCATGCTGGCTGCAGGCTGGGGCCGCATCATCAATATCGCCTCCACGGCGGGGCTGACGGGCTACCGCTATGTGAGCGCCTACACCGCCGCCAAGCACGGCGTGATCGGGCTGACGCGCGCCCTGGCACTGGAACTCGCAACGAAAGGAGTGACGGTGAACGCCGTCTGCCCCGGTTTCACCGAAACGGATATCGTGCGCGGCGCCGTTGCCAACATCATGCAGAAGACCGGCCGCAGCGAACAGGAAGCACGCGCTGAACTGGCGGCCAACAATCCGCAGCAGCGCCTGGTGCAGCCGGAAGAGGTGGCGAATACGGTGGCGTGGCTCTGCATGCCGGAAAGCGCCGCCATGAATGGACAAGCCATCGCCGTCGCCGGCGGTGAAGTGATGTAAGGAAGAGACCATGGCACTGAACGAACAGTCCGGCGCTACACCGAACGAGCCGGTGCTCGACCTGGAGAGCCGCCTCACGAGCGACCATCATCAGTCGCTCAAATTGTGGCTGCGCATGCTGTCCTGCACCACGAAGATCGAAGCGGAAATCCGCAGCCGCCTGCGCGCGCAGTTCGGCATCACCTTGCCGCGTTTCGACCTGATGGCGCAGCTGGAGCGCTACCCCGAAGGCCTGCGCATGGGCGAGCTGTCGCGCCGCATGATGGTCACGGGCGGCAACGTCACCGGCATTACCGACCAGCTGGAACAGGAAAAGCTTGTGATGCGCGTGCCGGACCCGAAGGACGGCCGTGCCTACAGCGTGAAGCTCACGCCGGCCGGCCGTGAAGCTTTCGCCGATATGGCACATGTGCATGAAGGCTGGGTAGCCGAGCTGCTGCAGGAGATGACCGTGGATGAGAAGGGGCAGCTGATTGACCTGCTGTCCCGCATGAAGGACCAGTTGTACGCCCGCGAAGCAAAGGACAAACCATGAAATACCTGCAAGGACAGGCGCACCAGCTGCCCGGTAACCGCACGGCGCTGGCGGGATACGCCGCCCATCACTTTCTGTTTGCCGTCGATGAAGGCGTGGCCACGCTGACATTGAACCGCCCGGACCGCAAAAATCCGCTGACCTTCGATTCCTATGCCGAGCTGCGCGAACTGTTCCGCGAGCTGGCTTATGCGGACGACGTGAAAGCCATCGTCATCACCGGCGCGGGCGAAAACTTCTGCTCGGGCGGCGATGTGCACGAGATCATCGGCCCGCTGACCAGGCTCGATATGCCCGGCCTGCTGGCCTTCACGCGCATGACGGGCGATGTGGTGAAAGCGATGCGGGCCTGCCCGCAGCCGATTATCGCAGCGGTGGACGGTGTTTGCGCCGGTGCGGGATCGATGCTGGCGCTGGCCTCCGATATCCGCTTCGGCACGGAGCGCAGCAAGACGGCTTTCCTGTTCACCCGCGTTGGCCTGGCCGGCTGCGATATGGGCGCCTGCGCCTTGCTGCCGCGCGTGATCGGGCAGGGCCGCGCGGCGGAGCTGCTGTATTCGGGCCGCTCGATGGGCGGCGCGGAGGGCGAACGCTGGGGATTCTTCAACAGCCTGCACGATCCCGCAGAGTTGCTGGCCGACGCGCAGGGCTTCGCGCGCAGTCTCGCGCACGGCCCCACCTTCGCGCATGGCATGACCAAGAAAATGATGCAGCAGGAGTGGAATATGGGTGTGGACGAAGCGATTGAAGCCGAGGCCCAGGCGCAGGCCATCTGCATGGCGACCAACGACTTCCACCGCGCCTATCACGCCTTCGTTGCGCGCCAGCGTCCGCAATTCGAGGGAGATTGAGCATGGCGGACAAGGACTATCTCGGCTGGCCCTTCTTTGCGCCGCAGCACGCGGCGCTGGAAGAGGCGCTGGACGCCTGGGCGGGCGAACATGTGCGCGATGCGCACGGCAGCGACGTGGACGCGGTATGCCGCACGCTGGTGCGCCAGCTGGGCGAGGGTGGCTGGCTGCGCCATGCGGTTGGGGGCACGCATCACGGCGGCGCGCATGAAGCCATCGATACCCGCGCCATCTGCCTGATCCGCGAAACCCTGGCCCGCCATTCCGGCCTGACCGATTTCGCGTTTGCCATGCAGGGCCTGGGCTCGGGCGCCATCAGCCTGTTCGGCAGCGATGCCAATCGCGGCGAATACCTGCCGCGTGTAGCGCGCGGAGATGCGATTGCGGCCTTCGCGCTGTCCGAGCCGCAGGCCGGTTCCGATGTCGCCGCCATGCAGTGCGCAGCGGTGCAGGACGGCGATCATTATGTGCTGAACGGCGAAAAAACCTGGATATCCAACGGCGGCATCGCCGATTTCTATGTGGTGTTTGCCCGCACCGGGGAAGCGCCCGGAGCACGTGGCATCAGCGCCTTCATCGTTGATGCGGATACGCCGGGTTTCGATGCATCGGAACGTATCAATGTGATCGCACCGCATCCTCTCGCAACGCTGCGCTTCAATAACTGCCGCGTGCCGATGTCCAAACGCCTTGGCGAAGCAGGGCAGGGCTTCAAAGTGGCGATGGCAACGCTGGACGTATTCCGCACCTCGGTCGCGGCCGCGTCGCTGGGCTTTGCGCGCCGCGCCTTCGATGAAGCGCTGGCCCATGCGACATCGCGCAAGATGTTCGGGCAGACGCTGGCCGATTTCCAGCTCACGCAGGCCAAGCTGGCGCAGATGGCAGCGGGCATCGATGCCGCTGCATTGCTGACCTACCGTGCTGCCTGGCAGCGCGACCAGGGCCGCAAGGTAACCAAGGAAGCGGCCATGGCCAAGATGCAGGCGACCGAAACGGCGCAGCAGGTCATCGATGCGGCGGTACAGATGTTCGGTGGCCTGGGCGTGGTCAGCGAGCATCCGGTGGAGCGGCTGTATCGGGAAATCCGCGCCCTGCGCATTTACGAAGGCGCCACCGAAGTACAGCAACTGATCATTGCGCGCGAACTGCTGCGCGACAGCACGCCTTAAGGAGACACAATGCAGATTCTTCAACCGCCCGGATGGGCACGCCCACGCGGCTACAGCAACGGCATTGCAGCCGAAGGGCGCATGGTCTTCGTCAGCGGCATGGTGGGGTGGGATGCCGATTGCAAGTTTCAGACGGAGGACTTTGCCGGACAGGTGAAACAGGCGCTGCAGAACATCGTCGCGGTGCTGGCGGAAGCGGGCGGACGGCCCGAACATATCGCACGCATGACGTGGTACGTCGTGGACAAAGCCGAATATGTAGGCGCCTACCGGCAGATCGGGGAAGTCTACCGCGAGCTCATCGGCCCGCATTATCCGGCCATGACAGCGGTGGAAGTGTCGGGTCTGCTTGAGCCGCAAGCCCGCGTGGAGATTGAGGTGACGGCTGTTGTACCGGTGTCGAAATTGTAAAAATTGTAATGCAATAAAGGATAAACAATATGACAATGTGCTAGAGTAGCTGTAGTCGCCGTTTGTCCTCTACCGATCCCGAGGTGTCACCATGCAACTTTCCGCCAAAGGCCTTGCCGGCGCCCTGCTCGCCGGCTTGCTGTTTGCGCCGTTTACATCCGTCCACGCGGATACGTCACTGCTGACGGCGGCCAACCGCAGCCAGCTGCAAACCTGGTTAGGGCAGGGCGATCTGTCGTTGACAAGCATCTATACAAAGCAGGCGGGCCACACCGCTGCGGACTTCCACCAGGCGGTGGATGGCAAGGGCCGCACTTTCGCCATCATGGAAGCGACCAATGAGCAGGGACAGACCTTCATCGTTGGCGGCTACAACCCCTCCAGCTGGCAATCCACGGGCGGCTTCAATATGACGCCGGAAGACCGCGACCGCACCGCCTTCCTGTTCAACCTGAGCACCGGCTCCCTGCACCGGCAGACGCTGAAGAACTTCGTGTTCGACACGCTGGGTTCCTACCAGACCTACAACGCGGCGAACTACGGCCCGACTTTCGGCTGGGGCCATGACCTGTTTGTGCCAAACGACCTGACCAATGGCGGCATCTCCCTGCTGTACTCTTACATCGAGCCGGACGGTAGCCACTTCAGCACCAGCCTGCTGGACGGCACGCCCTATGTGTCGCCGAACATCACCTTCGGCGCCATGGAGATTTACCTGATCAACGCGGTGCCTGAGCCGTCCAGCTACGGCATGCTGGCGGCGGGCCTTGTGGTCGCAGGATTTGCAGCGCGCCGCCGGCGCGGCAAGGCATGAGCAGCCTGCGCGCCGACGTCTGGCGCCAATACGGGCGCTACAGCCCGTCCCTCGCGTTCAAGGCCTTCCTCACACTGCGCAACTTCCGTCCCATCGCCACACTGCGCATGTGCCAGGCCGCACGGCTGGGCGGGCTGGGCGGGCGCATTGCACTGCCGTTCCTGAAGCTGCTGCACCGCATGGCGACGCAGCTGGCGGGCATCGATTTCTCATGGCAGACCGAGGTGGGACCGGGCTTTGCGATCACGCACGGCTGGGGCATGGTGATCAATCCCGGCGCGCGCATCGGCAGCAATGTGACGCTGTTCCATGGCGTGACGCTGGGCCAGCGCGACCGCATCGCGGCGGACGGCACGCGCACCAGCGAATGCCCGGTGATCGAGGATGAAGTCTGGATCGGGCCGCACGCGATCATCGTCGGCGGCGTGCGCATCGGCCGCGGCAGCCGCATCGGCGGCGGCGCTTTCGTCACCGAAGACGTGCCGCCATACTCCGTCGTCGCCGGCAACCCGTCCACCATCGTCAAATCCGGCTGCACGCCGGATGTGATGAATCCCGCTCCGTTAGCCGTGCAGGCTGCCAGTACGGTATCTGGCCGAGCATTGACTGAGTAAGATCAAAGCACCTGCGCGGAATTGATATAGACTGTTCTTCTGCATAATCGTGGAGGGCATTATGACGCGCTCAGCCAATCGATTTACGCTTCAAGACGTTGAGAAAATCCGCCGCATCATGATCGAGCGGCGGAAGATCGAAGTCAGCTCCGAGGCTGGCAAACGCATTCTGCGCGAAGCTCAGTTTTCCGTTGAGCAGATCAATGAAGCCTACGCAAAAGCGTTGCGCAACCTGGGCATGTACTGAGGCCGGCTATGGCTGACCACAATCATATCTACGAACGCCTCGTCCAGGATCCGGGCGATGCCGTCGGAGCGCTCGCCTACGCGCTCTACAAAAAAAGCAAACAGGAGTATTGCAGGGCCTTCGAGGCGGCCCACGGCAGGGCGCCACAAGCGGAAGACCTGCAGGCGTTTCATCAGGCGAATCAGACTGAATCACAGATCGCTGGCTATCTCGCGCGCGGACACATGCTTGCCCACGAGTTTCTGGAGGTTAGCTTGACCGATCAGATTGCGGAGATGGAAGTGAGCGTGCGCCGCTCCGAGCTTGCACGCAGGTTTGGGCGGGTTGAAGAGAAACTCGACGCGGCGAAATCCGGGCGCCAGTGGGCCAAAGATATTGGCACCAGCATTCTGGTGAACGTGCTGACCGTGATCGTGGTGGGAGTGATTGCGCTGGGTGCGCGCGAATATTCGTCGTTGACGAGCGCGATCGGGACGCGGGTGAGTGCCGAACAGAAGTGAGGCGTGGTCCCTCCGACTGGAATCGAACCAGTATCCCACGCTTAGGAGGCATGTGCACTATCCATTGTGCTACGGAGAGGACGCGGGCGCAATTATAGCCGACCGCAGGGCAAATGTTAGTGCGCAGCCGCCGCTGCCGGTACAATGCGCGTTTCACCGCATTTGATTGACCTCCCCCATGGCTGTTATTTCCCTGACTTCCGCGCAACTGGCTTTCGGCCACCATGCGCTGCTCGACCACGCTGAGTTTTCCCTTGAGACCGGGGAGCGGGTCGGACTGATCGGCCGTAACGGTACCGGCAAGTCCTCCCTGCTCAAGATTATCTCGGGCCGTTTCAAGCTGGACGACGGGCTGCTGGTGATGCAGCAGGGCCTGCAGATCGCGTATGTGGAACAGGAGCCCGTGTTCGAGCCGGAGATGTCGGTGTTCGATGCCGTGGCATCCGGCCTTGGCGAGCTGCCGGCACTGGTGAAGGAATATGATGCGCTGACCGGCCAGTTCGGCCAGGGCAACGACGATGCGCTGATGGAGCGCATGCACGAAATCCAGGCCAAACTGGATGCGGCTGATGCCTGGAGCATCAATAACAAGGTGGAGCAGACCCTGGACCGCCTGAACCTGGCGCCGGATGCGCTGATGAAGACCCTGTCCGGCGGTATGCAGAAGCGCGTGGCGCTGGCCCGCGCCCTGGTGGCGGCGCCGGATGTGCTGCTGCTGGACGAACCGACCAACCACCTCGACTTCACTTCCATCCTGTGGCTCGAAGGCCTGCTGCGCGATTTCAAGGGCAGCGTGCTGTTCATCACCCACGACCGTTCCTTCCTCGATAACGTGGCCACCCGCATTATCGAGCTGGACCGGGGCCGCCTGCTGTCCTATCCAGGCAATTTCACGACCTACCAGACCCGCAAGGCGGAGCAGCTGGCCATTGAGGAAGTGGAGAACGCCAAGTTCGACAAGTTTTTGGCGCAGGAGGAAGTGTGGATCCGCAAGGGCGTGGAAGCGCGCCGCACCCGTAACGAGGGCCGCGTGCGCCGCCTGGAGCGCCTGCGCGAGCAGCGCGTGTCGCGCCGCGACCAGCAGGGCCAGGTGCGCCTGGAAGTGGGGGCCGGTGAGCGGTCCGGCAAAATCGTGGCGGAGCTGGAAGGCGTCAACAAGGCCTTCGGCGACAAGGTCATCGTGCGCGATTTCAGCTCGATCATCATGCGCGGCGATAAAGTGGGCCTGATCGGCGCCAACGGCGCGGGCAAGACCACGCTGCTGAAACTGATCCTGGGCGAAGACCAGCCGGACAGCGGTACCGTCAAGCAGGGCACCAAGCTGGCCGTGGCCTATTTCGACCAGATGCGCACCCAGCTCAATGAAGAAGCAAGCCTGGCCGATACCATTTCGCCGGGCAGCGACTGGGTCGAAATCAATGGCCAGAAAAAGCATGTGATGAGCTATCTGGGCGACTTCCTGTTCGCCCCGGAACGCGCCCGTTCGCCGGTGCGCACCTTGTCAGGCGGCGAGCGCAACCGCCTGTTGCTGGCCCGCCTGTTCGCCAAGCCTGCCAATGTACTGGTGCTGGACGAACCGACCAATGACCTCGACATCGATACCCTGGAGCTGCTGGAAGAGCTGCTTGAAGATTATCAAGGCACGGTATTCCTCGTCAGCCACGACCGCATGTTCCTCGACAATGTGGTAACCCAGGTCATCGTGGCCGAAGGGCAGGGCGAGTGGCGCGAATATATCGGCGGCTATTCCGACTGGGAGCGTGTGCGCCCGACGCCGGCCCAGGCCGCGGCAGCGAAGAAGCCGGAACCGAAGAAAGCCGAGGCGCCTGCGCCTGCAGCCGCCCCGGCTGCGCCCAAGGCCAGAAAGCTCAGTTTCAAGGAGCAGCGCGAGCTGGAGGAGTTGCCGGCCCTGATCGCCAGGCTGGAAGACGAGCAGGCGGCATTGAATGTCACCCTGTCCGACCCCGATTTTTACAAGAAAACCCCCGCCGAGGCCAAGCGCCTCAACACCCGCATCGCCGAGATCGAGGATGAGCTGATGGCTGCCCTGGAGCGCTGGGAAGCCATCGAATCGCGCAATCCTTGATCTGGATTTCCTACACGCACGATTCGTGCGCTGCGGGAGCAAATCCTTGTTGTAAGATCTGCAAACCTTAGGGAACTGGCAATACGCCAGTTCCGCAATTTCCAAAGGCAGATCGCTTATGACGCTTCCTCAGCAGCAAGAACCGCAGACCCATGCGCCGGCGCCGGCTACTCCGGCCGCTGGCGCATTGCTGGACTGCCGCTCGCTGACGCGCATCCTGCCTTTTGCCTTGTACATGGCCTTCATTGCCATTACGGACGGCCTGCAGCGCGCGGGCTGGACGACTGCGGAACTGTACTGGCTGTATCCGGTCAAAGCCGGGGTAGTGCTGCTGGCCCTGCTGGCCTGCTGGCGCAACTATGGCGAGCTGGCCTGGCATGGCATGAAGACGGGCACCATGCTGGCGTCGGCTGCCATTGGCTTTGCTGTTTTCGTGTTGTGGGTGAACCTGGATGCCGGCTGGATGCAGATCGGCAGCCCGGACGGCTACCAGCCGCGCGATGCCGCCGGCCAGCTGGACTGGGTGCTGATCGCCGTCCGCATCGCCGGCGCTGCCCTGGTGGTGCCCTTGATGGAGGAGCTGTTCTGGCGTTCCTTCCTGATGCGCTGGATCGATGCACCGGACTTCCTGCGCGTGCACCCGGCCCGCATCACGCTGAAAGCCCTGCTGTTTACGGTGGTGCTGTTCGGCTTTGAGCACAGCCTGTGGCTGGCCGGCATGGTGGCCGGAGCCGCCTATGGACTTTTGTATATGCGCACAGCTACTTTATGGGCGCCCATCATTGCGCACGCTGTCACGAATGGCTCGCTGGGCATCTGGGTAGTGATAACAGGAAACTGGACGTACTGGTAATCACTCATCACAATAACCCTTTTAGAGAAAAAACAACAATGTTGAGTAAATTCCATTTTTCGGGCCGCTCGCTGCGACTGATTCCTTTCCTGCTGGGCGCCATGTATGGCGGCAATGCGCTGGCGGACATCAGCGACACCATCCATCCCTTTATCTCGACGGTCTATACCTATGACGACAACCTGCTGCGCCTGCCGGATAACTTCCCGGCCGTGTTCGGACCGCGCGCCGACCGCGCCACGCAGGTGCAGGGCGGCATCACCTTCGACCGTCCCATCGGCCGCCAGCGCCTGACCGGCGCCGCCAAGCTGTCGCGCGTGACCTTTGACCATTATGATGCCCTGGACTACAACGGCAAGGATTTCAATGCCGACCTGGCCTGGCAGCTGGGTAATCACCTGGAAGGCAACCTGGGCGGCAGCTATTCGCAGACGCTGACGCCGTTTACCGACTTCCACACCGACGACCGCAACCTGCGCAAGCAGCGCCGCGAATATTTCAACGGCGCTTGGCGCTTCCATCCGAGCTGGCGCGTGCGCGGCGGCTTCAACCGCTTCGAGTTCGAGTACGAGCTGCCGGCGCAGCGCTTCAACGACCGCACCGAAGATACGACGGAAGCCGGGGTCGATTACCTGGCGCGCAGCGGCAGCCGCGTGGGCCTGGTGGTACGCCAGATCAAGGGTAAGTACGATAACCGCCGCACTGTGGGCGGCTCGCTGCTGGACGACGACTACACCCAGGACGAGATCAAGGCCAATGTGTACTGGACCGCCAGCGGCGTGACGACAGTGCAGGTGCTGGCCGGCTACGCCAAGCGCAAGCAGAACGGCTTCAGCGCGCGCGAAACCAGCGGCGCCAACGGCCGCATTACCGTGGACTGGCGTCCGTTCGGCAAGCTGCGCTTCAAGGGCGAGGGCTGGCGCGAATTCGCCGCGGTGGAAAGCAATATCGTGGCCAACTCCTTCAACAAGGGCGCCAGCCTGAACGCCACCTGGGACGTGTCGGCAAAGGTGCAGGCCACGGCCGGCGTGCGCCGCGAGCGCCGCGATTTCGAGAAGGTCAGCGGCGTGACGCTGGCCGGTGACCCGACCGACACCACGCGCGGCGCCACGCTGGGCGTGCAGTACCTGCCGCTGCGCAACCTGCAGGTCGGCGCCACCGCCTTCAGCGACCGCCGCAGCGGCAGCCCCTTCCTGGGCACGGGCAGCTACCGCGCCAAGGGAGTGTCGCTCAATGCCAGTGTGCAGTTCTGATCGCTACCGATGACGCTCAACGACATTCCATTAGTTTCCTTCTTTCAGCGGGTGCTGGACCCGCTGATCATCATGGGCTCGCTGTACACGACGTGCATGCTGTACAGCGAACCCTTCACCGGCTATTCGCTGGTGCTGATGATCCTGGCCTTCTTCCTGTCCAATTCGGTGTACCAGCACATCGACCCCTACCGCACCTGGCGCAGCGGGCGCATGCTGGCCTATTCGCGCGATATCTTCGTGGGCTGGATCGTGACGGCGCTGATCCTGGTTTTCCTCGGCAATGTGAGCGGCCTGGCTTACCACTATGAAGAGAAAGTAGTGCTGAGCTGGTTCGTCGCCACGCCTTTCGTGCTGCTGGTGAGCCACCTGGCGGTGCGCAAGGTCAGCATCGATCCGGCGCGCGACAGCGAGGTGCGTTCCGTGGTCATCATCGGGGCCAACGACGTGGGCCTGAAGTTCGCGCGCACCATCGAGCGCTTCCCCAATCTCTTCATGAGCGTGCGCGGCTTCTTCGACGACCGCACCGACAAGCGCCGCCCGGACGGCATCAAATACCCGGTGCTGGGCAATATGGACGATGTGGCGGCCTTCGTGCGTGAGCACCAGACCAAGATGATTTTCATCAGCCAGCCGATCTCGGCCCAGCCGCGCATCCGCAAGCTGCTGGATGACCTGCAGGACACCACGGCCTCAGTCTACTTCCTGCCGGACATTTATGTGTTCGACCTGATGCAGGCGCGTTTCGACAATGTGGGCGGCATGCCGGTGATTGCCATTACCGAAACGCCGTTTACCGGATTCAACAGCATGATCAAGCGCACCAGCGACCTGGTGCTGGCGACCTTGATCCTGATCATGCTTCTGCCGCTGATGCTGGTGATCGCCGTGCTGGTCAAGCTATCCTCACCAGGACCGGTCATTTTCCGCCAGCGCCGCTACGGCCTGTATGGCGAACAGATCTTCGTCTACAAATTCCGTTCAATGACGGTGGCAGAAGATGGCGACAAGGTGGTGCAGGCCAAGAAGAACGACGCCCGCGTGACGCCGATTGGCGCCATCCTGCGCAAGAGTTCGCTTGATGAGTTGCCGCAGTTCATCAACGTGCTGCAGGGGCGGATGAGTATCGTGGGCCCGCGTCCGCATGCGGTGGCGCATAACGAGCAATACCGCAAGCTGATCAAGGGCTATATGCTGCGCCACAAGGCCAAGCCCGGCATTACCGGCTGGGCCCAAGTCAACGGCCTGCGTGGTGAAACGGAGACATTGGACAAGATGGAAGCGCGTATCCGCTACGACCTGGATTACCTGCGCAACTGGTCGGTCTGGCTCGATCTCTGGATCATCGTGCGCACGGTGAAGGTGGTGCTGCAGCGGCAGAACGCACATTGAAAAAATTAATTGTTTCCTAAGTCGAATTTCAGCCGTGCGCACCCTTTCCTTCGCTACAATGTATTTCATTAAGTTGCAAATTTGTCCAGATTTTCGAGCTGCGCACGATTGAAACTTTGTTGTCGTTCTTATCTCAATCTGATAATTTTGTAAATGTTTCCTGCGGTGATGAAATTAACCAAAATCACGCTGCAGCCCCAGACAACGGAGGAAGTATCTTGAACAAAAACAACCGTAAGCTCATGTGCGCCGGGCTGGTGATTGCAGCGGCGACGGCGCTGAGCGCCTGCGGCGACAAGGCCGCCGAGAAGAAGCCTGGCCAGACGCTGGCCAGCGTAAACGGTGAAGAAATCACCGTGCTGCAGCTGAACGAAGAGCTGAATCGCGCCGGTCCGGCGGTGGCGCAGCAGGAAGCGGCGCGCAAGCAGCTGCTGGAGGCGCTGATCGACCGCCAGCTGCTGCAGAACGAGGCCAATAAGGAAAAGCTGGACCGTGACCCCAAGGTGGTGCAGGCGATTGAGCGCGCCAAGGCCCTGATCGTGGCCCAGGCCTATATGCAGAAGCGGGTGGGCAATGTGCCGCGCCCTACCAAGGAAGAGGTGGAGGCCTATTACAGCCAGAATCCGCAGTTCTTCGCCAACCGCAAGAGCTTCGATATGCGCCAGCTGGTGGTGGCCACGCGCGACGTGACGGACGAAGTGAAAAAGGCCATGGACGGCGCCAAGTCGCTGGAAGAAGTGGCAGTGTGGCTGGAGTCGAACGGCGTGAAGTTCCAGCGCGGCCAGCTGACCCGCACCAGCGCCGAGCTGCCGCCCGAGCTGAGCCAGCGCCTGCTGGCCATGCCGAAGGGACAGCTCTTTATCATCCGCGAAGGCGACCGCAGCATGCTGATCTCGATTGCCGATACGCGTGAAGCGCCGGTGGGCCTGGAGCAGGCATCGGCCCAGATCGAGCAGTTCCTGTTCAATAAGAAGAACAAGGAGCTGGCCGAGGCGGAAGTGAAGCGCCTGCGTTCGACGGCCAAGATTGAGTACATGAACCAGCCGGGCGGCGCGGCGCCTGCGCCGGCCGGCGGCGCGGCCGCCACGGCGGCGGCGCCGGCGGAACCGGCAGCAGTGCAGGCAGATGCGGGAACCGGAGCGCCATCTTCGGAAAGTGCGGCACGCGGTGTTGCTGGGCTCAAGTGATTGTTTAACCTGATAAGCAAAGGCAGGGAATAAAAATGAAAAAACTGATGATGTGGGTAATGGGCGGCCTGATGGGGCTGGTGATGATGGGTGGCGCAGCAGCGCAGGAAACCACGCTAGGTGTGGGCGATGTGATCAAGATCAGCGTGTACGGCAGCCCGGACCTGAACACGGAAACCCGCGTGTCCGACAAGGGCCAGGTGACCTTCCCGCTGCTGGGCCAGGTGCCGGTGGGCGGCCTGACCGTGGCCCAGGCGGAGAAGGAAATGGCAACCCGGCTGGAGAAGGGCGGCTTCCTGAAGAAAGCTCAGGTCAACATCCTCGTTACCGGTATCCAGAGCCAGCAGATCGCCGTGCTGGGCGCGGTGAACCGCCCCGGCCGCTATCCGATCGAAGGCAAGCGCAGCGTGCTGGACATGCTGGCGCTGGCCGGCGGCGCCAATCCGGACGGCGCCGACACCATCAGCGTGATCCGCAAGCGCAATAACCAGACCACCAAGGAAACCATCGACGTGGTCGAAATGATCCGCAACGGCGACCTGAACCGCGACTATGACCTGGCCGCCAACGACATCATCTATGTGGAGCGCTCGCCGCGCTTCTATATCTACGGTGAAGTGCAGCGTCCCGGCGCCTTCCGCCTGGAGCGTTCGATGACCGTGCTGCAGGCGCTGGCGGTGGGCGGCGGCCTGACTCCCCGCGGCACAGAGCGCGGCATGCAGATCAAGCGCCGCGGCGCGGACGGCAAGCTGCAGATCATCGATGCGGCGCGCGACGACATGGTGCAGATCGACGACGTGGTCTACATCAAAGAGAGCTGGTTCTGATCCTTACCTCCAAGCTGTGAGACTACTGCCATGAGTTTTTCCCAATTCCTGCTGATCCTGCGCGCAAGGCGCTGGATCCTGATCGCCACCGTGCTGCTGACGGTCTCGGTCACGCTCGTCGTCAGCCTGCTGCTGCCGAAAACTTACAAGGCAACGGCCTCGCTGCTGCTGAACTACAAGGGTATGGACCCGGTGACGGGCCTCACCATGCCGGGCCAGCTGCTGCCCGGCTATATGGCGACCCAGATCGACATCATCAGCTCCAAGAACGTGGCGCTGCGCGTGGTGGACCGCCTGCGGCTGGCGGAAAGCCCGAGCGTGGTGGCCCAGTTCCAGGAAGCCACCGGCGGCAAGGGCACGGTGCGCGACTGGCTGGCCGAACTGCTGATTGCCAAGCTGGACGTGAATCCTTCGCGTGAAAGCTCGGTGGTGGAAGTGGGCTTCAAGGGTTCCGATCCGGAATTCGTGGCCGCCGTCGCCAATGCCTTCGCCGACGAATACCAGCTGGTAAACACCCAGCTGAAAGTGGAGCCGATGAAAAAGGCTTCCACCTACTTCAATGACCAGATCAAGCTGCTGCGCGACAACCTGGAAACGGCCCAGAGCCGCCTCTCCAAATACCAGCAGGAGCACGGCATCGTCAGCGTGGACAACCGCCTGGACGTGGAATCGAACCGCCTGAACGACCTGTCGGCCCAGCTGGTGATGGCCCAGGGCCAGGTGGCCGAGGCGGCCTCGCGCGGCCGCATGGCCGGCAGCGACTCGCCGGACGTGGCCAACAGCCCGATGATCCAGAGCATGAAGATCAACCTGGCGCAGGCCGAATCCAAGTTCGCCGAGCTGTCCAGCCGCCTGAGCCCGAACCACCCGCAGTACCAGTCCGCCAAGTCGGAAGTGGACAAGCTGCGCGCCGCCCTTGGCGAGGCAACCCGCGTCACCACCAACAGCGTGGGCGCCAATGCCTCCATCCTGCAGCAGCGCGAGGCGCAGATCCGCGCCGCGCTGGAAGCGCAGAAGACCAAGGTGCTGGAACTGAACCGCGCCCGCGATGAAATGAATGTGCTGAACAAGGACGTGGAAAGCGCCCAGCGCGCCTTCGACGCCGCTTCGCAGCGCCTGTCGCAGACCAATATCGAAGGCCAGTCGAACCAGTCCGAGATCGCCGTGCTGAATCCGGCCGTGGCGCCGATCAAACCGGCCGGTCCCAAGATCCTGCTGAACACCATCCTGGCGGGCATCATGGGCACCATGCTGGGCCTGGGCTTCTCCATCCTGGCCGAGATGCTGAACCGCCGCGTGCGTTCCGAAAGCGATATCGCCGATGCGCTGCAGATTCCGGTGCTGGGCGCCATCAACTGGAAGACCACGCCGAACCGCCGTGCCGGCTTCATGAACTCCCTGACCATGCGCCGCCTCGGCGCCAACTGAAATGGACCCGAACATGACCCAACCCGCGCTCGCTAGTGCCCCACGGCACACCTCCGCGCCCGCACCGCGTGGCGATTCCAGCATCGGCGGCCTGCTGCTCGAATCCGGCAAGATCACGCCGGAAGCGGCAGAACGCGTGCTGCGCATGCAGAAAGACCTGGGCATCCGCTTCGGCGAAGCGGCCCAGCGCCTCGGCCTCGTCACCGAAGCCGATATCCAGCAGGTGCTGGCACGCCAGTTCGACTATCCCTACCTGCTGCCGGGCGAAGGCAATTACTCGCCGCGCCTGCTGGCCGCCTACCAGCCTTTCAGCCCGCAGGTGGAAGCGCTGCGCGCCGTGCGCAGCCAGCTGATGCTGCGCTGGTTCGCCCGCGGCCGCAAGTCGCTGGTGATCCTCGGCGTGAACGCGGGCGATGGCGCCAGCCTGTTCGCGGCCAACCTGGCCGTGGTGTTCTCCCAGCTGGGCGAGCAGACGCTGCTGGTGGACGCCAACCTGCGCACGCCGAGCCAGCACGATATCTTCGACATCAAGACGCGGCAGGGCCTGTCCGACATCCTGGCCGGCCGCGCCGAACTGGATACGGTGAACCGTATCGAGTCCTTCGTCGACCTGTCGGTGCTGCCGGCCGGCACGCTGCCGCCGAATCCGCAGGAACTGCTGAGCCGTAGCGCCTTCGGCGAGCTGAACACGCGCCTGGAAGAACGCTACGACGTGGTGCTGTATGACGCGGCCGCCTTCTCGGCCGGTTCGGACGGCATCGCGCTGGCGGCGCGCGCCGGCGGCGCCTTGCTGCTGACCCGCCGCAACCAGACCATGCTGGCCGAGGTGCACGCGCTGAGCCAGCAGCTGCACCAGAACGGCACCCAGATCGTCGGCTCGGTGATGGTGGAATTTTGATGGCCGGATCCGCTAAACCGGTGATGACGCCGCCGCTGGCGCGCGCCAGCCTGCGCGAGCTCGCGCCGGAATGGCTGCCGCTGGCGCTGGGCTTCCTCGCCATGTATGTGCCGGCCTTCTGGGGCCTGCTGCACGGCATCTGGGGCAGCGAGGAGCAGGCGCACGGCCCGATCATCCTGGTGCTGTCGCTGTGGCTGATCTGGCGCAGCTGGAACGAGATGCTGGCGCTGCCGGCAAAACCCGCGCCGGGCCTGGCCTGGCCGCTGCTGGTGTTCTCCATGGTGCTGTACATGCTGGGCATGTCGCAGCAGGTGGACGCTTTCACCATTGCCTCCTTCATCCTCTCGGTGGCGGCCATCCTGCTGATGAAGCGCGGCACGCCGGCCCTGCGCCTGCTGTGGTTCCCCTTCTTCTTCATGCTGTTCATGATTCCGCTGCCAGGCGCTATCGTCAGCGCGCTGACCCTGCCGATGAAGATGGCCGTGTCCTATGTGACCGAGGTGCTGCTGTATGCGGCCGGCTATCCGATCGCCCGCACCGGCGTGATCCTGCAGATCGGCCCTTACCAGCTGCTGGTGGCCGATGCCTGCGCCGGCCTGCAGACGCTGCTGACCCTGGAATCGCTCGGCCTGTTCTACCTGAATGTGGTGCGCCATACCTCGGCCTTCCGCAATATCGCGCTGGCGCTGCTGATCATTCCGATCTCGTTCACCGCGAACGTGATCCGCGTGTGCGTGCTGACGCTGATTACCTATCACTTCGGCGATGCGGCGGGGCAGGGCTTCCTGCACGGCTTCGCCGGCATGGTGCTGTTCGTCAGCGCCCTGATCCTGATCATCGCCGTGGATTCGCTGTTGCAGTGGGTAGCTCGCCGCCGTGAAGGCAAGCGGGCCGCAGCAAGGAGTGCAATATGAAACGTGCAGTCGTATCGAGCGTGGTGGCCGGCGTGCTGATGGCCGCCTCCGCGGTCGGCGCGCAGATGCTGGTGCCGCGCCATATGCTGGCCGACAGCCTGCCGCCGATGCAGCTGGCTGAAAGCATCCCGACCCGCTTCGGCGAGTGGCAGGAAGAGCAGCAGGGCATGTCCGCCGTGGTCAACCCGAGCGTGGAGGCCGAACTGCGCAAGATCTATACGCAGACGCTGGCCCGCACCTATGTGAACCGCGACGGCTACCGCGTGATGCTGTCGCTGGCCTATGGCGCCAACCAGAGCGACGGCCTGTCCATGCACTACCCGGAAATCTGCTATCCGGCCCAGGGCTTTGAAGTGACGGGCAACAGCAACGGCGTGCTGAATACGCCGCGCGGCGCGATTCCCGTCAAGCGCCTGCAGACCAACCTGGCCGGCCAGCGCTTCGAGCCCGTGACTTACTGGGGCACGGTCGGCGACAAGGTGGCCATCGGCGGCATCAACAAGAAGCTGGTTGAAATGCGTTACCGCCTGGGTGGCAATATCCCGGACGGCCTGCTGTTCCGTGTGTCCTCGATCGATAACGATCCGGCCCGCTCCTTCGCGGTGCAGGAACGCTTTGTGGCCGACCTGCAGCAGGCGCTGCCCCCGGCAACACGGCTGCGCTTCATGGGGCTGAACTGAGGCCGCGCGCCGCCGTACTCACTGAGGAGTCAATTTGTTGAAAACGCTGAAAAACGGTGTGCACCGTACCTGGGTGCGCTGCCGCGAACCCCTGCGCTCGATGCGCGACCTTGGCTGGTCTGCCCGCAGCCGTTTCCGTGCTGCGCGCCGTTCGCCGGAGTACCAGGCCGTGTACGAAAAAGCCGAGCCGCTGGTGACGGTCTGCGTTGCAACGTATAACCGCGGCGAGCTGCTGATCGAGCGCTGCCTGAAGTCGCTGCTGCGCCAGGATTACAAGAACCTGCAGATCGTGGTGGTGGGTGACTGCTGCACCGACGACACGCCGGAACGCGTGGCGGCCCTGAACGATCCGCGCATCGAGTTCGTCAACCTGAAAGAGCGGGGCAAGTATCCGGACGAGCCGCGCCACCGCTGGATGGTGGGCGGCACGGTGGCCATCAACCACGCGCTGTCGCTGGCGCGCGGCGATTTCGTCACCCACCTGGATGACGACGACGAGCATGCGCCGGACCGCGTCAGCAAGCTGCTGGCGCTGGCCCGCGCTACGCGCGCCGATATCATCTGGCATCCCTTCGATTTTGAACGCGTGCCGGATGAATGGCATGTGAACCACGCACCGAAGTTCGCCATGAATAATGTGTCGACCTCCTCGGTGTTCTACCACCACTGGCTGCGGTCGGTGCCGTGGGATATCAACGCCTGGCGCTACAACGAGCCGGGCGACTGGAACCGTTTTCGCAAGATCCGCTACCTCGGCGTGAACGCCGTGCGTTCGCCCGACCGCCTGCTGAAGCACTACCGCGAGCGCAATCAGAAGAAAGCCTGACATCATGAAAAAGATCTACGTCACCGAACCGGCCCTGCCGCCACTGGATGAATTCGTGCCCTACCTGGAGAAGATCTGGGAAAGCAAATGGCTGACCAACCAGGGGCCCTTCCACCACCAGCTGGAAGAGGAACTGGCCGCCTACCTGGGCGTCAAGCACCTGGCCCTGTTTACCAATGCGACCATCGCGCTGGTAACGGCGCTGCAGGCGCTGCGCATTTCCGGTGAAGTGATCACCACCCCGTATTCCTTCGTGGCGACGGCACACTCGCTGGTGTGGAACGGCATCAAGCCGGTGTTCGTCGATATCGACCCGCACACCTTCAACCTCGATCCGAAGAAGATCGAAGCCGCCATCACGCCGCAGACCACCGCCATTTTCCCGGTGCACGTGTACGGCACGCCCTGCGATGTGGACGAGATCCAGCGCATTGCCGACGTCTACGGCCTGAAGGTGATCTACGACGCGGCGCATGCCTTTGGCGTGCGCACCCAGGGCCAGAGCGTGCTGAATTACGGCGACCTGTCGGTGCTGAGCTTCCATGCGACCAAGGCCTTCAATACCTTCGAGGGCGGCGCCATCATCTGCCCGGATGCCAAGACCAAGCAGCGCATCGACTACCTGAAGAACTTCGGCATTGCCGACGAAGTGACCGTGGTCGCGCCCGGCATCAACGGCAAGATGAGCGAATTCCAGGCCGCCTTCGGCCTGCTGCAGCTGAAGCACGTGGACAAGGTGCTGGAGAAGCGCGCCGCCATCGACCGCCGCTACCGCGAGTTGCTGCCGGAAGTGAAGGGCATTACCGTGCCGGCGCTGGCCAAGGCCGATGCACTGAACAACTCCTACTTCCCGGTATTCATCGAGCCTGATTATCCGATGGGCCGCGATGAGCTGTACAGCTTCCTGCAGACGCAGAACATCATGACGCGGCGCTATTTCTACCCGCTGATCACCGAGTTCCCGATGTACCGCGGCCTGCCGTCGGCCCGTCCCGACCTGCTGCCGGTGGCGCACCATGTTGCCGACCGCGTGCTGTGCCTGCCGATCTTCCCGGACCTGCCGCTGGACCAGGTGGACCGCATCTGCGATATCCTGCGCAAAGCAGGCCGCTAACCAGAGGAGAGGCACAGCATGTCCTTCATGACCGACGAGGAAATCGCCGCCATCGGCTTCGGCCATGTCGGCCGCAATGTGCGCCTGTCGCGCAAGGCGTCCTTCCATAGCCCGGCGCGCATCCGCATCGGCGACAACACGCGCATCGACGATTTCTGCGTGCTGTCGGCAGGCGAGGGCGGCATCGAGATCGGCCGCAATGTGCATATCGCGATCCAGTCCTCGCTGATGGGCAAGGGCCGCATCACCTTGGGCGACTTCGCCAATATCTCCTCGCGCGTGGCCATCTATTCCAGCAATGACGATTACAGCGGCGAGTACATGACCAATCCCACGGTGCCGGCGGAATACACCAATATTACCAGCGGCCCGGTGAGCATCGGCCGCCACGTGATTATCGGCAGCGGCTCCGTGGTCACGCTGAACGTCACCATCGGCGAAGGCGTCGCCGTGGGCGCGCTGTCGCTGGTCCGCAGCGACTGTGAGCCTTTCGGCATCTATGTGGGCAGCCCGGCGCGCCGGGTCAAGGACCGCAGCCGCCGCCTGCTGGACATGGAGCAGCAGCTGCTGCAGGCGGAGGCCGCGCAGGCGGCATGAGTGATGATGGCGCGCGCAGACAGCAATAACTTCAACCCCATCCGGCTGTTCGCAGCCTGGCTGGTGCTGTTCTCGCACAGCTATCACCTGAGCGGCCTGCCTTATGCCGAGCCGCTGATGCGCCTTACCGGCAACCAGATGACCTTCGGCACCTTTGCCGTCGGCGTTTTCTTCGCCATCAGCGGCTACCTGATTACCGGCAGCGCGTATTCGCGCAGCACCCTGTGGTCCTTCCTCGACGCGCGCATCCGCCGCATTTTCCCGGCCCTGATCGCCGTGCTGCTGCTGAGCGCGCTCGTGCTGGGACCGCTGATGACATTGCTGCCCCTGTCCGACTATTTCGCCAGCAGCGCAGTCGCCACCTATGTGCTGCGCAACGCGGTGCTGTGGCGCCTGCAGTTCGAACTGCCGGGCGTGTTCGCCGCCAATCCCTATGGCGCGGCCGTCAACGGTTCGCTGTGGACGCTGCCGATCGAATTCGGCCTCTACCTGGCGGTAGGCGCCGCCGTCTGGCTGCTGCGCCAGCTGGGGCAGGACGCCAGCCGCCTGCTGCCCAGCATTGCCGCAGCTACGGCCTGCCTGCTGGCCTGGGGGCTGCTGCTCAGCGGCCGGAACAGCGGCCTGTTCCTGCTGCTGCCCTATTTCATGGTGGGCGCCCTGTGCCAGCTGTGGCGTGCGCAGTTGCCGCTGCATGGCGGCGTGGCGCTGGCGCTCGGCTTGCTGTGGGCTGCCGTGACGGCGCTGGACCTGCCGGGCTTTGCCGTCGTGGCCTGCCTGGCCATCAGCTACGGCAGCCTGTGGATAGGCCGCCACCCGCGCTGGATCCTTCCCTTCAGCACCGAGCGCGTGGGCGACCTGTCGTACGGTGTCTACCTGTACGCCTTTCCGCTGCAGCAGACGCTGACCGCACTGGGTGTGGCAACGCCGGGCATGCTGACCCTGGCGGCAACGCCGCTGGCGCTGGCCTTCGCCTGGCTGTCCTGGCATGTAGTTGAAGAACGCTTCCTCGCGCCACGCCGTCGCGGCTCGCACCCGGTACCGGCGCCTTCGGTGGCGCCGCTGCAGAAAGCGGGTTCATGAGCGATTTGCGCAGGATCGCCGGCATGAGCCTGGCGCGTGGATATGGTGTTGTGCTGTCGCTGGCCACCCTGTTCGTGTCGGCGCGGCTGCTGGGGCCGGAGGGGCGGGGCGAGTTTGCCGCCGCTACGGCGTGGGCGGCGCTGTTCGCCACGCTGTGCAACCTGAGCCTGGGCCAGGCCTTGCAGCACCGGTTGCAGGCCGCAGCCAGCAAGCCGACCCTGGCGCAGCAGCTGGGCACGCTGGGCGGACTGGCTGCCGTGCTGTCGGCGCTGGCGCTGGGGATTGCCGCCGCGCTGTACGCGGGCACCGGCGGCGCGCTGTTCAGGGGCATCGGCCCACTGGCCATGCTGCTGGCGCTGGCCACCGTGCCGCTGCTGGTGTGGGAGCAGTATGCAAGCAATATCGTGGCGGCAGCCTCGCAGACGGGGCTGCTGAACAAGGCGCAGTATGTGGGCAGGACGATCGGTTTCGCCGCCTTCTTCCTGCTGGTGATGTTCCTGGGCTGGGGCGTGGCGGGCGCGCTGAGCGCGGCCCTGGTGGGCCAGCTGCTGGTGGCGCTGCTGGTGGCCTGGCCCCTGTACAAGATGGCCGGCAAGTCGCTGCGCTGGCTGCAGCATGAGGTGTCGCCGCTGGTGCGCTCAGGCCTGATGATTCACCTGACCACGGTGAGCGCCTTCCTGCTGGACCAGGTGAGCCTGCTGCTGATTAACCATCACCTGAGCAAGCCGGACGTGGGTTACTACCAGCTGGCGCAGCAGATGGTGGCGCTGATGCTGATCGTGCCGCAGAGCGCGCTGATGATTATTTACGGCGGGCTGGCGAACAGCACGCCGGACGCCTACTGGCCACGCCAGCGCTGCCTGAACTGGCGCCTGCTGAGCGGCCTGGCGGGACTGGCGCTGGCGGCCTGGCTGCTGGCGCCGCTGGCCGTGCCGCTGGTCGCGGGCGAGGCGTTTGCACCGAGTGTGCCGCTGTTCCGCATGCTGCTGCCGACGGTGCTGGGCATCAGCCTGTCGTTGCTGATGACGCCGCAGTGGATCAGCCGCGGCCTGCTGCGCGTGAATACGGCGCTGACCATCGCCACCAGCGTGGTGGTGGTGGGCGCCAGCTTCTGGGCCATACCGCTGTTCGGCCTCGATGGTGCGTTGTGGGTCAGGCTTGGCGTATATGCTGTGTGGGTGCCGCTGGCACAGATAGTGTTCTGGCTCTGGTGCAATCGCCAGGCTGCAAGGAGTGAATGATGCGTAAGACAGTACAATTTATGCCCGCCGGGAAGATGTTCGGCCTGGCCATGATGGGACTGGGCATGCTGGCCCTGTGCCTGCTGCTCGGCCTGATGGCCGCCGTGGTGCCGCCGGGCGGCCTGGTGCGCCTGCTGGCGGTGCCGGCCGCCGTGGCCTTCCTGATCGCAATCTGGATCATGCCGAAGCAGAAGCAGGCGCCGGGTACGCTGATGAACTGGATGCTGCTGGCCGTGCTGGTCACGGTCAACCTGTGGCCGGCCTATATCGTCAAGCGCTTCGGCGGCCTGCCTGCGCTGAGCCCCATCAAGCTGGCCTGGCTGGTGCTGCTGGTCGGCTGCGGCTACTTCATCCTGGCCAGCAAGGAGCCCATGCAGCGCCTCACTACGCGCGTCAAGGCCCATCCCTTCCTGATCGGCTTGGTACCCGCACTGCTGGTGTGGCGCATTGCAACAGCGGCCGCGGGCGAGCAGCCTTTCGCCCAGATGTTCACCCTGACTTCCGACCTGATTTCCTGCTACATCCTGTTCTTCATCGCGGTGGCTGTGCTGCGCGACGAGAAGGACGTGCGCCGCATGCTCAGCGTGCTGCTGGTCGTGGGCCTGGTGCAGGCGCTGCTGGCCTGCTATGAATCGGCGGTAAAGCACACGCTGTTCGAACGCTTCATCCCGATGGGTACCGAGGATGCAGCCTTGCTGATCGACACGCTGAAAACCAAGTTCCGCGACGGCGCCTACCGCGCCCAGGGCACGTTCGAGCACCCGATGGTGCTGGCCGAATACATGGCCATGATGCTGCCGCTGGCCACCGCCGTGTTCTTCGCCACGCGCGAGAAGCTGCTGCGCTGGGCGGCCGTGTGCTTCATGCCGCTAGCCGTGGCCGTGATCGTGTATTCGCGCAGCCGCTCCGGCATTACGGTGCTGATCGCGTCCGTGATCCTGGTCGGCATCCTGCTGGTGATGCCGCGCAAGCATGCAGGCGAACATTCGCAGAAGGCCAGCCTGGTGGTGGCCATGCTGGCGATGCTGCTGCCCGTGTTCCTGCTGGCCGGCTATGCTGCCCTGCAGGAAGTGATGAGCCTGGTTGCCGGACGGACGGCGGGCGAAATGAACAGCACCATGTCGCGCGTCATCATGATGGAGCGCGGCGTGCCGCTGGTGCAGAACAGCCCCATCCTGGGCTATGGCGCGGGCATGGGAGCGATCAAGCTCGGCATGTTCGACGGCACCCGCTTCAATATCGACAACTGGTGGCTGGGCATCTCCCTCGATGCGGGACTGCCGGGGCTGGTGCTGTCCTTCGGCTTCTTCGTGCTGGCGGCCCTGCTGGGCGTAATGACCTATTACCGCCGCGACGACCGTGCGGGCACGGTGGCCGGCATGCTGTCGATCTCGCTGTGCATGCTGATGATTACCAAGAGCGTGCTGTCGATTCCGTCCGGCTTCACGCTGGCTTATGTGCTGGTGGCCGCCCTGATCACGCTGCAGGAGCAGCCGCTGGGCGAGGCCCAGTCCAAACGTCACCGCGCCGCGTCCAATGCGCTGGCGCCACACCCGCTATGACAACACAAGACGCAAAAGTATGGGTTGTGCTGGTCAACTGGAATGGCTGGCAGGACAGTATTGAATGCCTGGAAAGCTTGTTCCGCCAGCATCATGGCCGCTTTACGGCCGTGGTCTGCGACAACGATTCCAGTGACGGCTCGGTGGAACAGATCCGGCGCTGGGCGGCCGGCGAACAGGCATGGACGCCGCCGGTCGGCCCCTTGGCAGGCCTGACCACGCCGCCGCTGCCCAAGCCGCTGCCACATGCGGTGATCGACGATCCGGCAAGCTATGTGCCGGGCGAGGACTCGCCGCCGCTTCTGATCGTGCGCACCGGCGGCAACCTCGGTTTCGCCGGCGGCAATAATGTCGGCATCCGCCTGGCGCTGCGCGACCCCGGCTGCGATTTCGTCTGGCTGCTGAATAATGACACCGTGGTGCCGCCGGACTGCCTGACGCAGATGCTGGCGACGGCCCAGGCCGACCCGAAAGTCGGCATTACCGGCCCCACCGTCGCCTTCTACCGCGACCCGGATGTGATCCAGGCGCTGGGCGGCGGCAGCTTCTCCCGCTACACCGCCAGCGGTCGCCTGCTGTGCGGCGGCAAGCGGCGCAGCGCGCTGAGCGCGCAGGACGAGCGCCAGGCGCGCGAACGCCTGCACTGGGTCAGCGGTGCATCGATGCTGGCCTCGCGCGCCTTCCTGGAAAAAGTGGGGGAGATGGAGGAGCGCTATTTCCTGTATTTCGAGGAAATCGACTGGGCATTGCGCTCGGAGCGCGAGTTCCGGCCGGGGCTGGCGACAGGCGCCGTGGTCTACCACAAGGCGGGCAGCTCCACCGGCGAGCAGACCGAAAGCACCTTCTCCGTGTATACGATGTGCCGTGCCCGCGTAAAGCTCTACCGCAAATTCATGCCTTTCCTGCTGCCGGCCGTTTATCTGCGCGCCGCCAAGGAAGTGGCGCAGGCCCTGCTGCGCGGCCAGAAGGCCAGGGCGGACGCTATCTGGCGGGCCAGCCGCGATGAAATCATGCAATCCTGATCAGAAACCATGTCCGAACCTGTTGCCGTAGACGTCACCATTATCGTCAAGGCGCTCAATGAGGAGCGCCATATCGCCGCCTGCCTGGCCTCGGCCAAGGCGGCCCTGCAGGGCCTGAATGGCGAGATATTGCTGGCCGATTCAGTATCGGCTGACCGCACTGTAGAGATAGCCCAGCAAATGAATGTGCGGATCGTGCAATTTAAATCCGCGGCCGACCGTAATTGCGGAGCTACCCTTCAATTAGGTTATCAATTCGCTCAAGGGTCTTATATATATGTTCTAGATGGCGATATGACATTAGAGCCTGATTTTATTATAAGAGCCTTGGCATATTTAAAAGAACATCCAAATGTCGCCGGGGTGGGCGGTAAATTGATTGACACTCAGTTTAATACCCTTGCCGACCGGTTCCGCGCCGCCCGCTATGCGGCCCTTCGCACCGCCCAGGAGGTCGATGTACTAGGCGGCGGCGGCCTGTACCGGCGTGCCGCCATTGAAGAAGTGGGTTATCTGGCCCACCGCGGCCTGCCTGCCTTTGAGGAGCTGGAACTGGGTGTGAGGCTGCGTTCCAAAGGTTACAGATTAGTCCGCCTGCCGGACGCCGCTATTTCACACACGGGGCATAATGAGACCTCATACCAGATGCTGATGCGCTTGTGGCGCAATGGCCGGATCCGGGCCAGCGGCAGCTTCCTGCGCAGCGCGCTGGGACGGCCATGGATGGGCAGGGCGCTCAGGCATTGCTGGTTTGTGTTTGCCGCGCCACTGCTCTATCTGGCCTGTGCACTGCTGGCGGCGGCGGGTGTGGCGGCAGGGATGAGCTTGCTTTCCGCTAGCCTGTTGAGCTTGCTTGTGGTATGGCTGCCGGTGCTGCTGGCCTTGCTATGGAAGAAACGTTCCCTGGGCGAGGCAGGGCTGTCGCTGCTGACCTGGCACATGTACGCGGTGGGCGCCATCCCAGGCCTGCTGCGGGCTGTACGGGATCCGGGCCAGGCCATACCGGCGCGGATTATTGCCGATTAATTTAATATATTCGATAAGGTTTTTAATTAAAACTAAATACTGATTTTTTATTACGGGATTGCCGGTGTCAGAGATTTGATTGTCAGCCCTTTATTGTTTCGTTGTTTTTTAAGGTGTTATAATCAAAAACCGAGAAATTTTGCGGAGAGTAAGTTAAAATTCCCTCCGTCAACATTACTGGCCAAAGAATTGCCAGTTCCTCGGCCAGCAGCATTGAGTAATACGGCTTGCATGATCGAGGTTGCGGCCCCCGCCAGAATCCTTGGGGCCACAAAACTACTCTCGACATCAACTCCTTAGGATAAAAAATTCATGAAATTGCGTACCGCGACTGTACTTCGTGCTCTGGTTCTTCTGGCACTGGGCGCCTCCAATGTCAGCCATGCTGACTGGGCTGCCTCTACCAGCGCCCGTGTTGTCCGTGCCGCCCCTGCCAACCTGCAGGTGCAGGCGCAGAACCCGCCCAGCTTCACCTGGGCCATGCATACCACCAAGCCCGCGACCTATGTGGTGGAACTGACCCGCAGCGGCGCCGCCCCCGAAACCTTTACCGTCGACCGCAACTGGATGCTGCCATCCGCCGTACTGCCGGCCGGTACTTACAGCTGGCGCGTGCGTCCCGGCACCAGCAATGACTGGTCCTCGCCGCGTTCCTTCGTGATTGACGCAACGTCCAAAACCTTTGTGGTGCCGGACAATGCCACGCTGCGCGCCCGCATCGTCGCCAAAGCCCATCCGCGCGGCCTGGCGCCGAGCGTGATCCCGCGTGCCCAGTGGACCGCGGCCATGGTGGCCGAACGCGGCACCGGCCTGACCGACCTCACCGGCGGCACCTATCGCCGCATGACATCGGTGCCCGTGTACACCGACGCCAACTGGCCGCTGGATACCACCGGCGTGATCACCGCTGCCGTGAACACCCAGATCCAGAATATGCGCTGGGCCATCATGGACATGACCCGCCAGATGGAGGCGACCTCCATGCTGTGGCGCATCACCAAGGACAAGAACCTGCTGAATGAAGCGATCAAGCGCGGCAACCAGCTCGCGGCGCTGAGCCCGACCGGCCCGACCGGCTACAAGGCCGCCGACCAGGAATGCCGTTCCATCACCCTGGCCCTGGCGAAAGCCGTGGACTTCCTGGGCCCGGACCTGGACGCCACCACCAAGGCCCGCTGGCTGAAAGTGATTGAAGCGCGCGCCGAGCAGATCTACGCCGCCTTCCAGACGCCGGACGGCGGCATGGACCAGTTCCCCTTCGACTCGCACGGCCAGGCCGCGCAAGGCTACCTCGCGCTGGTGTCGGTGCTGACGCTGGGTGACATTCCCGCTGCGGACAAATGGTTCAACTTCGCCTTCCGCAACTACGTGCATTCGATCTATCCATGGTCAGGTTCCGAAGGCGGCTTCGCCAACGGCACCTCCTATGGCCAGCACGCCGCACTGACTTCGCTGGCATTGTGGCAACCGATTGCCGCCGCTACCAGTGTGAACATCTTCGAAAAGCCATGGGCTGAAGGCTTCATGAAGTCCTTCATGCACTTCCAGCCGCCTGGCTCCGTGACCCACACCTTCGGCGACGAACATGAGCAGGCGCCGATGCCGACCGAACTGAAAGGTTTCGCCTCGCGCTTCGCCACGCCGGAAGCCGCCTGGTACACCAAGAACCTGGTGGGCGCTGAAGATCCGCTGACCCTGCTGCAGGCGCCGTTCCCGCTGCCGGTGGCCTCGGTCACGACCAGCAAAGTGCCGTCGAACGGCGCGCTGTATCCGAGCATCGGCTGGGCTGCGATGCACAGCGACCTGGGCGACCGCGCCCGTACCTCGATCTACTTCAAGTCGAGCCCTTACGGTTCGTACAACCACAGCCATGCTGACCAGAACAGCCTGCTGGTCTCCAGCGGCGGCCGTCCGCTGCTGATCGAAACCGGCTGGTATGACTGGTACGGTTCGCCGCTGTGGAACGACTGGTACCGCCAGACCAAGGCGCACAACGCCATCACCTACGACGGCGGCAAGGGCCAGACCGTGCTGGGCAACTACGACGTGCAGCTGACCCGCAACGGCAGCATCAGCTCCTTTGCGACCACGGCCGGCATGGACTATGTGGAAGGCGACGCGACGCCGGCCTACGATTCGGCCCTGACCCGTGCCAAGCGCCAGATCTGGTATCTGCGCACCCAGGACCTGGCCATTGTGCGTGACACGCTGGCCTCGGCCACGGCGCGCAGCTTCGAGTGGAACCTGCACGCGCCGGTGGTGATGAGCATCGCGAACAACGTTGCCACCATCACCAATGTGGACCGGTCGTTGTGCGTGCGTCCGGTGACCAGCGACATGACGCTGGAAAAGCGCGCCGGCGCACCGTCTAAGCCGGGCACCATTGAAGATCACGCGGCCTTCGTGAAGCCTGCCGCCACCACCGCCGAGTTCCTCGTCGTGCTGGATGTGGGCTGCAAGAACCCGAAGATCTCACTGACCCCGACCGCCACCGGCCGCACCCTGACCGTCGGCGCCACCAGCATCACGCTGCCGAAGTAAGCCATCCGCCGCAAGGCCAAGCCCCGGACCGCATCGCGGCCGGGGTTTTTTTATTGACGCATGAGCACCGATCAAGGCCAGCCGAGGGGGCCGGCAGATACTGATGAGAATGGGGCTGCCGGAATGAAAACGGCCCACCGGGGTGGGCCGCTTCCTGTGCATCGCTCGTCTCGTGGGGGAGGCTTTCGCCCGCAAGTCCACAAGCTCACAACTTCAGTTTATCACGCAGTTGCCCGAATTTGCCAAGCGGAGGCGGGACAATGATCAATGAATTGACGGTGGCACAGCTTGACGCGATAACGCTGGCGCTATCCAGCGGACGGCTGGCGACGTTCGACGCCGCTGCAGGATTCTCCGCGGGAGCCGGCGTGCTCGACAAATATAGTTGGCATGCCCTGACCTCAGCAGCATTCTTTGCCTCCCTACATATATGCGAAGTAGCAATACGCAATGGCGTGGACACAGCCTTGCAGGCGACATATGGCCCTTCCTGGCCGTGGAGCACCACTTTTGAACGGAGCTTGCCCAATCCATTAGGCAACAACTTCAATCCCAAGAAGGAACTGCTGCGGGTACGCGGAAAGACGCAATCCAGAGAGACTGGAAGGGTTATCGCGGAGTTGCGTTTTGCGTTTTGGTGTCATATGTTCACCAGCCGCTATCAGGTTCGTGTCTGGGATGCTCACATCGCTACTGTGTTTCCGGCACTGCCACCGGAATACAGCTCAGCGCAGGCGCGCCATGTAATACATATGGAGCTGGATTCTCTCCGCAAGTTCCGGAATCGTATCGCGCATCATGAACCGATATTTGCTGATCCGCTACTGCATCGGCATCAAAGCATCAGATCGCTCGTCAATTGGCGTTGCCCTGAACTACATCGTTGGCATTCGGCATGGGAAATCGTGACGCTGGCTATTGAAAAAAAGCCGTGAGCAGCGCTGCCGTGCGGACCGTAGCGCGGGGAAATGTTAGCATTTGCTCATGCATTTAATTTGTTGGAGCACAGCATGATCCAGATCTACCGCCTGTCCGCCTTGCTGTACCGCTGGCGTGTGCCGCTGCTGCCCAAGCTGCTGTATTTGCTGAACCGCATACTGTTTTCGCTGGCGCTGCCGGCCTCGGTGAAGGTGGGCAAGCGCGTGACGTTCGCTTACCAGGGCATGGCGATCGTGGTGCATGCGCGCGCCGTGATCGGCGACGATGTCTATATCGGGCCGCAGGTCATTATCGGCGGGCGTTCGGGGGAATTCGAAGTGCCCGTCATTGAGGACGGCGCCTTCATCGGCGCGGGTGCGCGAGTTCTCGGACCGGTGACGGTGGGCCGCGGCGCGACAGTCGCGGCGGGAGCGCTGGTGCTGCAGGATGTGCCGTCCGGCGCTACTGTCGCAGGCATTCCCGCCAAGCCGATCCGCGCCAGCCGCGGCCAGCCGGAAGCCCGCTTGCAGGCCTGATTACCAGTTATAGGGCTTGTGCAGACCCGCGCCCATTGCCAGTTTGCGCACCAGCGAGCGGCCTTTCAGATAGGACAGCTTGAGCGCCGTGTCCGCGCCGCGCCAGCCTTCGTAGCTCCATAGCACGGTGCTGCCCAACTTGCCTTCGCTGCCATGGCGGCCAGTGCTGGCGAACCAGCTGCGGTAATCCGCATCGCTCATGCCGGCGAACGGCGTGCGTTCGCGCAGCGCGGCATCGTCGGCCGCGATGTGGCTGGCGATATGGCGCACGCTCTGCGTTGCGGGGTCGTAGCGCAGCCAGTGCGAGCGCAGCGTGCCGCCATCCAGTTCGATCAGCAGTTCTTCGCAGACGGCCGGCGTCTTGTAATGCAGCTTGCGGCCGCGATAGGGCACTTGCGGCAGCAGCAGGTTGCCCAGCGAGTAGGCGATGGCGCCGCGGCCGTAGGTCTCGAAGCCCTGCACCAGGTGAGGGTGGTGGCCGATCACGAGGTCCACGCCGGCATCGATGGCGCGGCGCGCCCATTCACGGTCGGCCGGCTGTGGATACTTCGCCAGCTCATAACCCCAGTGCATGAAAGCGACCAGCAGCGCCTGCGGATGGGCATCGCGCAACTGGCGCAGCGTGGCCAGGGCGGCAGGCGGATCGAAGACCAGTGCATGGTCGGCATCCGCAGTGCTGCGCGGCTCCGGCAGGGGGGAGCAGGCGGCAAAGGCCACCACCTCGCGGCCGCCGGCCGTGAAGGTGCACCACGGATGCTCGCGCGAGCCGAAAGCCTTGATGCCCTGTTCCGCCAGCATGCGCTTGCTGTTTTCGATGCTGCCCACGTAATCGGAAATGTGGTTGTTGGCCAGGCCGCAGGCCACCACGTTCAGTTGCGCCAGCGTCTGCATCACCGACGGGTGCGAATAGATATTGAACTTGTACTCGTTGTTGACGGTGCTGTGCTCGGCTGGTTTGGAAATGATGCCGCCTTCCAGGTTGGCTACCATGCTGCCGCCGGCGCACAGCGCCTGCACTTCGTTGAACGCCAGGATTTCGGCTTCGGGCCAGGCGAGGTCGCCTGCAAAAAAGAGTTTCATGCGGATGCTTTCAACAGGTCGCGATAGGCGCCGCGCAGCCGCGCCACCGCCTGTTCGGTCGAGAAGAGGGTACGGGCGCGCTCGGACGCCGCCTGCGAGTAGCCGGCCCAGTCGCCGCCTTGCCACAGCACGCGCACGGCGCTGGCGTAGGCTTTGGCGCCATCCTGCAGCGGCAGCACCACGCCGCTGGCGCCGATCACGGAACGGTTGAAGCCATTGTCGGCGGCCACCGGCACACAGCCCATGGCCATCGCTTCGGTCAGCGCATTGGAATGGCCTTCGCCCGTATGCCGTGTGGGGAACAGGAAGAAGTGCGCCTTGCCCAGTTCTTCCAGCACCTGGCTCGGGCTGATGGCGCCCAGCCATTCGGCTTCGGGGTACTCGCGCTGCAGCCGTTCGAGCAAGTCTTCAGGGCCGCTGCCGGCAACCGCAATCGTGCAGGGCTGGCCCGATTCCGCCAGCATGCGCGCGGCCTGCAGCGCCGTTTCGATGCCTTTGTCGAGCGTGATGCGGCCGATGTAGACCAGGCGCAGCGAGGCAGTGCCGTCAGCGCTGCGGGCCGGCATGCCTTGCACAGGCAGATGGTTGGGCAGGTAGAAGGCAGGCTTGCCCGTCACTTCCTGCACAAAGGGCGCGTACTCCGGGCCTTCGATCATTACCTGGTCTGCTTGCCGCAGCAGGCTGCGGAACAGCCAGCGGTAGGCCGGGCCAAGGCGCTCGTAGTGGCGGAACATCGATCCGGCACGGATATCGTAAATCGTCTTCAGGCCGCGCCGTCTCGCGCGGCGCAGCAGCAGCCACTCAGCCGGAGCAAAATGCTTGTACAGGCCGGTGAGGTGGAAGACTTCGCCCGGACTGCTGTCGATCTCGCGCAGCAGGCGCAGGTAGCCCTGCACATAGCCTTTCACCTTGGCCAGCGCGCCGCCGCGCGGCGTGGGATAGCGCAGGAGATGGACGGTGTCGCCGCTGGCGCCGAGCGCATCGATGGTGCGCCGGTTGCAGGCTTCATAGCCGCCGACCGCCGGGGCGCCGGGCTGGGGAATCGGACCGCAGAACTGGATACTCATCGTCATGGCCTCAATGCTTTCGCGCCGTCCCATTCCTGGGCCACCCATTTGAACTTGCCGCTCTGCTGCAGCGGAATGTCTTCCACCAGCTGGATTTCAAGATCGATATTCTGCGTCACATAGGTGGCGAAGTTATGCCGCATATGTTCGGGGCTGCCACTACTGTAACCCGGGCCCGGCACCACGCGCACGACCCAGCGTCCCGGTCCCGTCTGGGCAACTTGAGACTTCTCAATGCTGTCCAATCCCTTCAGTGCGAAGGTGATGATGGAGGCGCTGATGGGCGTGTTATCGCGGTCGTACAGCTGGTCCTCGACCTTGCCGGAGGACAGCTCGATGCGCGGATAGTGGCGGCCGCAAGGGCAGGCGCCGCGCAGCCAGCGCGCGCGGTCTGAGATACGGTAGCGCAGCAGCGGCATCACATGGTTGTGCAAGGTGGTGCCGACGATGTAGCCGAAATCCTCGGTAGGCTGGTGCTGCTCGTCGAGGATTTCCACCCAGGAGTATTCCGGATTCAGGTGGTAGTAGCCGTGTTCGCACTGTCCGGCAAAGGCGATGCGCTCGGCCATGCCGTAAAAGTCGAACACCTTGCAGCCGAAGCTGCGCTCAATCTGTTCGCGCTGCGAAGGGAAGACCGGCTCCGAACCCGTCACCACGGCTTGCAGGCGCAGCGGATGGCCCAGCTGCTCGGCGGCGCGCGCCAGCTCATAGGACGAAGACGGGTAGGCGCGCAGCTGTCCGGCGCCTGCCGCGGCAATGCTGTCGAGAATGGTGCCTGCCGTATGGCGCGTGAGGTGGCGGGTTGAAACGAAGAGCTGGCGGCCGAAGCGGTCCCAGCTCCAGAATGGCGGTTCGCGGCGCGACAGGTCGGCCACCTGGTCGCCGCGCAGCACCGCCTGCGGCTTGCCGCGCGCGTGCCCGGCCCAGTGCCAGAACTGCAGGTGAAAGGCTTCTTCCCAGATCACGGAGTCGATGCTGCGGAACACTTCAAGCGGCGAGCCCGAGGTACCGCTGGTTTTGCCAAGCGGCCACCATGGTTTGCGCTTGCCGCCGTTTGGATACAGGGTGCTGCGCTGGCTGAGCAGGTCCGGCTTGCTGATGACAGGACAATGCATGCGCAGCCAGGCGCGCGGATCGTCTGCCGCCGCAGGCGCAGGCAGGGCCGCGTAGCGCGGCAGCAGCCGGCGCGCGCTGGCGATGCTGGCGTGCAGCAGGGCAGACTGGCGCTGCTCCAGCTCCGCCAGCGGCAGCCGTTCACGCGCAATCAGCGCTTCGCTGCGTGCCAGCGCGACCGGATTGCGCCGCACCAGGTGGCGGAACAGGTAGGAGAGATTGCGGGTCAGGGAAGAGCCCATTGTCGTTCGATGCCTTGGGCAAATGTTGACGGATATGTAATCGAATATAGCTGCATCGCAGCAATCGCGTCAATCGTGCGCGCAATCGTGCAGGGGGCGCACGGTTTCGTTGCGTGCTCGCATTTTTCTTCGGATCAGTTACCATCGCCGCGTTGCATCTATGATAATTGCGCTATGACTTCACTGGCATGGAAAGTTAACCGCCTCAAGCTGATGGGCGCCCCCGAAATCGCGTGGCGCGTGCAGCAGCTTGTGCAAAAAAGAGCGAGCAAGCTGGGACTGGGGCTGGCCGCGAAACCGGCCGAGCCGTCGCTGTCGCGCTTCGGTGTGGCCTTTATCGGCGCTCCGGCGGAAGGCGTGGACCGCGCCGCCCTGTGTGATGCGGCCGATGCGGTGCTGGCCGGACGCTGGAATGTGTTCGCCATGCGCGGCCTGCAGCTGGGCTTCCCGCCCCAATGGAACCGCGACCCCAAGACGGGCACTGTAGCGCCGATGAAGCTGGGCAAGGCCATCGATTACCGCAGCGAAGCGGTGGTGGGCGACATCAAATACCTGTGGGAGCCCAGCCGCCACCTGGAACTGGTGACGCTGGCGCTGGCCTGGCGCGCGACGGGCGAGCAGCGCTACGCCGACGGCGCGCGCACGCTGCTGGAATCGTGGTTCGATCAGTGCCCCTATCCGCAAGGCGTTCACTGGACCAGTTCGCTCGAACTGGCGGTGCGTCTGCTGAACTGGGCCTTTGCCTGGAACCTGTTGGGCGGCAATGACGGCCTGCTGTTCAAGGGGCACGGCGGCCAGCGGTTCCGCCGCCGCTGGCTGGACAATATCTACCAGCACTGCCATTTCATCCGCGGCTATTTCTCGCGCCACTCCTCGGCCAATAACCACCTGTTCGGCGAATACATGGGGCTCTACGTGGCGAGCGTGCAGTGGCCCTGCTGGAAGGAAAGCGCACGCTGGCGCGAGCTGGCGCAACGCGGCCTGGAAACGGAAGCGCTGAAACAGAATACGGCGGACGGCGTCAACAAGGAACAGGCCATCTACTACCAGCATGAAGTGATGGACATGATGCTGCTGTGCCAGCACGTGGCGCGGGCCAACGGCAGCAGCTTCTCGCCCGCCTACCTGCAGCGCCTTGAACGCATGGCGGAGTTTGTTGCGGCCCTGATGGACGCAGGCGGCAACGTGCCGATGACGGGCGATGCCGACGATGCACAGATGGTGCGCCTGTCCTATGAAGCGGACTGGAGTCCCTACCGCTCCCTGCTGGCCAGCTGCGCGCTGCTGTTCCAGCGTCCCGATTTCAAGCGCAAGGCCGGCAGCCTGGACGACAAGAACCGCTGGCTCTTCACGCATGATGGCGCGGAGCGCTGGGATGCGCTGCCGGAAGCCGGAGCGGAGCAGCCGGTAATGGCCTTCCCCGAAGGCGGCTACTACCTGCTGGGCAAGGATTTCGGTACGCCGCAGGAAGTGCGCATCGTGGCCGACTGCGCGCCGCTGGGCTACCTGTCGATAGCGGCCCACGGCCATGCCGATGCGCTGTCCTTCACATTGTCCGCCAGCGGGGAAGAACTGCTGGTCGACCCGGGCACCTACGCCTACCACACGCAAAAAGCGTGGCGCGACTACTTCCGCAGTACGGCTGCCCACAACACGGTGGAGGTCGATGGCTGCGACCAGTCCGAGATCGGCGGCAACTTCATGTGGCTGCGCAAAGCGAACGCCAAACTGCTGCAGCACCTGCCGCAGGCCGCTATACAGGTCTTCGAAGGCGAGCATGACGGATACCGCCGCCTGGAAGATCCTGTGTTGCATCGCCGCAAAATCAGCTTTGATTCCAATCGGAACGTGGTTGTTGTAAAAGATATATTAGAATCGTCCAAGGACCACGACATCGCCTTGCACTGGCATTTCGCCGAAGGCATCACGGTCGAACGGGAACCCGGAGGGGTGAGAGGAGCAGGGCGCCGCAGCCGCTTGCAGATCCGATGCGAGTTTGGTGATGGGCCCGAATTGTTGCGTTGCAGCGAGGCGCCGATGGGCGGCTGGATCTCACGCAAATTTGACGAAAAAACAACAATCACCACGGCCGCCTGGCGCGGCAGAACTCATGGGACAACCGAGATCGTGACGGAGTTGACGCTGTATCCGGTTGTGGACGCTAAGCACGAACATTGAGGAGCAGGATCTTGAAAATCAGTATTTTTGGTCTGGGATATGTAGGCGCCGTGTCGGCTGGCTGCCTGGCCACGGATGGCCACAGCGTCATCGGCGTCGATCCCAACCGTACCAAGGTGGACCTGATCAACGAAGGCCATACGCCGATCATCGAAAAAGATATCGGCACCATGATCGCCGCCACCGTCAAGGACGGCCTGCTGCGCGCTACGACCGATGTGCGCGATGCGGTGCTGAATACCGATATGTCGCTGATCTGCGTGGGCACGCCGTCCCAGCTGAACGGCAACCTGGACCTCAGCCACGTGCGCAAGGTGTGCCAGCAGATCGGCGCCGCCATCAAGGAGAAGGACAGCTTCCACGTGGTCGTGGCGCGCAGCACCATGCTGCCGGGCTCGATGCGCGCGGTGGTGATCCCGACGCTGGAAGAAGCCTCGGGCAAGAAGGCCGGTGTGGACTTCGGCGTCTGCAACAACCCTGAATTCCTGCGCGAAGGCACCGCCGTCTACGACTACTACCATCCGCCCAAAACCGTGATCGGCGAGACCGACGAGAAAGCGGGCGAGATGCTGCTGGAGCTCTACAAGAAAATGGATGCGCCGCTGGTGCGCACCGATGTGGAAACGGCCGAGATGGTCAAGTACACCGACAACACCTGGCACGCGGTCAAGGTCGCCTTCGCGAACGAGATCGGCAATATCTGCAAGGCGGTCGGCATCGACGGCCACAAGGTGATGGAGATCTTCTGCCAGGATACCAAGCTGAACCTGTCGCCTTACTACATGAAGCCCGGCTTCGCCTTCGGCGGCTCCTGCCTGCCGAAGGACGTGCGCGCGCTGACCTACAAGGCGCGCACGCTGGACCTCGACTTGCCCCTGCTCAATTCCATCCTGCCGTCCAACCAGAGGCAGGTGGACAAGGGCCTGAAGATGATCATGGACAAGGGCGCGAAAAAGGTCGGCATCCTCGGCTTCTCCTTCAAGGCCGGCACCGACGACCTGCGCGAATCGCCGCTGGTCGATGTGATCGAACACCTGCTGGGCAAAGGCTACGAGCTCAAGCTCTACGACAAGAACGTGAACCTCGCCGCGCTGACCGGCGCCAACCAGGACTACATCCTGAACCACATTCCGCACATCTCGAAACTGATGGTGAACTCGATGGAGGAAGTGCTGTCCTTCGCCGAGACCGTGGTCATCGGCAATGGCGCCGCCGAATTCAAGGCCGTGCCGGAGCTGCTGAAGGAAGGCCAGACCGTGGTGGACCTGGTGCGCATCAGCAAAGAGCAGAGCGGGGGCCAATATGACGGCATCTGCTGGTAAGAAGCGCCGCGTCCTGATCCTGGTCGAGAACCTGCCCTCGCCGTTTGACCGGCGCGTGTGGCAGGAAGCCACCACGCTGCATGCGAACGGCTACGAGGTGTCGATCATCTGCCCCACCGGCAAGGGCTATGAGAGCCGCTACGAGGAAATCGAGGGCATCCATATCTACCGCTACAAGCTGCCGCTGGAAGCGGAAGGCGCGAAAGGCTATGCCATCGAATACTCGCTGGCCCTGTTCCACACCTTCCGCCTGGCGTGGAAGGTGCTGTTCCAGCGCGGCTTCGACATCATCCATGCCTGCAATCCGCCCGACCTGCTGTTCCTGATCGGCGGCTTCTTCAAGCTCACCATGGGCAAGAAGTTCCTGTTCGACCACCACGACATCAACCCGGAGCTGTACGAGGCCAAATTCGGCCGCCGCGATTTCTTCTACAAGCTGATGGTGCTGTTCGAGCGCTGGTCCTTCAATACCTCGGATGTGTCGATCGCCACCAACGAATCGTATAAAAAAATCGCCATCGAACGCGGCGGCATGGACCCGGACAAGGTCTATGTGGTGCGTTCCGGCCCCAAGCTGGACCGCCTGAAAGTGCTGCCGCCGGTGGAGGCCCTGAAGAAAGGCCGCCGCTTCCTGGTCGGCTATGTGGGCGTGATGGGCGCGCAGGAAGGCATCGACCTGCTGCTGGAATCGGCGCGCTACCTGATCCAGGACCTGGGCCGCACCGATGTGCAGTTCGGCCTGGTGGGCGGCGGCACCTCGCTGGACCAGATGAAGGCGCTGGCCGAAAAGATGGGCATCGCCGACTACGTGACCTTCACCGGCCGCGTGCCCGACCAGCAGCTGCTGGAAATGCTGAACACGGCCGATGTCTGCGTCAATCCGGACGTGGCCAACGATATGAACGACAAGTCCACCATGAACAAGATCATGGAATACATGGCACTGGGCAAACCCATCGTGCAGTTCGACCTGGTGGAAGGCAAGTACTCGGCCCAGCAGGCCTCGCTATATGCGGCCAAGAATGACCCGGTGGACATGGCGAAAAAGATTGTCGAGCTGCTGGACGACCCCGAGCGCCGCGCGCGCATGGGAGAATACGGCCGCAACCGCGTGATTAACGAACTCGAATGGGAATACGAGGCACCGAAGCTGCTTGCTGCATATGAAAGGCTGTATTCGGCCAATGCGCCGCTGCCGCACGTATTCCAGAAAAAGGAAAGCTGATGAAAATTCTGGTGACCGGCGGCATGGGTTATATCGGTTCCCATACCGTCGTGGAACTGATGCAGGCCGGGCATGAGGTGGCGGTGGTCGACAATCTGTCGAACGCCGACCCTACCGTGCGCGAGCGGGTGGCAAAAATTACGGGCAAGGAGTTTGAATTCCATAACGCCGACATCCGCGACCGCGCGGCGCTGGACGCCGTGTTTGCGGCCGACAAGGTGGATGCCGTCATCCACTTTGCCGGCCTGAAGGCGGTGGGCGAGTCCGTGGCGCAGCCGCTGCGCTACTACGACAACAATGTCAGCGGCAGCGTGGCCCTGTGCGAGTCGATGGCGAAGCATGGCGTGAAAACGCTGGTGTTCAGCTCTTCGGCCACCGTGTACGGCGATCCGGCCACGGTACCGATCACGGAAGACTTCCCGCTGTCCGCCACCAATCCCTACGGCCGCAGCAAGCTGATGATCGAAGAGATCCTGCGCGACCTGCACACATCCGATAGCGAGTGGCGCATTGCGCTGCTGCGCTATTTCAACCCGGTCGGCGCGCATGAGAGTGGCCTGATCGGCGAAGCCCCGAACGGCATTCCCAACAACCTGCTGCCCTATGTGGCGCAGGTGGCGGAAGGGCGGCGCGATGCGCTGTCCGTGTTCGGTGGCGACTACCCCACGCCCGATGGTACCGGCGTGCGCGACTATATCCACGTGGTCGACCTGGCGGTCGGCCACCTCAAGGCGCTGGACAAGCTGGCCGGCGGGCCGGGCATCCACACCTGGAACCTGGGTACGGGCCACGGCTACAGTGTGCTGGACATGGTGCGCGCCTTCGAGGCGGCCAGCGGCAAACCTGTGCCTTACAAGATTGTGGACCGGCGGCCGGGCGATATCGCCTCCTGCTATGCGGACACGGCACGCGCCGAGCGAGAGCTGGGCTGGAAGGCCCGCTACGACATTGCCCGCATGTGCACCGATGCCTGGCGCTGGCAGTCCTCACCCAAATAACGCAACATTTATTTAAGGGGTTACCGATGAAAGCAATGATTCTTGCGGCCGGCAAAGGCACGCGTGTGCGCCCTTTGACCTACGAACTGCCGAAGCCGATGATTCCCATCCTCGGCAAGCCGGTGATGGCCTATCTGGTCGAGCACCTGGCACGCTATGGCGTGACCGAAATCATGGTCAACGTCAGCTACCTGCATGAGAAGATCGAGGAGTATTTCGGCGAAGGCCACCAGTTCGGCGTGCAGATCGGTTACTCCTTCGAAGGCTATACCAACGACGAGGGCGAAGTGGTGCCCGAGCCCATCGGTTCGGCCGGCGGCATCAAGAAGATCCAGGAATTCGGCGGCTTCTTCGACGAGACCACCATCGTGCTGTGCGGCGATGCGCTGATCGACCTCGACCTGAAATCGGCCCTGTTCGAGCACCGCCGCAAGGGCGCGCTGGCCACCGTCATCACGCGCGAAGTGCCGTGGGATAAGGTCAGCAGCTACGGCGTGGTAGTGAGCGACGAGAACGGCCGCGTCACCGCCTTCCAGGAGAAACCGAGCCAGGAAGAGGCGCGCTCCAACTGCGCCAGCACCGGCATCTACATCTTCGAGCCGGAAGTGATCGACCTGATTCCCTCGGGCCGTCCTTTCGACATCGGCTCCGAGCTGTTCCCCCTGCTGGCCGAACGCGGCCTGCCTTTCTACAGCCAGACCCGCAAGTTCGACTGGATCGATATCGGCAGCGTGAAGGACTACTGGGAGGTGTTGCAGGCCGTGCTGCTGGGCGATGTGGCGAACATGAAAGTGCCCGGCGTGCAGGTGGAGGAGGGCGTGTGGGTGGGCCTGAACACCAGTATCGACTGGAGCGAGGGCACCAAGATCGAGGGGCCGGTGTATATCGGTTCCGGGGCGCGCATCGACGCCGGCGCGCATATCGTGGGCCCGACCTGGATCGGCCACGGCAGCCATATTTGCTCTGGGGCAAAGGTGGTGCGCAGCGTGTTGTTCGAATATACTCGGGTGTTACCGGATGTTACGCTGGAGGAATTAATCGTCCTGAAAGAGTATAGTGTCGACCGTTCCGGCGAAATGAAGCACGTCTCGCAGTATGAATCGAACGAGTGGGCCAATGCCCGCGACCGCCGCGCGCAGCGGCGCCGCTTTGAGGGCGGCGAAGGCACACCCGAAATTCCGCAACTACAACAGAAAAAAGCATGAAAATTTATCCCGTGATCCTGTCCGGCGGCGCCGGCACCCGGCTGTGGCCCCTGTCGCGCGCAGCCCTGCCGAAGCAGTTGCTGCCGCTGGTATCCGACAAGACCATGCTGCAGGACACGGCGCTGCGCCTGAACGGGCGCGCCGAGCTGATGCAGCCGCTGGTGGTGTGCGGTAATGAACACCGCTTCCTGGTGGCTGAGCAGATGCGCGAAATCGGCGTCAAGCCGCTGGCCATCCTGCTGGAGCCGGTGGGCCGCAATACGGCGCCTGCCGTGGCTGCCGCTGCCCATTTCCTGCAGAAGAAGGATCCGAAGGCCGTGATGCTGGTGCTGCCGGCCGATCACGTCATCACCGATACCGAGGCCTTCTACCAGGCCATCCTGCGCGCTGCCGCGCAGGTGGAACAGGGCGCGCTGGCCACCTTCGGCATTGTGCCCACCGGTCCGGAAACGGGCTACGGCTATATCAAGAGCGGCGAGCCGCTGGCAGGCGAAGGCGCCTTCAAGGTGGACCGCTTCGTCGAGAAGCCGGACCGTGAAACGGCGCAGGGCTTCGTCGCAGCCGGCAATTACTTCTGGAACAGCGGCATGTTCCTGTTCCGCGCTGACAGCTACCTGAAGGAACTGCAGCAGTACCAGCCCGCGATGGCTGCCGCCAGCGCGGAAGCAGTGGAGAAGGGCTACGGCGACCTCGATTTCTGCCGCCTGGACGAAGCGTCCTTCACGGCCTGCCCATCCGACTCCATCGACTACGCGGTGATGGAACACACCCGCCACGCGGTGGTGGTGCCGGCTTCGATCGGCTGGAGCGATGTGGGTTCCTGGTCGGCGCTGTGGGAAGTGCAGGACGGCGACGGCAACGGCAACGTGAGCCGCGGCGATGTCTACCTGGATAATGTGAAAAACACCCTGGTGCGCGCCGAAAGCCGCATTGTGGCCGTGGTGGGCGTGGAAGACCTGGTGGTGGTGGAAACGCCGGACGCCGTGCTGGTGGCGCACAAGGACCAGGTGCAGCGCGTGAAACAGGTGGTAGACCACCTGAAGGGCCAGGACCGCACCGAGCACCTGCACCACACGCGCGTCTACCGTCCGTGGGGCTGCTACGAGGGCATCGATATCGGCGACCGCTTCCAGGTCAAGCGCATTACGGTGAACCCGGGCGGCAAGCTGTCGCTGCAGATGCACCATCACCGCGCCGAGCACTGGGTGGTGGTGAGCGGCACCGCGCGCGTGACCTGCGGCGACAAGGTCAGCCTGCTGACCGAGAACGAATCCACCTTTATCCCGATCGGCATGAACCACCGCCTGGAAAATCCGGGCAAGGTGCCGCTGCACCTGATCGAAGTGCAGTCCGGCAGCTACCTGGGCGAAGACGATATCGTGCGTTTCGAAGACGTCTACCAGCGCACCTGAGAGCGCTCTGCAGTAACTTGCAAAAAGGAGGCTTCGGCCTCCTTTTTTACTTTCGGTGGCCGCCCGACAACTTCTCGTCTCTTTGTAGGTCCGCTCCTACAGCCGACGGAACTTTTTTCGGTGGGCGAAATACGTATCACTTTCCCCTTTAACGGCGGGCTTCTCGTCTGAGCCGGATTTCGCAAAGTTTGCGTAAGGCATTGTTTTTATGGGGAAATTTTTACATATTTCTTTGATAAGGTGGCATTTTAGACATGTAATATCGCCCCCGCAGTGATCGAAAACTGTGTAGGCCACTCTTGTGTCCTGCGGACTCTTTTTACGGGGGTAATAATGAAGAAACTGAAAACCGCTCTAGCTGCAATCGCCATTGCTGGTACCGCCTGGTCGGCCCAGGCAGCCGACATCAGCACCACCGGCAGTATCGCCCTGACGGGCGGCACCAACTACTTCGGCCGCGTGCTGGACGGAGCTGCCGGTGACACCTTCACCGACCGCTGGGATTTCGCTTCGATTGGCACCTTCGATCTGGCTGCCGGCGTGATTGCTATCACCCCGGGCACCACCGACGGCATTTCGATTGACCATTTCGAACTGTTCAACTCGGCCGGCCTGTCCCTGGGCGGCACCTCGCTGTCCAGCGGCCTGGCCGATGTGTGGACCCTGTCCACCACCCACCTGGTGCCGGACACCTACTACCTGCAGGTATCGGGTACCCTGCTGGGCGACGATGCGGCCAGCTATGGCGGCACGCTGACCACGGTGACCGCCGTGCCTGAACCTGAAACCTATGGCATGCTGATTGGCGGCCTCGGTCTGCTCGGCTTCCTGGCACGCCGCCGCAAGCAGGCGTAAGCGCAACACTGCAACACGCGAAAGGGAGGCGCAAGCCTCCCTTTCTGTTTTCCGGGCGCTATAATCGCCCGACCTTCCCACGGAGACCACGCATCTTGCGAGCCACCATACTGTTGTCCCTTCTGCTGCTGACGGGCGCCGCGCAGGCGCAGATGTCCGTGCCCGGCCTGGACGCGGCGCACCTGGCCATCGTGGTCAATGACGAGGAGGCGAACAGCGTGGCGATCGGCGAGCTGTACCGCAAGGCGCGTGATGTGCCGGCCCGCAATCTGGTGCATGTGCGCATTCCCGGCAAGCCGCACAAGCTGACGGCCGAACAGTTCGCCAAACTGAAGGAAGAAATCGACAGCAAGCTGCCGCACGATATCGAAGCGGTGCTGATGGTGTGGACCGCACCCTGGGCCGTGGAGTGCAACAGCATCACCTCGGCCTATACGATGGGCTTCGATCCCGAGCAGTGCGTGAAGACCTGCAATGCCGGGCGGCCCAGCGTCTATTTCAATTCACCGGCGCCACGGCCTTCCGCCGCCGCCGCCGGCCTGCGCCTGTCCATGCTGATGCCGACCGAGTCCGTGGCCGAGGCGAAGGCCCTGATCGAGCGCGGCGTGGCCAGCGGCTTCCGCCTCACGCCGGCCACCGCCTATTACCTGGTCACGGGCGACAAGGCGCGCAACAGCCGCGCCCCCTTCTTCCCCCGCTCCACGACGGTGCCGCCGAAGAAGCTGGCGATCCGCACCTTGCAGCAGGAGACGCTGGAGGGCGCGCAAGACGTGCTGATCTACCAGACCGGCCGCGCCAGTGTGGACAAGCTGGAAACGCTGAAATTCGTGCCGGGCGCGCTGGCCGACCACCTGACGTCCTGGGGCGGCAATCTGCTGGGCACGGAACAGATGAGCAGCCTGCGCTGGCTGGAGGCGGGCGCTACCGCGAGCTACGGCACAGTGAGCGAGCCCTGCAATCATTGGCAGAAATTCCCCAATCCCAGCGTGCTGCTGCGCCACTATGTGAATGGCGCCACGGCGATCGAAGCCTACTGGAAGAGTGTGGCCTGGCCGGCCCAGGGGCTGTTTATTGGCGAGCCGCTTGCTGCGCCTTATCGGCGCGCCGGCGGAAAATAAGGCTGATCAGGGCCAGGCCGCCCAGCATCAAGGCATAGCTGCCCGGTTCCGGCACGGCGGCCATGGCGGCGGCGCTCTTTTTCGCATCTGCACTGGCGGCGGAACCTGCAGCGGCGCCACCCATGCGGCCACCGATGCCGAACTGGCGGTCGACGCCGCCAAATTCCGCTGCGCCTTTCTCGATGAACCCGAACTCGTCCACTGAATAGGGCACCCACGGTACTTCCGCAATCTTGCGGCGGGTTTCCGATTCCGTCACGTCGATGGTTTCCACCGACCGGCTCAGCTTGAGGGGCTTGGGACCTTCATGGCCCTCATTGAACTTGCGCAGTTCCTGGTCGTTCTCTTCGTGTTCCCACGGTTCCAGCTTGCGGCCCTCTTCCGTCATGCGCTGGGCGGTGAACTGCTTGCCGTCTTCGAGGCGGCAGGCGCTCTTCACACCGTCGATCTTCACATTGGACTTGGCTTCTTCGCGTTCCTCGCCGTCTTTCGGTTTGGCCTTGATGGAATTCAGGCAGGCCGATCCGCCTTGCGCCTGCGGCTGCGCTGCGGGAGCCGGGGCGGGCTGCTGCGCCAGCACGCTGGCGCTTGCCATGGCAAAGGCCATGGGCAGGAGGCGGCGTAGCAGGGCAGAAGTCATGGGAAGAAAGGGGAACAGATGAGCTCACAATGTAGCACGGACAGGGTCATTTCGCTAGGGAAAGCTATCTTCCAGGCACCGTAGACGCCGCATTCTGTGGTGTTTTAGTCCGTCCGGACTAAGGCCGCGTCATCAAAGCGTCATAACATAAAGATAATATTTAATTTGCAATAACGATATTATTTCCATAACGCTGAGAGGTAGCCATGTCCCATTTCCCCAAATTGCGCCTGAGCGCGCTCGCCGCCGCGCTGGCGGCCTGCGGCGCGCCAGCGCTGGCCGCATCGGATGTCGTCATCAGCCAGGTGTACGGCGGTGGCGGCAATGCCGGCGCCACCTACAAGTCCGACTTCATCGAACTGCTGAACCGCAGCACAGCGCCGGTGGCCATGAACGGATGGAGCGTGCAGTACGCAAGCGCGTCCGGCGGCAGCTGGGCGGTCACGGCCCTGCCGCCGGTGACGCTGCAGCCCGGACAGTACTACCTTGTCCAGCAGGCCAGCGGCAGTGGCGGCACGGTGGCCCTCGTGCCCGACCATACGGACAACAAGGCCATGAGCGGCACTGGTGGCAAGGTGGCGCTGAGCAGCAGCACCGCCGCCCTGAGCGGCACCCAGCCCGCCAGCGGTGCGCTTGTGGACCTGGTGGGCTGGGGCGGCAGCACCGCCGGCTACGAGGGCACGGGGTCGGCAGGCGGCACGGCGAACGCGACCGCGGCGCTGCGCAACGGTGAAGGCTGCGAGGACACGGACAATAACGCCGCCGATTTCACCGTAGGCACGCCGGTGCCGCGCAATACGGCGTCCCCGTTCCGGCAATGCAATGTGGCGGTGGAAAAGCCCATCGTTGCCAGCTGCCCCGCTGCGCTGGCAGTGGGTGAAGGCCGCGCCGGCGGCCTGCAGCTGAGCGCGCGCGACGCAGACAGCGTGGTGAACGGCGCCGCCATCGCATCCGCGCCCGTATCCGGTATCAGCCTGCTGAACTTCCAGGGCGCGGCCGAGGAAGGCGGTGCGGCAGGCGTGCGCCTGCAGGTGGCGGCGGGCACGCCGCTGGGCAGTTATCCGGTGCAGGTGCACTTCAGCAACGACGAGGCGCAGGAGGCCAGTTGCACGGTGAACGTGAGCGTCGTGGTACCCGCTGCGCCAACCCGCAGCATTCCGCAGATCCAGGGTTCCGGCCCCGCCAGCCCGGTGGCGGACACGGTGCAGACCACGGAAGGCGTGGTGACGCGCAAGATCGATGGCGGCTTCTTCCTGCAGGACACGGTGGGCGATGGCGATCCTGCGACTTCGGACGGCATCTACGTCTTCAGCAGCGATGCGGCAGCCAGCGTGGAAACCGGCGACGTCGTGCGCATCACCGGCTCCGTATTCGAATACACGCCGGGCGGGGCCAGCCGCTCCTTCACGGAGCTGAAGGACGTGACAGCCGCCGTGGTGATGGGGCCGGGCGCCATGCCTGCGCCGGTACACGCTGCATTGCCGGGCGACCTGGCCCAGGTGGAGGGCATGCTGGTGCAGTTCGCCCAGCCGCTCACCGTGTCACAGAACGCCGACCTTGGCAGCCGCGGCGAACTGTCGCTGTCCGCTGGACGCCTTGAAATTCCGACCAACCGCTACCTGCCCGGCAGCGCGGAAGCGCAGGCCATGGCGGCCGCCAATGCGGCCAGCCTGATCGTGCTGGATGATGGGTTGTTCCAGACCCCGGCCGTGATTCCCTATATCGGGCAGGACAACACGGTGCGCGCAGGCGATACCGTCAGCGGCCTGACCGGCGTGATCGACTTCGGCAGCTATGGCGGCGGTGGCGCAGGCTTCAAGCTACAGCCGGTAACGCAGCCGCTGTTCTCCCGCGACAATGCGCGCGATGCAGCGCCCGCACTGCCGTCCGGGAACGTGAAGGTGGCCAGCGCCAATGTGCTGAACTTCTTCACCACTTTCACCAATGGCACGAACGTGGCGGGCCAGACGGGGCAGGGCTGCAAGCTGGGCAACACCGTGAACCGCAGCAACTGCCGAGGCGCCGACAACATGGTGGAGTTCCTTCGCCAGCGCGACAAGATCGTCAATGCCCTGAAGGGGATCGACGCCGATGTCGTCGGTTTGATGGAGATCGAGAACAATGGCGACGGCAGCGTGGGCTACCTGGTGCAGAGCCTGAACGCGGCCTACGGCAGCGATGTGTATGCCGTGGTGCCGGCCCCGGCGGCAACAGGGACCGACGCGATCCGCGTGGCCATGATCTACAAGCCCGCGCGCGTGGCCCTGGTGGGCGCTGCGCTGGCCGATGCGAATGCCGTCAACAACCGGCCGCCGATGGCGCAGACCTTCCGCGCGCCGAATGGCGGCAAGTTCTCGCTAATCGTCAATCACCTGAAGTCGAAAGCGAGCTGCCCGTCCGCCAGCGATCCTGAATACGAGAACGGCGACGGCCAGGGCTGCTGGAACCCGACCCGCGTGCAGCAGGCGCAGCGCCTGGTGAACAGCTTTGTGCCGCAGGTGGTGGCGGCGGCGGGCGATCCGGATGTGCTGCTGATCGGCGACATGAATGCCTATGGCATGGAAGACCCGATTCGCGTGATGGCCGGCGCCGGTTTCGTCAACCAGCTGGAACGCTTCATCCGTCCGGTGGCGCTGCCGTATTCCTATGTGTATGGCCACCAGGCAGGCTACCTGGATCACGCGCTGGCCAGTGCGTCGCTGAGTGCGCAGGTGCAGGGCGCCGCCGAATGGCACCTGAATGCGGACGAGCCCGAAGTCATCGACTACAACACCGACGGCAAGCCGCAGGACCTGTACGACAACAGCCCCTTCCGCGCCTCGGACCATGATCCCGTGCTGGTCAGCCTCGACGTGCAGCCTTCGTATGCCGATGTCAGCGCCAGCGTGCAGACTGCGTCGCAGGGCCTCTACTACAACCGCGCCACGCAGAAGTTCACCGGCAACCTGACTGTGACGAACACGGGCAGCACACCGCTGGCCGGTCCGCTGCAGGTGGTGCTGAGCGGCCTGGGCGCGGGCGTGACCCTGTCGAACGCCAGCGGCAGCCATGACGGCGCGCCGTACATCACGCTGGGCGCAGGCCTGGCGCCGGGTGCGACGGCTACTGTGCCGCTGGTGTTCAGCAATCCATCCAAAGGCGTCATCAACTACGCTGTCACCGTGTACAGCGGCAGCTTCTGAAGGGAACCATCATGAATGCATTACTTCGCAAGACCGCCATTGCACTGCTGCTGTCCGCTGCCAGCGGGCTGGCGCTGGCAGACAGCACCGTGCATGTGGAACTGAACACGGCAACACTGGGTGGCACGGGCTGGCTGGATCTCCAGTTCAATCCGGCGGACGGCAGCACGCCACCCGCCTGGGCCGAACTGACCCAGCTCAGCGGCTTCGGCAGTGGCGCGGACGTGGTGCTGGATGGTGATGCCGCCGGCACGCCTTCCGGTTACCGTATCGGCAACAGCACAGGGTTCAATGCCGTGCTGCAGGGCGTGACTTACGGCGGCGTGCTGAGCTTTAACATCACTTTCAGCGGCGACGCCTCGGCGCTGTCTGGTTCGCGCTTCTCGATTGCGGCGCTGGACAGCAACTACCTGCCGCTGGGTGCGGCGAACGGCGAGGGCCTGCTGGCGCAGATCGACTGGTTCGCGGGCGCGGGCGGCCAGGGGCAGGCTGCAATCAGCACCTTCGACCCGCAGATTGCCAACGTGACGGCGGTACCAGAACCTTCGTCCTTCCTGATGCTGGGGGCAGGCCTGCTGCTGCTCACCAGCGCGATGCGCCGCCGCAAAGACTGAGCAATCTGTCAGCCGTGCGCTACAGACAGCGCCTGCCGTTTATGGCAGTGCGCTGTCCGGCGCCTTGATTCTCATAGGGGAACGCGATTCATACGCGCCCGCACTGAATACGCTTGGAATTTCGAATAAGTGCGCGCGGAAATTTTTCGGCATAGTAATAGCCACTATGCCTGCGACCATTCTTCTTATCGACAGCGATGCGGCAGCGCGCCAGCTGATGGCGCTCAACCTGACGCAGGCCGGCCATGCCGTGGGCATCTCCCACAATGCAGCAGAGGGCCATCGCCATGCCGTGCTGGAACAGCCGGACTTGGTGCTGCTGGAATGGGACCTGCCTGACGAATCCGGCCTGTGGCTGCTGCGCCGCCTGCGTGCCCAGGCCGACATCCCCGTCATCATGCTGACCGCCCGGAGCGCCGAGCAGGACAAGGTGCTGGCGCTGGAAAGCGGGGCGGACGACTACATCACCAAACCCTTCGGCCCGCGCGAAGCGATTGCCCGGGTACACGCCGTGCTGCGCCGCCGCCAGCCGCAAGGACTGCAGCAGGGCGGCCTGAGCCTGGACCCGCGTACCCAGCGCGTGAGAGCGGGCAATTGCGAGCTGGTGCTGGGCGGCGTCGAATTCCGCTTGCTGAACTTCCTGATGCAGCATCCGCAGCGCGTGCACAGCCGCGCCCAGCTGCTGGACCAGGTCTGGGGCAACGCCGTTTTCCTGGATGAACGCACGGTGGATGCCCATGTGGGCCGCCTGCGCAGCGCCCTGCAGCCAAGCGGCCATCACAGCCAGATCGAAACAGTGCGCGGCAGCGGCTACCGCTTCGTGGCCTGAATCATGCATACGCTGTCACGCAGTGAGCAGGAGTACCTGGCGCATGCGCTGGAGGCCGCGCTGCAGGTGCAGGACCGTGCTGGCTTCTTCCTGTGGTCGCAAGGCGCCTTGCAGGCATTGCTGCCGCACCGCCTGCTGGTCTGGCTGCAGCTGGGGCCGGATGGCAGGCCGGAGTCGGCCGAATGCGTGCACAGCGAGGTGCTGCCCGCTACCTTGCGCAAGGCGCTGGCCGATCCCGAAACGGGCCTGGCAGTGCGCCTGCTGCGGCAGCACGGAAGCGAACCGGCGATGCTGCACGCGGACGGCGCCGGCGCCGAGGCGGACAGGCTGCGCATGCTGGGCCTGCGCAATGCGCTGGCGCATGGCGGCAGCGGCAGCTTCTTCCTGCTGTGCGATGTGGCCGGGGACGGGGAACATGCCGCCTGGCTGCTGCGCCTGCTGATGCCGCAGCTGCACTGGCTGGCCCAGCGCTGCGCAGCCCGTCCGGCGCTGGCGCGGCCGCTGTCGGCGCGTGAAGCGGAAATCCTGCACTGGCTGCGCGAAGGGAAGAGCAATAGCGAAATTGGCATGATTCTTGGTATTAGCGCAATGACGGTGAAAAACCACCTGCAGCGGGTGTACCGCGTGCTTGGCGTGAGCACGCGCGCGCATGCTGTCGCGCGCAGCTTTGTCTCCAATTGTCGTACTCTTCAGTAAAACCTTCACACCGGACGGAAAACGTTGTCGAAACCTCAAATGGCATGGTAGCCTTGGCCGTTCATTCCCCTGTAATGATTCGCAGATTTCGGAGGTTGTTTCGGATGTTCGCAGCACAGATTTGGAAGAAACGTGCCGGCTTCACGCTGCTGGAGCTGCTGGTGGTCATCGTGATCATCGGCCTGCTCGCGGCCTACGTCGGCCCCAAGTATTTTTCCCAGCTCGGCAAGTCTGAAGTAACGGTCGCCAAAGCGCAGATCGAAGCCTTCGAAAAATCGCTCGACACCTTCCGGCTCGACGTGGGCCGCTACCCGACCACTGAAGAGGGCCTCGCCGCGCTGCAGGCTGCGCCGGCCACCGCAGGCGCGAAGTGGAACGGCCCCTACCTGAAGAAAGGCATTCCGCCCGACCCATGGGGCAATCCTTACCAGTACAAATCGCCCGGCACGCGCGGCGAATATGAAATCACCTCCACGGGCAAGGATGGCCAGCCCGGCGGCACCGGCGATAACGCCGATATCAGCTCGCAGTAAGCCTGCTGCATTCCACTGCCATGCAGTTCGACGTCCGCACCCTGTCGCCGGAAATGGTGATTGGCCACATGGTGGTCGATGGCCGCGACGAGGCCGACGCGCGGCGCCAGGTGGAAGCGCGCGGCCTGTTCGTCAGTGCCATTCATCCGGTGCGCGGCGCACTGCGCGCGGGACGAGGCAAGGCCTTGTCCCTCGTGCTGTTCAGCCAGGAATTGCTGGCGCTGCTGAACGCGGGCCTTGGCATCGTGGAAGCGCTGGAGGCCCTGCTGGAAAAGGAAGCGGCGCCCGCCACCCGCAGCGTGCTGGAACGCCTGCTGGCGGGCCTGCGCGAAGGCCAGCGCTTCTCTACCGTGCTGGCGGAGCAGCCTCAGTTGTTCCCGCCGCTGTATGTGGGCATCGTGAAGGCGGCGGAAGGCACCAGCGACCTGCCGCGGTCACTGGCGCGCTATATCGACTACCAGCAGCGCATCGACCTGGTACGCGGCAAGATCGTCAGCGCCGCCATCTATCCCTGCATCCTGCTGCTGGTGGGCGGCGGCGTGTCGATGTTCCTGATCGGCTATGTGGTGCCGCGCTTCGCCGAGGTCTACCAGGGAGCGGGCCGCAACCTGCCGTGGATGTCGCAAGTGATGCTGAGCTGGGGCCAGTTCGCGGGCGCGCATACGGGCGCACTGCTGGCAGCGCTGGTCCTGGTGCTGGCAGGCCTGGTGCTCGGCGTGCGGCGCCTGACGGCGAACGGCGGTTTCGTGCGCCTGCTGGGCCGCCTGCCCGGCATAGGCGAGCGGGTGCGCATCTATGAACTGTCGCGGCTTTACCTCACGCTGGGCATGCTGACAGAAGGCGGCATCACCATCGTGCAGGCCATCGATACCGTGCAGGGCATGGTGTCGGCCAATGTGAAGAGCGGCCTGCAGGCGGCGCGGCTGGCGGTGGAAGAGGGCTTGCCGCTGTCGTCGGCCTTCGAGGCCAATGGCCTGACCACGCCGATCTCGCTGCGCATGCTGCGGGTGGGGGAGCGCACCGGCGATATGGGACCGATGCTCACGCAGTCGGCGGCCTTCTATGACGGCGAAATCAGCCGCTGGATCGACCGTTTCACACGTACTTTCGAACCGCTGCTGATGGCCGGTATCGGGCTGGTGGTGGGCGCCATTGTGGTGCTGCTGTATATGCCTATTTTTGATCTTGCCGGAGAGATGTCATGAGTAATCCGGCCCTGCATTCCATTGCCGCCCTGCCTGTTCTCGATGCGGCCCTGCTGGGCAAGGCGCGCAGCGCGCGCGCCCTGTCGAAGCGCACCCTGGTTGAAGAACTGGAGGCGCTGACCGGCAGCGATCCGCGCCTGCTGGTGCGGGCGCTGGCGCAGCCCTTCGGCCTGTCCGTGCTGGAGACGGTGGAGATGCTGGCATTCACGCCGGCCTTCGAGCTGCTGCCGCTGTCGCAGGCCATGGCCCGCCACACGGTGCTGCTGCGCACGCAGGATGGCACGCTGGTGGGCGTGATTGCCGATCCTTTCGATCTCGACCTGCAGACCTGGCTGGGCACGCAGGCGCGGGCCACGGCTGCCGTGCCGCTGCAGCTGCGGCTGGCGCTGCAGTCCGATATCCAGGCCTACCTGTCGAAGCAGGAAGAGTCGGCGCGCGCCGTCGATACCCTGCTGCCCGGCGCCGACAACGCACGGCGCGACGGCAAGACGGCGGCCGTGCTGTCCTTCGCCTCCGTGTCGGAAGGCGCCAGCCCGGCGGTGCGCCTGGTGAACTCCACACTTTACGATGCGCTGAAGGCAGGCGCCTCGGATATCCACCTCGAGAGCACGGCTGGCGGGCTGGCTGTGAAATACCGGGTGGACGGCGTGCTGGATCACGCCACGGCCGTCAACGGCATCGAGATCGCGGAGCAGATCATCTCGCGCCTGAAGGTGCTGGCTGAACTCGATATCGCCGAGCGCCGCGTGCCGCAGGACGGCAGCTTCCGCGTGGAGTCCGGCGGCCGCGAGATCGACCTGCGCGTGTCCATCATGCCCAGCATTCATGGCGAGGATGCGGTGATCCGTATCCTGGACAAGCGCGCCATGATCGAATCCTATGGCGCGCTGACGCTGGAAGCGCTGGGCTTCGATGCGCCTTCGCTGGCCACCTTGCGCACGCTGGCGCAGGAGGCTTACGGCATGCTGCTGGTGACGGGGCCTACCGGTTCCGGCAAAACCACCACGCTGTATGCGGCGCTGACTGAAATCCACAACGGCCGCGAAAAGATCATCACCATCGAAGACCCGGTGGAATACCAGCTGCCGGGCATCCTGCAGATTCCGGTGAACGAGAAGAAGGGGCTCACCTTTGCCAAGGGCCTGCGCTCCATCCTGCGCCACGATCCGGACAAGATCATGGTGGGCGAGATCCGCGACCGCGAGACGGCGGAAATCGCCGTGCAGTCGGCGCTGACGGGTCACCTGGTGCTGACCACTGTGCACGCCAACAATGTGTTCGACGTGTTCGGCCGCTTCACGCACATGGGCATCGATCCTTACGCCTTCGTGTCGGCGCTGAACGGCATCTGGGCGCAGCGCCTGGTGCGCATCAACTGCCCGCACTGCGCCCAGGAATACACGCCGTCTGACGAGGAGCTGGCCAGCGTGAACCTGGCCCGCGCCGAGGTGCACGATTACCGCTTCAAGGAAGGCAAGGGCTGCGGCGACTGCCGCGGCACGGGCTTCAAGGGACGCCGCTCGATTGCGGAAATCCTCACGCTGAACGACGAGATCCGCGAACTGATCGTGGAGAAGCGCCCGATCCGCCAGATCAAGCAGGCCGCCTACGCGAACGGCACGCGCAGCCTGCGCCAGGCGGCGCTGGAAGTGGTGAAGCGCGGCGACACCACGATTGCGGAAATCAAGCGGGTGACCCTGCATGCTTAGGTTCCCCGGTCAATCGCTGCGCATCGGCATTGCGCCGAATGCCGTTTCACTGCTGCGCGTGAGCCGCTGGCGCGGCCCGAAACGCACCGTGCTGGCGGAACGCGCCTACGTTGCGCCGGCCGATGGCGCGGGCCAGGCCGAAGCGTTGGCCCAGGCGCTGCGCGCGCTGCTGGATGGGCAGGACACGCAAGGCTGGCCGCTGGCCGCCGTGGTCTCCGATGAACTGGTGCGCCTGTGGCAGGTGAAGCCGCCGCCCCAGGCTACGCGCCTGGCCGATATCGAAGCGGCTGCCGCCTTGCGTTTCCATAGCCTGTATGGAGAAGCGCCCGCAGCTTGGCAGGTGAGCGCCGACTGGCGCGCGGGCGAGCCATTCTTCGCCGCAGCGCTGCCACGCACCTTGCTCGCAGCGCTGGAATTGGCAGCGCAGGACCACGGCATGACGCTGGTGGAATGCGTGCCGCATTTCGTCACCGCCTGGAACCGCTGGCACCGTGCGTTGCGTGCCGACGCATGGTTTGCCCACGCACATGGTGAATTGCTGACGCTCGCCGCAATCGAGGACGGCGAGTTGCTGGCGCTGCGGCCCTTGCCGCTGCCGCAGGGCGCCGACCACCACTGGCTGACCCAGGCCGTGCAGCGCGAGGCGCTGCTGCTGGGCGCCGGCGTGCCGCCGCTGGTCCAGCTGGCGGGGCAGCTGCCGCCGCAGCTTGCCAAGCCCGCGGGCAGCGGCCATGTGCCGGTAGCGCTGCTTGGCAGTGCGGCGCTTGGCGAGCAGCTGTCGGCGGCGTGCCTGCTGGCCGTGTCGGGGAGCGCGGCATGAGGCGCATGCATATCGATTTCGCGCAGCAGGGCTGGCGCCGCACGCTGTACCGCCTGCATCCTGCCCTTGCAGTGGCGGGCATTCTGGGGCTGCTGCTGTGTGCCGCAGCGGTCTGGATGGCCATGCACCTGTCGGCGCAGCGTGCAGCGCGGGCGCAGCAGCTGCAGGACGTGCGCCAGCGCGCGGCGGCCATGGCACGCCTGCCTGCCGCCGTGCCGCAGACGGCGATTCCGGCAGCGCAGGCCGGCGCCGTCAATGCGGCCGTGCTGCAACTGAACCTGCCGTGGCGCGAGCTGCAGGATGCGGTGGCTGCGGCCACGCCGCCCAGCATCGCCTTGCTGGCGCTGGAACCGGACGCGCGCAAGCAGGTGCTCAAGATCACGGCGGAAGCAAAGAACAGCGACGAGATGGTTGGCTATATCGAGCTGCTGAAGCAGCAGGAGTTCTTCCGTTCGGCCGCACTGGCGCGCCATGAGATTGGCGACCAGGACCCGAACCGTCCGATACGCTTCCAGGTGGAAGCCCAGTGGGGTACGCGGTGAAGCGCCAGATGCCTTCGCCGATGCTGGCCTTGCAGCTATGGCTGATGCGCCGTGGCCCGGCCGTATGCTGCGCGGTGCTGCTGCTGGTGCTCGGCCTGGCCTTGTGGGCCTGGCTGCTGCCGCAGCAGCTGGCGCAGCAGATCGAGATGCAGCAGCCTTTGCCCGCACCGTCCGCGCTGGTGCAGGCGCCGCCGCCGCCAACGGCAAATGAGAACCTCACGCTGTTCTACCAGACCCTGGGCGAACGCCGCTATGTGGAGCAGCAGGTGAAAACCCTGTTCGACCTGGCTGCGAAAACTGGCCTGAGCCTGAACCAGGGCGAATACAAGTCCGGCTACGACAAGGCATCGGGCGTGAGCACCTACCAGATCACGCTGCCGGTGCGCGGCCCTTACCAGAATATCTGGCAGTTCGCGCTGCAGGCGCTGGCGGCCATGCCGTATGCGGCGCTGGACGAAATTGGATTCCGGCGCGATGCGATCGGCGATCCGTCGGTGGAAGCGCGGCTGCGCTTCACGTTGTACCTGAAGGAGCAGCCATGAAGCCGCGCCACTTGCTGATGGGCGCTGCACTGGTGGTGGCCGCAGGCCTGGCGCTGTTCGGCGACCGCACGCCAAACGATGGCGTGGCCGAACCGGTGGAACGCGCCGCACGCACGCCTGCAGCCGCCGTGCAGCGCGCCGCAGTGCGCCCGGCAGGGGAGGCTGCCGGCGGCGAAACCGCCATCCTGCGCCTGATACCGCGCGCCACGCTGATCGGCGAGGCCGGCGAGGCGGCATTCCGCAGCGGCGAGGGCGTGTTCCTCGGCCAGAACTGGAATCCGCCGCCACCGCCCGCACCGAGCGGGCCCGTGGCGCCACCGCCGCCGCCCAGCGCGCCGCCGCTGCCGTTTACGGCGATCGGCAAGGCCGTGTCGGACGGGCAGTGGGAAGTCTATCTGGCGCGCGGCGAACAGACCTATGTGGTGAAGAACCACACCGTAATCGATGGCGTCTACCGCGTGGACGCGATTGCGCCGCCCACGCTTACTATTACCTACCTGCCCATGAACCAGGTACAGCAGCTCAACATTGGAGTCTCCGACTGATGCCAAGTCAATCGCACCGTGCAGGCCGCAGCCTGCGAAACGCGCTAACCCTGTCCCTCATGGTGGCAGCGCTCAGCGGCTGCGCTGCGCAGATGGCTTTCCGCGACGGCCGCGACCTGATCGCCAAGGACCAGGTGGAAGCGGGCCTGCTCAAGCTGCAGGAAGCCATTGCCAAGGAGCCGGGCAACGCCGAATACCGCGCCGCCTATATGCAGGCGCGCGACCGCGCCAGCATGCGTTACCTTGAGCAGGCCGAGCGCCAGATGGAAGAGGGCCAGAACGCGCTGGCCATGGAGAACCTGCGCCGCGTGCTGGCCATGAATCCGCAGAACGAACGCGCCCGCGCTGGATACCGCACGCTGGAGATGAACGAGCGCCACAACAAGGCGCTGGCGCTGGCCGCGGAGCTGGTGGCGAAGAAGGACTACGACCTGGCCAAGTCCAAGGTCAACGCCATCCTCACCGAGAAGCCGGACCACATCGAGGCCCGTGCTCTGCTGCGCGAGATTAACGACAAGGCGCCGCCGGTGCAGAACGAAGGCGCGCTGGCCAGGGCCTACAAGCAGCCCATCACCATCGAGTTCAAGGATGCGCCGCTGAAGCAGGTGTTCGAAGTGATTTCGCGCCGCTCCGGCCTGAACTTCGTGTTCGACAAGGACGTGAAGACCGATACCCGCACTTCCATCTTCCTGCGCAACAGCACGGTGGAATCCGCCGTGTACTACGTGCTGATGGCGAACCAGCTCGAACAGCAGGTGCTGGACCAGAACACGGTGCTGGTCTATCCGAACGTGGCGGCCAAGCTGAAGGAATACCAGGAAACCGTGGTAAAGACCTTCTACCTCGCGAACGCCGAAGCGAAGAATGTCGCCAACACACTGAAGACCATCCTCAAGTCGCGCGACGTGGTGGCCGACGAGAAGCTCAACCTTGTCATCATGCGCGACAACACCGACGCCATCCGCCTGGCCGAAAAGATCGTGGCGCTGCAGGACATGGCGGAGCCGGAGGTGATGCTGGAAGTGGAGATCCTGGAGATCAAGCGCAGCCGCCTGATCGAGCTGGGCATCCAGTGGCCGACCGGTGTGGCGCTGGCGCCGCTGAACACTGCGGGCGGCACCAATCTTACGCTGGCCGACCTGAATAACCTGAACCGCAGCCGCATCGCGATTTCCGACGTTAGCGCCACCGTGAACGCGAACAAGAAGGACGGCGATTCCAAGCTGCTGGCGAATCCCCGTATCCGCGTGCGCAACAAGGAAAAGGCCAAGATCCAGATCGGCGACAAGGTTCCCGTCATTACCACCACGGTGTCGCCGGGCACCAGCGGCTTTGCCCAGGAAAGCGTGAACTATATCGATGTGGGCCTCACGCTGAATGCGGAGCCCACCATCTACCTGAATAATGAAGTGGGCATCCGCATCGCGCTGGAAGTCAGCAACCTGGTGGACCGCATCGAGACCAAGACCGGCAGCACGGCCTACCAGATCGGCACGCGGCAGGCCACCACGATGCTGCAGCTGAAGGATGGCGAGAACCAGGTGCTGGCGGGCCTGATCAACAATACCGACCGCAGCTCCGGCAATAAGGTGCCGGGACTGGGCGACATCCCCATCCTGGGCCGCCTGTTCGGCTCCAACGTTGATGAGACCGAGCAGACCGAGATCGTGCTGTCGATTACGCCGCACCTGATCCGCAACCTGCAGCGGCCGGAAGCGGCAGCTTCCGAATTCTCGGCGGGCACGGAAGCGAACTTCCGCCGCAAGCCCGATGTCAGCGTGCGCACTGTGGTGGCGCCGCCATCGCGTACGGCCCCTGCGCCAGCCGGCTCGCCCACCGGTGCCTTCGCACCGGGCGCCCAGCCTTCGGCAGTGCCGCAGCCGCCGCAGCTTGGCGCACCGCAGGAGGCGCCTGCGCCCACCAGCGGAGTGACCATGTCCACCACCCAGCCGGGCCAGGCCAGCAGCGTATCGCTGCCCGCACCGCCGCCGGCCGTGCCGGTGCAGCAGGCGGCCCCTACGCCGCCAGCACCGCCGGGCAGCCCGCCGCCGGCGCAGAACCAGTGAGCATGGCGATGTACAGGCTGCGCGGCTTCACGCTGATCGAGCTGCTGGTCACGCTGGCGATTCTCGCGGTGCTGGCATCGATGGCGGCGCCTGTGGCGCAGACCGTGGTCCAGCGCCGCAATGAGGCGGCGCTGCGCACGGCCCTGCACGATATCCGCAAGGGCCTGGACGCCTACAAGCAGGCCTATGACGACGGCCGCATCGAGAAAACCCTGGGCAGCAATGGCTATCCGAAGACGCTGGAAACGCTGGCGGAAGGCGTGCCGGACCTGCGCAACCCGAAGCGCGCCAAAATTTACTTTATGCGCCGCATCCCGCGCGACCCGATGAACCCGAATATGGAAGTAACCGAAGCCCAGAGCTGGGGCAAGCGCAGCTACGCCAGCGAACCGGACGAACCGCGCGAAGGCGAGGACGTATTCGATGTGTATTCCACCTCGGAGCAGGCAGGCCTGAACGGCGTGCCCTATAAGAAATGGTAGCGCAAATGGCAAGGCGGCGCGGCTTCACCCTGATCGAGCTGCTGGTGGTGCTGGGCATCGTGGCGCTGCTGCTCACGCTGGCCGTGCCGCGCTATTTCCCCAGCGTGGACCGCAGCCGCGAAACCATCCTGGCCGAGAACCTGCGCAACACGCGGGCCGTGATCGACCAGTTCTACGGCGATACCGGCAGCTATCCCGAATCGCTGGAGGAGCTGGTGGAGAAGAAATACCTGCGCGCGCTGCCGGTGGACCCCATCACGGAGCGCAGCGACAGCTGGCAGCTGCTGCCGCCGGAAGCGCCGGCCAAGGGCAGCGTGGCCGATATCAAGAGCGGAGCGCCCGGCAATGGCCGCAACGGCATCCCTTACGCCGAGTGGTAGGACGGTCCTGCGCCACGCCGCAGGCTTTACCTATATCAGCCTCGTCATCCTGCTGGCCATTATCGGCCTGGCCACAGCCGCCACGTTGCGCCTGGGCGTCACCTTGCAGCGGGTAGCGGCCGAACAGGCCCTGCTCGATATCGGCGAAGAGTTCAGCAATGCCTTGCGCAGCTATGCTGCGGCCACGCCCCAGGGCCAGCCGCAGCAGCCGCCTACACTGCAGCACCTGCTGAAAGACCCCCGTTTTCCCGGCACCCGCCGCCACCTGCGCAAGATCTTCGTCGATCCCATGACGGGCAAGGCGGAGTGGGGCGTCGTCTATTTAGGCGATAAGGTGGGCGTGGTCGGTATATACAGCCTGAGCACGGCGAAGGCGGTCAAGGTGGCCAACTTTCCGCAGCGCTTCCAGGCTTTTAACGGGCGCGAGTACGTGGCGGACTGGAAGTTCACCCGCGACGGCCAGGATCCGCCACTGCCCAAGCCAGCCGGCGCCTTGCCGCCGCTGATTCCGCCCGCGGCGCCGCCCGCGCCGGTGCCGCCAAAACCTGTTCAGCCGGCACAAGAAATGCCGCCGGTTAACGAACCCGAGCCTGTCCCACCTCCCGAGCCCGCCGAAAATGTCGAGCCGGAAACGCAATCGAGCTGATCCGTCGAACTGTTACAAAAAAAGCACTGAAAATAAAATTTTTATAACGTGCGCACTAGACGCGCGATAAAAAAATGATATTATTTTCCTCAGCAATTGATCACCGAACAGCGACTAAACTACTCTCCTAAGGACAAGCTCATGAAACTGAAATATGCAGTCGCAGGCCTGCTGGCCGCCGCCTCCTTCTCCGCTTTCGCTGACGACCAAACCGTGTCCCTGAGCGTGGGTGCGGATAACTTCTTCAGCAGCGCTGGCCAGACCGAAGTTCTGTCGGGCGGCCTGGACGTGATCACCTTCGACGGCCTGGACGCCGGCGTGTACAACATCGTTGTGACCCTGAGCGGCCAGAACCTGACCTTCGACGCAGCACAGTCGAACCTGAACGGCGTGACCGGCGAAGCCTTCGGCGCCGGCAAGCTGAAATTCTGGGGCGTTGACACCACCGGCGTGTCGCCATTCACCCTGGAACTGTTCGGCTCGGCAATGAACGGCGCGAAGTACAGCGGCGAAGTGACCGTGATGGCTGTTCCAGAACCAGAAACCTATGGCATGCTGATCGGCGGCCTGGGCATCCTGGGCTTCCTGGCACGCCGCAAAGCAAAGAAGGCCTAAGTAGTCCTTTAGTTTCATGAAGAGGGCCCGCGAAAGCGGGCTTTCTTCATTGCGCGGTTGGTTTTATTTTGCCCGGCGTTTGAAGTCGCGCAGGCGGAAGCCCAGCGCCAGCAGCACGCCGAAGTAGATAATGGCACAGCCGCCGATCACCAGCAGCAGGGCGCCAATGCGCAGCAGCGGCACGGCGCGCAGCGCGATCCAGTCGAACTGGGCGGCGCCATACCAGCCCGCGGCGCCCATCAGGCCCGCGGCCAGCACCAGCTTGAGGAAGAATTTGCCCCAGCCCGGCAGCGGGTGATAGATGCCGCGCTTGCGCAGGCCCGCAAACAGGAAGCCCGCGTTCAGGCAGGCAGCCAGGCCGATCGACAGCGCCAGGCCGGCCACGCCGATGAAGGGTACGAAAGCCAGGTTCATCAGCTGCGTTGCCACCATTACGCCGAGTGCAATGCGCACCGGCGTGCGAATGTCCTGCTGCGCGTAGAAGGCGGGCGCCAGTGTTTTCACCAGGATAATCCCGGTCAGGCCCACCGCATAGGCCACCAGCGGCATGGCAGAAGCCTGCACGTCGCGCGCTTCGAACAGGCCGTAGTGGAAGAGGGTGGCAATCAGTGGCACGGCGGCCACGGCAATACCCACGGCTGCGGGAATTGCCAGCAGCAGGGTCAGGCGCAGGCCCCAGTCCAGCAGGGCAGAGTATTCGCTGGTATCGCCCTCGACCTTGGCCTTTGACAGGCTGGGCAGCAGGATGGTGCCCAGCGCCACGCCCAGCAGGGCGGTCGGCAGCTCCATCAGGCGGTCGGCATAGGTCAGCCAGGACACATTGCCTTCACCAAGGCGGGCCGCGATGGTGGTATTGATGATGAGGCTGACCTGCGTGGCGGAGACGGCCAGCACGGCCGGCGCCATCTTCTTCAGCACGCGGCGCACGCCGGCATCGCGCAGGCCGCCCACCGGATTGATGGACAGCCGCGGCAGCATGCCGATTTTCACCAGCGCCGGGATCTGGATGGCCACTTGCAGCAGGCCGCCCACCATCACGGCGATGGCCTGCGCATAGATGGGCTGTTCCAGCCATGGCGCGAGGAAGACGATGCCCGCGATCAGCGAAATATTCAGCAGCACGGGAGTAAAGGCGGGAATCTTGAACTGGCGCCAGGTATTCAGGATGCCGCCGGACAGCGCCACGAAGGACATGCACGCTATATAAGGGAACATCAGCCGCGTCATCCACACCATGGCCTGGTTGGCCTTGGGATCGTCGCTGCCGCTGCCCGCGATCAGGTAGAGGAAGAGCGGCGCGCCCACGATGCCGAGCACGCTGACGATCAGGGTGGCCCAGACCAGGGTGTTGGCCACATGGTCGGCCAGGTCTTTGGTGGCCTGGTCGCCCTGTTGCGCCTTGTACTCGGCCAGGATGGGCACGAAGGCCTGCGAAAACGCGCCCTCGGCAAACAGGCGGCGCAGCAGGTTGGGCAGGCGGAAGGCGATATTGAAGGCGTCCGTATAGGCGCCGGCGCCAAAGGCGCGCGCGAACAGGGTGTCGCGCAGCAGGCCGGTAATCCGCGACAGCATGGTCATGCTGGAAATGGCGGCAAGGGTTCTTAGCAGGTTCATGGGCGCTGATTATAGCTGCGCTACCTGCTTGCAAGCTGCCACAAAGGCAATTAATCCCGTTTACGGATTGCTGTGACGGGAAAAGTTCGTTATAATTTAAGGCTGTACAGAATTCAGTAGCGCGTAACAGGGCGTCTGGCAGCAGACCGACACGCCGCACTGAGAGGCACCGGTTTGGCAAACGCTACTGTTTGCAAACGAACTTTGACAACGATTTAGGAAATTCCATGGCAAATACCGCACAAGCGCGCAAACGCGCTCGTCAAGCTGTTAAGCAAAACGCACACAACTCCGCCCAGCGTTCGACCCTGCGCACCGCCATCAAGGCTGCCCGCAAGGCGATCCAGGCTGGCGACAAAGCTGCTGCGACCTCGATCTTCCAGGCTTCCGTGTCGACCATCGACTCGATCGCTGACAAAAAGATCATCCACAAGAACAAGGCCGCTCGCCACAAGAGCCGTCTGGCAGCTGCCCTGAAGGCACTGTCCGCCTAAGTTCGTGGACGGCGGCAGTCGCCGCCAAACAGGTGCACAAGAATAACCCGCATGGCGCAGCCATCGCGGGTTTTTCGCTTTTCTACTTTGACTTCAACTCGGCGGGATCGACTTCCATCCACTCGCCCGGCATTAGCGGATGGGTGGCCAGCGAGATGGCGCCGATGGCGCTGCGCACCAGGCGCAAGGTGGGCAGGCCGACGGCTGCCGTCATGCGCCGCACCTGGCGGTTCTTGCCTTCCTGCAGGGTAATGGCCAGCCAGGAGGTCGGCTTGTCCAGCCGCACCCGGATCGGCGGATTGCGCGGCCACAGCCACTCCGGCTCGGCAATGCGCACCGCCTTGCAGGGTTGGGTGACGAAATCGCCCAGGTCCAGCGGGGCCTGCAGGCGGGTCAGGGCCTCGTCCGTCGCCACGCCGTCCACCTGCACCAGGTACTGTTTCGCCTCCTTGCGGTCGGGGTGGGCAATGGCGTGCTGCAGCTTGCCGTCATCGGTCAGCAGCAGCAATCCTTCGCTGTCGGCGTCCAGCCGGCCGGCCGGATACACCTTGGGAATCTTCACGTAGTCGGCCAGCGTTTCACGCTCCGGCTGGGGCGAAAACTGGCACAATACATCAAATGGCTTGTTTAATAAGATCAGGGACATTCACGGATTGTACCGAGACGGTGCATAATGTGGAATACGCGTCTTATGTCTTATAGAAGACTTGACCGCAAAAGATTCCTTATTTCGGAGATCACAGATGTACCAACATATCAACGTGCCGGCTGACGGCCAGAAAATCACCGTCAACGGCGACTACACTCTGAACGTGCCGGATACCCCGATCATCCCTTACATCGAAGGCGACGGCACGGGCGTGGACATCACCCCGGTGATGATCAAGGTGGTGGACGCGGCCGTGGCCAAGGCCTACGGCGGCCAGCGCAAAATCAGCTGGATGGAAATTTTCGCCGGCGAGAAGTCGACCAAGGTCTACGGCCCGGACGTGTGGCTGCCGCCGGAAACGCTGGATGTGCTGAAAGATTATGTGGTTTCCATCAAGGGGCCGCTGACCACGCCGGTGGGCGGCGGCATCCGGTCGCTGAACGTGGCCCTGCGCCAGGAGCTGGACCTCTACGTCTGCCTGCGCCCGGTGCGCTACTTCGCCGGCGTGCCGTCGCCGGTGCGCGAGCCGGAGAAGACCGATATGGTGATCTTCCGCGAGAACTCGGAAGACATCTATGCCGGCATCGAATACCAGGCAGGTTCGGAAGGCGTGAAGAAGCTGATCGAATTCCTGACGAAAGAAATGGGCGTCAAGAAAATCCGCTTCCCGGAGACCTCGGGCATCGGCATCAAGCCCGTGTCGATCGAGGGCACCGAGCGCCTGGTGCGCAAGGCGATTCAGTACGCGATCGACAATAACAAGCCGTCCGTCACCATCGTTCACAAGGGCAATATCATGAAGTACACGGAAGGCGGCTTCCGTGACTGGGCTTATGCGCTGGCACAGAAGGAGTTCGGCGCCGAACTGATCGACGGTGGCCCATGGTGCAAGTTCAAGAATCCGAAGACCGGCCGCGACATCGTCATCAAGGATTCCATCGCCGACGCCTTCCTGCAGCAGATCCTGCTGCGTCCGGCCGAGTACAGCGTGATCGCCACCCTGAACCTGAACGGCGACTATATCTCGGACGCACTGGCAGCCCAGGTGGGCGGCATCGGCATTGCGCCTGGCGCCAATATGTCCGACTCCGTGGCCATGTTCGAAGCCACCCACGGCACCGCGCCGAAGTATGCGGGCAAGGACTATGTGAATCCAGGCTCCCTGATCCTGTCGGCCGAGATGATGCTGCGCCACATGGGCTGGACCGAAGCGGCCGACCTCATCATCAGCTCGATGGAGAAGGCCATCACCTCCAAGCGCGTCACCTACGACTTCGCCCGCCTGATGGACAGCGCCACCCAGGTGTCCTGCTCCGGCTTCGGCGAAGTGATGATCGAGCAGATGCAGTAAGCCGGGGAGGGGGCGTACAGCCTCCTCCTTGAGCGGGCACAACGCAGGAGGGGCGCCGCGCGCGCACCATCTGCGTATGCGACCTGTACTCTTATATATAGTGTGGTTCGCCGGCGGGAGTTGCGCGCATGCGGCCGGCGCACCGCCGCTGTGCCTGCCGGACCTGCCGCCCGCCGCCATCCATGTGGGCCCGCCGTCCGGCTGGACGCCTTATGTGGCGCGCGCCATGCAGCTGCAATCCGTCACCCTGCTGGAAGGGCCGCCCGCCGAAACGGCGGTGCTGCAGCGCGACGCCAGCAAGCCCTTGCCAGGCGGCCGGGTCGATATCTGGCGCAACCTTGGCGGAATGCAGCCGAAATGGCTTTCCTGTAACTATGGTGCGGCCAGCGAGGTCATGCTGGCCCGGCCGCTGGAGAAGAACACGCAAAGCTGCAGCGTGACCTACCAGCGCCGCAAGCAGGGCGGCACCGACATCCGCATCGCCTGCCAGTAGCAGCGCGCAGGCGAAAAAAAACCCCGCCGTGGCGGGGTTTTCTCACATCGGGGGCAGATTAGCTGGCCTGGATGTTGGAAGCTTGCTTGCCTTTAGGGCCTTGCGTGACTTCGAACTGGACCTTTTGACCTTCTTTCAGGGTCTTGAAGCCGTTCATGTTGATTGCGGAGAAGTGTGCGAACAAATCCTCACCGCCATCATCAGGAGTGATGAAGCCAAAACCTTTGGAGTCATTGAACCACTTAACGGTACCTGTTGCCATAAAAAGAACTTTCAATTAAATACGAATCACACGAGCCATAAAAGCAAGAAGCTTCCTGCCCCCTCCTCGACAACTCACTTCTTACCAACGCGTACATTGCTGCACTCAGTCGATATCGCATTGTTGGCGGAACAATTTTTAATGTCAAGCGCTTTCAGGGAACAATAGTACGATTTATGCAACACCCAAAATCCGCACTCTTGATTTTGCCAAACCGGGGCCCATCTGCGGCAAGTGGCGAAAACGCGTAAGATGAGAACAAATGGAAATGCCCCTCTAAATGGGCGTTGCATCCACCCCGAAAGCATTAGAATATAAGCGTATGGCAACCAAGCATGACACTGACACCGTCCTGGAGCGACAAACGCTTAAACCACCCCCGATGTATCAGGTGGCGTTGTTAAATGACGACTACACCCCGATGGAATTTGTGGTCGCGATCATTCAGGAGTATTTCAACAAGGACCGTGAAACGGCCACGCAAATAATGCTGAGTGTGCACCGCTACGGTAAAGGCGTATGCGGCGTGTTCTCTAAAGATATAGCGTCGACCAAAGTGGAGTTCGTTTTAACGCATGCACGCAAGGCAGGGCATCCCCTGCAATGTGTGATGGAGGAAGTATGATTGCGCAGGAATTGGAAGTAAGTTTGCACATGGCGTTTGTCGAAGCACGGCAGGCACGGCATGAATTCATCACTGTGGAGCATCTGCTGCTGGCGCTGCTGGACAATCCTTCGGCCGCCGAGGTGCTGCGTGCCTGCGCGGTCAATATTGAAGACCTGCGCAAGACCCTCACGAATTTTATCGGCGATAACACCCCGACCGTGCCGGGCACGGGCGAAGTGGACACGCAGCCGACGCTCGGTTTCCAGCGCGTGATCCAGCGCGCCATCATGCACGTGCAGTCCGCTTCCAACGGCAAGAAGGAAGTGACGGGCGCGAACGTGCTGGTCGCCATCTTCGGCGAAAAGGATTCGCACGCGGTGTACTACCTGCACCAGCAGGGCGTGACCCGCCTGGACGTGGTGAACTTCATCTCGCACGGCGTGCGCAAGGACCAGTCCACCGACGCGGCCAAGGCCTCGGAAGGCGTGGAAGAGGGCGGCCCGGCCGAAGGCGGCCAGCAGAAGGAAAGCCCGCTGGACCAGTTCACCCAGAACCTGAACAAGTCGGCCGCCGAAGGCAAGATCGACCCGCTGATCGGCCGCGAGGACGAAGTGGACCGCGTGATCCAGGTACTGTGCCGGCGCCGCAAGAACAATCCGCTGCTGGTGGGTGAAGCCGGCGTGGGCAAGACCGCGATTGCGGAAGGCCTGGCCTACCGCATCACCCAGAACGACGTGCCGGAGATCCTGCAGAATGCCGTGGTGTATTCGCTGGACATGGGCGCGCTGCTGGCCGGCACCAAATACCGCGGCGACTTCGAGCAGCGCCTGAAGGCCGTGCTGAAGCAGCTGAAAGACAATCCGAACGGCATCCTGTTCATTGACGAAATCCACACCATCATTGGCGCGGGTTCGGCATCGGGCGGCACGCTGGACGCCTCCAACCTGCTGAAACCGGCCCTGGCGAACGGCCAGCTGAAGTGCATCGGCGCCACCACCTTCACGGAATTCCGTGGCGTGTTCGAGAAGGACCATGCGCTGAGCCGCCGCTTCCAGAAAGTGGACGTGAACGAGCCGACCGTGGAGCAGACCGTGCAGATCCTGCGCGGCCTCAAGTCGCGCTTCGAAGAACACCATGGCGTGAAGTATTCGTCGTCCGCGCTGTCCACCGCAGCGGAACTGGCGGCGCGCTTCATCAATGACCGCCACCTGCCGGACAAGGCCATCGACGTGATCGACGAAGCAGGCGCCGCACAGCGCATCCTGCCGAAATCGAAGCAGAAGAAAACCATCGGCAAGACCGAGATCGAGGAAATCATCTCCAAGATCGCGCGCATTCCGCCGCAGACCGTCAACCAGGACGACCGCAGCAAGCTGCAGACCATCGACCGCGACCTGCGCAATGTGGTGTTCGGCCAGGACCCTGCCATCGAAGCGCTGGCCTCGGCCATCAAGATGTCGCGTGCAGGCCTGGGCAAGCAGGACAAGCCGATCGGCTCCTTCCTGTTCTCCGGTCCTACCGGCGTCGGCAAGACGGAAGTGGCGAAGCAGCTGGCTTTCATCCTGGGCATCGAACTGATTCGCTTCGATATGTCCGAGTACATGGAGCGCCACGCGGTGTCGCGCCTGATCGGCGCGCCGCCGGGCTACGTTGGTTTCGACCAGGGCGGCCTGCTGACGGAAGCCATCACCAAGAAGCCGCATGCCGTGCTGCTGCTGGACGAGATCGAGAAAGCGCATCCGGATATCTTCAATATCCTGCTGCAGGTAATGGACCATGGCACGCTGACCGACAACAATGGCCGCAAGGCGGACTTCCGCAACGTGATCATCATCATGACCACCAATGCGGGCGCGGAAGCGCTGCAGAAAGCGCCGATCGGTTTCACCAACACGAAGGAAACCGGCGACGAGATGGCGGACCTGAAGCGCATGTTCACGCCGGAGTTCCGCAACCGTATCGACGCGATCATCAGCTTCCGTGCGCTGGACGAAGAAATCATCCTGCGCGTGGTGGACAAGTTCCTGATGCAGCTGGAAGAGCAGTTGCACGAGAAGAAGGTGGAAGCGGTCTTCAGCGAGAAGCTGCGTAAGTTCCTCGCGAAGAAAGGCTTCGATCCTCTGATGGGCGCGCGCCCGATGTCGCGCCTGATCCAGGACATGATCCGCAAGGCGCTGGCCGACGAGCTGTTGTTCGGCCGCCTGGTCACCGGTGGCAAGGTCACGGTAGACCTGGACGACGCCGACCAGATCAAGCTGGACTTCCCGGAGCCCGACTCCGCCCCGCTGCCGCCGCCCGAGACGGTGGAAGTCGAATAAGCGGCAGCTAGCTCGCAAGATGAAACCGCGCCTGAGGGCGCGGTTTTTTTTCGCCCATTGCAAGCGAACTTTTTAGTAACAAAAAGTATGTTGTTTGCTGCACAGTTGTTACACGTCAAAGATTGTCCATTAGACAGGAGTTATTCAGCATACAGGCAGCCGGACTACACATAGACCAGATCCGGCGAAGAAGAGGAATGCGTTCCATGGGACTAACGCGCCGCAAGGCGCATCAAAAGGAGCCTTAATGCTGAATAAGAAAATTCTCGCCCGCACCTTGTCGCTGGCCTTCGCCACCGCGACACTCTCGCTTGCGGTGCTGCCGCAGGCGCAGGCGCAATCCAATGCCTCCGGCAATATCTTTGGCCGGGTTGACGGGCCGGCCGGCGCAACGGTCCAGATGACTAATGCGGACACCGGCCTGAAACGCAGCCTGACGCCCGGGCCGGATGGCCGCTACCTGGCCACGGCGCTGCCGATCGGGCACTACCGCGTCGAGCTGGTGCGCGACGGTAAGGCGGTGGACACCGCCGAAGTGGATGTGATCGTGGGGCAGGGCGTGGAAGCGTCCTTCGGCCAGGGCGCGATCCAGGCGGTGCAGGTGACCGGCCGCCGCAGCCGCATCGACGTATCGAGCACCAACAACGGCGCCACGTTCACGGCGAAGGAGCTGCAGGCGCTGCCGATTGCGCAGTCGGTGGAAGCCATCGTGCAGCTGGCGCCCAACACCACCCGGGCCGACCCGCGTTACGCGGCCGGCGCGTCCTTCGGCGGCGGCGGCGCTTCGGAGAACGCCTATTATGTGAACGGCTTCCCGGTCACCAATCCACTTACCCAGCTGGGCGCATCCGAGCTGCCTTTCGGCGCCATCGCCCAGGCCCAGGTGCTGACCGGCGGCTTCGGCGCAGAGTTCGGCCGTTCGGTGGGCGGTGTGGTGAACATCACCACCAAGAGCGGCACCAATGTGTGGGAGGCGGGCGCCCAGTACAGCATCGAGCCGGATGCGCTGCGCGCGAAGGCTCGCAATGTGTATTACGGTTCGGCCGACCCCGAGATGGCGGGCAAGCTGTATGCACGCAATGACCTGAGCTCGACCAGCATGCGCAAGTTCGGCGCCTATGTGGGCGGCCCGATCATCGAGGACAAGCTGTTCATGTTTGTGGCGGCGGAACAGACCCGCCAGAACAAGAGCGGCGTGAACGATACGGTGGAAGGGGCCTCCAACGACCTGCGCGGCTGGCGCGACGACAAGGACAAGACCACCCGCTACCTGGCCAAGATCGACTGGAACATCACGGACAACCACCGCCTCGAATTCACCTCGATTGGCGACCGTCCCACCACCGACCGTTCGCTGTCCGGGTATGACTACGCCACCGGCCAGCGCAACAATGTGGTGTCCAGCACCGCGCACTACGAGAGCATCGCCAACCTCACGCCGAGCGTGGGCGCCAGCAGCAATATCCTCAAGTACACCGGCAACCTGACCGACGACCTGACGGTGACTGCGCTTTATGGCAAGAACAAAACCAAGCACCGTTTCGAGCTGGGCGGCTATGACCCGGCAATGCCCGAGATCATCGTCAATCCGGGTGCACAGCCCGATTCACTGCCGACCATCGTGGGCAAGCAGCCATATTCGGCGCGCCTGAGCGCACCGTATTCGTATGACGAAGTGAAGTCGCAGCGCCTCGACCTCGAATACAAGCTGGACAACCATACGCTGCGCGGCGGCTTCGACAACAACAAACTGTCCTCCTTCGGCGCGGGCGAGTCGCAGGCCGGCGGTTCGAGCTGGGTGTACGACTTCACCGACGACCCCACCACGCCGATTTCGCTGAACGGCTACCGCGCTGCGGTCGCTTCCGGTGGGGGGCTGGGCACCCAGGGCTACTTCGTCAGCCAGCGCTTCTTCGACGACATCACGGCGGCATTCTCTGACCAGTCGGCGCAATATCTGGAAGACCGCTGGCAGGTCAACAAGAACCTGCTGGTGACCATCGGTATCCGTGACGAGCAGTACAAGAACAAGAACGGCCTGGGCCAGACCTTCCTGAAGATCGACAAGCAGCTCAACCCGCGCTTCTCCGCGGCATGGGACGTGAACGGCGATGCGAGCTTCAAGGTATTCGGCTCGGCCGGCCGCTATTCGATCCAGATTCCGACCCACGTTGCAGTGCGCGGCGCCTCGGTTTCCACACTGACCCGCCGCTACTACACGTACACGGGGGTGGACGGCAACGGCGTGCCCACCGGCCTGGTGCCGATTACGCCGCTCACCTCGTCCAACAATGAGTATGGCCAGCCGAAGCTGTACCAGACGGTGGCGGCGCAGAACCTGAAGCCGAGCTACCAGGATGAGCTGACGCTGGGCTTCGAGCGTGCGTATTCGCCGGACCTGAACTTCGGCCTGAAGGGCACCTACCGCAAGCTGAAGTCCACCATCGACGACTTCTGCGACCAGCGTCCTTTCGACAAATGGGCGGAGCAGCACAATGTGGATACCAGCAACTGGTTCGGTTTCTCCTGCGCGTCCATCAATCCAGGCCGCAGCAATGATTTCCTGGTCGACTTCGCGGGCACGGGCACCAACCTGACGCCGGTGACGCTGACGGCGGCGGACATGGGCTTCTCGAAAGCCACCCGCACTTACGCGGCCATGGACCTGTTCCTGGAGCACCCGATGCGCAATGGCTGGTATGGCCGCGTGAACTATACGCTGTCGCGCAGCCGCGGCAATACGGAAGGCCAGACCCTGTCCGCCGTGGCGCAGACCGACGTGGCGGCAACCCAGACCTGGGACCACCGCGAGCTGATGGAGTATGCGGATGGCCTGCTGGTCAACGACCGCACGCACCAGCTGAAAGCCTTCGGCCTGTATGAGTTCACGAAGGAGTGGTCGGTCGGCGGCAACTTCCTGGCCGCCTCCGGCTCGCCGGTGACATGCCTGGGCAATTATCCGGTGGACCTGCAGGCTGGCGACCCCGGCTTCCCTGACTACGGCGCGGCTTACCACTACTGCGGCGTCAATGGCGCCAATGTGGTGTCGAAACCGGGCGATGCGGGCCGCCTGCCATGGGATATCCGCCTCGATATGAACGTCATGTACAAGCCGGCGTTCGTGAAGGGCCTGTCCCTGAAGCTGGACGTGTTCAACCTGTTCAACAAACAGACGGTGCAGCAGGTTGACCAGCTGTACAACACCGAAAGCGGCGCCATCTCGCCAACCTACTTCACGCCCGGCGCGTTTGTCGGCTACACCGCGCCGCGCAGCGCGCGCCTGACGGTGGAATACAACCACCGCTTCTAAGCTGAGCTAGAGCGCCGCCTGGCTGCGGAACAAGGCAGCCCGGCGGCGTGAAACTTCCACCCGCAAGCCATCACCCAGTTCGAGTTCAAGGCCGCCCGCCTGGTTCGGAGCGATGTGCTGCACCGCATCGAGGTTGACGATATGCTGGCGGCTCACGCGGAAGAAGCGTTCCGGCGCCAGCTTCTGTTCCAGCTGCGCCAGTGAGCGCAGCATCAGCGGCCGGTGCTCGCCGAAATAGACGCGGGTGTAGTTGCCTTCCGGTTCGAACAGGCGGATATCGCCGTAGTCCACGAACCAGCAGCGCTCCCCATCCTTGATGAACAGCTTCTGCGGCGCGGGCAGGGCAGGCACAGTGGCTGCTGCAACGCCACGCGCCAGCCGCAGCCGGAACGCAGCGCGTTCCAGCGCCGCCGCCAGCCGCGTGGCCTGGATCGGCTTCTGCAGATAGTCCAGCGCATTGACTTCAAAAGCCTGCAAGGCATAGCGGTCGAAGGCTGTGGTGAAGATGACTTCGGGCGTGCTGTCCAGCGCCTGCAGCATATCGAAGCCGCTGCCGCCCGGCATCTGCACGTCGAGCAGCAGCAGGTCGGGCGACAAGGCCGCGATCTGCTGCACGGCGTCCGCCGCGTTGGCGGCTTCGCCGACGATCTCCACCTGCGGGTGCGCCGCCAGCAGGCGCCGCAGCTCCGCACGCGCCAGGCGCTCGTCATCCACCAGCAGTACGCGCATCATGCAGGCACCTGCAGGGTGGCGCGCACCCAGCCATCCGTTTCGCGCAAGTCCAGGCTCGCCTCGCGGCCCATCGACAGCGCAAGCCGCTTGCGCGTATTCGTCAGCCCCACCTGTGTGGAATTCGTGAACGGCACAATGGCGCCCGCATTTGCAATTTCGATCACCACCATCTCTGCTTCGCGCCGCGCCGTGATGCGGATATCACTGCCGGTAGCGCTCATCTCCACGCCATATTTGACGGCGTTCTCCACCAGCGTCTGCAGCGACATGGGCGGAATCTTCACCTTGTCCAGGTTGGCGCCGATGGCGATCTGCACGCGCAGCCTTTCCTCGAAGCGGATCTTCTCGATGGCGAGATAGGCTTCCACCGCTTCCAGCTCGGCGCGCAGCGGCACGGTATCGGCCTGGCCGGATTGGAGGGCATAGCGCATCAGCCCCGCCAGCTGGTCGATCATGCGCGCCGCCGACTCCGGATTCTCGTAAATCAGCGCGCGCACGCTGTTCAGGCTATTGAAGAAGAAGTGCGGATTGACCTGCGCCTGCAGGGCCCGCAGTTCAACATCCTTGGCGTGCAGCTCCAGCCGCAGCGCTTCCGCTTCGGCGCGGGTAGCGCGGCGCAAGGTCAGCATGCCGAAGTAGAACAGCGTCCAGGTCAGGAACACGCCGAACCAGAAGATCAGCGCATTTGGCGCCCATTCCCAGCCACGCACCTCACCGAAGGGCTTGAAGACCACGTAGCCCGAGGCCATGGCCGCCGTCTGCAGGATGGCCAGCAGCAGGATGCCGGCCGCCACCGTGCGCCATCCAGTGCGGCGCCGTGCTTCGATGCGGCGCTTCAGGAAACGGTGCCACTGGTCCGATAGCAGCATGCCGATGCAGGCGCCCCAGATGCAGACAAAAAGGTATTGCCGGGTGGCGTGCGTGCCGAGGTAGGACAGGATGAAAAGGCCGACACCGCTCCAGCCGGCGAGCTGGCAGATCAGGTACCAGTTGATGCGGGAGAGCGGTGGGCCTTTGGTGGTCATGCCGGGCTTATTTGAGGAATTGATCGACACGATCATACATCCACTGCGCGTCGTCGAACATGATGAAATGGCGGGCATTCTCGGCGACGGCGATCTGCGCGCCCTTCAGCTGTTCGTACTGGTTGCGGTAGATCGCTTCCACGGCGGGCAGCGGCATGAACTGCTTGTAGGCGGCATAGGCGCCCAGCACCAGGGTTGGCGCCTTGATGCGCGCGACCCCCTGCCGCATATCGTCCGACGCCAGCTCATACATCGCATTCGCCACGGCCTTGCGGTCCGAGCGGGCTCCCCACTCGGCAACGCGCGCCACATCCGCTTCGCTGGTCACCATGCCGGCGATCATGCGCTGCTGGTTCGCCGCATACCCCGCTGCGTCCTGCTGCAGCATCTGCTCGCGCATGCCGCTGGCGATCTGCGCCATCTGCGGCTGCGTCATCGCGGGATTGCGTGTTGCGAGCAGTGCAGGCAGCGAATCCACGATCACCAGCTTGCCGACTTTGTCCGGATGGTCGGCGGCCAGCTTCAGGCCGAGGAAGCCGCCGAGGCTGTGGCCAATGATGATGGGCTTATCCAGTTTATTGGCGTCGATGTAGTCGGCAATCTGCTTTTCCGCCGTGGCCAGCAGCGCGCCGTCAATGGCAGGCTGGCCTGCGAAACCCGCGAGCGTCAGCACATGGCACTGGCGCGGACCGCACAGGTGCTTGACTGTGCCCTGCCACACATCGCCGGACGAAGCGAGGCCCGGAATCAGGATGATGGGCTGGCCGGTGCCAGTGACTTCTGCCTTGAAGGCGGTGGCTGCCTGTGCTGCCGATGCGGCGGCCAGCAGGATGCCGGCCATGGTCGTTGCGAAGATTCGTTTCATGATGTGCTCCTCCTTGAAACGCATCTTCCCAAGCAGCGCTGATTGGCGCCACGGCTTCAGTGACGAGCGGTCGAACGGCGTGACGAGCGGCGCTCAGTGCTGCTTGCCGCGGCCGACGTGATGGCGCGAGTAGAGAGGGTAGATGAACCAGAGCGAGATCAGCACTGTGAAGGCCGAGATGCCGCCCACGAGGCTGAGCGTGAGGCTGGCGGTCACCGCATGCGTCACCACGAAGATATCCAGCGCCAAGGCTGCCGCGAGCGGCGCCAGCGCGTAGCAGATGCTGAGCGAGGATACCTTGATGGCATGGCGCGACACGCAGCCCGGTTCCGCTAGCCGGTGATAAGCGGCGGGCATCATGATGAGGGCGATCGCGATAACGACAAAAGCCAGCGCTGCCACGTGGCAGTCCTGCACATACATGGGCAAGTCCTTGAAGCGCTCGTTGAACACCGCAATCGCCTGGAAGCCAAACAGCGCCTGGATACCTGGCAGTACCATGCGGGCCTCTTCAACGATGCGGCCCATTTCCTCTTTCAGTGTTTCCTTTTCCGATTCCTCTTGCATGTTCATTCCAGTGAACGGGGTCGCTGCATTGTAACAATGGCAAAAGTTGAGCGGCGCGCGCTACTCCGGCTCGCCGGACTCGGCTCGCAGCCGCCGCCACAGCGTCGTGCGGCTGATGCCGAGATATTCGGCGGCGGCATCGCGCCGTCCGCCGAAGCGGGCCAGCACGCTGGCGGCGCTTTCCATCGAAGCCAGCGGCGGCAGGGCCGGAGCGGCATTGTCGGCGCCGCGTTCCAGTTCCGGTGCCAGGGCGGAGAGGAAGGCCGGTGTGAGCGCCTGCAGCGGCTCCGCCGCCAGGAAGAGGGCGATCCGTTCCGCCATATTGCGCAGCTCGCGCACATTGCCCGGCCAGCGGTAGCGCAGCAGCAGCGGGGCGCAGGCCTGCAGTTCCGCCTGCAGGTTGGGATGGGCACGCGCGCCCAGGCTGGCGAGGGCGATGCGCAGCGACCATTCGGCCAACGGCACGATATCCTCGCGCCGTTCGCGCAGCGGAGGCAGCGCCATGCGCAGCACCGCCAGCCGGTAGAACAGGTCGGCCCGGAAGCGGCCCTCGCGCACACGTTCCTCCAGGTCGCAATGGGTCGCGCTGATGATGCGCACGCTGACGGGAATCGGCCGCGTGCCGCCCACGCGCACCACCTCGCGCTCCTCCAGCACGCGCAGCAGCCGCGTTTGCAGGGCCAGCGGCATTTCGCCTATTTCATCGAGCAGCAGGGTGCCATGGTTGGCCGCTTCGAACAGGCCCGCGTGGCCGCCGCGCCGCGCACCGGTGAATGCGCCTTCCTCATGGCCGAACAGTTCGGACTCCAGCAGCGATTCGGCGATGGCGCCGCAGTTCACCGCCACGAAGGGGCGCTTGCTGCCCAGCGCGCGCGGGCCTTCACGGTGGATGGCCTGCGCCACCAGCTCCTTTCCGCTGCCGGTCTCGCCCTGGATCAGCACCGTGGCTGGGGATTTCGCATACAGCACCACGGCCTGGCGCACGCGCTCCATCGCTTCCGATTCGCCGCGCAGGTCGGCCAGGCCGTGGCGTGCACGCAGCGTATCGGCCGCTGCGCCGCTGCGCGCGTGGCTGCGGTTCGATTCCAGCTGCGCGAGGCGCGCCATCTCCAGCGCATCATCGAATGCCTGCCGGATCGATGCGGCGGAGTAGACAAACACACCGGTAAGGCCGGCTTCCTCGGCCAGGTCCGTGACCAGGCCGGCGCCGACAATGGCGCGTATGCCCTGCGCCTTGAGGTCGGCGATCTGCGCGCGCGCATCTTCCTCGGTCACATAGCTGCGCTGCACCACCGGCACATCGAAGGTGGCGGCAAACTCCGCCAGCTCCGCAAGGGGGCCTTGATAAGTGACCACGCCGATACGGTCCGACACGCGCCGAGCACGCGCCAGCGCCTGCATGTAATCGAAGCCGCTGGCCTTCGCCACCACCACCGGCACCGACAGGCGGCCCTTCAGGTAGGCAGCGTTCGAACCTGCCGCAATGACGGCGTCGCAGCGCTCGTTGGCCAGCCGCTCGCGGATATGCCGTGCCGCCTCATCGAAACCGAGGTTGACCGGCTCGATCGTGGCCAGCGCATCGTATTCCAGCGTGATGTCGCGGAACAGTTCGGACAGGCGCGATACAGAAACGGTCCAGATGACCGGTTTGTCGTCGGGGTGAAGGGCGGGTTGGCGCATGTTGCAATTATAGTTCAATGCGTTTCATTGTGAAACATATTGAAACGGTGGGGCTCCTGCCTCCTGCGATGCAAAGTGCTGATTTTGCTGGGTTTTCACTCTCGGAGACGGGCTGGCACGTCCCTTGCAATACCATGCGCAAACCAACGTTTCACCGAAAGGACACCATGACCCAATATTCCGCTGGCGCTGCATTCCGCAAGGCCGTCCAGGAAGAATCGCCGCTGCAGGTGGTCGGCGCGATCAATGCCAACCATGCGCTGCTGGCCAAGCGCGCGGGCTTCCGCGCCATCTACCTGTCGGGTGGCGGCGTGGCCGCAGGCTCGCTCGGCCTGCCGGACCTTGGCATCTCCAACCTGGACGACGTGCTGACCGACGTGCGCCGCATCACGGACGTGTGCGACGTGCCGCTGATGGTGGATGTCGACACCGGCTTTGGCGCCTCGGCCTTCAACGTCGCGCGTACCGTGAAGTCCATGATCAAGTTCGGCGCCGCCGCCATGCACATCGAAGACCAGGTGGGCGCGAAGCGATGCGGCCACCGTCCGGGCAAGGAGATCGTCAGCAAGCAGGAAATGGTGGACCGCATCAAGGCCGCCGTGGATGCCCGTACCGACGAGAATTTCGTCATCATGGCGCGCACCGATGCGCTGGCCGTGGAAGGCCTGGATGCGGCTATCGAACGCGCCATCGCCTGCGTGGAAGCGGGCGCCGACATGATCTTCCCGGAAGCGATGACGGAGCTGTCCATGTACAAGCAGTTCGCCAACGCCGTGAAAGTGCCCATCCTCGCCAACATCACCGAGTTCGGCTCCACGCCGCTGTTCACGGTGGAAGAACTGAAGACTGCCGATGTGGGCCTGGTGCTCTATCCGCTGTCCGCCTTCCGCGCCATGAACAAGGCAGCGGAAAACGTCTACGGCGCCATCCGCCGCGACGGCACGCAGAAAGCCGTGCTGGACACCATGCAGACCCGCGCCGAACTCTATGAGCGCATCAACTACCACGATTTTGAACAGAAGCTCGACGCCCTGTTCGCCGCCCAGAAAAAATAAGGAGATAGCAGAAATGACCGAACAAGCAGCAGGCTTCAAGCCAAAAAAATCCGTCGCCCTGTCCGGCGTAGCCGCAGGTAACACCGCACTGTGCTCCGTCGGCAAAACCGGCAACGACCTGCACTACCGCGGCTACGATATCCTCGACGTTGCAGACTCCTGCGAATTCGAAGAAATCGCCTACCTGCTGGTGCACGGCAAGCTGCCGACCGTGGCGGAACTGAAAGGCTACAAGGCCAAGCTGAAATCGCTGCGCGGCCTGCCGCAGGCAGTGAAGGCCGCGCTCGAAGCGCTGCCGGCCGGCGCGCACCCGATGGACGTGATGCGCACCGGCGTCTCCGTACTGGGCTGCGCATTGCCGGAAAAGGACGACCACAATATCGCGGGAGCGCGCGACATCGCCGATCGCCTGATGGCCTCCTTCGGCTCCATGCTGCTCTACTGGTACCACTTCAGCCACAACGGCAAGCGCATCGATGTTGAAACGGACGACAACTCCATCGGCGGCCACTTCCTGCACCTTCTGCACGGCGTGAAGCCGCCTGAAAGCTGGGTGAAGGCGATGCATACCTCGCTGATCCTGTACGCGGAACACGAATTCAACGCCTCCACCTTTACCAGCCGCGTGATCGCAGGCACGGGTTCGGATATCCACTCCGCCATTACCGGCGCCATCGGCGCACTGCGCGGTCCGAAGCACGGCGGCGCGAACGAAGTGGCGCTGGATATCCAGAAGCGCTACGAGAACGCCGACGAAGCGGAAGCGGATATCCGCAACCGCGTGGCAAACAAGGAAGTCGTGATCGGCTTTGGCCACCCGGTTTACACCATCTCCGATCCGCGCAACAAGGTGATCAAGGAAGTGGCCCGCTCGCTGTCGCAGGAAGCCGGTTCGATGAAGATGTTCGATATCGCCGAGCGGCTGGAAAGCGTGATGTGGGAAGTGAAGAAGATGTTCCCGAACCTGGACTGGTTCTCCGCCGTGTCCTACCACATGATGGGCGTGCCGACCGCCATGTTCACGCCGCTGTTCGTCATCTCGCGCACCTCCGGCTGGGCCGCGCACATCATCGAACAGCGTATCGACAACAAGATCATTCGCCCGAGCGCGAACTACGTGGGTCCTGAAGACCTGAAGTTCGTGCCGATCAAGGACCGCAAGTAATGAACACCGGATACCGCAAGAAACTGCCTGGCACCGAACTGGATTTCTTCGACGCGCGCGCCGCTGTCGACAGCATCCAGCCCGGCGCCTGGGACAAGCTGCCGTACACCTCGCGTGTGCTGGCAGAAAACCTCGTGCGCCGCTGCGAGCCGCATACGCTGGCCGACTCGCTGCGCCAGCTCATCGAACGCAAGCGCGACCTGGACTTCCCATGGTTCCCGGCCCGTGTGGTCTGCCACGACATCCTTGGCCAGACCGCATTGGTGGACCTGGCCGGCCTGCGCGATGCGATCGCGGAGCAGGGTGGCGATCCCGCGCTGGTGAACCCCGTGGTGCCGACCCAGCTGGTGGTGGACCACTCGCTGGCCGTGGAATGCGGCGGCTTCGATCCCGATGCCTTCGACAAGAACCGCGCCATTGAGGACCGCCGTAACGAAGACCGCTTCCACTTCATCGACTGGACCAAGAAGGCCTTCCGCAATGTGGACGTGATCCCGCCGGGGAACGGCATCCTGCACCAGATCAATCTGGAGCGCATGTCGCCGGTGATCCAGGTCAGCGATGGCGTGGCCTATCCGGACACGCTGGTGGGTACCGATTCGCACACGCCAATGGTGGATGCGCTGGGCGTAATCGCCATCGGCGTCGGCGGCCTGGAAGCGGAGACCGTGATGCTGGGCCGCGCTTCGTGGATGCGCCTGCCGGACATCGTCGGCGTTGAACTGACGGGCAAGCCGCAGCCGGGCATCACCGCCACCGATACCGTGCTGGCGCTGACTGAATTCCTGCGCAAGGAAAAAGTGGTGTCGGCCTACCTGGAGTTCTACGGCGAAGGCGCCAGCGCGCTGACGCTGGGCGACCGCGCCACCATCTCGAACATGGCGCCGGAGTTCGGCGCTACCGCCGCGATGTTCTCCATCGACGAGCAGACCATCAAATACCTGAAGCTGACCGGCCGCGACGACGAGCTGGTGAAGCTGGTCGAGCTCTATGCGAAGGAAACTGGCCTATGGTCGGACAGCCTGAAAAACGCCGAGTACGAACGCGTGCTGCGTTTCGACCTGTCCACCGTGGTGCGCAATATCGCCGGTCCATCGAATCCGCACAAGCGCGTGCCGACCTCCGAGCTGGCCGCGCGCGGCATCAGCGGCGTGGTGGAAAACGAACCGGGCCTGATGCCGGACGGCGCCGTCATCATCGCCGCCATCACCAGCTGCACCAACACCAACAACCCGCGCAATATGATTGCGGCCGGCCTGCTGGCGCGGAACGCAAATCAGCGCGGCCTGCTGCGCAAGCCGTGGGTCAAGTCTTCGCTGGCGCCCGGCTCGAAAGCCGTCACGCTGTATCTGGAAGAAGCAGGCCTGATGCCGGACCTGGAAAAGCTGGGCTTCGGCGTCGTTGCCTATGCCTGCACGTCCTGCAACGGCATGTCCGGCGCGCTCGACCCCGTGATTCAGAAAGAGATCGTGGAGCGCGACCTGTATGCTACTGCGGTCCTGTCGGGCAACCGCAACTTCGACGGCCGTATCCACCCTTACGCCAAGCAGGCCTTCCTGGCTTCGCCGCCGCTGGTGGTGGCCTATGCCATCGCAGGCACCATCCGTTTCGACATCGAGAAAGACATTCTCGGCACCGACGCGAATGGCCAGCCGGTGCGCCTGGCGGATATCTGGCCGAGCGATGAAGAGATCGACGCCATCGTCGCAGCCAGCGTGAAGCCGGACCACTTCCGCAAGGTCTACATTCCCATGTTTGCACGCCAGGCAGATGACGGCACGAGCGTGGAGCCCCTGTATGACTGGCGCCCGCAGAGCACCTACATCCGCCGTCCGCCGTACTGGGAAGGCGCGCTGGCAGGCGAGCGTACGCTGAAAGGCATGCGCCCGCTGGCGGTCCTCGGCGATAACATCACCACCGACCATCTGTCGCCATCGAACGCCATCATGATGGACAGCGCGGCCGGCGAATACCTGCACAAAATGGGCCTGCCGGAAGAGGACTTCAACTCCTATGCCACCCACCGTGGCGACCACCTCACCGCGCAGCGCGCTACCTTCGCCAACCCAACGCTCAAGAACGAAATGGTGCTGGATGCGGACGGCAAGGTGAAGGCCGGTTCGCTGGCGCGTATCGAGCCGGAAGGCAAGGTCACGCGCATGTGGGAAGCCATTGAAACCTATATGGAGCGCAAGCAGCCGCTGATCGTGATTGCAGGCGCCGACTACGGCCAGGGCTCCTCGCGCGACTGGGCGGCGAAAGGCGTTCGCCTGGCGGGCGTGGAAGCGATTGTGGCCGAAGGCTTCGAGCGCATCCACCGCACCAACCTGGTTGGCATGGGCGTGCTGCCGCTGGAGTTCACGCCGGGTGTAAACCGCCTCGCGCTGCATATCGACGGCACCGAGACCTACGACGTGCTGGGCGAGCGCACGCCGCGCGCCACGCTCACGCTGGTCATCCACCGCAAGAATGGCGAGAGCGTGTCCGTGCCCGTCACCTGCCGCCTCGATACGGCCGAAGAGGTGGCGATCTACGAAGCGGGCGGCGTGCTGCAGCGTTTCGCGCAGGACTTCCTGGCCTCCACTGCAAAGGCGGCATGATGGCGCAGATCAAAATCCCCGCAACCTATATGCGCGGCGGCACCAGCAAGGGCGTTTTCTTCCGGCTGCAGGACCTGCCGGAAGCAGCGCAGGCGCCGGGGCCCGTGCGCGACGCGCTGCTGCTGCGCGTGATCGGCAGCCCGGATCCTTACGCCAAGCAGATTGACGGCATGGGTGGCGCCACGTCCAGCACCAGCAAGACGGTGATCCTGTCGAAGAGCAGCCGCCCGGACCACGATGTGGATTACCTGTTCGGCCAGGTATCCATCGACAAGCCTTTCGTGGACTGGAGCGGCAACTGCGGCAACCTGTCCTCCGCCGTTGGCGCGTTCGCCATCAGCGGCGGCCTGGTGGACGCAAGCCGTGTGCCGCGCAATGGCGTGGCCGTCGTTCGTATCTGGCAGGCCAATATTGGCAAGACCATCATCGCCCACATCCCGATTACGGACGGCGCGGTGCAGGAGACCGGCGGCTTCGAACTCGATGGCGTGACCTTCCCGGCCGCCGAAGTGCAGCTGGAGTTCATGGACCCGGCGGCGGACGAAGAGGGCGCCGGTGGCGCGATGTTCCCCACCGGGAACCTGGTGGACGATCTGGAAGTGCCGGGCATCGGCACGCTCAAGGCGACCATGATCAATGCCGGCATTCCCACCATTTTCGTGAACGCCGATGCCATCGGCTACACGGGCACTGAACTGCAGGAAGCGATCAACGGCGACAGCAAGGCGCTGGCGAAGTTCGAAATCATCCGCGCTTATGGCGCAGTGAAGATGGGCCTGATCAGCAATATTGACGAAGCGGCCACGCGGCAGCACACACCGAAAGTCGCCTTCGTCGCGCCACCCCGGAGTTACACGGCGTCCAGTGGCAAGCAGGTTGCGCAGGGCGATATCGACCTGCTGGTGCGGGCGCTCTCCATGGGCAAGCTGCACCATGCCATGATGGGCACTGCAGCCGTGGCTATCGGCACGGCGGCCGCCATTCCGGGCACCCTGGTCAATCTCGCCGCGGGCGGGGGCGAGCGAAATGCCGTGCGCTTCGGCCACCCTTCCGGCACCCTGCGCGTGGGTGCGGAAGCCGTGCAGCGGGATCGCCAATGGAGCGTGACCAAGGCCATCATGAGCCGCAGTGCGCGCGTGCTGATGGAAGGCTGGGTGCGCGTTCCGGCGGAGGTGCTTCAGCAGTAGAGTGTCGCATTCCTGCCTCCGAAAGCCCGGCTGGTCCGGGCTTTCTTCTATAGTTGTAGCGATTGCAACCGTCCTGGTTTATGATCCGTAACAATTACGGTGACTCTTCTGCCATGACGCATGTGTTGACCAATCCGGAATTCGTCGCCGACGCTTTGCAGTTAATTGGCATGCCTGCTTGCGCATGCGATGCAGAAGGCGTGGTGCTCGCATCGAATCCCGAACTTGAAAAACTGCTGGAGTTCGACCCTGCCGGACGGCGGGTGGATGAACTTTTTGCGCGCCATGTGCACCGGGAGAATGCGGAATCCATGCGCGAAGCGCTGGCCGGCCATGGCTCCTCCTGGGACAGCTGCCTGCTGTCCGCCAGCGGCCGCTATATCTCCGTCCAGCTCACGGTGAAAGCGCTGAAGGGCGGCTCCGGCCTCACCATCCTGTTCGACGACGTCAGCACCGTGCAGCGCGACCAGCGTGCGCTGCGCAAGGCCATGCTGGAACAGCAGGCCATTCTCGAAAACGCGGCGGTAGGCATCATCTTCAGCAAGTCCGACGTGATCCAGGAAGTGAACATGCGCGCCGCCGAAATGTTCGGCTACGAGCGCCATGAGCTGGAGGGCGGCGGCGCAGACATCATCTACCCCACGCGCGAAGAATTCGAACTGCGGCGCGAGCAGTACGCGCCCGCGCTGGCGCAGGGCCGATCGCTGACGCTGGAAGTTCAGATGAAGCGCCGCGACGGCACCATGTTCTGGTGCCGCTGCCACGGCCGCGCCATCGATGCCTCCGATCTCACCGAGGGCATGGTGTGGATCGTTGAGGATATCGACGAACAGCGCGCGCAGAACGAAGCATCGCGCCAGCTGCTGCTGGAGCAGAAGGCGATTCTGGACAATGCATCGGTCGGCATCCTGTTCACCAAGAACCAGCGGCTCATGAGCTGCAATCCGCGCATGGCCGAGATGTTCGGCTATTCGCGCGACGAGATGACGGGCCAGCATGCCAGCATCGTCTTCATCTCGCAGGAGGTGTACGCGGAATTCGGCAAGGAGGCCGGCCCCTTCCTCGGCACCGGACGGCCCTTCGAGAAAAAGGAATTCCAGTTCAAGCGCAAGGACGGCTCCCTGTTCTGGTGCCGCGTGCGCGCCAAGGCGGTGGACCAGGAGCACAATAACGGCGGCACCATCTGGATCCTGGAAGACGTGACCCAGTCGCGCCAGACGCAGATGGAAGTGGAAGCGATTATGGAAAACGCCTCCATCTCCATCCTGTTCACCAAGAACCGCATCATCACGCGCTACAACCGCGGCTTCGCCGAGATGTTCCGCTATAACGGCGACGAAGGCCTGGGCATGCCCGGCATGTCGCTCTATCCCTCGCAGGAAGCTTACGACCGCCTCGGCGCACTGGCCACGCCCTTCCTGAGCGCGGCCAAGCCCTTCCAGACCGAAGTGGAGATGCGCCGCAAGGACAACACCACCTTCTGGGCCCAGCTGATTGCCTACGTGGTCAATCCGGAAGATCCGGCGCAAGGCACCATCTGGATCGCGGAAGACCGCACCCACCAGAAGGAAGCGGAAGAATCGCTGCGCAATGCGCTGCTGGAGAACGAGGCCATCCTGCAAAGCGCGGTGCTCGGTATTTCCGTCTGCGAGAACGGGCGCAATCTGCGCTGCAATGCCAAGATGGAAGAGCTGTTCGGCTATGCGCCGGGCGAGATGGCGGGCATCAGTGTGCAGGCCTTTTATCCGGACCTCGAAGCCTGGGATGCGGCGCGCAAGGAAACGGCGGCAGACTTCCGCGCGGGCCGTGTCAGCACGCTGGAACTGCAGCTGGCACGCAAGGATGGCACCACGTTCTGGGGCCGCCTGTCCGGCCGCCCCTTCGACCTGAACAACCCGCGCGGCCGTTCCGTGTGGCTGGTGGACGATGTGACCGCGCGCCGCGAGGCGGCAGACGCCATCCGCCGCGCGCGCGACGATCTCGAAGTGCGGGTGCTCGAGCGCACCGCCGAACTGGCGGGCGCCAATGCCATGCTGCAGGGCGAGATTGTGGAGCGGCGCCAGGCCGAGGCGCGCGTGCACCATATGGCCTACCACGACAGCCTCACCGGCCTGCCGAACCGCGCGCTGCTGGCGGACCGCCTGGACCGCGCCATGCTGTCGGCCCAGCGCTCCGAGCGCAAGCTGGCCGTGATGTTCCTCGACCTGGACCGCTTCAAGACCATCAATGATTCGCTGGGCCACCTTACCGGCGACCTGCTGCTGAAGGAAGTGGCGAGCCGCCTGTGCCGCGCCGTGCGCGCCAGCGATACCGTGGCCCGCCTTGGCGGCGACGAATTCGTGGTGCTGCTGCCCGGCATGCACCGGCCGGATGAGGCGGTGCATGTGGCCGAGAAGATCATCGACATCCTTGCCACGCCGGTGGAGCTGGACGAGCACACGCTGCACGTCACGCCTTCCATCGGCATCTGCGTGTATCCGGACGACGGGCAGGATGTAGAAACCCTGATGCGCCATGCCGATGCGGCCATGTACCACGCCAAGGCGGCGGGCCGCAACAACTACCAGTTCTTCACGCAGAAGATGAACCTGACGGCGGCGCACCACTTCGAGCTGGAGAACAGCCTGCGTGGCGCCCTCGCCAACAACGAGTTCGAACTGCATTTCCAGCCCATCATGGACATCGGCACGCGCCGCCTGCATACGATGGAAGTGCTGCTGCGCTGGCGCCGCAGCGGCAATGGCCTGGTCATGCCGGACCAGTTCATCCCCATCATCGAGGAGAACGGCCTGATTGTGCCGATCGGCGAATGGGTGATACGCCGCGCCTGCGAGCAGAGCATGGAGTGGCAGCGCCAGGGCCTGCAGCCGGTGCCGCTAGCGGTCAACCTGTCGCCGCGCCAGTTCATGCACCGCGGGCTGGTCGATTCCATCCGCGGCATCCTGAACGAAACCGGCATCGACCCGGCCATGATCGAATTCGAAATTACGGAAACGGCGCTGATGCAGCACGGAGAGCACACGCTGGCAGTGCTGGACCAGATCAATGCCATGGGCATCCGCCTGTCGATCGACGATTTCGGTACCGGCTATTCAAGCCTGGCCTACCTGAAGCGCTTCCCGGTCAAGAAGATCAAGATCGACCGCGCCTTCGTCAAGGACCTGGAGCACAGCGCGGAAGACCGCGCCATTGTTGCAGCCATCATCGCGCTGTCGGACAGCATGCAGCTGTCCGTGGTGGCGGAGGGCGTGGAGACGGAAGGGCACTTCGACCTGCTGCAGCGCCAGGGCTGCCAGTTCGCGCAGGGCTATCTGTTCTCCGAACCGGTGCCGCGCACGAATGCGCAGCACATGCTGGAGCGGCGGAAGGTAGCTTAGGACAGGCGGCTTAGGAGAGAGTGGCGATCACCGGTGCGTGATCGGAAGGCTGCTTCCACTTGCGCGGCGCGCGGTCGATGCGGCATTCGGTGCAGCGCGCAGCCAGCGGCGCGGACAGCAGGATATGGTCGATGCGCAGGCCCTGGTTCTTCTGGAAGCGCAGCATGCGGTAGTCCCACCAGCTATAGGTTTTTTCGGGCTGTCCGAACAGGCGGTAGGAATCGGTAAGGCCGAGCTGGATCAGCTCCTGGAAGGCGGCACGTTCGCGCGGGGATACATGGACCTCGCCTTCCCAGGCAGCCGGGTCATGCACATCGCGGTCTTCCGGCGCCACGTTGTAGTCGCCCAGCACGGCCAGCTGCGGATTGCGCGCCAGTTCCTCGGCCAGCCAGTCGCGCAGCGACTGCATCCAGCCCAGCTTGTATACATATTTGTCGGAATCCACGGCCTGGCCGTTGGGCACATAGGCGCACACCACGCGCATGCCATCGATGGTCGCGGCCAGGATGCGCTGCTGTTCATCCGGATACTTAGGATTATTGCGCACTACGTCGCTCATCGGCAGTTTGGACAGAATGGCAACCCCGTTATAGGTTTTCTGTCCGCTGAACACGACCTGATATCCTGCGGCTTCTATTTCTGCGGTCGGGAATTTATCGTCTGTTAACTTTGTTTCTTGAACGCAGAGAATATCTACTGGATTTTCCTGTAGCCAATTAAGCAGGTGAGGCAGGCGGACATTTAAAGAATTTACATTCCAAGTAGCAATTTTCATTGTTCTTCCTTTCGCGTGCCCGCATCTTACCTCAACCGTGCGCGGTCAGGAAATTGCTTTCGACTACAATTCACCGACGAATTATTGCAATTAGTTACGGAATTTCTTTTAGAAAAGCTCAAACTGAGCGTATTTGTGTTGTAAAACCCATGGAGCACGAAAATAATTGCCAACCACCCCTTCTCGTTATCAAAATAGTACTAAAATCCATTCAGGCGGCCCGCAAAACGTAATATACTTACCGCTGTCCGGCATGGACGCAGCCGCGTAGTGGACTTACCACAACACTACGTTGTTGCTGTCAGAAAAAATTTCTCTATAGCATGTTGTTTTACGTTAATAAGTGGTACTATTGGGAAATAGAACAGGTATAACGTGCTAAGCATCTGGTAAAAAGGACGACAATGCGAACTGCATTTGAAACATGGGCAGCGCGTGACGGTCACATCGTACGCCGCCGGGAAGACAAGCCAGACGAATATCTCGTCTATGAAACGCAACGCCGCTGGTTGATCTGGCAGGCGGCACTGGAGCATGGCAAGACGCCGGCGCGCCGAACCAAGGCGGTGCAGCAGGTTGCGACCATCGGCGCCGATGAGGCGACGGTGCGTGCGCAGGTGCTGAACGAGGTGCTGGACGCCTTCTCGGGCTTGCAGGGCAATAGCGGAATGGACGACATTCTGAATGTCATCCACGGTTTGAAGCAAAAGCAGAAGTCCCAGTCTCCGGACTGAGGCCTATGCCGCGCTGGCCTGAACTTCTGGCCGGTGCAGTCCGCCGCGGACTGCCCGGCACACTGACCGCCATCCTGGCGGTGTCGGCGCTGGCCGGTTGCGCCACGCTGACGGAGCCGGTAGACCAGTACGTGATGGTGCAGACGGTCGAGGACCACCAGCAGGTGGCAGGCGTCGGCTGTGTGCTCAGCAACGACGTAGGCCGCTGGTTCGTGACTTCGCCGGGCCGCGTGCAGATCCGCAAGAGCACGGCGCCATTGACGGTGGACTGCCGGCGCGACGATGCCTGGGCCTTCGACCAGGTCGATCCCAAACAGAACAGCTCCAAGTGGGGCAATATCATCCTGACCGCAGGTACGGGCCAGTTCATCGACCGCAATACGGGCGCCGGTTTCGACTACCCGTCCACGCTTACGGTCATTCTCAGGCGGGGAGCGGCTGACAGCGGCCGTATGGCGCCGCCAGCCGGTAACACGGTCTACTGATTAAGCGGCCCGGCCGATCAAGAAATTGGTCAGCATCGGCACCGGACGCCCGGTCGCACCCTTCGCCCCACCCGATTTCCACGCCGTGCCCGCGATATCCACGTGGGCCCAGGTATATTTGCGCGTGAAGTTTTCCAGGAAGGCGGCCGCGGTGCAGGAAGCGCCGCCCGGTGAACCGATATTGGCCAGGTCGGCGAAGTTGGACTTCAACTGTTCGTTATACAGCTCGCCGATCGGCAGGCGCCATGCGGTGTCGCTGGCCGCTTTGCCCGCGTCCAGCAGTTCCTGCGCCAGTGCGTTGTGCTTGTCGTCGTCGCGCGTGAACAGGCCGCTGTTGTGGTGGCCCAGGGCTACGATGCAGGCGCCGGTCAGCGTAGCCACGTCGATCACGGCGGCCGGGTTGAAGCGCTCGGCGTAGGTCAGCGCGTCGCACAGGATCAGGCGGCCTTCGGCGTCCGTGTTCAGCACTTCGATGGTCAGTCCGCTCATCGAAGTCACGATGTCGCCCGGCTTGGTGGCGCGGCCGGAAGGCATGTTCTCGCAGGCGGCCACGATGCCGATCACGTTCAGCTTCAGGTCCAGCTCACCGATCGCGCGGAAAGTGCCCAGCACCGAGCCTGCGCCGCACATATCGTATTTCATCTCATCCATGCCGGCGCCCGGTTTCAGCGAGATGCCGCCGGTGTCGAAGGTAATGCCTTTACCGACCAGCACCACCGGCGCATCCTTGGCCTTGCCGCCCATGTGCTTCAGCACGATGAACTTCGGCGGCTGCTCGGAACCGTTGGTCACGGACAGGAAAGAGCCCATCTTCAGCGCTTCCAGCTGTTTGCGGTCCAGCACTTCCACGCTGAACTTGAAATCCTTGCCCAGCTTCTTGGCGGTATCGGCCAGGTAGCTCGGGGTGCAGACGTTCGGCGACAGGTTGCCCAGGTCCTTGGTCAGCTGCATGCCGTTGGCAATGGCCACGGCCTGCGCCAGGGCCAGCTTGGCCTGCGCATTGTTCGGCACGGCCAGCGCCAGTTTCTTCACGCCCGCATAGGCCGGATCTTTCTTCGATTTTTGCGAATCGCTGCGGTACACGGCTTCGCGGCCGGCCTGCACCACGGTGCGGATGGCCCAGCTCACGTCGCGCTCTTTCACTTCCGCCATTGGCAGTGCGATAATGGCGTCCGCGCTGTTGATGGTGGACAGGGCCTTGATGGCAGCCGCCACGCCGCTGGCGAAGCTCTTTTCGGTGACGGCATCGTCGCTGCCCAGGCCCACCAGCAGCACGCGCTCGGCGGCCACGCCCTTCAGGCCGCGCAGCAGCAGGGTGGTGCCGGCTTTGCCGGTGATGTCGCCGGACTTCAGCGCGGCCGTGATGTCGCCGTTTACGTCCAGCGATTTAGCCGCCTGGGACAGCTTCTTGTTTTCGAAGACGCCCACAGCCACGCAGCCCGTTTTGGCCGCGGCAATGCTGTTTTTTGCGTCGAATGCTTTTATGCTAAAGTCCATTTGATTCTCCGTAGGTGTGCGCGCTATGTGCGCGCCTGTAACTAATTACTCTCGAATTATAAACTTCGAATGATTTTTCAACGCGCCCTGAGACGCGAGCTTGCCAGTTCCGCAGGGGCTACCTTCACGGTACTGTTCACCATCATCCTGACCTGGACCCTGATCCGGATCCTCGGCCAGGCTGCCGGCGGCAAGGTCGCATCGAGCGATGTTCTCGCTCTGATCGCGTTTGCATCCCTGAATTATCTGCCAACTGTGCTGATCCTCACCAGCTTTATTTCCGTACTGATGGTGGTCACGCGCACCTACAAGGACTCGGAAATGGTGGTGTGGTTCGCCTCCGGCCAGAGCCTCACCGCGTGGATACGGCCGGTGCTGGTGTTCGGTGCGCCGCTGATCCTCATCACGGCCATGCTGGCCTTCTACGGCACGCCATGGGCCAAGCAGCGCAGTGCTGAATACGTGGAGCGCTTTGCCAAGCGTGAAGACCTGCAGAAGGTCTCGCCGGGCCAGTTCAAGGAATCCTCTTCAGCCAACCGCATCTTCTTTGTGGAAGGCACCTCGGGCCAGACTTCCTCGGTGCAGAACGTGTTCGTCAACACCGTGGATGCACGCGGCACTTCGGTCATCGTGGCGAAAGAAGGCGTGATCGATGTGGCGCCGAATGGGGAACGCTACCTGGTGCTGAACAACGGCCGCCGCTACCAGGGCACGCCGGGCCAGGCCGACTTCCAGACCATGGAGTTCGAACGCTACAGCATGCGCGTGGCGGCCCAGGTGCAGGAGCTGGGCAGCGAGCTGGAAGTGAATGCGATTCCGACTTCGGTGCTGCTCAAGACGCCGGGCAATGCGGCGCGTGCCGAGCTCTTATGGCGCATCTCGCTGCCGGTGACCTGCCTGATCCTGATGCTGCTGGCGATTCCGCTCGGCTTTGTCAATCCGCGTGCGGGCAGCTCGGCCAACCTGATCATCGCGCTGCTGATCTTCTTCACCTATAACAATACGGTGAAGGTGGTGGAAGCCAGCGTCAAACAGGGCAAGTTTGCCTTCGGCAGCGCATGGTGGCCGCTGCATCTGGCGGCAATCATCGCTGTCGTCGTACTGTTCGCGTGGCGCATGAACGTGAACCACCGCTTCCATCCGCGCCATATGCTGGCCTCTTTCAAACGCAAGAAGGTGGCGGCATGAAGATCCTGCAACGCTATTTCGCCGTCTCCATCCTGCAGGCGGTGGCCTTCGTGATGCTGGCCTTCCTTGGCCTGCTGGCTTTCATGGACCTGACGGGCGAGCTGCCGCGCCTCGGCAAGAACGGCTACGAGCTGCCTTATGCGCTGCTGTATGTGGTGGCGCTGATTCCGAGCCACGTGTATGAAGTGATGCCGGTGGCGGCGCTGATCGGTACCATCTATACGATGGCGCAGTTTGCATCGACCTCGGAATTCACCATTATGCGCGCAGCCAGCATGTCCACGCGCATGGCGGGCATGATGCTGTTCAAGATCGGCACCGTGCTGGTGGTGATTACCTTTATCTTCGGCGAGCTGATTACGCCGCGCACCGCACCCTTTGCGGAGAAGCTGCGGCTCACCGGGCGCGGCGCCACGGTGTCGGCCGAGTTCAAGTCCGGCCTGTGGACCAAGGACGTGATCAAGAGCGAGGGCATGACCGGGACCGTGCTGGGTTCGCGCTTCTTCAATGTGCGCGAAGTGCGCCCGGACGGCACCCTGGTCGGCGTAAAGCTCTATGAGTTCGACAACAACTTCCGCCTGCGTACGCTGACCGAGGCGAAGTCCGGCACCTTCCAGGGCAATAACCGCTGGCGCCTGGAGGATGTGACCGAGAATATCTTCAGCAACCCGGCCCTGCTCAAGGAAGGCGCGCAGGCCACTGCGGCCAACAACTTCAACCAGGAGACCGGCCTGGTCGAGATCCGCAAGCATGCCACGACGGACCTGATCTCGGAAATCACGCCGAAGATCCTGTCGGTATCGGCCTCCGATCCGGAGAGCATGTCGGCCAATGAGCTGGCGGTGTACACGCGCCACCTCGCGGAGAACAAGCAGGGCACGGAGCGCTTCAAGATCGCCTTCTGGAAGAAGCTGTTCGATCCGCTGGCCGTCTTCGTGCTGATGGCGCTGGCGCTGCCTTTCGCCTACCTGCACACGCGCAGCGGCGGCGTGAGCCTGAAGATCTTTATCGGCATCATGATCGGCGTCAGCTTCCTGCTGGTGAACACCCTGTTCTCGCATATCGGCGTGCTGTCTTCGGTGCCCGCGATTATCACGGCCATCATGCCGAGCGTGATCTTCCTCGCGCTGGCAGTCGGCGCGCTGTGGTGGGTGGAGCGGCACTGATGGGCAAGCGCGCGCTGGTCCTGTTTGCGCACGGCGCGCGTGCGGCCAGCTGGGCCGCGCCTTTCGAGCGCCTGCGCGACATGACGCGCGAGCGCTTGCCGGATGTGGATGTGTCGCTGGCTTTCCTGGAACTGATGTCGCCGCGCCTGCCGGAACAGGTTGCGCTGCTGGCAGCGCAGGGAGTGGAAGAGCTGACCGTGGTGCCGGTCTTCCTGGGGCAGGGCGGCCACGTGCTGCGTGACCTGCCTCTGATGCTGGATGAACTGCGCACCGCGTATCCGCAGTTGTCGATCAGGGTTGCCGGCGCCGTTGGCGAAGCGCCGGACGTGCTGCGCGCGATGACCGACTACTGCGTGTCCGCGGCTTCCTGATCCCGGTTCATTTCGAGCTCGGCCATCGCTGCCGAAATCGCGCCCGGTTCCGCCAGTTCCTTCGCAACCCAGTTCCTGGCTTCCTCGGCGTTGAGCAGTTCCAGCGCGGCGCTGTCGGCCACGTCCTGTCCCAGTCCACGCATCAGCTGCAGCAATTGGGCCGCCTCGCCTGCATAGCCGATGGTTTCCGCCAGCACGCGTGCTTCTGCTTTGTGGCTCGGCGCCGGCCATAGCTGCTTCCAGACCTCGTTCAGGCGTGCCGCATGGGTGGCCAGCTCCGCCTGCGGATCCGCCATGTAGCGGTGCGCCAGGGCGTAGTCGCCCACTGCCAGGATGGGCCCGAAGGCGCGGCGGAAGTAGCGCTGCGCCAGCTCGGGCCGCGCCGATTCCAGCTGAAGGAAGAGGGCGTGGGTCGCTTCCGGCTGCCCCAGCGCGTCGTCCATGGCAGCGATGTCGTGGAAGCGTTCGGCTTTTGTTCCGCCGGGCGCCACTGCCGCGGTGTGCACATCGCCCTGGCGCAGCAGGGCAGCTTCGCGTTCGCGGATCTTCTGCAGCGAGATACGGGCGGGCGCGTGCACGCGTGCCAGCTGGCCCCAGTCCCTGAGCGCGAAATGCTTGATGAAGGCCAGCGCTGGGTCGGGCGACTGCAGCGCATTGAACTCTTCATGAACGGCGAGCGCTTCGTCGTAGCGGCCTTCCAGCATATCCTGCTGCGCCTGTTCCAGTTTGACCAGCAATTCTTCCATTATTACTCCTCTGCGGGGGCGGCATCGCCGCGGGCGTGGTTCACCATGGCGGCGATGGTTGCGCCGGGATTGTCGAATTCGCGCTGTACGGCATCGCGCAGGGCAGGGGATTCCAGCTGGTCCAGCGCGGCAGCGGAAACAGCGGCCGCTTCCTCATCATCGCCCTGGCGCTGCAGCACTTCCAGTACCAGCCGCACTTCCTTCGCATAATTGAGCACATAGGCCAGCAGCGCAGGCGCCGACGAGGTGCTGCCGCTCTTCGCCAGCTCCTTCACGTAGGCATTCAGGCGCTGGGCCAAGGCGCCCACCCGTTCCAGCGGCTGTGGAATGTAGCGGCGCGCCAGCGCGAAGTCTTCGGTGGCCACCAGCGCGGGCAGCGCGAAATCGGCGCACTGGCGCGCCAGGTCGGGCATCTGGATGTCGAGCTGCGTAAACAGCTCCTGCGTGGCGCGTTCGTCGCCGAGGGCGCTGTTGATGGCGCTGATGTCGTGGAATAGCTGCACCATGGCGCCGCCATTCAGCATGCGCGCCGTGTCGCGGTCACGCAGGCCTTGGAGGGCACGCCGCGCCAGCGGGAACTGTTCACCGAGGTAGATCCAGTCGCGCAGCGCGAAGGACAGGCGCACGCCCGCCATCGACGGCTCCACATTCAGTGCGTTTTCGTGAAACCAGAGATGGTCGCGCAGCGCATCTTCAAAGCGCTTTTCCTCGCGTGCCTTGCGCGCGCGGTCCAAGATGTCGTGGGCTTGTCCCATACTGCCTCCTGCATGAACGAAGGCCGTATTTTAAGCTACTTGAGGGGGATGGCGCGGGCTTTCATCGCTTCGCCCAGCATCACGAGAACGGGGCCGTTGGCCGTATCCAGGCCATGCGCCAGCTGGGACAGCGTAATGCGTTCGATGCGCTGGTCCGGGCGGCTCACGTTTTCGATGACGAGCACCGGGGTATCCTCGCGGCGGCCCTGCGCCAGCAGGCGCTGTGCGGTGGCGATGGCCTCGCGCCCGCCCATGTACTGCACCAGGGTGTCGGTGGAGGGAATCGCTACCTCATCGGTATGTCCGGGGGCAGTGCTGGACGTGAAGAAGGCCACGCTGCGGGCGATGCCGCGCTTGGTCAGCGGCTGTTTGGCGGCGGCGGCGGCGGCAACGGCAGTGGTAATGCCGGGCACTACTTCCACTTCGATGCCGTGCGCTTCCAGCGCCGTCAGCTCCTCGTCGGCGCGGCCGAACAGCATCGGGTCGCCGCCCTTGAGGCGGACCACACGCTGGTATTTGCCTGCGCATTCAATGAGTTGCTGGTTGATGAATTCCTGTGCGGCGGAGCGCTGGCCATAGCGCTTGCCGACCGAAATCTTCACGGCGTTCGGGCACAGCTCGAGCATCTCCGCCGTCACCAGCGCGTCGTACAGCACTACATCGGCCTCGCCGAGAATGCGCGCGCCGCGCACGGTGATGAGATCCTGGGCGCCGGGGCCGGCGCCAACGAGCCATACCTTGCCGTACTGCCCCATCTCAGGCGTCGGTGCGGATCATGCCCGCCGCCACGGTTTGATGGCTTACCTCGTCGATCAGGATGAAGGCGCCGGTAGCACGGATCGTGTCATAGGCGTCGGCCGCCAGCGGCTGCTGCACGGTCAGCGCGATCTGCGCCACGTCGTTCAGCTTCAGCGCTTCCGCCGGGTGGCGCTGCTGGGTGTTGATGTCCAGCAGGGAGTCGATCTTCGTGATCTTGGCCGCGGTCTGTTTGGTGCCATGCTTCAGCCAGTACTTGCGGCGCATGTCCAGCGGTTCCTCGGACAGCCAGCACACGTCGGCGCTGACCTGCTTCAGCAGCTGCGCCGGCTGTTCGGCCGAAGCCAGCATATCGCCGCGCGACACGTCCACATACTCGTTCAGCAGCAGGGTGATGGACTGGCCCGCAATGGCCGACTGCTGCGAGCCGTCGAAGGTCTGGATATCCTTGACCGTAGCAGTCTGGCCGGAAGGCTGCACCACCAGCTTGTCGCCCACGGCGACCTTGCCGGATTCAATGCGGCCCATATAGCCGCGGAAATCATTTGCCTCGTGGCCGTTGTGGCGCGCCACCAGCTGTACCGGGAAACGGAAGGGCGCATTGTGCGATTCGTCGTACACGGTCAGCGATTCCAGCAGCTGGATCAGCGTCGGGCCCTTGTACCAGTCCATCTTCCCGCTCGGCTCCACCACATTGTCGCCGGTGAGGGCGGACAGCGGAATGGCGGTGATGTCCTTCAGGCCCAGCGTCTGTGCAAATTCCTTGTAGGCCTTGACGATGCGCTCATACACGTCCTGGTCGTAATTCACCAGGTCCATCTTGTTCACGGCCACCACCACGTGCTCGATCTGCAGCAGGTGAGCGATGGTCGAGTGGCGCTTGGTCTGGATCAGCAGGTCCACGCCGCCATCTTCACGCAGCTTCACCTTCGATACGTCAACCAGGATGATCACGGCATCGGCCGTGGAGGCGCCGGTCACCATATTGCGGGTGTACTGCTCGTGGCCCGGCGTGTCGGCGATGATGAACTTGCGTTTCGGCGTAGCGAAGTAGCGGTAGGCCACGTCGATGGTAATACCTTGTTCGCGTTCCGCTTCCAGGCCATCGGTCAGCAGCGACAGGTCGATGGTGTCGCCCACGGTGCGCTTGTGCTTGGCGCGCGAGACGGCGGCCAGCTGGTCGGCGAAGATGCCTTTGCTGTCGAACAGCAGGCGGCCAATCAGCGTGCTCTTGCCGTCATCGACGGAGCCGGCGGTGATAAAGCGGAGCAGGCCTTTTTCGGCGAATTGTTCGTTCATTGCGTTCATCAGAAATAACCTGCTTTTTTACGTTTTTCCATCGAGGCTTCGGAGGTCTGGTCGTCCATCCGCGTGGCGCCGCGCTCGGTGATCTGGGTCACGGCCGTTTCGGCGATGATCGCATCCACGTCGGCGGCGTCAGACGATACCGGGCAGGTGCAGGAGATATCGCCCACGGTGCGGAAGCGCACCACCTGGGTTTCAATCGTCTCGCCCTCGCGCGGAGGGGTCAGGTCCGTCAGCGGCACCAGCAGGCCGTTGCGCGGGATCACCTGGCGTTCGTGCGCGAAATAGATTGACGGCAGCGCCAGTTTTTCGCGGGCGATGTACTGCCATACATCCAGCTCGGTCCAGTTCGAAATCGGGAACACGCGCATGTTTTCACCCGGATGCACACGGGTGTTATACAGGTCCCACAGTTCCGGGCGCTGCGCCTTCGGATCCCACTGGCCGAATTCATCGCGGAAGGAGAAGATGCGCTCCTTGGCGCGGGCCTTCTCTTCGTCGCGGCGTGCGCCGCCGATGCAGGCGTCGAAGCCATGTTCGGCGATGGTTTCCAGCAGCGTGACGGCCTGCGCGGCATTGCGCGAATCGGTCTGCGGATTGCGCAGGCGCACAGTGCCTTTCCTGATCGAGTCTTCCACCGAACCCACGATCAGGCGTTCGCCCAGCTCCGCCACGCGGCGGTCGCGGAATTCGATCACTTCCGGGAAGTTGTGGCCCGTGTCGATATGCACCAGCGGGAAGGGGAATTTACCCGGACGGAAAGCCTTTTCCGCAAGGCGCAGCAGTACCACGGAGTCCTTACCGCCGGAGAACAGCAGCGCAGGGTTGCTGCACTCCGCCGCCACCTCGCGCAGGATGTGGATCGCTTCCGATTCCAGCGCGTCCAGATGGCGCGCGTTCACGTTTTCTGCCAGTACACTCATATTCTTTTCCTGAAGTGGCGCTTACGCAGCCACGGATTTAATGCGAATCAGTTTGCCGTCCACCATATGCAGGCCGCATTCCTTGGAATCCGGATTCTCCCACCACCAGCGGCCGGCGCGCACATCCTCGCCCGACTGGATGGCTCGGGTGCAGGGTTCGCAGCCAATGGACGGATATCCCTGGTCATGGAGTGCATTGTAAGGCACGCCATTGCTCCGCAGGTAGTCCCAGACATCCTGCTCCGACCAGTCGGCCAGGGGGTTGAACTTCACCATGCCGTGCGCGGCGTCGTCTTCCTGCACCGCCAGCTCCGAGCGGGTGGTGGACTGGGCGCGCCGCTGGCCGGTAATCCAGGCCTTGTTGCCCGCCAGCGCGCGGCTCAGCGGCTCAACCTTGCGGATGCGGCAGCATTCACGCCGCATCTCGATGCTGTCGTAGAAGGCGTTCAGGCCGTTCTGCGCCACATAGGCGTCCACCGCATCGGTCTGGGGGCGGTAAAGGGCGATCTCGTAGCCATAGTGCTCCCTGACCTTGTCCACCATTGCCAGCGTTTCCTTGTGCAGGCGGCCCGTCTCCAGCGAGAAGATGCCGATCGGCAGGCGGGCTTTCAGGATCAGGTCCGTCAGCACCATGTCTTCCGCGGCGAGGCTGGACGCGAATACGGCCGGGGTGAATTCCTGTGCGATGCGCGCCAGCGTTTGCTGCGTGTCCGCAATCAGTGCGCTCATGCGGCCTCCGCTCAGATGCCGGCGCCGGCGTCTTTATGCTCGGCACTGGCACTGCGGTGATGGCGGCGGAACAGCGGCGCCTTGGTATCCACCGAAGCCTGGTAGGTTTCGGAGAACACGGTAAGTCCTTTCAGTGCATCCTCGATGCTGCGGTCCTTGCGCGTGTCGTAGGCATCGAAGCCCACGCGCTGCATGGAGAACAGCTGGTCGCGCAGCACATCGCCGATGGCGCGCAGTTCGCCCTTGTAACCCAGGCGCATGCGCAGGTTATAGGCGATGGAATAGCCGCGGCCATCGGTGAACTTTGGGAAGTCGACCGCAATCACGCCAAAGCGCGGCAGGTCCTCGCGCAGCACTTCGGGACGCTGGTCCGGCGCCAGCCACACGCCGATATCGGAACGGGTGGACAGCGTCTCGCGCTGCGCTTCCCACACGGCCAGCGGTACAATCGTTTTGCCGGCAGGGACAGCCACCGATGCCGCCTCCTGGCCTTCGGCCAGGCGCAGCAGCTGCCATTCGTTCGCCACGATGCTGCGGCCCTTGATGATTTGATCAGGCATATTCGTCCTCTCCTACCAGACGGCCGGCATCGGCAATCGGCGTTGCATATACAAAGTCCTTGAATGGCGCCACGCCGAGGCGCTGCGCGGTATCGACGAAGCGCTCGTCAGGGGTGCGCTCGCGCACATATACCTGCAGCAGGCGGTCGATCACTTCCGGCATCTGCTGTGCGGAGAAGGAAGGGCCGATGATCTTGCCGATGGCGGAGTTGTTGCCCTGCGAGCCGCCAATCGACACCTGGTACCATTCGCTGCCGTCCTTGTCCACACCCAGCACGCCGATGCTGCCCACGTGGTGGTGGCCGCAGGCATTGATGCAGCCGGAGATATTCAGCTCGATATCGCCGATATCGTGCAGGAAGTCCAGGTGGTCGAAGCGCTCTGCAATCGAGGCGGCAATCGGAATCGACTTCGCATTGGCCAGCGAGCAGAAATCACCGCCCGGACAGCAGATCATGTCGGTCAGCAGGCCGATATTCGGGGTTGCCAGGCCGCGCGCCTTGATCTCGGTCCACAGCGCGAACAGCTTCGATTGCTCCACATCCGCCAGCACGATATTCTGCTCGTGCGTTACGCGCAGTTCGCTGAAGCTGTAGCGGTCTGCCAGGTCGGCCATGAAGTCCATCTGTTCGGCGGTTGCATCGCCCGGCGGCACGCCGGTCTTTTTCAGCGACAGCACCACGGCCGCGTAGCCCGGCACCTTGTGCGGCTTCACATTGCGCTTCAGCCAGTTGCCGAAGGCCTTGTTGCCGGCATGTTCCGCAGACGGATCGATGGCCGGTAGCTCCTTGTAGGCGTGCGGCTGGAAGTAGGCGATGATGCGCTCCATCTCTTCCAGCGTCAGCGTCTGCTCGCTGCCTTTCAGGTCCGCCCATTCCTCTTCCACCTGGCGCGTGAACTCCTCCACGCCGATGGCTTTCAGCAGGATCTTGATGCGGGCCTTGTACTTGTTGTCGCGGCGGCCGTACTGGTTATACACGCGCATGATCGCTTCCGTATACGTCAGCAGGTGCTCGCGCGGCAGGAATTCGCGGATCACGCTGCCCAGGATAGGCGTGCGGCCCATGCCGCCGCCCACCATGACCTTGAAGCCGATTTCGCCGGCTTCGTTCTTCACCACGGTGAGGCCGATATCGTGCACGGCGATGGCTGCGCGGTCTTCCACTGCGCCGTTGATCGCCACCTTGAACTTGCGGGGCAGGGCGATGAACTCGGGGTGGAAGGTGGACCACTGGCGCAGCACCTCGGCATAAGGACGCGGATCGATGATCTCGTCCGCCGCCACGCCCGCGAATTCGTCGGAAGTCACGTTGCGGATGCAATTGCCCGAAGTCTGGATCGCGTGCATTTCGACCGAGGCCAGGTCGGCCAGGATATCCGGCGTCTGTTCCAGTTCGATCCAGTTGAACTGAATGTTCTGGCGGGTGGTGAAGTGGCCATAGCCGCGGTCATACTTGCGTGCGATATGGGCGAACATGCGCATCTGCTGCGACGACAGCAGGCCGTACGGCACCGCAATACGCAGCATATAGGCATGGCGCTGCATATACAGGCCGTTCTGCAGGCGGAGTGGCAGGAACTCTTCTTCCGTCAGCTCGCCGGCAATGCGGCGCTGAACCTGGTCGCGGTACTGCGCGATCCGCTCGCGGATGATGAGATGGTCAAATTGGTCGTATTGGTACATGCTGGTCCTGAAAGGCTTTCCCCAAAGTAGCTCTAATAGTAATAAACTCACGCTTTATTCCAAACGACTTAGTCTTTATTTGCTTATATACGGATAGGGCATAAGCATCAGCGTAAAATACGGCTTGGGGAAGCCAACGGGACAGCAATGAACCTTCATCAACTGCGATTTGTGCGGGAAGCCGTACGCCAGAACTACAACCTGACTGACGCCGCCAAGGCCCTGTTTACCTCGCAGCCGGGGGTATCCAAGGCCATTATCGAGCTGGAAGAAGAGCTGGGCGTGGATATCTTTACCCGCCACGGCAAGCGGATCCGGGGCCTGACCGAGCCGGGCAGGCTGGTGCTGGAGTCTGTCGAGCTCATCATGCAGGAGATCGACAGCCTGAAACGCATCGGCAAGGAGTACGCGGCGCAGGACAGCGGCAGCTTTACCATTGCCACTACCCACACCCAGGCGCGCTATACCCTGCCGAAGGTAGTGCAGGCCTTCATGCAGAAATTCCCCAAGGTCCGCTTGTCGTTATTGCAAGGAAATCCCAAGCAGATCGCCGAGATGGTGCAGCGCGACCAAGCTGACCTCGCCATTGCGACGGAATCCATCGCGGGTATCGACGGCCTCATCACGCTGCCCTGCTACCAATGGGAGCACGTGGTGGTAGTCACGCCCGACCATCCGCTGCTGAAATTGAAGGCAGTCACGCTGGAAGACATCTCGTCCTATCCCGTCATTACCTACGATGGCGCCTTTGCCGGCCGCAGCAAGATCGACCACGCCTTCTCGCTGCGCGGCCTGAAACCGGACGTGCTGCTGGAAGCGATCGATGCCGACGTCATCAAGACCTATGTCGAACTGGGCATGGGCATCGGCATCATTGCGGGCATGGCCTTCGACTCCGAGCGCGACCGCAACCTGCGCGCCATTTCGGTAGGCCACCTGTTCGGCATGAACGTGTCGCGCGTGGCCGTGAAGCAGGGCGCCTACCTGCGCTCTTATATATATACCTTTATCGAACTGCTGGCCCCCACGCTGAACCGCAAGCTCATCGAGCAGGCAATGCGCGGCGAGCAGGAACACTACGAGCTGTAATCATCATGAATCACGAAACGCTGGCGAAATATTACGCCGTCCACGCCAATCAATATGAAGGCGTCTACCTGAAACCCGAGCGCCAGGCCGAACTGGCCGCGCTGAAAACCCGCCTGGCCGAAGTATTACGCGGTCATAAAGTGCTGGAAATTGCCTGCGGCACCGGCTACTGGACCGAGGCTTTTGCGTCCAGCGCGGCCTCGGTGCACGCCACCGACCTGAACCTGGAGATGCTGGCCCTGGCCCAGGCGCGCGGCCTGAACGGCGTGACTTTTGCCCAGGCCGATGCCTTCGACCTACCCGCCGCGCCCGGCGCCTATACGGCCGTATTCGCAGGTTTCTGGTGGTCGCACGTCAAAAAGGAAGAGCAGGACGCCTTCCTCGCGCAACTGCGCGCAAAAGTCGGCAAGGACGTGCTTCTGGTCCTGATGGACAACTGCTATGTGGACGGCAGCAGCCTGCCGATCGCCCGCACTGACGTGGAAGGCAACACCTACCAGTTTCGTGACACGGCCGGCGGCGAACGTTTCGAAATTGTGAAAAACTTCCTGAGCGATTCGCAACTGCGCAAGAAAATGGCCGACCGCGTGCGCGAGATCCGCATCGAACGCTCCCGCTATTACTGGCTTCTGAGCTGCCGTCTCAAATAAGCTGCTGCAGAAAAGCAACAACTTGCTGATGTCATATTGTTGAAGTATTTGCCGGGCACACTACGCCCCGGTAGATCCAAGGCGATCACTAAGTCCTTAAACTTCAAGAAACGAGATCATCAAGTGAAAAAAATTACTCTGGCAGCACTGGTTATGGGCGCTTTCGCAGCTTCGGCACAGGCGCAATCGAATGTTACGATTTATGGCGTGGTGGACGCTGGTATCGTCCGTGAAAGCGGCGGCGTTGCAGGCGATGTGACCAAGGTAACCAGCGGCATCGGCAGCCAGTCCCGTATCGGTTTCCGCGGCACCGAAGACCTGGGTGGCGGCCTGTCCGCCTTCTTCACGCTCGAATCGGGCTATCGTATCGATGATGGCTCCCTGGACAACACCACGCCTGCGCTGTTCAACCGCCAGGCACTGGTTGGCCTCAAGAGCAAGGAACTGGGTACGCTGAGCCTGGGCCGCCAGTACAATCCGCTGTATAACGCCCTGAGCCAGGTTGGCGACCCATTCGGCGCCGGCTATGCAGGCAACTCCAAGAACCTGTTCCCAACCGGCGGCGTGAACACCCGCGTCAGCAACGCTGTGGTGTACACCACCCCATCGGCATCGGGCTTCTCCGCTGACGTGCTGTACGGCCTGGGCGAACAGCCTGGCGACAACACCGCTGCCCGCCAGTTCTCCATCGGCCTGAACTACGCGCAAGGCCCGCTGAACGCACGCCTGGTATACAACAACCGCAACAACGACACCATCGCTTCCGGCACCACCCCGGCAGCCCAGCGTGAAGACGGCAAGAACACCCTGTTCGCCATCAACTATGACTTCAAGGTTGTGAAAGCCTTCTTCGCCTACGAGGCGGACAAGGGCTTGAACAGCGCACCGCTGCCAGTGGCCAATGCCTACGGCTACAAAGTGGCGCCGAAACCATCGACCGACGGCGCTGAAGCCCTGGTCGGCCTGACCGCCCCACTGGGCAACGGCACCCTGATGGCTTCCTACATCAACAAGAACGACAAGACCGTGAACAACCAGGACGCCACCCAGTGGGCGCTGGGTTATTCCTACGCCCTGTCGAAGCGCACCACCACCTATGTGGCGTACGCGAAGATCAAGAACAAGAACGGTGCCGGCTACACCGTGGGTAACAACAACGAAGCCGGCAGCGGCGACAGCGCCTTCAACCTGGGCATTCGTCACGCGTTCTAAGCACAGCTGATGCGAGGGCGCCTTGGAGGGCGTCTGACTTTGGTGCCGTCCGGTGCAAACCGGGCGGCATTTTTTTATGGGAAAAAGATTCTCGTCATTGCAGGAATAAGCTGGGCGATCAGGATGGCGCCGACGAACCACATGATGAGGCTATTTTTGAGTTCAAGAAGATCAGCCTTGGTTGCCGATGTCTTCTTGAGAACCTCAACGCTTACCCGAAGCTCAACGACATCCGCCGTGAGTTTGGCAACGTTCTCTTCCAGCTTGGTAAGTCTGTCGGCCATACGTCCATCATAGTCCGGTTTGCGGTTCCCTGTGCTCATGTTGGACGCTCCTCTCTTGAAAAAGTTCCCGGCAGCGGCAGCCGGATTCTGATGCTGGTACCGGCCGCGCTGCCTGCGATATCGATCTCGCCGCGCAGCACCTGCACCCGCTCGCGCATGCCGAGCAGGCCGAAGGACGAACTTTTCCTGAAGTCCGCGGGCCGGATGCCGCGCCCGTCATCCTCAATATCGATATGCAGCACCCCGGTTTCGCGCCGCAGCACCACATGCACGCTCTCCGCCGCCGCATGCCGCGCCACATTCGTCAGCGACTCCTGCACAATGCGGTACACCGCCGTGCTGAAATAGTCATCGAACTGCAGCGCTGCTTCCTGCGCATCGAGCAGGCAGGTAATGCCGTGCCGCTGCTCGAATTCATCGTGCAGTGCCTGCAGCGCGAAATACAGACCGCCTTCATCGAGTGCAAGCGGCCGCAGGTTGCTGGCGATGCGCCGCAGCGACACGATGGCCGAGAGCAGGCGCCGGTCCATGCCTTCCAGCTGTTCGCGTACGCCCGGCTCGCGCGCATCGCGCTGCATCAGCAGGTTCACGTCCACCCGCAGCGTGGCGAGCAGCTGGCCAAGGTCATCGTGCAGTTCGCGCGCGATAAAGGCGCGTTCATCTTCGCGGATCGATTCGATGGCCTGGTCGGTCGAGCGCCGGCCCGCTGCGCGCACCTGGGGTGCAGGCCGTGAACGGCGGAACAGTCGGAACCCACGCATGAGAGCCTCCCCCGGGCTGCGGCAAGGGCAGCCCTGAAAAGACCGTAATACAGGCAGCGCGAGGGGAATTGAGATGGCGCAGAGCCCGCGCAATGGCGGGCTCCGGCGAGGGAATTACATCTGCTTGAACAGGTGCAGGAAGGAGCGGCTCACTTCAAGCTTGTCAGGGCGGCCCTTGATCATCACCAGGTGGCGGCCGCGGATGTCGCGCGTCACGCCTTCGATGGCGTTCACATTCACCAGCGTGGCGCGGTGAATCTGCCAGAACAGCGCAGGGTCCAGCTCGTCGGCCAGGTCGCGCACCGGCTTGCGGATCAGTGCCTCGAACTTGTCGGTCTGCACGCAGGTATATTTCTCGTCCGAGCGGAAGAACAGAATCTCTTCCACCGGAATCATGCGCAGGTCCTGGCCGATGCTGGCCTGGATCCACTGCAGGAACTTCGGCTTCGGCGTTGCGATCTTTTCCGCCAGCTGCGAGAGCATGGCCGTCACGCTTGCGTTCACATCGCCGCTGGCCGGCGCGTCCTTGCGGTTCTTCAGGCGATCGACGGTAATCTTCAGGCGCTCCGGCTCCGGCGGTTTCAGCACATAGTCCACGGCGCCGCGCTCGAAGGCCTCCACTGCGTAGGCATCGTAGGCGGTCACGAACACGATCTGGCTCTTGTTGCCGATTTCGGCCGCAGCCTCCATGCCGGTCTTGCCCGGCATGCGGATATCGAGGAAGGTGTAGTCCGGCTTCAGCTCATCGACCAGTTCGATGGCTTCTTCGCCGTTCTTGGCCTCGCCCACAATTTCAAGCTCCGGCCACACCTGGCCCAGGCGCATGCGCAACTGGTCGCGCATCAATCGTTCATCATCAGCAAGAATGGCAGTAGGCATGGCGCAAAAGGTGTTAAAAACAGAAGCTAATTATTCAATGAATCGGCGCGGGAAGCAATCTATTCATGCAGGCTGGGTGGTGGCCAGCTGATAGGGCACTTCGATGATCGCGATCACGCCGCTTGGGCTGTTCGGTTCAATGGTCAGCTTGCCCTGGTCGCCGTGCAGCAGTTTCAGGCGCTCCCGAATGGTCATCAGGCCAAGGCCGGTGCCATCGCTCGGCTTGGCGCCGAAGCCAAGGCCATCGTCGGTCACGGTCACGCGCAGCTTGCTGTGGGCCACATCCGCGCGCACTTTCAGCGTGCCGCCTTCCGGCTTGCCTTCGAGGCCGTGCTTGATCGCGTTTTCCACCATGGACTGCAGCATCATGGGCGGGAAGGCCGCGCTGCGCAGGCCGTCCGAAATCTCGAAGTCGATGGTCAGGCGCTCTTCCATGCGCATTTTCAGGAGCGCGAGGTAGGCCACCACCATATCGGCCTCGCGGCCCAGGTTCGTGATCAGCGCGTTGTCGCGCATCTGCGGCAGCACGGCGCGCAGGTATTTGATCAGGCTGCGCTGCATGGCCGAAGCGCGCGGCGGATCGGTCTCGATCAGGTGTTCAACGGAAGCCAGCGTATTGAACAGGAAGTGCGGCTCCACCTGGGCCTGCATCATCTGCATCTTGGCTTCGCTCAGCTGGCGCTGCATGGATTCACGTTCCGCGTTCGCATTGGCCGACTGGGTTTCGGCTTCCGCCTTTTTCTTGCCGCCCACCAGCGCCTTCATCGCAAACAGGGCCAGCACCAGCAGGGTCACGAAGCTCTGGAACCAGGTCGACGCCTGCTTGTGATAACGGGACACTTTCTCTTCCGCAGCGTTGTCGACTGCTTCTTCCAGCGCATTGGACAGTTCCTCGCCAATCTGCGGCGGTAGCTCGATATGGACTTCTTCACCCGGCAGGGGTGGCAGCGGCGGTTTTGCCGCCTTGGCAGGCGGTGCTGCGGGAGCTGCCGGCGCCGCAGGGGCAGCCGGTGCGGCCGGAGCGGCTTCGGCCGCCTCTGCAGCATCCGCCACGGGTGGGACTTCGCCATCCGGCGGTGCGGCAGGCTCCTCATGCGGGCTGCCCATGTCGACCGGCGGCACCGGCTCCTTCTCCTTGCGCACCTTGCCGCGCGGGTTGAAGTGGATGCCGCTGTCATCGATGACGATATTGGTATCGGCGCTGCCGGACTGGCGCTTGTGGGATTTGATAACAATGTCTTCGTCCGGACTGGAGGAGAACAACTCATCCTGCAGGATCGACGCGGCAATCATGGCGAGCGCGGCAAACAGGAAGAACTTCCACCAGGACAGCTGGGTCACCCAAACCGCAGTCCGGTCGAAGGCCTTGTGGAGCCAGGCGAGGACCATCTTCAGTGTTTCTTGAGCTTTCGGCGTCGGGAACATGCAATTCTTTCGGTAAAGCTTATTAGATGAGCGTACTTTACGTGCCGGAGGCCAGTTGCGCCACCCGGGTGCGACAGTCTGCAAAAAGAGGGGATTGAAACGCAAAAAGGGGTTGACGCTCTTCGTGCCGGGCGGCATAATCTCGTTTCTCTGCTTCACGAACACAACGCTTCGTGACACACAGCAGGATCTTTAAAAATTAACAGTCGATAAGTGTGGGCGTTTGAAGAAGTGCACGAGGCTTAGGCCTCGATGCTCAAATTATTTAAACGCTCACAAGAAATATTGTAAGTCAGTATTTTGAGTGAGTGACCATGGCAGCAATGCCATAAAACAGAGATTGAACTGAAGAGTTTGATCCTGGCTCAGATTGAACGCTGGCGGCATGCTTTACACATGCAAGTCGAACGGTAACAGGGAGCTTGCTCCGCTGACGAGTGGCGAACGGGTGAGTAATGTATCGGAACGTACCCAAGAGTGGGGGATAACGTAGCGAAAGTTACGCTAATACCGCATACGATCCAAGGATGAAAGCAGGGGACCTTCGGGCCTTGTGCTCCTGGAGCGGCCGATATCTGATTAGCTAGTTGGTGAGGTAAAGGCTCACCAAGGCGACGATCAGTAGCTGGTCTGAGAGGACGACCAGCCACACTGGGACTGAGACACGGCCCAGACTCCTACGGGAGGCAGCAGTGGGGAATTTTGGACAATGGGGGCAACCCTGATCCAGCAATGCCGCGTGAGTGAAGAAGGCCTTCGGGTTGTAAAGCTCTTTTGTCAGGGAAGAAACGGTTCAGGCTAATATCCTGGGCTAATGACGGTACCTGAAGAATAAGCACCGGCTAACTACGTGCCAGCAGCCGCGGTAATACGTAGGGTGCAAGCGTTAATCGGAATTACTGGGCGTAAAGCGTGCGCAGGCGGTTTTGTAAGTCTGTTGTGAAATCCCCGGGCTTAACCTGGGAATGGCAATGGAGACTGCAAGGCTAGAGTTTGGCAGAGGGGGGTAGAATTCCACGTGTAGCAGTGAAATGCGTAGAGATGTGGAGGAACACCGATGGCGAAGGCAGCCCCCTGGGTCAAAACTGACGCTCATGCACGAAAGCGTGGGGAGCAAACAGGATTAGATACCCTGGTAGTCCACGCCCTAAACGATGTCTACTAGTTGTTGGGTCTTAATTGACTTAGTAACGCAGCTAACGCGTGAAGTAGACCGCCTGGGGAGTACGGTCGCAAGATTAAAACTCAAAGGAATTGACGGGGACCCGCACAAGCGGTGGATGATGTGGATTAATTCGATGCAACGCGAAAAACCTTACCTACCCTTGACATGGCAGGAATCCCGGAGAGATCTGGGAGTGCTCGAAAGAGAACCTGCACACAGGTGCTGCATGGCTGTCGTCAGCTCGTGTCGTGAGATGTTGGGTTAAGTCCCGCAACGAGCGCAACCCTTGTCATTAGTTGCTACGCAAGAGCACTCTAATGAGACTGCCGGTGACAAACCGGAGGAAGGTGGGGATGACGTCAAGTCCTCATGGCCCTTATGGGTAGGGCTTCACACGTCATACAATGGTACATACAGAGGGCCGCCAACCCGCGAG